>Ga0209810_1000071_pt1 | contig 305586 bp, 266 predicted proteins | sample Coa_R1_7_FD_187159 | JGI IMG/M metagenome (GOLD analysis project Ga0209810, IMG submission 187159) | Surface soil microbial communities from Centralia Pennsylvania, which are recovering from an underground coalmine fire - Coalmine... | ecosystem: Environmental > Terrestrial > Soil >...
CGGCGGCGACGCTGAACACGGGCGGCGCCTCGCTGGTGGGCGTAGTGGCTGGCGACACGGTGACCTTGAGCACCGCGGGCGCGAGCGGCACGTTCTCCAGCAAGACGGTGGGCACGGGCAAGACGGTAACCGTGGCCGGGCTGACCATTGGCGGGGCGGACGCGGGCAACTACAGCCTGACGCAGCCCACAACGACGGCCGACATCACGGCCAGGACGCTCACTGTCACGGTCAGCGCCAGCAACAAGGTCTATGACGGCGGTACAACCGCCACGGTCACCCTGTCCGACGACCGCGTCGCCGGTGACACCCTGACCATGAGCTTCACCAGCGCCACCTTTGCCAATAAGAACGTGGGTACGGGCAAGACGGTGACCGTGAGCGGCATTTCGATCAGCGGCGCAGATTCCGGTAACTACACTGTTGGCGCTACCGCCACAGGCACGGCCGACATTACCGCCCGCACCCTGACCGTCACTGCGACGGCCAACAACAAGGTTTACGACGGCACGACCTCGGCCACCGCGACCCTGTCCGATGACCGTGTGGCGGGCGACGTGCTGACCTTCAGCTTCAGCGCTGCCTTCGCCGACAAGAACGTCGGCGCCGGCAAGACGGTGACCGTGAGCAGTATCACGATCACCGGCGGCGCCGACGCCGGCAACTACTCGCTGGCCGGCGCCAGCACGACCACCACGGCCGACATCACCGCCCGCACCCTGACGGTGACCGCCAGCGCCAGCAATAAGGTCTACGACGGGAATACCACGGCTACGGTCACCCTGTCCGACGACCGCGTCGCCGGCGACACCTTGACTGTGAGCTACGCCACCGCCACCTTCGCCGACAAGAACGTCGGTACGGGCAAGACGGTCACCGTGAGCGGCATCTCCATCAGCGGCGCCGATGCGGGCAACTACAGCCTGGCCGGCGCCAGCGCGACCACCACGGCCAACATCACGGCGCGCACGCTAACGGTCACGGCGACCGGGGTGAACAAGGTCTACGACGGCACGACTTCGGCCACGGCTACGCTGTCCGACGATCGTGTGGCGGGCGACGTGCTGACCTTCAGCTATACCGCCGCTTTCGCCAACAAAAACGTCGGCGCCGGCAAGACGGTGACCGTGACCGGCATCTCGATCACCGGCGGCGCCGATGCCGGCAACTACACGCTGGCCGGTGCCAGCGCGACCACCACGGCCGACATCACCGCCCGCACCCTGACGGTGACCGCCACGGGCGTGAACAAGGTCTACGACGGCACGACCTCGGCCACGGCGACCCTGTCCGATGACCGTGTGGCGGGCGACGTGCTGACCTTCAGCTATACCGCCGCTTTCGCCGACAAAAACGTCGGCGTGGGAAAGACGGTGACCGTGAGCAGCATCACCATCACCGGCGGCGCCGACGCCGGCAACTACACCCTGGCCGGCGCCAGCACGACCACCACGGCCGATATCACCGCCCGCACCCTGACGGTGACCGCTACGGGCGTGAACAAGACCTACGACGGGACCACCACCGCCACGGTCACCCTGTCGGACGATCGGGTCGCCGGCGACACCTTGACTGTGAGCTACGCCACCGCCACCTTCGCCGACAAGAACGTCGGTACGGGCAAGACGGTCACCGTGAGCGGCGTCTCCATCAGCGGCGCCGATTCGGGCAACTACAGCCTGGCCGGCGCCAGCGCGACCACCACGGCCAATATCACCGGCCGCACCCTGACAGTCACCGCGACCGGCGTGGACAAGGTCTATGACGGCAGCGCAACCGCCACGGTCACCCTGTCGGATGACCGCGTCGCCGGCGACGCGGTCACGGTGACCTATGCCAGCGCGACGTTCGCCGATAAGAATGTCGGGACGAGCAAGACGGTGACCGTGACCGGCATCTCGATCACCGGCGGCGCCGATGCCGGCAACTACACCCTCGCCGGCGGCAGCACGACCGCGACGGCCGATATCACGGCCCTGGCTGTCACTGCGGCTGTGAGCGCCGGCAACAAGGTCTACGATGGCAGCGCCACCGCCACGATCACCGGCTGCACCCTGACCGGCGTGCTCGCTGGCGATACCGTGACCTGCTCGGCGGTCGGCCCGAACAGCTTCGCCGACAAGAACGTCGGCACCGGCAAGACGGTGACCGCGACCGGCATCAGCCTGAGCGGCGCCGACGCCGGCAACTACACCGTCAACGGCACGGCCACGACGGCTGCGGACATCACGGCCAAGAACCTGACCGTGAGCGGCCTTACCGCCAACGACAAGGTCTACGACGGCAACACGGCGGCCACGCTCAATCCCAGCGGCGCCTCACTGGCGGGCGTGGTAGCCGGCGACACGGTCACGCTGAATTCAGGCGCAGCCAGCGGGACGTTCAGCGACAAGAACGTCGGCGCGGGCAAGACCGTCAGCGTGGCCGGCCTGACCCTGGGCGGTCTCGATGCCGGCAACTACACACTGACCCAGCCCACAGCCACCGCCGCCATCACGGCCAAGGCGCTGACCGTGGCAGGCGTCACCGCCGCCAACAAGGTCTACGACCGCACGGCCACGGCCACGCTCAACACCGCCGGCGCGTCCTTGGTGGGTGTCGTGGCCGGCGACACGGTGACGCTCAGCACGGCCGGGGCGACTGGCGCCTTCGTGACCGTCACCGCCGGCACGGCCAAGACGGTGAACGTCAGCGGCTTGACGATCAGCGGCGGCGACGCCTCGAACTACTCCCTGACGCAGCCCTCGACCACCGCCGACATCACCCCGAAGACCCTCACGGTCACCGGCATCAGCGCCAGCAACAAGGTCTACGACGCCACCACCGCCGCGACCGTGGACGTGTCCGGCGCCACCCTGAGCGGTGTCATCGCGCCCGACACGGTGACGCTGAGCACGGCCGGGGCAACCGGCGCGTTCGCCGACAAGAACGTGGGCGCCGGCAAGACCGTGACCATCACCGGCGTCACCATGAGTGGCGCCGACGCCGGCAACTACACCCTGACCGGCGGCAGCGCCACGGCCACTGCCGACATCACGCCCCAACCGCTGACGGTGAGCGGCGTGACGGCCAGCAATAAGGTCTATGACGGCAACACCACGGCCGCCCTGAACACCGGCGGAGCCTCTCTTGTAGGCGTCATCGCCGGCGATGCCGTCACCCTGGACACGACCGGCGCTACCGGTGCCTTCGCCGACAAGAACGTCGGCACGGGCAAGACCGTGACCGTCAGCGGCCTCGCGCTCGCCGGCGGCGATGCCGGAAACTACACCGTCACCCAGCCGGCAACCGCTGCTGACATCACGGCCAAGAACCTGACCGTGAGCGGCGTCACCGCCGCCAACAAGGTCTACGACCAGACCACCGCCGCGACCTTGAACACGGGCAGCGCGGCGCTCGTTGGGGTGGTCCTCGGCGACACCGTCACGCTGAGCGCGGCCGGCGCCACTGGCGCCTTCGCCAACAAGAATGTCGGCGCCGCCAAGACGGTGACCATCACCGGCCTGACCATCGGCGGTGGCGACGCCGCCAACTACACGCTCACTCAGCCCACGGCGACGGCCGACATCACCGCGCGCAGCCTGACGGTGAGCGCTGCTGGCATCAACAAGATCTACGACGGCACCACCGCCGCCACGGTTACGCTGTCCGACGACAAGCTGGCCGGTGATGCCGTGACCGACAGCTACACCACGGCCGCCTTCAACACCAAGAACGTGGGCACGGCCAAGCCGGTCAGCGTCAGCGGCATCGCGCTCAGTGGGGCGGACGCCGGCAATTACGCCTTGACCAGCACCACCGCCAGCACTACCGCGGACATCACCCAGAAGAGCCTGACCATCTCCGGCGTGACCGCCGATAACAAGGTCTACGACGGCACGACGGCGGCCGTGGTGAACGTCTCCGGCGCCAGCCTGGCCGGCGTCGTGGCGGGCGACAGCGTGACCGCGGATGCGTCCGGCGCGACTGGCGCGTTCGCCGACAAGAACGTCGGCACGGGCAAGACGGTGACCATCACCGGCGTGACCATCAGTGGTACGGACGCGCCCAACTACAGCGTTTCCGGCGGCAGCACGACCGCGACGGCCGATATCATCGCCGCGCCGCTGACCATCACCGCGGCCACCAACACCAAGACGTACGACGCGACGACCGGCGCCGCGGCTCTCCCGACCGTTTCTGGCTTGGTGGCCGGCGACACCGTCAGCGGACTGGCCGAGGCCTACGCCAACAAGAACGCGGGCTCGAACAAAACCCTGAGCGTCACCGCCTTCACCGTCAATGACGGCAACGGCGGCGCCAACTACACGGTCACCACGGTCGACGATGCCACCGGGGTAATCAACGCCGCTCCGCTGACCATCACCGCGGCGACCAACACCAAGACTTATGACGGCACGACCAGCGCGTCGGCCGCGCCGGCCGTCTCGGGCCTGCAGGGCGCCGATACCGTCAGCGGCCTCGCCGAGGCCTACTCGACCAAGACCGCCGGCTCGGGCAAGACCCTGAGCGTCAGCGCCTACACCATCAACGACGGCAACGGCGGCGCCAACTACACGGTCACGACCGTCGACAACACCACCGGCGTTATCAACCAGAAAGCTCTGACGATTTCCGGCGTCACCGCCGATAACAAGGTCTACGACGGCACGACGGCGGCCGTGGTGAACGTCTCCGGCGCCAGCCTGGCCGGCGTCGTGGCGGGCGACAGCGTGACCGCGGATGCTTCCGGCGCGACTGGCGCGTTCGCCGACAAGAACGTCGGCACGGGCAAGACGGTGACCATCACCGGCGTGACCATTAGCGGCCTCGACGCGACTAACTACAGCGTCAGCGGCGGCAGCTCCACGACTACCGCCGACATCACAGCCAGGGCGCTCACGGCGACTGTCACCGCGTCCAACAAGGTCTACGACGCGACCACGGCGGCGACCATCGGCGCCTGCAGCCTGGCGGGCGTGATCGGCGCCGAAGTCGTGACCTGCTCGGCGGCCGGCCCCAACAGCTTCGCCGACAAGAACGTCGGCACCGGCAAGACGGTGACCGCGACCGGCATCACCCTGGCCGGCCCCGACGCCGGCAACTACTCCGTCAACGGCAGCGCCACGGCGGCCGCCGACATCACCCCGGCCAGTGTGACCGCGAGCGTGACGGCTTCGGACAAGGTCTACGACGGCACCACTGCCGCGACCATCACCGGCTGTTCGCCGGCAGTGATCCTCGGCACGGACGCGCTCACCTGCAGCGCCGGCGCCGCCAACTTTGCCACCAAGAACGTTGGGGCCGGCAAGACGGTCACCGCTACCGGCATCGCGCTGGGCGGTGGCGACGCGGGCAACTATACCCTCGCCAGCGCTACCGCCACGACGGCGGCCGACATCACCGCCAAGAACCTGACGGCCACGGTCACCGCCGCAAATAAGGTGTACGACGCCACCACCGCGGCGACGATCACCAGCTGCACGCTGCTCGGCGTCGTCGGCCTGGAGGACGTGACGTGCTCGGCCGCCGGCCCGAACACGTTCGCCGACAAGAATGTGGGGACCGCTAAACCGGTCACCGCCACGAATATCACCCTGGGCGGCGCCGACGACGGCAACTACGTCCTCGCCAGCACCACCGAGACCGCGACCGCGGACATCACCCCGGCCAGCCTGACCGCCAGTGTGACGGCCGGCAACAAGGTGTACGACCGCCTGACGGCGGCCAGTGTTACGAGCTGCACGTTGTCCACGATCCTCGGCGGCGATACCGTGACCTGCTCGGCCGCCGGCCCGAACACCTTCAACAACAAGAATGTGGGGACGGCCAAACCGGTCACCGCCACGAACATCAGCCTCAGCGGCGCCGACGCCGGCAACTACAGCTTGACCAGCGCCAGCGCCAGCACCACGGCCGACATCACCGCCAAGACCGTCACCGTCTCCGGCGTCGCGGCCAACGACAAGGTCTACGACGGCACGACCAATGCGGTGGTCGACGTCTCCGGCGCGACTCTGAGCGGAGTCATCTCACCCGACGTCGTCAACCCCGACGCCTCCGGGGCTGTCGGAACGTTCGCCGACAAGAACGTCGGCACGGGTAAGACGGTGACCATCACCGGCGTGACCATCAGCGGGGCCGACGCCGCCAACTACACTCTCACCGGCGGCAGTTCGACCACGACGGCCAACATCACCGCCGCGCCGTTGACGGCCGCCGTAACGGCCAGCAACAAGACGTATGACGGCACCGCGGCCGCATTGGTTACGAGCTGCACGCTCACCGGCGTCATCGGCGCGGAAGTGGTCACCTGCTCGGCGGCCGGCCCGAACACGTTCGCCAACAAGAACGCCGGGACTGGCAAGACGGTGACCGCGACCAACATCACCTTGAGCGGCGCAGACGCCGGGAACTACAGCGTGAACTCCACGGCGACCACCACGGCCGATATCAGCGTGGCCAACGTGACCGCGAGCGTCACGGCTGCCAACAAGGTCTACGACGCGACCACGGCGGCGACGATCACCGCTTGCACGCTGAGCAGCGTCTTCGGCGCCGACGCCGTGACCTGCTCGCCCGCTAGCGCCAGCTTCGCCACCAAAAATGTCGGCGCCGGCAAGACCGTGACCGCGAGCGGCATCAGCCTCTCGGGCGCCGATGCTCCTAACTACAACCTGACCAGCGCCACGGCCGCCACGACGGCCGATATCACCCCGGCCAGCGCGACCGCCAGCGTCACGGCAAGCAACAAAGTCTACGACGCCACCACGGCCGCGACCATTTCCAGCTGCGCCCTGACGGGCGTGATCGGCGCCGACGCGGTGAGCTGCTCGGCGGCCGGTCCGAACACCTTCGCCGACAAGAACGTGGGCGCCGCCAAGCCGGTGACCGCAACCAGCATCGCCCTCAGCGGCGCGGATTCCGGCAACTACCTGCTTACTAGCAGCTCAGCCGCGACCAGCGCCGACATCACACCCAAGGACGTGACCGTCCTGGGCGTGTCGGGCGTGAACAAGACCTACGACGGCACGACCACGGCCACCATCAACACCTCAGGCGCCAGTCTGAGCGGTGTCATCGCCGGCGACACCGTCGCGTTCGATGCCGGCAGCTACGTCGCCACGTTCAGCGACAAAAACGTGGGCTCCGGAAAGACGGTCAACGTGACCGGCCTCGCCTTGACCGGCGCGGATGCCGGCAACTACAACCTGACCAACAGCACCGCCACGACCACCGCCGATATCGTCGCTAAGCTCTTGACGGCCAGCGTCAGCGCCAGCAACAAGATCTACGACGGGACCGCCGCGGCCACGATCACCGGCTGCACCCTGGCCGGCGTGATCGCGCCCGACGCGGTGACCTGCTCGACTGGCGGCGGCGTTTTCTCCGACAAAACCGCGGCCGCGGGCAAAACCGTCACTGCCAGCGGGGTCAGCCTTGGCGGTGCCGACGCCGCCAACTACACCGTCGCCGCCACCGCCACGACGACCGCCGACATCACGCAGAAGGCTCTGACCTCAACCGTCACCGCCGCCAACAAGGTCTACGACGGCTCGACCTCCGCGACCATCACCGGTTGCGCCCTGACGGGCGTCATTGCCGGCGACACGGTGAGCTGCTCCGGCGGCAGCGGAGTCTTCGCCGACAAGAACGTAGGCGCAGGTAAGACCGTCAGCGTCGGCAGCCTGACGCTGACTGGGGCGGACGCCGGCAACTACAGCGTCGGCAGCTCCGCGACGACCACGGCCGACATCACGGCCAAGTCGATCACCGCCAGCGTCACCGCCAGTAACAAGGTGTACGACGGCAGTGCCGCGGCCACTATCACCAGCTGCACGCTGGCCGGCGTCATCGCGAGCGACGTGGTGAGCTGCTCGGCCGCCAGCGGCGCCTTCGGCAACAAGAACGCCGGCACGGGCAAGACCGTGACCGGCAGCGGCATTACGCTGAGCGGCGCCGACGCCGGCAACTACTCCGTCAACGGCACGGCCACGACCACGGCCGACATCACGCCCAAGAGCATTACCGTCTCCGGCGTCACGGCCAGCAACAAGGTGTACGACGGCACCGCCGCGGCGACCATCAACGTCGGCGGAGCGACGTTCACCGGCGCCATCGCGGGGGACGACGTCTCACTCAGCACCTCGGGCGCCAGCGGCGCCTTTGCCGACAAGAACGTGGGTGCCGGCAAGACTGTGTCCATCAGCGGGCTGACGCTCACGGGCGTGGACGCCCCGAATTACACCCTGGCCAGCGGCAGCGCGTCCACGACCGCTGATATCACCGCCAAGACCCTTACGGCCAGCGTGACCGCCGGCAACAAGGTTTACGATGGGACGGCAGCGGCCACCATCGGCAGCTGCTCGCTGGCCACCATCGTGGCCGGCGACTCGGTGGCCTGCTCCGCCGCCGGCCCGAACACCTTCGCCGACAAGAACGCCGGCACGGGCAAGACGGTGACCGCGACCGGCATCTCCCTGAGCGGTGCCGACGCCGCCAACTACACCCTGGGCGGCGCCACGGCCACGACGACCGCCGATATCACACCCAAGTCGGTTAGCGCCAGCGTGACCGCCGGCAGCAAGGTGTACGACGGCACGACTAACGCCATAATCAGCGCCTGCTCCGTGACGGGGCTCATCCTCGGCGATGCAGCCACCTGCTCGGCGGCCGGCCCGAACACGTTCGCCAGCAAGAACGCCGGCACTGGCAAAACGGTGACCGCCACCGGCCTTTCGCTTGGCGGCGCCGACGCGGCCAACTATTCGCTCGCCAGCACGACCGCGACCACCACGGCCGACATCACTAAAGCCAGCCTCACGGCGACGATCTCCGCCGCCAACAAGGTGTACGACGGCACCACCGCGGCGACCATCACCAGCTGCTCGCTCAGCGGGGCTATCGCTGGCGACGCGGTGAGCTGCGCCGGCGGCACCGGCGTCTTCGCCGACAAGAACGTTGGCACAGGCAAGACCGTCACCGCCTCGGGCATCACGCTGAGCGGGGCCGACGCCCCCAACTACACCGCGGCCGCTTCGGCCACCACCACCGCCGATATCACCAAGAAGAGCCTGGCCATCGCCGCCGCCAACAAGACCATCAAGCAGGGCGATCCCCTGCCGTCCGCGACCGTGGTGTACTCCGGCCTGGTGGCTGGCGACAGCGTCACGGCGACGTTCACCCTGTGCTGCGGTATCACCAGCACCAGCGTCGCCGGCCAGTACGACCACGCCTACCAGCTGACCAGCGGCCCGAGCGGCGCGGACCTGGGCAACTACAACTACACCATCAACGGCGGTGCCGCGCCCGGCCCCGGTGAGACCTTTACCGCGGGCGCCGTGCCCTGCCCCGCCGGCAACGACGGCTGCCTCCAGATCAAGGTCAGCGACATCACCCCGCCGACGGCCAGCGTGACCACCGCCAAGATGCTCTGCAGCTCCGGGTCGAGCCTGTTCTACACCTACAAGTTCACCTTCAACGCCGTGGACAACACCGGCGGCAGCGGCGTGGCCTTCCTGGCCTACTACACCACCGGCGCGTGGGTCCAGGGCAGCGCCGCTAGTCCCATCCAGGTGGCCGCGACCGGCGGCACGGTGTCCAACTACAGCATCCAGATCCCGGCCGCGAACAAAGGCGCCACCACCGTGACCTACTGGGCCGTCGATAACGCCAACAACAAACAGTCCGCGCAGCACTCTTCCGTGACGACGAATCCCAGCACCCCGCCGGGCCCCGGCTGCCCGTAGGCCACCGGGCGCGGGCGGCTAAGCCGCCCGCGCCAGGGCAATGACCGACAGCCCGAAGGGCAAGGGAATCCGGCGCGGGAAGGCCAAAGCCTCGACCGCCAGGCAGGACTCTAGGATCGCGTTCAGCGGGCCTGGAGGCTGCCATAGGTCGGGCTCGGCCGCCCCATCCCCGTTTTTCTCCGTGTAGCGCTCCAGGAGCCGCTTGGCCACCGCCGGCGGGAACAGGACGAAGTTGGCCCAGCCCAGGTACTCGATCGTGAAGCCCGCTGACTGCAGCTTATCCCGCACCTCCTCCCGGGAGTAGCGGTGCCTGGTGTGTACCAGCCGGTCGTGATGGCCGCGCAGCCAGTCATGCGCCGGCAGCCGCACCAGCAGGATGCCGCCCCGGCGCAGCACGCGCCGAAACTCGGCGAAGGCCAGTCGGTCGTCGTCGACGCCGGCGTGGTACAGCACCTCGAAGCTGGTCAGGGCCTCGAAGGACGCGTCTCGGAAGGGGAGGCGCTCCACTCCGGCCAGCGCCAGTCGCCCTTGCAGCCCTCGTGAAGCCGCCGGCTCCAGCGCCTCCCAAACCAGGTCCACGCCGATCACCCGGCCGAACTCCTGCAGCCGCATTGTCGTCCCACCCGTGCCGCAGCCGGCGTCCAGGATCAGCGGATCGTGCGCGTCCCGAAGAGCGTGCCGCAGCAGGGCCAGCGCGGCCCGGCGCATCCCCGAGTACCACCAGTGGCGGTCCTCGCGCCGGAACATGACCTCGTACTGTTCACGCTCCACGTCGGAAAAAGGCCCTCACCTGCTCGGCGGCGTACGCGACATCTTCATCCCTGAGCTCGGGATACATCGGCAGGCTTAGCACCTCCCGCGCCAGCTGCTCGGTGTGAGGCAAGGAGCCAGGGCCGCCGCCGAACTCGGCGTACGGCGCTTGCAGATGCGCCGGCGCCGGATAGTGGACGCCCGTGCCGATGCCCCGCTCTGCAAGGAATGCGCGCAGCTCGTCCCGTCTGCCCGGCACGCGTACGACGAACAGGTGGTGCACGTGCTCCGTGGCCCCAGGCTGGCCGCCGGCAGACTGGCCCTCCGACGCGCCGGGGTCGCTCGGCAGAACCAGGCCTGGGACGTCGCTCAGGTGCTCGCGGTATAGGGCTGCCAGCTCACGCCGTCGGGCGTTCCATTCGTCCAAGTGCCCCAGCTTCGCCGCCAGCACCGCCGCCTGAAGCTCGTCCAGCCGGCTGTTGGTGCTGTGCAGCTCGCTCAGGTACTGCTGCCGCCACCCGTAGTTCCGCAGCAGCGCAGCCCGATCCGCCACCTCCGGTTGCGCCGTCAGCACGGCGCCGCCGTCGCCGAGCGCGCCCAGGTTCTTCGTCGGGTAGAAGCTGAACGCTGCCGCGTCGCCCCACGTCCCGGCTAGCTGGCCCCGATGGCGCGCCCCGTGCGCCTGGGCGCAATCCTCGAGCACCGAAAGCCCGCGCGTGCGGGACGCCTCTAGCACTCCCCCCATGTCGGCCACCTGCCCGTACAGGTGCACCACCAGCACCGCCCGAGCCCGCGAAGAGGCCCGGCGCTCGATGTCGGCCGGATCGAGGCAGTGCGAGGCGGGCTCCACGTCGCAGAACACAGGCCGAGCGCCCGCTGCCACGACCGCGGCCACGGGTGGCACGCCCGCGTTGGCCGGCGCCAGCACCTCGTCGCCCGGGCCAACTCCCAGCGCCTGCAGACCGATGCGCAGGGCGTCGGTCCCGGAACCCACCCCCACGCAGCGGAACTCCGCCCCGTGATAGGCCGCGAAAGTCTGCTCGAACGCCGCCAGCTCCGGCCCCAGCAGGAACCAGCCCCGCCGCAGAACACGATCCACGGCCGCGTCGATGTCCTCACGGATAGCCTGCACGCCGGGCGCCAGGCTGTTCAGCGGGACCTCCCGCCTGGGGGTCACGAAACGGCGGCTAACGCTTCCCAGTACTGCGGGCGGTGCTGCCGGTAGAACTCGATCGTCTGCCGCAGCCCCTCGCGGAGGTCGATCCGGGGACGCCAGCCGAGGGCATCCCGGATCTTGCGGTCGTCCACGTACACCGAGCCGATGTCGATGGCCTGCCGCTCCTTGGGGAAAGGCACCAGCCTGCAGCTGCCTGAGCCGGCCACGTCGATCATCGTCTCGGCGATCTCGCGCAGGCTGTACGGCCGCGTCCCGCCCACGTTGAAAACCTGCCCGTTGGCCGATTCGTCGGCGCCGGCCATCAGGAAGGCGTCGACGACATCGTCCACGTAGGTCAGGTCGCGCAGCTGGCTGCCGTCGCCGAACACCTGAATCTGCTCGCCGTCCACAACCTGCCGCACGAACCAGCCGATGAACGTCTGCCGGTTGTTCTTGACCAGCATTCGCGGGCCGTAGGTGTTGGTCAGCCGCAGCACGCAAGTGCGGATGCCGTACACGTTGTTGTACAGGATGTGGTAACGCTCGCCGGCCAGCTTGTTGATGCCGTTGACGTCCAGCGGGTTAGGAGCGCGCCGCTCATCGATAGGTAGGTCGTCGGCCGGAACGCGCCCGTAGATCTGACGCGTGCTGGCGAACAGCACTTTCAGCCCCGGCGCTCGGTGGCGGCAGGCCTCCAGCAGCGCCAGCTGGCTGCGGCAGTTGATCTCCAGGTCCGTGAACGGGTCGCACATCGAGTCGACGTGGCTCACCTGCCCGGCCAGGTTGAAGAGCACATCCTGGCCCTCCAGCAGTCGCTCCATAGTCAGGATGTCGCGAATGTCCGTCTTCCGGATGGACAAGCGCGGGTGATCCTTGACCGCGTCCACGTTGAACGGATTGCCGCCCGTCTCCGGGATGAGCCCATCCACCAGCAGCACCTCGGCGCCGAGCTCCAGCAACCGGATGCCAAGGTTGGAGCCAATGAAACCCAGCCCGCCGGTGACCAGGACCCGCTTGCCTTCGTAATACCCGGCATAGCGTCCATCGACCGCGCCGTTGACTTTCGTCGCCAACCTCCTAGTCGGCTTGGGCCGATATTGCCGGGGCGAAGGAACCACTCGGCTCGAAGCCGAGGCGGAGCCGGAACCACAGACCGCTGAGCTGCCACAGCGTTTGGGCGATGCGCCGGAAGCTGAAGAACTGGCTGGAGCCCACCGGCCGCGCATAGTGGTGCACGGGCACCTCGACGATGCGAAAGCCGCCCTGGTGGATTCGCGTCATGAGCTCAACTGTGATGCTACCGCTATCACTGGTCAACGGGAAGCTCTCCAGCACGTGACGGCGTATGAGGCGGAAGTCGCAGTCCACGTCGCGCACGTGCAGGTCGAACATCGCGCTCACAAACCAGTGATAGACGCTGCCGATGATCTGCCGGTGCAGGCCATCGCGCCGCTCCAGCTTCCAGCCCTGCACCATGTCCACCTCGGGCGTGAGCCGCTCGAACAGCTCGTTCAGCTCGTGCGGATCGTACTGCGCGTCGCCGTCGGTGTAGAACACCAGCTCCTTGGTGGCTGAGGCGAAGCCGCTCCTGAGCGCGCCGCCGTAGCCGCGATTGGACTCGTGGCTGACCACCCGCACGGATGGCTCCTGCTGCTCCAACTCGGCCAGCACGGCGGCCGACTCATCCTGGCTGCCATCGTTCACGACGATGATCTCGTAGTCGTCCGTCAGCCGGCTGAGGGTTTCCCTGGCCGCCTGAACCACGCCCTGGATAGTGGGCGCGTCGTTGTAGCACGGGAAAAACGCGGTGATCGACGGGGAACGACTGTCGGCGGCCAGAGACATAGCGAGCTAATTCTTCACACTTTCTTTACATTTTGCAAGGGGAAATAACCGCAAAGTGCCACTCCCCGGCCGAATCACCCGCAATTTGGCCCGTTGGCCTTCGGTTCGAGGCGCCACCCCTGCGCCAGTTTGCCGAACGTGTCGTCCACCGGGACGCTGTCGGCCCTCATCAGACCCCACTTCGAGTCGGTCGGCTCCGGGCCCGCCGCGGACCAGACGTACGGCGCTGCGCCCAACACGTACTCCGGGAACGCCCTGATCGTCCGCCACATGGTGACGTAGCCTTGAGCGCGTTCGGCCGGTGATGAGCCCTCGTAACCGAACTCCGACACGAACAGCGGGCGGTTCATGCCCAGGAGGGGCCAGTTGCGCAGCAGTGGCGCCGGGTCCTTGTCGTAGATGTTCATCCCGTACAGCCACCACGGTCGCGGGTTGCCGCTGTCCTGCAGCAGCTGGACGAGCTCCGGTACGAACTCATCCTCGGCCTCGCGATAGATCACCGGGTGGTTGGGATCGAGCTGGTGCACCAGGTCGATGATGTTCAAGTACACCTGGAGAAAGCTGGCGTGCTGCTCGGGCGGCATGACCGTCAGCACCTCGTTGCCCACGCCCCACATGCGCAGCGCCGGGTGATCCTTGAAGCGCGTCACTTTGGCCGTGGCTTCCTGCAGCACGTACCCGATCAGCCCTGGGTCCGTATAGTCACGATCCGCCGGCATGAAGATGGGCATGATCACGCCGATCCCGTACTGGTTCGCGGCGTCCAGCGTCACTTCGTCGAACCTGTCCTGCTCGAACCCTTTATCGGAGTCCCAACCGGTGATGGTGTTGACGCCCGCCTGGCACAGCAGCTTGAAGTCCCGACGGTAGGCCGCGGCGCGCATGTCGTTGGCCATGGTGCGGTAGATCGGGTTGTAGCCCATTCCGATCAGCAGCGATTCTTTGCCGTTGACCGTGTAGATGTAGCGGCTGCCGGCCTGGCCGATGCTGACTACGCTTGGCTGGGGCTTGGCGGCCTGTGCATTGACCCCGGCCGGCAGGAGGAGCATCGCTGCCAGCGGCAGGATGCGGACAACGGCGCCAGGCAGCTTCATGCGAAAGTGCTGTAAACGATACAACAAGCAAGCCGCTTTTGCCAAGCGGCTTAGCTCGACGATGGGTCCTGGAACAGCGCCGTCAGCGCCGCCAGTGCGCCGTCCACCGGCTCACCGGTTTCGGTCGTGAGGCCAAAGCCCCGGTCCAGCGGTTCAGGGCCGGCGGTCGACCACACATAGGCGGAGCCGCCAAGCAGCATGGGCCTGTGGCTGCGGATGACGTTCCATAACTTGACATAAGCCATCGCACGGTCCGCGCTCCGCAGGCCAACGGGCGCAAACTCGGAGATCATCACCGGCTGGCGGAAGCTCCGCACCGGGCCCTTGTTGAGCGCATCCTCCATGCGCGTGGTGAAGAAGTTCATCCCATAGACGAACCAGGGACGGTTCTGGGGCTTGGCCCGCAGCGCCCGGGCGACCGGGTCGAGGAACACGTCCTCGGCGTCCCGGTACAGCACCGGGTGATTGGGATCCAGTCTGTTGACGGCGTCGGACGCCTCGACCAGGAAAGCAGCGAAGGCGTTCGCCCGCGCCCCGCCTCGCGGCACGATGCCATGCAGGACTTCGTTCCCCAGGCCCCACATCCGCAGCGCGGGGCTGTTCTTGAACCGCTCCACGCGCTTGCCGACGTCGTCCAGGATCTGCTGCCGGACCTTGGGGTCGTCGTACGCCCACGCCGGCCGCAGCTCGAACGGCAGGATCACGCCCAAGCCGTGCTCGGCGGCCTTCGCCATGAGCAGCTCATCGAACTCCGATTCGTCCCAGCCGGTGATGGTGTTGACGCCCATCGCCGCGATCGCGGTGAAGTCGCGATCGAAGCGCGCAGCCCGCTGGGCTGAGGTCTGGCCTTTCGTAATCGGGTTGTAGCCCACGCCCCGGATGAACTCGGACTTGCCGTTCACGCGATAGTCGAAGGTGCCGTCCGGCCGCTGCGCGATCGCAACCTGTGAAGGCGGGAGCGAAACCGCCCCCTCGGCCGGCGGACGGGCCACACTCGCTTCGGCCCCTGGCTCCGCGGCGGACGGCATCTCGGCAGTGGAACTTGCGGTCTCGGCTACGGCCGGCTCGGCGGGCGGCGCCGCCGCACCCTCCACATACCGCGTCCCCGGCTGGAGGGGTAACAGCGCCAGCGCCAGCACGATGGCCCCCGCCGGCGCCAGCACGCGCCGGGCGCGAGGCGGAAACAGCGCCGCCTTCAGCCGCACCAGCCCCCTGCGCCGGCTCAGGATCGCCACCCCCACCAGCCCCACCATCGCACCGCCCAGGCAGGCCAGCAGCAGCAGGACGATGTTCACCCCAACCGACAGCAGCAGGCCCTGCTCGAGCGCCGCGGTGTAAGCGGCGCTGTCGATGCCGATCAGTTTGGTCGCAACCATGCCCAGGGCCATTTCGCCGCCACTTCCGCTGGTCCAGGAGAGTCGCAGCTCGGCTGCGATGCCGTAGGCCAGGCACATGTTCGCTGCCAGCCTCGCGCCCGGCGACGACACCACGCAGCGGGCCAGCTTGGAGCGCGGCCGAGCCCAGGCGGCGATGAGCAGCCCTGTGCCCGCCGCGGCAAGGAGCAGATTGACTCCCACCTCGAGCAGCTGCACGCCCACCGCCGAGCTCCCGTCGCCGAACAGCACGTCCACACCCAGCGGCGCGGGGATGAGCCCCGCGGGCATGGCGCTGCCGAGCATGCCCAGCACCAGCCGGAAGTAGATCTCGTCGCCGCCGGCCGGGGCGGCCGTGATCCCGGCCGCGTTCGGGCCAAGGCTGGAGCTGATCAGCGTACCGGCGGCTACGAGCGCCAGCTGGTGGACGAGCCCCAGGAACAGCCACAACAGGCCGGCCGCGCCCATGATTCCGACGTACGGCCGGCCGAGGGCGGCGCGCAGCGCGAGCCGCCGGGGCGTTCTCAGCTCGGCATTGAGGATCAATTCGACCATAAAAGTAGCTGATTGCTGTTGCAGAAGGGGCCTACCTGCCCCGTAGGTCACGCCTCCAGCGTGAACAGCTCCTCCGGCGTGACCCGCCGCGACGTGAAGCCCTGCTCGACCAGGTACTGCGCAAGGGCCTCGATGGTCCGGCGATTCGGCTCCACGCCGTAGGACCAGAAGTCCTTGCCGAGCACACTCCACGTTTCCTCGATGTGGTCGATCAACCAGGGCAGGCCGGCGCGCAGCGCATCGGTGTCGTACAGGCCGCCCAGCGCCACGTCCCGCGCCTGGCAGAACGCCCGGTACATGCTGCCCGCCACCCAGGGCTGCTCGTCGCACCTGTCCCGCCGGATAACCACCGTGTGCATGATGGGGAAAATGCCCGTCCGCCGGTAATAGTCCTGCTCGACGCGCTTGTACTCCGGGAATAGCCGCGCGATGCGCGGCGAGCCTCGCTCGAACATCGCCGGGATGTACAGCGACAGCAGCGCATCCAGCTCGCCTTGCTCCAGCTTGGCCTCGAGCTCCTCCAGCGGGCCATGCGTCCACTGCATGTCCTCCGGCAGCACGCCGTAATCGTGCTGCAGGAAGCCCCGCATGAAGATCACGCCTGTCGAGGTGTAGTTGATGCTGCCGACGCGCTTGCCCTTCAGGTCCCGCGGCCCCTGGATGCCGGCATCCGTCCGCACGTAGATGCACGAGTGGCGGAAGATCTTCGACAACGCCACCGGTATCCCAACGAAACGCCGGTCGCCCTTGGCTACGGCCGTCATGTAGCCCGACAGTGACAGCTCCGAGATGTCGAACTCTGCGTTCTGAAGCATCCGCGGGAAGATCTCGCGCGGCCGCATCACCTGGATGTCGAGCTCGATCCCCTCCGGCTTCACCCGCCCGTCCATCAGCGGACGCGTACGGTCGTAGTCCCAGCAGGCGAGCGTCAGTCGGAGGTCGGCCATCGGGCCGTCATCTTATCGCAGCCCGGCGCGCAAAAAGACCAGCGAGCCCAGAACGCCCATGCCTAGGTCGTGGACCGCGTCGCCCAAGCCATGGACGTTACGGGTGCCGCCGAATACATCCGTCAGCCATTCCTGCAGCTCCAGCCCGCCGTGGACCAGGTTGGTCAGCCAGAAGCCCCAAGCCCTCGCGTCGACCGCCGGCCAGTATGTCCGGATCACCTTTGCCACAGCCAGGGCGCAGGCGCCCGTCCCGGTGAAGTGGGTGATCCAGTCGTACCAGTACCAGCGGTCGTAGATGTCGCCGGCGTTTCCAAGCATGTCTCCGACATACATAGAGAGGTAGAGGTTGTCCGCCGCGAACGGATACGGCTTGCCGCGCCCGAACCGCCAGTGCAGCGCAGGCACGATCAGCGATCCCAGCCCAATCACCACGATGTTGCGGATGGCTAGGCCCTTGCCCTGGTACTGGGGCCAGTCGGCCCGAACGTAGGTATCCGCCATGAAGCCGGCTATCGCCAGCCGAAGCAGACCGTTCAGGATGGCTCCAGGCTGCACGCCGGATGTATAACTCGCCCGTGGAGACGCTCTCTCCGGAGGCCCTTGCCTTCTTGGAACGGCAGCGGATCGCACGCCTGGCCACCGTCGACGAGTCCGGCCAGCCGCACGCGCTGCCGATCTGCTTCGCCGTGCTGGGTGGCCGCATCTGCACGGTCATCGACCAGAAGCCCAAGCGCGGGCAGCCTGGCTCGCTGCGGCGCGTCCGGAATATCCTGGCTAACCCGCGTGTCTGCCTGGTGTCCGACGAGTACCACGAGGACTGGAGCCGCCTGGCCTGGCTTCAGATCCGCGGCCGGGCCAGCCTGCTCCAGGAGCCGCATGATCGAGGAGCCGCGCTAGAGGCGCTGCGGGCGCGCTACCCGCAGTACCGCCAGATGCACCTCGACGACGCGCCGATCATCGCCATCGAGCCAGAGCGCATCGTCATGTGGACCGCCGCGGGCCGCGCCTGATCTGGCCCGATGTATGCGCGCACGCTGAGGTATGGACAGGGATACAGGCCCGCCTTTCCGTGACCGCCGCCAGGCCGGGCGTTTTCTCGCGGCCAGGCTCCAGCCCTATGCGGAGCGCCCGGACGTCCTCGTGCTGGGGCTGCCGCGTGGCGGCATCCCGGTCGCGTACGAGGTCGCGCAGGCGCTGCGCGTGCCCTTGGACGTGTTCGTCGTCCGCAAGCTGGGCTATCCCGGCCAGGAGGAACTGGCCATGGGCGCCATCGCCACCGGCGGCGTGCGTGTCCTCAACGCCCAGCTTGCCCGCGACGTTCCGCCGGACGTCATCGATGCCACCGTCGAGCGCGAGCGGCACGAGCTGGAGCGGCGCCAGCGCCAGTATCGCGGCGACCGGCCGCCTCTCGACGTGAAGGGCCGCACCGTCATCCTGGTTGACGACGGCTTGGCCACCGGCGCAAGTATGCGCGCCGCCGTCGCCGCCTTGCGCCAGCTGGCGGCGTCGCGCATCGTCGCGGCCGTGCCGGTGGCCGCGCAGCTCACCTGTGACGAGCTGCGTCAGGTCGTGGACGACGTCGTCTGCGCTAGCACGCCCGAGCCCTTCCTGGCCGTCGGCCTCTGGTACGAGAACTTCGACCAGACCTCCGACGAAGAGGTGGCCGAGCTGCTGCGCATGGCTCAGAAGCAGTCCGCCGCTGTGCGTGAACCCGTTCACGACGCGACGGAGGTCGGGTAACGCCCATGGCCAGCCTCAGACCGATCGACGATGGCATCGCCTGGGACATCCTGAACGACGACGGCGAGGTCATCCGCGCCCACCTCGAGCCCGCCGCCGTACCGCCGGGCACGAGCGGCTCACCGCCTAGGGTTCTCCAAACGCCCTGACGGCGTTGTCCCACAGCAGCTTCCGCAGCTGATCGGGCGATAGGTTCTCCCAGCCGAGGACGCGGTCCACCGACTCCGGAAACCGCGACTCGGAATGCGGGTAGTCGGAGCCGAACATCAGAATGTGGTCGCCCATGGTGCGGTTGACCACGTCCACCATCTCGGGGCCCTCGTGGAGCACGATGCTGCAGAAGAACCGCCCGCCGGTCATGTACTCGCTGGGCTTGTGCTCGAGCTCGGCCACATAGCCCACGTAGTCCACCTGGTCGTCCATGCGGCGCGCCCAGAACGGCAGCCAGCCAAAGCCCGACTCCAGCACGGCGAACCGCAGGTTGGCGTAGCGCTCCATGATGCCCGAGCAGATGAATGCCGCCACCGCGCGCATGGCGCCCCACGGGTGCGAGGCCATCCGCCCCAGAAACGGGTTCTGCCATAGGTCGCGATAGCCCGGGTAGCCGAACGAGAAGCTGTGATGCACCACGCATACCCCCTCCTCGTCCGCTGCCTTCCAGACCGGCTCGAGGTCGGGGTGATCGATCGGGTAGTCCAGCGGCAGCGCCAGCCGGATGCCCGCGGCCCAGCGCTCGCGGGCCCAGCGCTTGATCTCTTGCACCGACTCGTCGATGCACCGCGCTGAGACCTCGATCAGCGACTTCAGCCGGCCGGGATAGGCCTTGCAGAAGTCGTCCAGGAAACGGTGCTCGGACCGGATGAAGGACATCTCGATGTCCGCCTCAGGGTGGCCGTTGGCGCCGCCCGGGACCACCAGCTGGACGTCCACGCCCTCCTCGTCCATGTCCCTGACCCGCAGATGGGGGTCCCACACGCCGCCTTCGGTGGGGAACTTCACGCCCATGAACTTCTGCCAGCGTCGTTCTATGCCCTCCCGCGGCCCCGCTTCGCCCAGCACCCGCACCTCGTCGCGGCCCCAGCCGCCCACGTGGCCGAAGCGGAACATGTGCTTGTACGGCGGCTCCCGCATCTCGCCCGCCAGGCCGGTTTTGATGGGCGTCTTGTACCGCTCCAGGTCCGGGATCCGCTCCCGGACCATCGGCTCGAGATACGGTTCCAGGGCCTCCGCGCATGGGCCACCGTGGGTGTCGGCATCGAACACCTTCAGGCCATTTCTCATCGCTGCGACATAATCTCACATCGTGAGCAAGAGCAACGGCAAGAACGGCGCACGCAAGTATTCCTGGTCCAAGACGATGGATCCGGACACCTATTTCAAATCCATGGTGCCCGGCGACACTCGCCCCGGCGTCTGGCGCTGGGAGGACATCCAGCACGTGCTGGACGAGATGGACAAGCATCCCAAGCGCTATCCGGCCTACCGCCGCTTCTGCGCCCTGGTCAACTCCGACTTTGAGGGCGTGCCCGGAGCTTCCCCGGCCATCTTCATGGGCGTGCAGCGCATCCACCCCGGCGAGCACGTGACGCCGCACCGGCACAATTCGGTCGCCCTCTACTACTGGATCCAGGGCAGCGGCAAGGCCATCGTCGGCGACGAGGAGATCCGCTTCAAGGCGGGCGACTTCTTCTCCTGCCCCGCCTGGCACGCGCACGAGTTCTTCAATGACGGCGACGAGGACATGGTCATGATCGCCGTCCACGACCTGCCGCTCCTGGGCCAGCTGCGGGCCCTCTTCTGGCAAGAACCGTTGGGCGATGAGAACACCCAGCATATGGTCCGCCAGAAGGCCGCTTCCTGGACTCCCAAGGAGGACTGGCAGGCCGTCAAGAACCTACCCAGCGTGGTCGCCGAAACGAAGCGCTAGCCGCTCTTCTCCATTCTCAGCTCCACGTGGATCCCGTCCGGGTCGTACACGTACACCGACGTGCTTCGGTCGCGCACGACCGGCGCCCAGAAGATCTCCACGCCCGCCTCGCGCAGATAGGCCATCAGGTCTTCGACTGAGGGCGCTTCCACGGTCAGGCACACGTGGTCCATGCCGACCGGGTTCTCCCGGTCCGCCGGCACGAAGTCCGAACGGTAGAACAGGTCCAGCGTCTGGCCACCGGCGCGTACGGCCGCCGAGCGATTGCCGTTCTCGTTCGGCCCCGATGCGCGGATGAGGTCCAGCCCCAGGACCTCGTGGTAGAAGCGCAGCGATTTGTCCATGTCCGTCACTTTCAGGCCGATGTGGTCGAGCGCCTTGGGTTTCAGGTTCATTTCGCACCCTCGAACAGGCCGTGCTTCTTCAGGAACTCCAGGGCCCACCTGTCCCACAGCCATGGCTGCTCCATGTTGCAGGAGTGCCCCGCGCCTTCCATGGTGATCAGCTCGCAGCCGCCGACCTTCTTCTGCAGCGCGAACGACTCGGGATGCGAGTTGTCCTCGCTGCCGGTGATGATCAGCATCGGGCAAGGGATGTCGAACAGCCAGTCCGGGTCCGGCTCGCCCAACGCGCGGAACATCTCGATGATCGTCTCGACGTCGTAGTACGGCTCCCGCTCGATGAACAGGTCGCAGAAGTAGCGCCCCAGCTCCGTCTTGCCCCAGGCCGCGCTGACTACCTCATAGAAGTGCTGCCGCCGGAACGAGGCGCCCTGTTCGGTGTACTGACGCACCCGCTTGGCCGCGAACTCCTTCACCGGGCGGTAGCTGCAGCCGGAGTGGATCATCGCCAGCGAGCGCGCCGGCCGCTGCTGCGCCATGTGCAGGATGACGTTCGAGCCCACCGACAGCCCCACCAGGATGGCCGGCTCGTCTGTCACCTCGTCCACCGCCTCCCAGCAGGCTTGGGCCACGTCCGGCATGGTCAGCCCTTTGCCGGCCGTCGGCGAGCGGCCGTAGCCCGGCAGATCGATGCCGATGCACCGGTACCAGGTCGAGAAGTGCGCCATCTGGTAGGTCCAGCAGCTCAGGTCCAGCGGGTTGGGGTGAACGAACACCATCGGCCGGCCGGTGTGGCCCAACCGCTCGTAGTTCAGGGGTCCGTTGATGTGCGCCGCCATGGCTATGGTCTCTCCTTTATCGTGCCGTTGCGCCAGCCGATCATGCCCTCGATGTTGAGCGCCAGGAATTCGTCGAACCGGCGCCAGGAGCCGTAACGCGGCGCCAGGCTGGCGCGCACCGCGTTGACCATCTCCGGCGAAGCGTCGGCGCAGCCCTTCGCTCGCGCAGCTTCGATCGCCTCCGACAGATCGAGGTAGTACTGCCGCTGCTGCAGCACGTCCTCCTTCGTGCCGGTCATGGACGGCGTGGCATGGCCTGTCACGAGGACGTCGAAGTCTAGGCTGTCGTGCAGCCACCGCAGCCGCTCGACGATCTGGTCCGGATGCCCGAGCAGCGTCCGGAATGGAGTGTTCTTGGGCTGGACGAAATCGCACGTCATCACCAGGCGGCTCGCGGGATGGTGCAGGATGAAGTAGTCGTCGGTGGGCGACAGGTCGGCGGAGTGCAGCTCGACCCGTGTCCCGCCCAGCTCAACGGTATGACGCTTGTCGAACGTGATTGCCGGCGGCGGCGTCGCGGGGTCGTTGAACGCCGCCATGCGCGGCGCTGCCTTGGCCTGCCCGACGAACTGCGCCGTGTCGGCGAAGGCCGCCCCGCCGGTGCTGTGATCGGCCGCCGAGTGGCTGTACAGCACGTACTTCACCGGCTGGTCCGTGATCGACCGTATGGCCTCCTTGATCAGGTACGGCGTGCGCGGGTTCTGCTGGCCGATGGGATCGACCAGGATGACGCCTTCGCGCGTGACGATGAACAGCGCCACGTGGTTGACGTACCGGAAGCCGTAAGTGTCGTCGCTGAACCGAGCAAGCTCGGCGATGGACTCGGTCGCCATGGTGCGGATACTATACGGCCCATGATCAAGGTGGGCAGCGGCTCGCTGCAGTACCAGCTCGTCGACAACTGGGAGCAGCTGCCGGCCGGCTGGTCCCACCCCGACGTCGCCGCCGTGGCCACCGACTCGCAGGGCCGCGCTTACTTGTTCTGCCGCGGCGAGCATCCGGTCATCGTCTACGACCGCGACGGGCATTTCCTCGACTCCTGGGGCGAGGGCCAGTTCACCATGCGCACCCACGGCATGTACGTCGACGACGAGGACTTCCTGTGGCTCGTCGACGACGCCGATCACACCGCGCGCAAGTACACCCTCGACGGCAAGCTGCTGCTGACCATCGGCACGCCCAGAACGGCCTCCGACAGCGGCTACACCGGCACGGTCGAATCCATTGTCCGCGGCGCGCCACCTTTCAACCGTCCCACCCAGATCGTCGAGGCGCCCGGCGGCGCCCTCTACGCTAGCGACGGCTACGGCAACTGCCGCGTGCACTGTTTCGACCCCGAGGGCAAGCTCATCCGCTCCTGGGGTGAGCCCGGCGTCGAGCCCGGCTGCTTCAACCTGCCGCACGGCATCTGGGTGCGCGACGATGGGCGGGTGTTCGTAGCCGACCGCGAAAACGATCGCATCCAGATCTTCAGCCCCGAGGGCGAGTACCTGGCCGAATGGACCGATGTCCAGCGCCCGTGCGACATCTACATGGACAAGGCCGGGCTGGTCTACGTGGCCGAGCTGGTGAAGCGCAAGGGCCACGTATCGTTCCGGCTGGGCGCGGCCGAGGAGGAGCAGCCGTCGCGCATCAGCATCTTCGACCGCGACGGCAACCTGCTGCTGCGCTTTGGCGGCGCCGATGCCGCCGCGCCGGGGAATTTCGTCGCGCCACACGACATCTGGGTGGACGATCGCGGCGACATCTACGTCGCCGAAGTCACGCACACCATCGGCGTCAAGCCCGGCTACGTCCCGGCGGGCACGCACACGATCCAGAAGTTCGCCCGCGTCTGAGCCATGAGCGCAGCGGCCGCCGAGCAGGCTCCGCGCCTGCGACGCACCCTGCGCGCCTTCGAGAGCTACAACTTCCGGCTGTTCTGGTTCGGCCAGCTGGTCTCCCAGTGCGGGACCTGGATGCAGTCGGTTGCCCAGGCCTGGCTGGTGCTCGACATCGCCCGTTCTCCGGTGGCGCTCGGCACCGTGACCGCGCTCCAGTTCCTGCCCATCACCTGCGGCTCCTTTTTCGCCAGCGTGCTCGTCGACCGAGTGCCCAAACGCCGGCTGCTGATGTTCACCCAGAGCTCGGCGCTGGCACAGGCCGCCGCGCTCGCGCTGCTGGCCGCCACCGGCCACATCCAGCTCTGGCACGTCTACCTGCTGGCGCTGCTGCTCGGCTGCGTCAACGCCCTGGATGCGCCCACTCGCCAGTCGTTCGTGATGGAGCTGGTGGGCCGCGAGGCCCTGGTGAACGCCGTCGGCCTGAACTCGGCCATTATGAACAGTGCCCGACTGTTCGGGCCGGCGCTTGGCGGCGTGGTCATCGCCGCCTGGGGCGTGGCGGCCTGCTTCGCCATCAATGCCGTTAGCTACCTGGCCGTGCTGATTGCGCTGGCGCTGATGCGATTGTCCTCTCCCTCGCCGCGGCGGGAAGGGGCCGGAGAGAGGGTCCACTTCTTTGCCGACCTGTCCGATGCCGTCCGCTTCGTCTTCTCCCATCGCGATCTCGCCGGACTGACCGTCATGCTGGCCGGCCTGGGCGTCTTCGGCTTCAACTACAGCACCGTGATCCCGCTGTTCGCGACGCAGGGCCTGCAGCTCGGGCCGGAAGGCTTCGGCGTCCTGTCCGCTGGCGTAGGCGTGGGCGCGCTCGCCGCCGCCGTGACCATGGCAGGGGCGGCGCGGCCGGCCTACCGCGGCATCGTGCTGGCCGGCTCGGCCTTCAGCCTGCTGCTCGCCGCGGCCGCGCTGGCCGGCTGGTTCCCGCTGGCCCTGGTGCTGGTTGCGGCGTTCTCCGGGGCGGGCACGCTGTTCACTATGTCCTCCAACACCACCCTCCAGCTGCGCTCGCCCGACGCCCTCCGAGGCCGGGTCATGGGCCTGTACACCACGCTCGTCATGGGCGCCACGCCGCTCGGCGCGCTGTGCACCGGCCTGCTGGCTAAGGCCGCGGGTATCCGGGTGACCATGCTGACCTGGGCCGGCGTGTGCCTGCTGGCCATTGCGCTCGGACTGGCGCTGAGTCAGCGCCGAGCTGGTATCGTTGCCGCACCGGCGTCATGACGCGCACCATCCTCAAACCGGCGGCCATCATCGATGGGACCGGACCAGCGCCTGTCAAGGGCCAGGCGCTGGTGGTCGAGGACGGCCGCATCGCCTGGATCGGCCGTGCGACGGATGTGGGCGACCCCGGCGACGCCGAGGTTGTCGACGCGCCCGACGGCACGCTCCTGCCCGGTCTGATCGACTGCCACGTCCACCTCATGTGCCCGGCCGAGCGCTGCGCGCCGGCCGCCTACCTTGCCGCCGCGGACGAGGAGCTGCTCGTCCGCGCCGTGGCCAAAGCCCAGGCCGGCCTGCGCGCCGGCGTCACGACCATGCGCGATCTCGGTAGCCGGAAGTTCCTCCTCGGCCCGCTGCGCGAGGCCATCGGGCGCGGCGACATCCTCGGCCCCCGCCTGGTCCTGGCGGGGCCCTCCATCACGCGGACGGGCGGCCACTTCCATTACCTCGGCCGCGAGGCCGACACCATCGAAGAGCTGACCCAGGCCGTCCGCGACGTCTGCAGCCTGGGCGCAGATGTGGTCAAGGTCATGGCCACCGGTGGGCGGACGACGCCGGGTTCCAACCCGGAAGCGCCGCAGTACCCGGCCGGGCACCTGCGCGCCGCCGTCGAGCAGGCCCATGCGCTCGGCCGTCGCCTCACCGCCCACGTCCACGGCGTCCAGGGCATCCGCAACGCCGTGGCCGCCGGCGTGGACGGGCTCGAGCACTGCTCCTGGGTCGGTCCTGGCGACAGCACGGCGTACGACCCGGAGCTGGCGCGCCGCATCGTGGACCAGGGCATCTATGTCAGTCCGACCTACGGGTTTCGGTCGCGGCTCGGCCGCGGCGAGCCTATCCCGGATCTGCCGGAGGAGCAGTGGCAGCACGCCTGGGACTCGCAGGAGGCGCGCTTCGAGGCCACACGCAACATGCTCGATCTCGGCGCGCTGATCGTCGCCAGCTCGGACGCAGGCATGCCCCGCACCCACACCCACGATTTCGCCTGCACGCTCGAGACGCTGGTGAAGCGCATCGGCATGTCGGAGCTGGCGGCCATCCGCGCCGCGACCAGCCTGGCCGCCGAGGCGCTGCAGATCCAGCGCGAGACCGGCTCGCTTGCCCCGGGCAAGGCGGCCGACCTGCTGCTCGTCCGGGGCGATCCGTCAACCGACATCACGGCCTTACGCCGGCTAATCCGTGTTTATGCGAAAGGAGTACGCGCAGCGTGAACAACGATCACTTCGTCGATGCCGACGGGCACGTCATGGAACGCCTCGAGGACATCGCCCAGTTTATGGAAGAGCCCTTTCACACGCCCGATCGCTGGGGCGGCAGCGCCGGTATGGTTCCCAGCCTCGACAATTTCCACACGCCCTCCATCGGCACGCCGCGCACGCCCGGCACCTTCGACCGCGACACCGGGCCCAGGGAGTGGCTCCAGTTTCTCGACAAGACCGGCCTGGACTGGGCCGTCCTCTACCCGACCGTGGGCCTGGCCTACGGCAACATCTCCTACCCGCTGTGGGCCAACGCCTACGCCCGCGCCTATAACAACTGGCTCCACCAGAACTACCAGAAGGCCAGCGACCGCCTGAAAGGCGTGGCCCTGATCCCTATGCAGGACGTGCCCATGGCCGTGGCCGAGCTGGAGCGCGCCGTGTGCGAGCTGGGCATGGTCGGCGCCATGATCCCGTCCAACGGCCTCCACGAGCACGTCAGCGCGCGCAAGTACTGGCCCATCTACGCCAAGGCCCAGGAGCTCGACTGCGTGCTGGCCGTCCATGGCGGCTGCTACGGCAACCTGGGTTTCAATACCTACACTGTCTTCCCCGCCACTCGCTCTCTGGGTATGCCGTTCCCGCTCGCGATCGCCATGACCGGGATGATCGTCGATGGCCTCCTGGACGAGTTCCCCACGGTGCGCATCGGCTTCCTCGAGGGCGGGACGGCCTGGATGCCGCTGGTCATCGATCGCTTGGAGCGCGAGCTGGAGTACGGCGGCCTCAAGCTCGAGCGCAAGCACGTCGAGGACTACTTCACCGACGGCCGCATCTTCATCGGCTGCGAGGGCAACGAGAAGGCCCTGGCCTACGCCATCGAGCGCGTCGGTCCTGGGCCGTTCATGTTCGCCTCCGACTTCCCGCACGAGATCTCCATCGCCAACTGCCGCGAGGAGATCGACGAGATCCTGGAGCGCACCGACCTGCCCGAGGCCCATAAGCAGGCCATCCTGGCGGACAACGCCAGGCGCTTCTACAAACGCTAGGCCCCGCTCACTAGAGCACTTCGCGCCCGCTTACTTCTACTGCTAGACAAACCGCTCCACCTCCGTTCGGCCGTTTACCTTCCTCAGCACGTACCCGGTGGGAAATAGCGTGCGATCCTGAAAGTCGTCTTGGTGGCTCACCACGATCAGCCGCTCAAGCATCGTTGAAAGGTTGCCGAGCTCGTCGATCATTTCCTCGCGGCCGCGCTTGTCTAGACTGCCGAACCCCTCATCGATGATGAGCGACCGCACGCTAGCGGCGCCGCGGCCGGCGTACTGGCCGATTGCCGCCGCCAGGGCCACTGAAGTCCTGAACTTCTGGCTTCCGGACAAGAACTGCACGTCCAGCGGCTCCTGAGCCGAGGCGTAGTCCGTCGCTAGGATGACAATCTGGTCGCGTGTGCCCTTGCGCTCTTGCTTGATATCGATGCGCAGCTGGTTGCCGGATATGCGTCCGAGGGCTTCGTTGGCCAGCTGAGTAATGCCCTCTATGGCAGCCGTGAGCAACTGGGCTTGAAGGCCGCTACGGCCAAGGAGGCCTGCCAATCGCATCCAAAGCTGATAGCGCACCTTGGCGTTCTTGGTTTTCTTCTGGAGCTCGCGACGGTTCTTTAGGGCTTCATCTAGAGCATTGGCCTTCCGCACGGCGCCCGACCAGGCATCCTGGGCTAGGTTCCGTTTCTCCTGTGCTGTCTCTTGTTTCGACTCGGCTTCCGCCACAGGGATCCGATGATCCGGCGGAATCTCGGCCAAGGTTTTCTTGATCTGCGACAGTGCAGCGGCCAGCCTGTTTCCCTCGCGTTCCGCGTCGCACAGGCGCTGATACTCGTCATCTGCGTTGGCCAATTGCTGGCGCCGCCGCTCTAGCTCCTCCAGCAGGCCTTGCTCCCCGGCCAGGGCTCTCGCGGCCCAGGCTGGTTCCACTCCTTCCAGCCTGAGCCTCGCCCGCTGCCTATGCGTATCGGCCTTTGCCGTGTACTCACGCGCGTCGCGACAGCACGACTGAGCCTTGGTGATGCGCTCAACGGATTCGGCCCAGAACGTTTGGTTTGCCTCTTCCTCGGCCAACTGCTTCGTTAGGCCCTCAATCTCGGCGGCAGCATCGGCCAGTTCCTGAGCGATGTGCTCGGCGGACACGGGCTGGCCACAACGGGAACACACGGCCTCGTCGCGCGCCTCCTCGCGGAGCTTCAGGCGCTTGCGAGCTTCGCCCAGCAGAGCTCGCGAGCTCGTGCACGCCTCGCCGGCTTTTCGCTCGCGCTGCCGAATGGCTTCCAGAAGCTCATCGATGCGGCTGAGCTCCGCTTCACCCTCGTCTTGATTCGGTTTACGCCTCCGGCCTTCCCGTTCGGCCTGAGCCTCCAGTTGCTTGAGAGCCAACGCGAGTGCCTTCTCATGCGCGGCTTTCGCCTGCTCTTGCTGCTTACCTGCTTCACCAACGTCGTCCAGGGCGGCCTTGAGCTTTGGAATGGCCGCCTCCAGCGCCTGCCATTCCTGGTAGTCCTTTCGGACTTGATCAGCGCCTCGGAGCAAGCGCGCATTCTCTTGGATGCGTTCCTGCTTTTCGCTGATAGCGTTTGTCAGCTCGGCGTGTTGTTTAGCTCCCGCGGTGACGAGCGTGGCGTCGGTGAGAGCTTTCTCGGCCATGTCAAAGTCTTTGTGTTTGTCGTCCTCCTCTTTTGCCGCGGCTTTGACCTCCTCCTCCGTCACCTGGGGCAGATCCATAAGCTGCCGCTCCAGCGCGTCTGCCTCCCACTTGGCGCCCTTCTGACGTTCGTTGGCTCGCTGCTCCAGCGCCTTGTAAACCTGGAGGTCCAAGACGTTGCTCAGGATGTCGAAGCGGTTCTTGGGGTCAGCTTCGATCAGCCGATCGCTCTTGCCCTGTTGGAGCAGGACGGACGCACCGAAGGTGGTCGCGCCGAAGCCCAGCTGGTTCCTGACCCACGTCGCCAAGGCGGTGGCCTGATCTGTGCCGGGGATCGACAGCCACTCGCCCGCGGCGGGATCCCACTGTGCCGCGCCGCAGGTCTTGCCCTTCTTGGCCACCGAGCGCTGGATGCGATAGCGGCGCCCGCCGATTTCAAATTCAAAGCACAGTTCGCAACTCGCCGCGCCTTTGCGGATCAGTCGCTCGTCGCCCTGCTTGCCTCCACGATGCTCACCGAACAGCGCATACGTGATCGCGTCGAAAATGGCACTCTTACCCGCGCCGTTGTCCCCCGACAGACTCCAGAGCTTTGCTCCCTCGAAGTCGAAGCTGACCGGCTCGCCGCCGTCCCCTTCGGCGTAACACAGGAAATTCTTCAGTTCGACCTTGTGGGGAATCATTCGCTGGCCGCCAGCGCCTCCTCGCGAATGCCCTCGAGTTCCGCAAGCAGCTGCTCCGCCAGCTCTACGATCCCGTCTTTCTGCGGATCATCGGCCAGTTTCTGGGCGAGATACTCGCGGACTGTCGTTGCCACATCCTTGGATTGAAGGAGCGTGTGGCTGCCGTGGGATTGTTCCTCGTCGGTGAAGGCGAAATGCACGGGCTGGTAGAGACGCGGAAAGAGTTCGAGTGCTCGACTGTGCAGCGGTCCTAACGGCAAATCGCGGCTCACGTGCAGTGTCACCGTCACGAGGGTACGTGCCAGCTCCTCGAGCCCAGCCGCCTCGGCGGCCAACTCCTCCTCACTCGACGCCTCCACCTGCGCGAATGGTGTTGCTGAAAGCGGCAGCGACTTGATGCTTGTCGATCCCTCCCGACCGACATCTACCAGTACCACCTGCTTCGAGTCAGCCGTCTCGCCTCGGTCCATTCTTTCGAGACTGCCGCAGTACAGGACGTCGGGACGGCCGATCGCCTGTGGCTTGTGGATGTGCCCCAGTCCAACGTAGGAGTAGGTGGGCATGTCCTCCGGCTCGAGGACGATGTCTTCCTGCTCCGAAAGGTGATAGAGCCCTTCAGTTACACCACGGATGAAGAAATGGCCCGACATGATCACTGGGACGTGTGGAGCTTCCTTCATCGCGCGGCGGCCAAGCTCGTCTTTGCGTTCTCGGACAGCCGCGGCTAACGCCTGGTTCTTGACGTCTAATGTTGGCCAGCGCGTATCCGCCAGGTCGTACCGGTTTGTGCGGGGATACGGCAGGAGCACCAGCTGCACTTTGTCACCGGATCGTGATTCGACCTGAACCAAATCTGGCTTCCCGGCGAACACAACCTGTTGGCCCGAGTTCGGCGCCACCAGGTCCTGCATGCCTTTGAGCAGTGGGAACACGTGCTCGCGATCGTGATTGCCGGCGACAAACACGATGGACAGTCCAGCCTCTACTCTCGGGCGCAGCATCGCGGCCAGACGGCTCACAAGCTTGCTCAGCTCATCAGCTCGATGCTCGTCGAAGACGTCGCCCGCGACCAGCAGGAGATCGACTTCACGCTCGTCGAGATAGCGGCAGATCTCCTGGAGCCGCTCGAACTGGTCTTGTACACGGCTCTGACTGCCCAGCCGCGCGCCCAGATGCCAGTCGCTGGTGTGCAGGATTCGCATTACATCCGCTCGTAGGACCCGCTTGGAACCCGACGCGGAGCACCGCTGTCTGCAGCTCCGGCGTGCCCACGGAGGAAATCCGGAGGCTGCGAACTGGCTTCTGCATGGCGCATCGCTCAAGGGGGCCGCGGCACACGAACCTGCATGGGCTCTCTGAAGCTGGGCTGATGAACCACCTTATCGGCGCTGGCCAGCTGCTCCACGTACTGGCGCAGTTCCTCTGGCAGGAAACTGAAGACGTCCGCCTGCAGCTCGTGGCCACCGGTACGGCCAACGACGCGCACAGCAGCGTTCTCTACGACTCGCGGCGACACGAGCGAGGCCTGCTGCTGCGCTCCGAGCAAAATGACGCCACGCGACCGAAGCTCGGCCGCGACCGTCTCTATCAGCTGTGTGATCGGATCGGTGTGTCCGCGTGGAGCGAACCGGTTGAGCTCATCGAGCACGAATACGTAGTGCATGCCTGCCTGGGCGTTGGCCCCGGTCTGAGCGTCAATCGCTTGCTTCATCAACGCAGCCACGACGAAGCGCTGGAGGTGCCGGTCGGCCAGGCCATTGATGTCAATGACCAGCGGCAGGCCAACGTCAGTTCCTCCGCCGGTGATATCCAGCGGATGGCTTTCGCCAGCATACATTCTGAAAATGCCCGAACTCTCGTACACGACCCGTCGCAGACGACGATAGAACCGCCGGACGGTCCCGGCATGGTGGACGCTGGCGAGCGTCATAAAAGCGGCATCGCCATTGCCATCGAGCCCGTCCTGAAACCAGTCAAAGAGCTCTTCGAAAGTCGTGATGGCCGAACCGGCACGAAGTTTCCGTTCAGGTATTCCGTCGTTACCGCGGCGCTCGTCTACCAGCAATCGTTCTATGTCCGCGACGAGAAGAGCGAAGTTGTCGTCCTGGCGATCGCTGTCGCTGAACAAGTATGTGAACAGGTCCCGGATGAGTACGTCCTCCAGAGACCAGCTGTATGGGTGGACGTCGCTTCGACTGCCCACCGGGATGGCAAGATTGGGACTCCCTGGCCGCTGAGGAGCGAAGAATTTCGCCCGGAATGGCGATGGGTCGATCCAGCCGATCTCTTTCCATGCCCGGAGGTCATCCTCCGTGAAATTGGTTGACCACTGGTCAAGCCAGAAAAGGTCGAACCCTTTGACGTTGAGAATGATTGGCCGGACCTGCAGCTTGGCCGGATCGGCGGGATTAGCTTTCGCCCTTTCTTCGCACGCCCGTAACAGCTGGCGGAGCACAATCGTAAGGAAGCTGGACTTGGTACCGACGCCGGCGATGCCGGTCACATTCATATGACCGCCCAAGGAGCCCAACAGGTAATCGAGGTCGATGTACGCCGGCCCGGCAGTCGCATCGCCTCCATTTCGGACCATGCCGATTGCCAGAGGCAGCTCCATATCGCCGACCCCATAGGCAACCCGGGCTTCCCCTTCACCAGCGGCATTGACCAGGCTCTCTTCGCGCGGCGGCGCAAATACATTAGGCTGAGCTGCAAGCACGCGCACTTGGGCGTACGTGACGCCGCGGCTCTGCACAGGCACCTGCTCGTCCGGCCGCCCATCGAAGCGGTCGGACTCCTCGAGCATGTCCGCTCGACGAGAGCGGCGAAATACCTCAGTGACTAACCCGTAGAACTTGACGGTACTAGCGCCCGCGGGACTATCGACGCAGACGAGCTGAGTCTTCTCGACCAGGCACTCATCAGGCACCCAGAAGAAGAACTGTTCGCTTGTGGCTTCCGCTCCCCGTGGCGCTCCGACGCGCCCGATCAGGGACGCGCTACTGCTTGCCTCCCGATCCCGCTGGCCGTTGTTTCCCGCTTCATCCATGGGAGACAAATGCTACGACTCCGCCCGGCCGCTGTCCAGCTAATCATAAACCAAATGCCCTATGGAGCCGTGATGCCATCTGCCGAACATCGGGCAGAAGCGCATGGAGCTCATCCTCAACGCGAACAATCGGCTCCACGGATATTCCAACACGTGAGTAGCTGCTCTGCCGATGGCGTAACGACTGAATGAAGGCGGATACCGCCGAAATTTCGCGCCACCGGTCTTCTTCAACCGGAAACATGCGCTCGAGGTACTCCAACGGCGTGGTCAATCTCACCAGGCCATAACTGGGGGAGGTAGCGTCTGGCCGCGACAGCCGTAGATACCAGCTGGCCAGATTTGCATTCTTCGTCTCGACTATGAAGGCCGGTGTTCGCTCACCCGGCTTGAGCTCGTAGAGCATGCCGTAGTAGCTCTCCGGCAGGTAGTGCTTCATTTGACGTTTCACCAGGCCATAGGCACACATCTGTTGCGACTGGACCGTTGTCAATCGCCGTTCGAGGAGGCCATCGACCATCGAGGGAGTGTCAGGTGCCCCTAGTAGGAGGAGCTCACGCTCCGCCTGTTCCATCTTGTCTTTGGCCATGTCGAAGGTGCGCCGCCGCAACATCTCGAAATCCGCGGCCATCTGATGCGTGGTCGCGTGAACGAGCCGAATTCCCAGCCCGTTCAGAGCCTTCTCTAGTCCGTACAGCGCCTGCAGCGACATGTCGTTGCTGATGAGACTCAGCACACACTCCAATCGCAAACCGTTTGCAGGGCGCTGAAGGGTCGTGCCGCTTAGTTCAAGTGCGAGAGCCCCCACGCTCGCCAGCACGGCGGGGCGCGCTTTGCCGGCGAACCGAAGCAGCCCGATGGTGCGCGAGAAGATGCTTCCGTCTATGAACCGCCGCGGCGGATGAGCGGGTGTGCCTGAGCATTCTATGGGCTTCCAATGCGCGGCTTGGCACTCGTACGACACTCGCCAGCGGAGATGAACAGCATGCTCATCATCCTCGAGCGTCTGGTCTGCCAGAGGAAGTGGTGCGAAAGATGAGTCGTCTACAGGCGAGAAGCCGAGATCTTCCCGAAGCCGTCGCAGCTCTTCGCGAGCGGTGGCCTCCGCATCCAGGTTGACCATCGGGCCCCAAGTTATCACGGACATTTTGTTCCAGAGAGCTTGACCGGCAAGCTGACGGTAGGCCAGCGTCAGCAGCCAGCTTTCGATGCACCTCGTAGGGCAGCTGGCACACGCCACGAGTCCAGTGAAAAGTGTTCCTCGCGGGACGATTCCCGGTAACGAAGGCTCTCAGCGCGGACTGCCGGACCGTATTAGCGCAAGCGCCAACGATCGCCCATTTTCCACTGATTTGCCACCGATTACCCAAAACGGGCCACCGACGATCAGGTCAAGACCGGCCTATCGAGGAGGGTGATGAACATCTCACCTCCCTTCTGAGCCGAGCTGGGTGGGGCCCCGGTCGTGGTGATGTTGCCGGCGGTCGTGCATGCGGTAGCTGCGGCCGGTGATGCGACCCCGCTGGCCTCGTCCAGCTTCCAGGACGCACCATGGCGGGAGCATACCTGGACCGGCGACAGCCTCCGCCGAAGGCGCCACCGGAGCATTCGCGATGAGTGCGAACGGTGGCCACGGTGACTGCAGCAGCCTTCGACCGGCCGGAACGCTCACAAGTGTCCCCCGTGCACCGAGTCGTCCGTCCCATCGCAAGCCTCCATCGTGCCGCACGGTGCGCGGGCTGGCAGCAGACAGACGGCCGGCCGCGGCATACGGGCAGAAGCCACCTGCAACTGGCGTTGTGTGGGTCAAATCTAAGTTGGCGTGCTCGGCGGCAGCTGGCCTTTGTGGTGGCAGGGTGCCAGGGTGCGATCCGCAACGTAGACGGGATCGAACTTCAGTCCAGGGCTCGATCGCGGCCGGGAGAACCGCAATCCCCTACTTGTACGGCCCCAGCTTCGCCGCCGCCTGCTCCGCGAACCGCGTGTCCACCACCTTGCTGAAGTCCAGCTTGGTCGTCTGCGTCCCCGTCGAGAGGAAGAACTCCTGCTGGTCGTTCAGGCTCTGCAGCCGCAGCTTGCCGTCCGGATCGATCAGGAAGAACGAGGTGTATTTCTCGTAGACTGAGCGGTCCTTCACCGCCCCGTACTTGATCACCGCGTTGAAGGCTTTGTCGCGCGCCTCCGGCAGCTTCTTCTGGAAGGCGTCGTCGTACACCCTCACGCCCTTCAGATACGCCGTCATGAACGGCACCGCCAGGTCCGAGGCGGCGAACTGCGGACCGTACAGCAGGGCCAGGCTCTGGTTGTCGTTGGCCGCGTCGTAGTCGTACAGCAGATGCGCGCCGATGCCCTCCGTCAAGAGCTGCGTGATCGACGGCTGTATGGCCGCTGCCGCGTCCACCTTGCCGTTGATCATGGCGATGGCGAACTCGGTCGGCGGCATCTCGATGGGCTCGATGTCCTTCATCGTCAGGCCGCCCTTCTGGAGCATCTTCACGATGGCGTACTCCACGCTGCTGCCCCGCACCGACATGCCCACTTTCATGCCTCGCAGATCGGCCACGCTCTTGACCTTGCCGCTGTCCACGAGCTGCTTGCGGACGATCAGCTCCTGCTGCGGATACCCGGTCTCGGTGTGGCCGCCGTCTGCCACCACCTTTACGTCGACGCCGCGGGCCACCGCGTTCCACAGGCCGGCGCCAATCGCCCCCGAGGCCACGTCGAGCTGCCCCGCGCCGAGCGGCGCCACCATGTTGACGGCCGAGTCGAAGCGGATGAGCTCGAGGTCCATGCCCTGCTCGGCGAAGTAGCCCTGGTCGAGCGCAATGAACGGGTTGAAGCCCGCGCCCGTGCTCCCGTAGCGCACCTTCCGCAGGCCCGGCTTGGCGGCCGCGCTGGCCGCGCCCGCCGCGGACGCCCCCGGCTTTGCGGAAGCGGACGCCGCCGCCTTGGCCGAGGCCGAAGCCGCCGCTTGGGCCGCGCCCGAGCTGGCAGGTTTGGCCGCTGAAGCTGCCGCCGAAGCCGCCGCCGGCGCCGAGGGCGAGCTCGTCGGTGCCCCCGAGCCGCCGCACGCGCATAGCACCAGCAGCAGACCCGCGCCCAGCGCCGGCAGCGCTCGCGCCGTCATCGCGCCACCGCCGCCGCCGGCTCGAGCTGCAGCTCGCGGGCCACCGCCCGCTCCACCACCGTTCCCTTGAAGAACCCCGGGTTGCCCGTCGCGTGCAGGCGCGCGGCGTTGCTGAACGTGAACTCCTTGAAATCCTCCTCCGAAATGAACCGCTTCTCCACTAGCTCGTGCGCCTCCGGCAGGACCTCCTCGAAATCCGGCACGTCGAAGTGCGTGAAGTCCGAGCTGAACACCGGCCGCAGCCGCGCCCCCAGTCGCCGGTCAAAGGCCCACATGGTCGCCCGGTCGTCCGCCTCGCAGCCGAAGTAGAAGCTCCGGCTGTAGGCCTCCCGGATGTCCTCTTTGGACCGAACGCCCGTGGCGCCGAAGTCGTCGTGGACCTCCTGGTCGCGTTCCAGCTCCTCCAGGCTGTGCTCCGGGCGGAACGCGTCCATGTTGTTCAGCAGCCCATCCACGTGCGCCTTCAGCCGCTCGTCGCCGTACTCCGCGATGTACTGCCGCAGCTTGGCGGCGTCCGTCTGCGTCGGGTACTGCAGCCCCTCCGGCCTGCGCTTCTCCCAGTGCTCGATCAGGTCCAGCAGCAGCTGGCAGCCCCAGCTCACCCCGCCTTCCATGAAGCCGAAGTTGAGGCTCGGGTAGCGGTTCGGCAGCCCGCCCAGGAATACGCCGCGGGCGAACGCGTGGTTGGAGTTGGCGAAGTGGCCGATGTGGTTGTAGGTGAAGTTCGTGATGGAGGCGCGGTCCACCCAGCGCGGGCTGCCGGCGTGCTGCGTCACCGCCACGCCCAGCTCCACACAGCGCTGCCACAGCGGCTCATAGTCATAGGGGCTGTCCAGGGCGATGTTGTCGCAATACCAGGCCGCCTTGGCCGGGTCGATGCCTTCGGCCGCCGCCGGGATGACGCGCTCCTGGTTGCCACGCAGCATCATCACCTTGAAGCCGCGCTCCTTCACCGCCCAGTTCAGCTCCTCGACGGCGTCCTGCGGCGTGCGCGCCGGGATGATGGCCACCGGCGCGAAGCGCTCCCGATACGGCTCGAACATGTCGGCCGTCATCATGTTGTAGGCGCGCGACGCCGCCTTGTGCAGGTCGTCCGGGCCGATGCCGGAGATCGTCAGCCCGAACGAGGGGTAGATGACCGCGAAGTCGATGCCTAGCTCCGGCAGCCGCTCGTTCAGCAGCTTGGGCAGCAGCGCCGTCGCCTTGTCGTAGGTGTTGCTGGTCACCCCCCACCAGATCACCCGCCGCAGGCGCTTGTGCTGGCGCTCCTCCGCGCTGGCGCGGTGCCAGGCGTTGTTCTGCCGCCACAGCTCGCGTAGGCGGTCCACGGCGCCGGGACCGGCAACCTCGCTCAGATACTCCAGGAAGATCGGGATCGGCTCTAGCCAGTGGCCGTCGCCGTCGATCACCGGGTGGGACAGTTGAGCGCGGATCTTCTCTGCTTGCGTCATCTCTCTGCTCCTGGCCCTAGTGTGTCAGAAAGGCTCGAACCCGCGCAACGCCGGCAGCACTTCCCTGCCGAACATCCGGATCGAGCGCTCCAGGTCCGCCGCCGGCAGGTTGCCGAAGTTGAACTCGCACAGCAGCGTGTTGATCAACCCCTCTTCCGCCGCCTTGCGAATATTCCTGGCCACCGTCTCGGGCGAGCCGGCGAACGCCAGGTTGTGCTCGATGAGGTAATCCGAATCGGGCAGATGGTAGGCGATCTCCGCGCCCTTGATCTCGCCTCGGTCGGCGCGGCGCTTCGCCGCCCGCTCGAGATCGCCGGGATTGGCGAAGAACACCTCCGTGAAGGTGCGCTTGATGTGCGGCCGCACCTTGTCGGCGGCGATCTCGTCCGTCTCGTCGACGTAGACCAGCGCCCAGTAGCTGATGTTCGGCTTGCCGGCATGGCCCGCCTGCTGCCACAGCTTCAGGTATTGCTGGTAGGCCGGCACGACCTCCGGCCGGTAGGAGAAGAACGTGTAGCCGGTGTGCACGCCTTCGCGCGCCAGCATCTCCAGCGTGGCCGGCGTCCGGGACTCGATCCACAGCGGCGGATGCGGCTTCTGCAGCGGCCGGACGTTGAGCTGCACGTTCTCGTACTGGTGGAAGCGACCCTCGAAGCTGAACGGCCCATCGCTCGCCCAAGCGGCCTTGATCACCTCCAGCATCTCGTTGGTGATCGCGGCGCGGTTCTCGTAGTCCGCCTTGTACGGCGGAAAGTACTCCGGCAGGATGCCCGACACCAGGCCCAGCTCCAGCCGGCCGTCCAGCATGTTGTCCAGCACGCCCGCTTCCTCGATGATCCGGATCGGGTCGTAGACCGGCACCAGGTAGCCCATGGGCCCAATCCGCAGATGCTTGGTATGCGCCGCTGCGCCGGCGCAGTAGGCCGCGGGCGAGGGCATCCAGCTTTCGTGTGGCCGGAAATGGTGCTCGACCGCGAAGGCGTAGTCGAAGCCGAGCTCATCGCACAGCTCCAGCTCCCGCCACAGCTCGTGATAGCGCTCGGCGGCCGTCATGCCGCTCTTGTTCCAAACGTGCGAGAAATGGGCGAACTTCACCCGCTCATTATTCCCTGGCCAGCGCTCCGAAGAAGCCCAGCCGCCGCGCCACGGCCAGGCCCCCCAGGTTGATCGCCAGCATCACCATGGCCAGCGCGCACACCACCTCCAGGCGGCCGCTGTTGAAGTACTTGAACAGCACCACCGACAGCACCTCCGTGCCGGGTCCGGTCAGCAGCACCACCGAACTCAGCGCCCGTGAGAAGGTCACGAACAGGATGACCGCGCCGGCCAGCAGCGCCGGGCGCACCAGCGGCAGGACCACCCGGCGGTAGGTCTGCTCCCACCGCGCGCCGTGTACCCGCGCCGACTCCTCCAGCTCCGCCCCGACCTGCACCATCACGCCCGACATCAGCCGCACGCCCAGCGGGATGGCGCCCGTCACGAAAGCCACGCCCAGCAGGATCACCGTCCCGTAGATCCGCACCGGAAAGCTGATGTAGGCCCACAGCAGCCCCAGCCCGGCGACCACCCCGGGGATGGTCCAGGGCAGCCAGCTCAGGAAATCCAGCGCCTGGCGCCCGGCGAACTTGGTGCGGTGGATGACGTACGCCACCAGCGAGCACAGGGCCATGGCCACGGCGGCGCTCGCGCCGCCCACGGCCAGCGTGTTCCGCAGGCCTCGCCATAGCTGCGGATCCGTGACCAGCCGCGCGTAGTGCGTGCCGGTCAGGCTGCTCGCGTCCCACAGCCCGAAGGTGCGCGACACCGAGCCCAGCGCCAGCTGCGACAGCGGCAGGACCGTGGCCACGAAGAAGAACAGGACGCAGAAGGCGAACGTCACATACCGCGCCGGCCCGAGCTTGAACTCCCGCGGCTGGTAGCCCTTGCCCGAGATGAGCGTGAACTGCCGCCCGCCCAGCACACGGTTCTGGAAGACCACCAGTCCCAGCGTCAGCGCGATGAAGCTCACGCCCAGCGCCGTGGCCAGGCCGAAGTTGCTGGGCGTGTCGTAGTCCACCGCCGCGTAGATGCGGTTCGAGAACACGAACACCTTGGCCGGGATCCCGATCAGCACCGGCACCTCGAACGCCTCTAGCGCGCGGATGAAGCTCAGCGTCCCCGCGCCCAAAATCGCCGGCGCCACCAGCGGCAGCGTCACCCGCGTAGCCACCTGCCAGCCGCTCGCACCCGAGGCCCGGGCGGACTCCTCCAGCGAGGCGTCCATCGCCCGCAGGGCGTTGACCACCAGCAGGAAGATGAACGCCGTGGAGTTCACCGCCAGCACCCAGATCATCCCGCCTAGGCTGTAGATGTTGAACAGCGGCCGCCCGGCGATGGCGTTGATCGTGCCCGTCTTGGGGCTCAGCAGCATGATCCAGCCGATCGCCTCCAGGATCCCGGGGATGAAGAACGGCACCGTGATCAGCAGCTCCAGCAGGCGCCGCCCCGGCGTGTCGGTCCGGACCACGATGAATGCCAGGGCCACCGCCAGCGCGGTGGCGATGATCGTCTTGACGCCCATCAGCAGCATGGTGTTGGCGAACAGCGCGTACGTCTCAGGCGTGCTGTAGGCCTGGACGTAGTTCGCCAGGGTGAAGAAGCCCGGCCGCCCCGGCGCGGCGCTCCAGAAGCTGGCCAGCAAGAGCGTGCCCAGCGGGTACAGCACCAGGAACCCGACGGCCAGGGTAAGCCCGACCTGGGCCACTCCCGCTCCGCTGAACGGCCGAACCCCCCTCGCCCTCGCTTACGCTCCCTCCGGGATCCGGGCTTGCTGCGACAACTGCACCTCCCGGCCCTCCCGCGCCGACTGCCGGATGGCCAGCGTCACCTCATGGGTCGCCTGCCCCCACCGTCCGCTGTGAATTGCCGGCCGGCCATGCCGAACGGCGTCATACAGCTCCTGGAACTCGGCCTCGCCCCGCTGCTCCTCGACGGGCAGCTCGATCTCCTGCCGGCCGTCGTGGGTATGCACGTAGAGCCCCTGAGGCGACTGCCGGATGTCGGCCCGCTCGAGGCTGGCGATGGTCAGCCCGAAAAACGGATGCCGCGTGGCCTGCTCGATCGGCTGGCCCCTGTAGCGCAGCGAGTCCTTGTCGTCGCCCTGCGCTGTTGGCCCCCGCCCCTCGCCGAATGTCAGCTCGGCGGCGGAGAAGCGGCCGTAGCCGGAGTAGACCAGCGTCGCCGCCGCGCCGCCCTCTAGCTCAAGGAAAGCCGTATAGGCGCCCGTCGTCGGTCGCTTGGGATCGAGATCATAGGTCGTCGCTCGCACGCTTTTGACCACGCCCCCGCCGATCAGCCGGACGATGTCGATCTGATGCGGCGACTGGCGGAACACCACGCCCCCGCCCTGCGGCTCGTCTAGCTCGGCCGCCAGCCTCGGCCGGTACACCCAGTCGGTGTAGTGCCAGGTGTGGACCATGAACAGCCGGCCGTAGTCCCCGCGGCGCGCCAGCTCGGCCATGCGCCGTATGGGCGCGGCCATGGCCTGGCTGTGCCCCGCCACCAGCACCCTGCCGTTCCGCTCGGCCGCCTGGTTCATGGCCTCGCACTCCTCCAGCGTCACCGCCATCGGCTTAGATACGATGACGTGCTTGCCGTGCTCCAGGGCCATGATCGTGTGCTCGGCGTGGAGGTGGTTGGGCGTGGCCACCCAGATCGCGTCCACCCCATCGTCCTGGCACAGGGCTTCGACTGTTCGGTAGGTGCGCGCGCCGAACTCGCGCGCCACGCCCGCTAGCGCTTCCTCCCGCAGATCCGCGGCCGCCGCCAGCTCCACGATCGGGCTGTGCGCGAACCCCGGCAGGATGTTCAGGGCCCCCGCGCCAACGCCCGCCAATCCGATCCGGAGCCTCATCGGGCCGCATCATACAATGGGGTGCCTGCTCGTTCGGGTCCCCGTCGCGTTCATCGAGGCGGGGGTAAAGCAAGCAAGGAGGTAGCTCACCAGGGCCGAGCGCGATCGCCGCTGGGCGGCGGTGCGGTCGGTCATGGGCCGTGCGCCGTGGCAGTTCGAGGCCCTGCTCGTGCCGGCCATGAGCGATCAGGCTTACGTCCAGTACCTGACCCAGATCGGCGGGCGAGGCGGCCGGGCAGCCTCACGCGTGCCAGCTCGCCCATCTTGCCGCCTGCCTCTTGATGCGTATAATGCCGCCGTGCTGTCTACTGAAGAGAACCTCGAGCTGACGCAGGTGGGGCCGGGCACCCCCGGCGGTGAGCTGCTGCGGCGCTACTGGTGGCCCATCGCCGCCAGCTCCCGGCTGGCCTCACACGGCACCATGCCGGTCAAGATCCTGGGCGAGTCGCTGGTGCTCTACCGCGACCGAAGCGGCGGCTTGGGCTTGGTCGCGGACCGCTGCCCGCACCGCGCCGCGGGCATGGTCTATGGCGTGCCCGAGCAGGAGGGGCTGCGCTGCGCCTATCACGGCTGGCTGTTCGCCGCCAGCGGCCGCTGCCTGGAGCAGCCCTTCGAGGAGACCGTCGGCAATGGCGCTTTTAAGGACAAGATCCGCATCAAGGCCTATCCGGTCGAGGAGCTGGCCGACATGATCTTCGCCTACCTCGGCCCCGAGCCCGCGCCCTTGCTGCCGCGCTGGGACCTCTTCACGCGCACCGATGTGCCGCGTGAGATTGGCGCGGGTGTTATTCCCTGCAACTGGCTGCAGATCGCCGAGAACGCGCTCGATCCGGTGCATGTCGAGTGGCTGCACCAGCACTTCTCCGACTACGTCTACGAGCAGCTCGGCCGCGGCGAGCGCCGCCAGCTCATCAGCCGCAAGCACGTCCGCATCGGCTTCGACGTGTTCGAGTACGGCATCATCAAGCGCCGCCTGCTCGAGGGTGATACCGAACAGCACGAACGCTGGGCCACCGGCCATCCGCTCGTCTTCCCGATGATGCTCAAGTCCGGCAATGCCGCCCATCCCGTCTACCAGATGCGCACCCCTATCGACGACGAGAGCACCCTCCACTTCTGGTACAGCGCCCACTTCGGCGCCGAGGGCGACCTGCTGGAGGGCGTCCACGTCGACCGCGTGCCCTTCTACGAGGTGCCCATCCCCACGCTGACCGACAAAGGCACCCCGCAATGGGACCTGGTCGACAACAACAGCGGACAGGACGCCGTCATGTGGTACACGCAGGGCGCGGTGACCGACCGCGGCGTCGAGCACCTCGGCCAGTCCGACCGGGGCATCATCCTGTTCCGCAAGCTGTTGAAGGAGAACATCGAGAAGGTCAAGCGCGGCGAGGATCCCATGAACGTCTTCCGCGACCCGGCCAAGAACGTCTGCCTCGAGCTGCCCGTCGAGAAGGCCAAGTTCGGCCAGGGCGTCTACCGGAAGGGCGAGATCCGCGGCGGCAACGCCGCCAAGTACAGCCCGCTGCTGCGCGAGGTGGAGGAGAAAGCCCCGGCCAAAGCCCTCGCCGGATGATCGCTGTCCCGTTCGAGGCGCCTGCCGAGTCCGGCGCCGACAACCGCATAGACGGCCGCCTGAAGGTCACCGGCGCCATGCCCTACGCCGCCGACGTCCAGATTCCAGGCGCGCTGCACGCCGTGGCCGTGCGCAGCCCCTATCCTCACGCTCGCATCCTGGCCATCGACGCCGCCGAAGCGCGGGCCCTGCCCGGCGTCCACTGCATCCTGACCGGCGCCCACGTACCGAACATCCTGTTCGGCCGCGCCTTTCGCGACGTGCCGATCCTGGCCGTCGACAAGGTGCGCTTTGCCGGCGAGATGGTCGCCGCCGTGGCGGCCGATTCACGTGAGGCCGCCGAAGAAGCCGCCGCGCGGATCCACATCGAGTACGAGCCGCTGCCGGCCGTCTTCGACCCGGACGAGGCGCTCAAGGCTGACGCCGTTCGCGTACACGACCAGCCGTGGACCTATCCGGGCGCGGTCCGCGGGCCCGACGATCATCCAAACGTGGTGGCCCGCTCGCTCTGGACGGTGGGCGATGATGTCGAGGCCGCCCTGGCGTCGTCGGAGCGCGTCTTCCAGCGCACCTGGCGCACCCAGAAGGTCCACCAGGGCTACATCGAGCCGCACTGCTGCACCGTCCACTTCGACGCTTCGGGCAAGGTCCGCATCTGGTCCTGCAACAAGGCGCCCTACCGCCTCAGGCAGCATCTCGGCGACGCCTTCGACCTCAATCCCGAGGACATTGAAGGCTACACCACGGCCATCGGCGGCGACTTCGGGGGCAAGGGATCGCCGATGGATATCCCGCTGTGCCTCGAGCTGTCGCGCCGCACCGGCCGGCCCGTACGCATGGCGCGGACCTATGCCGAAGAGCTGATGGCCGGCGACCCGCGTCACAGCTCGGTCACGCGCATCCGCATGGGCGTCACCCGCGATGGGCGCATCCAGGCCATGGACGTGCTGGCCTTGTTCAATTCCGGCGCCTACGGCGGCTACCGGCCTTCGGCCGGCATGCGCAGCGCCTGCGCCACCAGCTACCGCGTGCCCTGCGCCCGCGTCGAGTCCATCCGCGTTTACACCAACGAGGTCCCCTGCGGGAATATGCGTGCCCCCGGCGCGCCGCAGACGACGTTCGCCGTCGAGAGCATGATGGACTACGTCGCCCGCGAGCTGGGCATCGACTCCTTCGAGTTCCGGCGCCGCAATCTCCTGAAGACCGGCGAGGCCACGGTCATGGGCGACGTCTGGCCCGAAGTGCGCGGCATCGAAACCCTCGATCTGGCCGAGCGCTCGTACCAGCCGGTCGGCGCGCCGCCCGGGCTGCTGGTCGGCCGGGGCGTGGCCGTGTATGACCGGCCGACCCACGCCCCACAGCGCACGAGCCTTCGCCTGCGCCTCCAGCCCGACGCCGCCGTGGAGGCCCAGGTGCCCATCATGGAGACTGGCACCGGCTCCCACACCATGCTCCAGCGCGTGCTTGCTTCGGCGTTGGGCGTCGATCGCTCGCGTGTGGTCATGCGCTACGTCGGCACGCCCTTCCTGCCCTGGGATGAGGGCGTGGGCGGCAGCCGTGTCACGGTCGCGGCTGCCGAAGCCGGCGTGGCCACCGCCAAGGCGTTCAAAGCCGAGCTGGCGTCGAAGCTTGGTGTTGCGCCCGAAGCCCTGGACGTGCCGGACGCGCTGCGCACCCTTGCCGCCCGCGGCGTGGAGCTCGAGGTCGTCGGCCAGGCCGGCGGTCGCGGCGATCATGGCGGCGATGGCGCCACCAGCTTCTGCGTGCAGGTCGCTCAGGTCGGCGTCGATCCGGAGACGGGCCAGGTCCGCCTGCTCGACTTCCTGAGCGCGAACGACGTGGCCGAGGTCATCGACCCGCTGTCGCATCGCGGCCAGATCGAGGGCGGCATCGCCATGGGCATCGGCCAGGCCCTGACCGAGGATCTGGGCATCCTTGATGGGCGCGTGACGGCCACGCACCTGGGCGAGTACAAGCTGCCGACCATGCCCGATATGCCGCCGCTGAAAGTCGTCCTCCTGCCCGGCGGCATTGGCGTCGGCGCCCGCAACGTCAAGTCCATCGGCGAGATGGGCAACGTGCCCGCGCCGGCCGCCGTCGCCAACGCCGTCTCGGACGCCATCGGCGCTTCGATCGATTCGCTGCCGATCACCCCCGAGAAGGTGCTGGCGGCGCTGTCACCAGCCCGGCAGCGCCGCGGCTGAGGGGTCGAAGAAGCTCTCGTAATCCAGCTTCCTCGGCGTGAGCCCCTGCTGCTGGGCGAACAGCATGAAGGCTTCGAGCGCCGTCCGGTTGTCTTCCACGTTGTAGGCCCAGTAGTTGTCGCCCATCAGCGCACGCTGCTCGGCCATGGCCGCGCTGGCCCATGAGATCGTGAGAATCACCGGGTCGGAGCCCTCGATGCGGTCGAAGGCCACGTCCCGCGCCGCGCGGTAGGCCTTCAGCAGCGCAACCGGCGCCTCGGGATGGCGTTCCACGAACGCGCGCGACATCGTCACTACGTGGCTGATGGGGAAGATGCCGGTTTCGCGGAAGTACTTCTGCTCCTCGGCCTTGTAGTCCTGGAACAGCCGCCGTACGCGCGGGTCGCGCTTGCTGATTGAGGGCAGCACGTTGGGGCTGATAACCGCGTCCAGCTCGCCCGCCAGCAGCTTGTCGTTGAGCGCCTCGTCGCCGCGCACCGGCAGCCACTCCACGCGCGAAAGGTCCACGCCGTAGGAGTTCTGAAGCGCGCCGCGCGCCCACACGCCCGCGGTGTTGTTCCACATCGGGATTCCCACGCGCTTGCCCTCCAGATCCTTGGGCCCGCCAATCCCGGCTGAGGCGTTGACCTGGATGTAGGACAGCCGGAACTTGCGGTTGGGAAACGCCGGGATGCAGACGATCGGCTCGTCCCGAACCTTCATGCCTACCAGCGCGCCGAGGCCCTGGTCCCAGGCATCGGCGTCACCCTCCGTGAGGCACTCCAGCTCGAAGCCCTCCACCTTGACCGTCCCATCCGTGAACGGCAGGTTGGTGTCTACGCCCGGCTCGAAGAACCGGAAGCGCAGTTTCGGTAGCGCCATCTCACCCCCAGGGAGCGACCGTCACGTGGATGGATGTCGAGCTGACCTCCCCGCCCGTCGAGCGGATCGCTCGGTCAACCGCGTCCAGCCCGAACCGGTCGGTCGTCAGCAGGTGCAGCGGGAAACGGCCCGAGGCGATGTACTGCAGCCCGATTTCGACTGACTTGTAGCTGTGGCCGCGCGCGCTCTTCAGCGTGATGTACTTGCGCGTGAACTTGCCCATCGGAAAGTCGGGCACCGTTGGGATGCCCTGCGCCACGATCACCCCACCCTTGTGCTTGAGGATGTCGATGCCGTCGAAGATCACCTGCGCCGAGCGGCTGGATGTGGTGTCCACCACCGAATCGAGGCCCCGGCCGTCGGTCAGCTCGGCGATGCGCTCGCGGATGTCTTCCCTCTCCACGTCAATCACCGCGTCCGCGCCGAGCTTCTTGGCGATGTCCAGCCGGTACGTGTCGCGGCTCAGGCCGGCCACGAACACTCGGTTGGCGCCCGCCGCCCGGGAGGCCACCAGGCAGGCCAGCCCCTGCTGGCCCGGGCCCATGATGAGCACGTCCTTGCCGGGCCCCGCCTCCCCTTCCACGCATGCCCACTGCACGCCGTTGCCCATCGGCAGGGCCATCGCTAGCTGCTCCAGCGGCGGCCCCTTCGGCACCCGGTGGATCACGGTCGTCGGCGGCAGGTACAGGTACTGGCTGAAGCCGCCCCACAACCCCGGCTCGACTGTCAGTGGCGTCGAGCCGAAGCGCAGGTTGTTGGGGTCGAAGAAGTGGTCGGCCGTTTTGCACAACCGGTACTCGCCCTCGCGGCAGTACTCGCAATGGCCGCACGGCAGGTACTCCTCGATCGCTACCCGGTCGCCCTCTTTGACGCCCCACAGTTTGGAGGCGATCGGCCCGACTTTGGCGATGACGCCGACGTTCTCGTGGCCCATGATCACCGGGCCGCGGTCCTCGCGCGGATAGGCGCCCACATCGCTGCCGCACACCCCCGCCGCCTCCACCTTGAGCAGCCCGGCGTCGGGCGGGATGTCGGGCATGGGAACCTCCCGCAACTCGGTCTTGCCCCCGGCGACCTTCACTGCCGCCAGCACGTTTTCAGCCAATTTGGCGCCTCCCTGTTTGTCGTCGAGCCCCAGCGTATCATCTGCCGCACCAAGCAGAGAAGGAGAGACGTTTGTGGCCAACCTCGCCGGCGTCGGCACACCCATCACCTATGCCGAGGACAACCCCATCCTGAACCGCGTCAAGGAGTGGCGCCACAAGCGCTGGCAGCAGGTCCGTGAACCGGCCAACGACGCCGAGCGCGTCCTCCGGGCCGACTGGCTCGGCTACCGCGGCCGCCGTGAGGCCGGCCCGGATGGCACTGTCGGCGCGGCTACCTACGCTTACACCCATTTCGACATGGACCTGCAGTGGCGGCCGCTGCTCTCCGACCACACCGAGGAGGAGTGCTCGCACGGCTGGAGCTTCGTCCAGCTCGCGGACAAGATCGATCCCTCCAAGGACCACTCCAAACCTGATCCCGCGTTCGCGGAGCGCTACGGCCTGAACGCCAGGAACAACCACGGCGCCATCATCCGGCGCGATTTTCTGAGCTTCATCTTCGCCGGCAATCCCTGGGTCTACGGCCATGTGACCGCCACCGTACGTCTGCCCGGCATCACCACGCCCGAGGTTGTCCACTACCAGCGCACCTCCCAGCTCGCCGGCGAGGAAGAGCACCACTATCACATGCTCCAGAAGATCCACGACACCGTCTGGGAGCTCATCGAGCGCTATGGCGAGTACGCGGTTCGAAGGCGGATCGCCGAGATTGACGAAGAGGCGCTCAACAACAACTCGCGCACGATCTGGGACCTGCCCACGCGCGAGTTCCTGGTGAATCACCTGGGCGCCATCTCCATCTCCTGAGCCTGGGCGGACAGCTTGCCCACTGGCTGGCCAGGGACGCCGTGCTCCGGACCGCCGCCGCCCAGCCGTAGGACTCCTGGCTCCCTAAAGCCAACCGGCCTGCGTCCCATTTGATACGCTTAGGCGCACCCCAACCCTTGCAGGAGCTTCCCATGAAACGCACCATCGCTTCGCTGGCGCTGCTCGCCAGCATGGCTCTCCCCGCTACCGCCGCCGCCCAGACGGCCCCGCAAGGCTGCCAGTTCGTCCTTGGCTTCAAGACGCTGCACGACCTCGCACCGGCCGAGATCGGCGACTGCACCGACAACCAGGCCTACGCCGGCAACGGCGACGCCCAGCAGCACACCACCAAGGGCCTCATGGCCTGGCGAAAGGTCGATAACTGGACGGCCTTCACCAACGGTTACATGACCTGGATCAACGGCCCCAACGGCCTCGTCAGCCGGCTCAACACCGACCGCTTTGCGTGGGAGAAGGACAGCGCCGGTTCTGCCGCGCCCTCACCCGCGCCCGCTCCGGCGCCGGCCGGCCCGCCCAGCACCAATCTGAGCGGCGGCTGGAGACTCGTTCAAAACCAGGCGGTGTACAGCTTCAACCAGGATCAGGATGGCTTCGTGATCATCTCGCCCAACCAGATGCGGCAGTGCACCTCCAGTGGTCAGTCGATCATCCCCAATGACGTGAGCATCAACGGCGTCAAGTCCGCGATGAATCAGGTATTCACCGGGACCTTCTCCGGCAACGTTCTCAGCGGCGACTGGCTGGTGTGCGCTACGGGCACCCAGGCCTGGCTGCCCAAGCACATTCAATTCACGCTGTCGCCTGATGGCAGGCATCTCACCGGCCAGCTCGACGACACGATCACGTTCGACAGGCTCTAGTAGATACAAAAGAAAGAGCCCGCCCCAAACCGGGGCGGGCTCTTTTGCTGTGCCTGGATCAGTAGTCCTTGATGGGGCCGGCTGCGTTCCAGACCGCCGGATCCGAATCGGGCGGGTTGGCCGTGCACGGCCGGCCGACGCCGCGCTTCTGGTCGAAGGCCAGCGGCGTGAACGTGCCGGGCGGGCAGACCGTGGTGATCTTGCCGATGAAGGCTTCCTTACCGCCGATGTTGCCGCTCTCGACGTCCATCAACGTGTCGACCTCGGTGTCGGGCGTGTACTTCACGGTGCTGTTCACTACGAACGGCAGGGTCACCGTCCAGGACTCGCCGGGAGCCAGGCCGCCCGACTTGACGCCGCCCTTGTACTGGCCGGGTCCGATCTGGGTGAAGCCCTCGCCGAAGTCATGGAACTTCTTGTCCATGGCCACGCTGTGAACGAACTTGTTCGTCGGCTTGTTCAGGAACGTGATCGAAGACCCGGCGGCGATTACCGGCGCGTCGGGGTCGAAGCCATAGATGTCGTCGATCGTAACGGTGATGTTGCCCTGGAGCGGCTTCTTCTTGCTGCCGGTCGGCTCCTTGGCGAAGCTCTTGCGAATCTGGCTGATGCAAGCCTCGCCAACGCGGGCCGGGGCCCAGCGGATGCCGGTGCCGAGGGTGGCGCACTCGGGATCGCCCGCCGGGCGCAGGCTCGTGCCGGTCAGCGTGCTGCCGATCCAGGTAGCGCCCTTGCCGAGCACCTTCTCGACCGACTTCTGGTCTTCCTGGTTGTCCACGGTGTGGATGATCGCCGGCGTGCAGTCGAACGAGGTCTGCTGCGGGCGGTCGCCGGCGATGCAGTCCGGATATGACGAGTAGACCCAATCGCCGTTGTCGCCAAAGGTGGCGATCACGAACGCCTTGTTGCGGATCGCTTCCTCAACCGTGGCCCCCGGCATCGGGGTGATGCCGCCGGTGTCAAACACGTTGCCACCGGTCATGGTGCCGCTCTTGTTCTTCGCCGAGCGGTCGTTCTGACCGATCCCGACGAACAGGCCGCTGTTCCACATGGGCGAGATCGGCAGCTGGGTCGCGCTGTGGGTCTGGGTTCCCAGGTTCACGAAAGTAACGTTGGCTGCCAGTCCGCCGCCGTTGCCGACCGTGATCTCCTTGGGATGGAAGCCGGCGTCGTCGATGATGACCACCTGGTTCTCGGCCTGCCCGATCGCCGCCAGCCTGGGATCGTCGCAAGCGATGATGCCGATGCCGCTGTAGCGGATCTGGGAATCGCTCGTTGGTCCGCATTTCGCGGATGGCTTGGCCGGCGCCGGCGGCGTGGCATCGGCTGCCATCGCGCCTGGCGCACCTATGCCCAGGGTTCCAAGCGCCACGACGGCCGCGAGGACCTTGTGGACGATGGGTTTAACTCGCATCTATACCCCCTCTGTTTCCTTTCGTCTACTTGCTGCGTCTACGTGCTGCTGCGAAGAAATCGAATCATGCCTATCGCCGAGCCGTCGCGGCTCAGGCACTCGTCAGCCCGACGAGATCACATGCGCCATGCAGTTATCTCCTTGGCCAGGGTCCGTGGGACTTACAGCGTGGGAGCAATGATTGTTACGCGGAATTGAACGGGAAAACCCTGGGTTTGTCAAGTTTTCGTTAATACCGGCTGCTCGCGTGCTGCCGCCTGCGCATCGTACGCCATCAGCTGCGGGAGCAAGCGAACGACAACGAGCAGGCCAAGCAGGCACAGCACCCCGCCGCTGACCACCGAGACCTGCGCGTTCGTGAACGCCGCGACGCTCGTCGATTCCAGGTCTCCCAGCCGCGGCCCGCTGCCGGTCACCATCGAGTTCAGCGCCGAAACTCGCCCTCTCAGCGCGTCGGGCGTGCTTAGCTGGACGATCGTGTTCCGTAGGATGGCGCTGATGTTGTCCGCCGCGCCTCCGATCAACAGCAGCGCCAGCGCCAGCGGGAAGATCGTCGTCAGCCCGAACAGGGTGATGGCCGCGCCCCAGACCGCCACCGCGCTGATCACCACCCGTCCCTGGTAGCGGATGCGGCGGCACCAGCCGGAGAACAGCGCGCCCAGCATCGCGCCGCCCGAGCGGAAGGCCATCATCAGCCCCAGGCCGATGGGCCCCACGTGGAAGAAATCGAGCGCCAGCACTGGCATCAGCCCGCCTGGGAATCCGAACACCATCGCATTCAGGTCGACGGCGAAGCCCGACAGCAGCACCGGGCTTTTCACCACGTAGCGCACGCCCTCCGCTAACGCCTGCCAGCTCGGCCGCGAGACTCCCTCGGCCGGCGGCATGGCCGAGATCGCAACCAGCGCCGCCAGGCCGGCTGCGAAGCTGAACGTGTCCAGGGCGTAGGCCGCGGCCACTCCGGCCCAGGCGATGATTGCCCCACCCAGGGCGGGGCCGGCGGCCCGCGCCGTCTGCATCGAAGCCATGTTCAGGGCGATGGCCGACGTCAGTCGCTCGGCCGCTACCAGGCGCGGCACCATCGCCTGGCGGGCCGGCCGCTCCACCGCCTGGAAGATGCCCGCCAGGAACGCCAGGACGTACAGCTCCCATGCCGCCGTGCGCTCGCTGAGCGCCAGCAGCGTCAGCGCGCCGCTGACGCTCAGCAGGCCCAGCTGGGTCCGGAACAGCAGGCGCCGGCGGTCCATGGCGTCGGCGATCGGCCCGCCGGCGATGGAGAAGATGACGTGCGCCAGCAGCTGCGACGTGGCCAGGGCGGCCAGCGCCAGGGCCGAGTGGGTCAGCACGTACAGCTGATAAGGCAGGGCCACCTGGGTGACCATCGTGCCGATGTTGTTGACGAGCTGCCCGGCGAAGAGCAGCCGGAACTCGCGGTGCTGGCGCAGCGGCTCCACGTCGACCAGCTGCCCCAGCCCTAACATTGCCTGACACATGATGCACGACGACGATTTCGAGCACGAGCACTACGACCTGCTCGAGACGCCCGGGCGCGTGCCCGAGCAGTCGATTCAGCAGCTCAGCCTCGCCATGGACGTGGGCTCCGCCACGACCAAGCTCGTCTTCTCGCGGATCCACTCCGTACGCCGCGGCGAGCTGTTGAACACGCACTACGCCGTTGTGCTTCGCGAGGTGCTGTATCGCTCACCGGTCGTGCCGACGCCCTATCTCGCTCCCGGCCGGCTCGACGTCGTCCGTCTCGCTGCGTTCGCCGGCCAAGCCTATGCCGAGGCCGAGCTTCCGCCCGATGATGTCGAGACCGGCGCCGTGGTCCTGACTGGCGCGGCCTCGGATCCTGAAAACGCGCGCCGCCTTTCCGCGGCCTTGGCCGGCGGCAGCCGGTCGCTGCTCGACTCTTCGGCCGCCGCCCATCATCGGCCTGGTGCAAGCCCGCCGAAGAGGCAACTTGCGAATATGATCTGCGCACCAGTTGGGCCGCACCTCGCGGCCGTGCTCGCGGCGCACGGCGCCGGCGCTGTGGCCGTGTCGCGCCGCACGCACGAGAGGCTCCTCAATGTGGACCTCGGCGCCTCCGCCGCACGGCTGGCGCTGGTCGATGACGGCGAGGTCGTATGGACATCCGCCGTTCCGGCGGACGGCTCGGTCGAGGCGATCGCGGCGGCCGCCGCCGGCTTGGCGGCGCCGCACGAGCGCGAAGGCTCGGAAAGCGCCGGTCTGGCGGGCCAGGCCGCCCGGCCTGTCGACGCCGTGGTCTTCTCCGGCGGCCTGGCCGAGTACGTCTATGGCCGCGCGCATGGTGGGACGCCTCTCACAGAGGAGCTGGCCACGCGCATCCAGGCCGGAGAGCTGCCGGCGAGACCCGCGAGCGAGGGCATCCACGCCACCCTCATCGGCGCGTCCCAGCTCGCCATCCAGGCCAGCGGCTACACCATCCAGGCCAGCCGCCCGGACCTCTTGCCCCTGCGCCACTTGCCCGTCGTCCGGCCGCGGCTCCCCCGGCGCGAAGCCGTGGGCCCCGAGGACATGGCTCAGGCCATCCGTCGCGCGTTCGAGCGTCAGGGCCTCGCACCGGGCGCGCGGCCGGTCGCGCTCGCTGTCGCCTGGGACGGCCCTGCAACCCACGACGCTTTGCGCGGTATGGCCGAAGGCATTCTCCAAGCTGCCGCCGCGCGCCAGCCTCTCGTCCTGGCCCTGCAGGGCGGCCACGGCCCGGCCTTCTACCGTATCCTCCGCGACGAGCTCGGAGCCAGGGACGTGGCCGTCATCGACGGCATCGAGCTGAGCGAGTTCGATCAGCTCGACGTCGGCGAGACGGTGGCCGGCGAAAGCAGCGCGCCGGTGATCGTCAAGATCATGGGCGTGCCGCGCAGCGGCTGGGTGGTCTCAGCCGTGGAAAGCTAACCTTAACCTAGGCCGCCTTCCACTCATAGTTCGGATCCCGGTAGGCCTCCTCGGGCATGAGGCTCTTCAGGCCGCGCTTGGCCAGCTCGTCCTCGAAGTACTGCCGCACCCACGGATCCTCGTTGACGTACTCGATCTGATCCTTGGCCCGATCCTCGATCTTCTCGGCGTGGCCGTGGAACTGCATCGGCGGGTGCAGCGCCAGGTACCGCGCCGGCTCGCCCCCTAGGTTGAAGTGCTGGTGGAACCACTTGTTCGGCGGAACGAACAGCGCGGCCTCCTGCCAGGGCACGATGACCTTCTCCTCGCCCTCCTGCCACATCACCGAGTAGCCTTCGCCGCCTGGAATCACGATCACCCGGCCAGGCCCGTGCCGGTGCGCCTTCTTGTAGCGCCCCGGCGGGAACACCGACATGTGGCAGCTCATGTCCGAGCCGGCGAACTGGATCGTCACGCTCTTGCCGCCGGCCCCTCGGCGGTTGAGGTCACGCAGCTTGTCCCAGGCGCGCATGTCCGGGAAAAAGTTGCCGTACCAGTACGCGCCTTCGATGCGGTGCCAGCGTAGGCCCTCACCGCTGGTCATGACCTTGGCCTCGGAATAGAAGTCCTGGCGGCCGGTGTACTCGCCGGCCGGCGGCTGGTATGGGTTGTTCAGGAAGAAATCTGCGTCCGGCACTACCGACATGGCCAGTGGCAGGTAGCTGTAGTGCAGCAGCCGCACCGGCCTGTCGCCCTGCATGTTGCCGAACTGCCGGTAGTGGTTGTGGGGCACCAGGAACAGCGCGTGGTCCTGCCACTCGAACGTGCGCGGCGTGGGCGCCTGGTCGCTCCAGACATTCGTCACGCCGCGTCCGGAGACGACGTACACCACCTCGTCGATCGCCATCTTGTACGGCGGCAAGGTCTCGCCGGGCTTGATCTCCGTGACTCGCGCCTCGCTCACGCCCTGCTGCCCCTCCAGCTGGATGAAGGCGGTGTCGCACTTCCGCTCCTCCCACCAGCCGAGCTCCATCGTCCGCACGTCGCGCACGAAGAATCCGCGATGAACCGGCACGCCGCGCGAGTCCATCCACTCGTCGTATGCGAACGTCGTCCGGGGGCTCGAATCTGCCATGAGGTTGTGCTCCTTTAGTAGTTGGTCAGGCCGCGCTTCACGGCGTCGTCGACGAAGCGCGGGTCGATGAACGTGCTGGGGTCCAAGCCCTTCACCTTCGGGTTGCTCATGCTCACGAACTCGATGACGTCGTCGAACGCGGCTTTGTCGGGAATGGGCGCTTTCTGCCACAGCTCCACCTCCCGCTTGTAGATCGTGTCCAGCCGCTCCTCGTCTTCCATCTTGTACTGCTTACCCCAGATGGCCTTCGTCTCGGCCGGATGCTCCTTCGTGTAGCGGACGCAATCGACCAGCGCGTCCACCGTTTTCTGGACCGCATCGGGGTGCTGCTGGATGAAATCCGTGCGGAAGTCCACCGGCACACCGGCCAGCCTCAGATCGGTGTCGAATAGGTCGACCAGCACGTGGAAGCCGCCCTGCTTGACCACGCCCCGGGCGAAATCCTCCTGCAGCAGGGCGGCGTCGATCTGATGCGCCGTCATGGCCGCGGCTGGTCCTGCCTGGCTGGCCGACGAGCCGGTGCCGACCAGCTTGTAGTCGCGGCCCGGCTCCATGCCGAACTTGCGCATGTAGAACACCAGGCCCTGCGCGTCGACGGACGTTGGCGTCACCGCGCCGATGCTCTTACCGCGCAGCTGCTCCACGGATGTGATCTCGGCCGGCGCCAGCAGGACGTCGTCGAACTTCTTCGAGAACGTGGCGACGATCGTCAGCGCGCTGCCCTCGGCGCGCGCCGACACGAACTCCTGCGGGCCGCCGCCGACCTCGCCGTCGATCTGGCCGGCTACCAGGGAGTTGATGCGCTGCTGTCCGCCAAGGCCTTTTACGTCTACGTCAACGCCATGCTTGGCGAAGATGCCCTGCTGCAGGCCAACCCACACGAAGCCATTGCTGGGCGACACCGGGTTCGTGCCCAGCCGAACCGTCGCCGCCTCGGCCGGCTTGGTCGGCGCCGGGGCTGCCGTGCCGCCGCAGGCGGCAAGCAGCAGGATGAGGCCGGCGGCGATGCCTGCGGACCTAACCAACTGCCGCCGGCTGCCGCATCGTTTCGAGCTTCTGGCGCGTCTCGTCGATACGCCGCAGTACCTCCGCCACGCAGTCCTCGTACGTCACGTCGTTGGGCCTCATCAGCGACAGCCCGCGTACGCCGGCGAACACCTCCGGATTCAGCGCCGCCTCAGGCTCCTTGCCCTGTTCCAGGTCGCGCACCAGGTCCAGCAGCAGCTTGCGCATCTCGATGATGCCACTGTCGATGATGGCCAGGTGCTCCTGGGTTCGGTCGACGATCGTGCCCATGCTCACCTGCACCGCCATGTCCTGGTTGCCGGTGCCGATGATGCCGGTGAAGTTGTGCTCGCGCTGCATCTTGCGGTCTAGCGTGAAATCGTTGCCGGAGTTCGCCAGCGGGAAGTAGTTCGCGTCCACCGGCGCGCCGAAGCGGCCGTCCGCCTGGCCGGTGCGCATCTGGCGGATCTCCGTCGACGAGAATGGGCGGTCCGTCCGCACCCGGAACGTGAACACCCACGTGGAGTAGTCGTCGATAGGCACGAACGCGTGCCCGCCCGGATCGCGCGGCGGCATGGTGTAGAACGGCAGCAGGAACTGGTTGAAGCGCCAGTAGGACATGCCCTCGACCGAGGTCCGCGCGCCCACCGCCAGGCCGTAGGGCGTGCGCGTGGCCCGCACCCGCGGCGCCTTATCGGCCGTGCGGAAGATCTGATCGAGCTCGTCGGGGTCGAGGCTGTTCGGATCCTGGCGGAACCGCTCCAGCAGCGGCCGCAGCGATTCTAGATAGCGCTCCGTCCGGTTGTAGAAGTCGAGGGTGGTGTGCAGGTACCGGGTGTGCGCGGAGTCGATGCCGCCCTCGATGGCCTGCAGGTAGTTCGATTCCTGGAAGCGTTTGGTAGCGCAGCGATGTCCCTCGGCCGCTTCGATCAGAGGCAGACGCGGCAGCGCCGGGACGCGGTCCTGCCGCCCCATGTAGGCCCACAGGATGCCCGCCGCCTCGCGTAAGCTGTACGCCTTGAGGCGCACTTTGTCCTTGTAGTTGGCCTCCTCGGGCTGCGCTGTCGGCATGTCGACGCAGCGGCCGGCCACGTCGAACTTCCACCCGTGATAGACGCACCGCAGCCCGCCTTCCTCATTGCGGCCGTAGTACAGGTGCGCCTGGCGGTGCGCGCAGCGCCCGGCGATGAGCCCCAGCCGGCCTTCCGTGTCGCGGAAGGCCACCAGGTCTTCGCCCAGCAGCCGCACTTTGACGGGCGGGCAGTCGGGCTCCGGAAGCTCCTCGGCCATGAGCACCGGCAGCCAGAAGCGGCGCAGTAGCTCGCCCATAGGCGTCCCCGGGCCGACCCGGGTCAGCAGTTCGTTGTCCGACTCACTGAGCATCGGTTTCCCTCCACGACGATGCGTCCTTGATGTGCTCGATGCCGCCCAGGAACTCGTGTCCAAGCTGGCGGGACCACACGGACAGCAGCCGCACCGGCTCGTCGCCATCGTTGAAATGCTGGTGTGCTGTCATGGGCGGCACACAGATGATGTCGCCGGCCTCCCACTGGTGCTGCGTGTTCTCCTGGGTGTCGTGGCCGCGGCCCTGCAGCACCAGCGCCATCTCCTCGAATATGTGGCGGTGCTCACCCGTATGGCCCTGCGGCTCGATCTCGGTGGCCATCACGTCCAGAGCTTGGGCGGCCACCTCCGTCCAGCGGTCGATGTAGAACTTGAGTCGGCCCTGGCGCGTGTCCTCCCATCGGCGGTCCGAGGCGCGGATCACGCGCGGGCTTTCCGCCTCGAGCCGGTTCTCGTCGGCCAGGCGCTTGAGGAACCAGTCATACTCGGTCTTGACCGGCGGTGCCTCACGCACCGAGCGGCGCGCCTCGAAGATCTCCTGCCGGCGCTTGTCCGCGCCCAGCCGAACCTCCAGGTCGCGCTCCAGCCCGAGCACGCCCGCCGGCACCCGGTAGCCGGCCAGCTTGCCGCTGCCGTCCTTGATTGGCTCCGTTCCCTCCGGCAGGTCCTGAAGCTCCAGCTGCTCCTGCCACAGCAGGCCGAGCACGTGCCACAGCCGCACCTGCGGCAGCCACGCTTTGAAGCCACTCGGCCCGGCTTCCCACCGCGTGGCCGTGTACGGCGGAATCAGCACGACGTCTTCCGCCGAGAAGGAGTAGCTTTCACCGTCCTGCACGCATCCGCCACCGCCTTCCACGATGTAGGCCACCTGCGACGGCACGAGCCGCTGGCGCTCAGTGTGCTCGCCGGGGCCGAGCTCCAGGAAGCGGCAGGTGAGCGCGCTCAGCGGCGCCACGCTGTAGCGCTCGAACACGCGCGGATCGCCCAGCGCCCAGCCCAGCTTGGAGAACATGGCCGGCTTCACCACGCGCGGCAAGAGCTGCATGCGCTCCCGCTCCAGCTTCTGTTTGATGAAGCGGCCCTCGTAGTCGTAGTACAGCTTGGGATCGACTTCGCGCTGGATCAAGCGCTCCTTGCTCAGTTCCTGCTCGGCCATTGGTCCCTACCTTTCTTTAGATGCCGTCGCCAGTGGTTCATGGTTCCTCGCCGTCCGCCTCGGACTCCGGCGCGTCTTCGAGCTGCTCGATCCCGCCCAGTCCCAGGTCGGCACACATGCTGGGCATCGAGCTGAACAGCAGCGCCGGGTGCTCGCCCAGGTTGAAATGCTGGTGCTCCACCAGCGGTGGGATGCTGATCAAGTCGCCCTTCTGCCAGTTCCAGCGATCGCCGTCGTGGACGTCGTAACCGCGGCCCTCGAGCACCAGGATCTGCTCCTCGCTGGCGTGCCGGTGCCGTCCGGAGCGGCTGCCGGCCGGGATCTCCTGGAGGTACAGCCACACCCGCCGGGCGGCGTTCACAACGTATGGGTGGACCATGAATTTGATGCGTCCCTGCCGGGTGTCCTGCCAGGGTCGCTCGTCGAAACGGATGACGTGCGTGACCCTGGCGCAGAACTCCACCTCGTCATGCATGAGCTTGACGTAACGCTCGTACGTGTCGCCGGGCTCGCCCGGATACGGGCCTGCGCTTCGGCGCGTCTCGAAGGCCGCCTGGACGTTTGGCTGCGCACCCAGCCTGACCTCCAGGTCCTCCTCCAGCCCGAGCACGCCTTTCTTGATGCGGTAGCCGATGGCGTTGCCGTTCTCGTCCTTGATCGGCTCGGTGCCCTCGGGGAACGTCGTCTGCTCGCCGAACTTGATCTGCTCGCGCACCAGCACGCCCAGGGCATGGACCATCCGCGTCTGGGGCACGAAGATCTGGCAGCCGATGTCCTTGTCGCCGCCGTGCTGGTGCGCGGTGTAGGGCGGCACGACCAGCAGGTCGAACGTCTCGAACTCGTACCGGTTGCCGTCGTTCCACTCCCAACCCTTGCCCGATGTGCAGAACAGCGTCGGCGCGCTGATGTGGCGGTGCGTGCCGCGCAGTGGCGCGTTGGGCGGGATGTCCGAGAAGTGGCAGGTCAGATCCCACAGCGGCGCGCGAGTGAGGATCTCGTTGCACGTCAGGTCGCCGGTCTGATGCGGGCTGCTGGTGCCCTGCACGGTCTTGTTGAACGGCGTCGGCGCCATGACGTGCGGCAGCGCCGCGGCCAGCTCAGCCTCCTGATGCTGAAAGACCGCGGCCCGGACCTCCCCGGTCAGCCTATTCCTCCGGATAGTAGTCGGCCCAGCCGGGCATCGCTTCCTTGGGGGCTTTCTGCTTGAACTCCTGGTAGTTCAGGTTGGCGAAGTTGTAGACCGGTTTGGTCTTGATGATCAGCACCCGCGCCGGCTTGTCCGGATCGGCGTTGAAGTGCTGGTGTACCGTGCCCGGCGCGACGAGACACACGTCGCCCTCCTCCCAATCCACCCGTTCCCCGTCGCTGATGTCGTACCCGCGGCCCTCCAGCACGAACAGCAGCGCCGCGTTTTGATGTCCGTGCTTCTGGGACTTCGAGCCGGGCGCCAGCTCCTCGTACGACGCCTGCAGCGTCTGCATGATGCCCATGCTCGGGTTGAGCAGGCTCTTGTGCCACACCTGCGGGCCGCCCCGCCAGGTGAAGTTCTGGGTCTTGTACACCCGCGGTAGCGCCCGCTGGCGCTCCCGCTCCTCGCGCAGGCTGTACTTGTTGCTGGCGATGCCGCGCACGAAGATGCGCTCGACCTCGTACTCCTGCTCGACCACCGCCTCGCGCTCGCGCTCGGCGATCAGCTCCTGACGATCGACGGCCATCGCTCTCTCCTAATTCCCTTCCCACTCGGGAGCGTTCTCGATCTGCTCCAGATCGTGCCAGCCCAGCAGCTTGTAGATGCGTGACGCCGCCGAGATGAACCGCGCCTCCTGCTGTGAGTCCAGGTTGAAGTGCTGGTGCACGGTGTTCACCGGTACGTACACCCAGTCCCCGGCCTCCCAGTCGTAGCGCTGCGGCTTGCTCGACACTTTCCAGCCGTAGCTGTCTCCCATCTCCAGCTCCACGTCCCAGTGCAGTGAGTAGCCGCGGCCCTCCAGGATGAACATGAACTCCTCGGCCATGTGCCGGTGCTTGCCGGTGCGGCCGTCGGGCGGGATGACCTGCATGTAGGCCTCGATGTCCTTGACCCGCGAGTTCAGCTTCGGGTGCGCCAGGTGCTTGATGCGCCCGTGCGGCGTGTCCTCCCAGACCATCTCGTTGGCGCGGATGATCTTGGGCGCGCGGGAATCCTCGTACTTCTCCTGCTTGACGGCGATTAGGTCTTCCATATACAGAGCGGGGCCGTCCCGACCTTCTTGCGCCCGGCGCTTCTCCCCGAATTCCTTCATGCGCCTCTCCTTCAAACCTCAGATGCCACCGGATCGGTGGCCGCTTCCAGTGCCGACGCCAGGTTGGCGCCGCGCAGCATCGCCGTGTGGCGGTAATCCTGTTCCCGCAAGGCCAGCAGCTTGGCCTGGTCGCACATCGCCGCCAAATCGGCGCCGGAGAACCCTTCGCTTTGGTCGGCGATCCACGAGATGAGCCCCTCCCAATCGGTGTCCTGGTCGCGCGGTACGCCGGCCAGCAAGATGCGCAGGATCTTCTCGCGGCCTTCCCGCGCCGGTAGCCCAACGTGCAGCTGGAGGCCCAGCCGGCCATGGCGCAGCAGCGCCGGATCGAGCAGGTCCCGCCGGTTGGTCGCGGCCAGCACGACGATCTGGTTCGACGGCTGGATGCCGTCCATCTCGGCCAGCAGCTGGTTGACCACCCGCTCGGTCGTCGCGTTGGCGGCTTCCCCCTGGCGGCGCGGGGCGAGGGCGTCGATCTGGTCGAAGAACACCACGGCCGGCGCCACTTGCCGGGCCATACGGAACACATGCCGGATGGCCTCCTCCGACTGGCCCAGCCATTTGCTGAAGATCTCCGGCCCGTTCACCGGGATGAAGTTCGCGCCGCACTCCTTGGCCACCGCCTTGGCCAGCATCGTCTTCCCCGTGCCGGGCGGCCCGTACAACAACACCCCGGTCGCGGGCTTCACGCGCATCTGGGCGAAGGCGTCGGCGTAGACCAGCGGCATCTCCACCGCCTCGCGCAGCGCCTCGATGACCTTGTCCAGGCCGCCAATCTCATCCCAGCTCACATCGGGCACGTCGGTCAGCGTCTCCCGCAGCGCCGACGGATGTGTCTGCTGCAGCGCCGCCAGCAGATCCTCCTTGCCCACGGTGACCTTCAGCTCGTCTGCCAGGCTCTGGGAGAGCAGGCTGAAGCCCGGCCCGGCGATGCGCCGCAGGGCGTTCAGGCCCGCTCGGCGGACCAGCTCCATCAGGTCGGCGCCGACATAGCCGTGGGTCAGGTGCGCCACCTCGGGCAGGTACTCGATGGCCTCCTCGGTGAGCGGTACCCGGCGGGTGTGGACGTGCAGGATGGCCAGGCGGGAGTCGGCGTCCGGAGGCCCGATGTAGATCTCGCGGTCGAAACGCCCCGGCCGGCGCAGCGCCACATCCACGGCGTTGACGCGATTCGTGGTGCCGATGACGATCACGTCCTCCATGCTGATCAGGCCATCCAGCAGCGACAGCAGCTGGGTGCCCATCCGTAGATCGGCCTGCGCGCCAACGTCCTCGCGCTGGGGCGCGATGGCGTCCAGCTCGTCGATCAGTACCACCGACGGGCTGTGCTCCATGGCCTCCTCGAAGATGTGCCGCAAATTGGCCTCGGTGCCGCCGTGCACGGAGCTGACGATCTCCGGCCCGTTGATGTACAGGAAGTGGGCGCCGATCTCGTTGGCGATCGCCCGCGTCAGGTGGGTCTTGCCCACGCCCGGCGGGCCGTACAGCAGGATGCCCCGGGGTGGATCGATGCCCAGCGCCTCATAGGCCTCGGGGAACCGCAGCGGGCACTCCACAAGCTCGCGAATCTGATCGATCTCGCTGTGCAGCCCGCCAACGTCGTCGAACGTCACCAGGTTGGCCGAGATGCCCGGCCGCAGCGCGCTCGTCCGAAGCACCACGCGCGTGCCTTCCGCCGCCACCCCGAACTCCGGGTCGACTGAGATCACGCGCATCAGCACGCTGCGCGGGAAATCCGGCAGCTTAACCGCGATCAGCATGCCGCTGCACGCTAGCTGAGCGTCCTCGGCGAAACGCCGGCCGATCTCCCGCTCGAGCGCCGTCAGGTTCCCGCCGACCGGCGCCAGCGGCTCCAGCACCAGGCGCTTGGCCTCGGCCACGTCCACCGGCGTGATTGAGATCTCCTCGTGCAGGTCCGGCTTCAGGAACTGGATCTGGTACCGGTCCAGCCGGATGCACCCGCGGCCCTCGTCCTGCGGCCGCACCGCGAGGCGGGCCAGCAGGCGGCGGCCGCGCTGGGTGCCCAGCTCGACTACCCCGCCCTCGACCAGCCCGTCCTTGCCCGGCAGTTTGGGATCGACGAATGCCAGGTTGCGCCCGCTCTCGGCGCTGGGCAGCCGTTCGACGCGGACTTTCAGCGGCACCTAACCGTCATACTCCGGGGCATCCTCGAGCTGCTCCACCCCGCCCATATCCATGAACGTGTAGATGCTGGGCACGGAGTGCAGCAGCAGCGCCCGGCTCCCGCCTGTGTTGAAATGCTGGTGCGCCGTCCCGCTCGGGACCACGATCAGGTCGCCCTGCTTCCAGTCCCAGCGCTCGCCGTCGTGCACGTCGTAGCCCTCGCCCTCCAGCACCAGGATTTGCTCCTCAGCCAGGTGGCGGTGCTTCCCGGTTCGGCTGCCGGGGTCGATCTCCGTGAAGTAGATCCACAGGTGGTTGGCCGCCGTCTTGGTGTTGGGGTGGACCATCCATTTCAGGCGACCCATCCGCGTCATCTCCCACGGCTGCTCGCGCTCCTTGGCCACGTGGTCCACCTCGCGGCAGTAGTCCGCCTCGTCGTGCATGAGCTTGACGTAGCGGTCGTACGTGTTGGTCACCGCGCCTGTGTACTGGCCGGCCGCGCGCCGCGCCGTGAAGGTCGCGTCGCGGCTCGGTTCCGGCCCGAGGATGACCTCGATGTCCTGCTCGATGCCCAGCACGCCCTTCTTGATGCGGTAGCCCTTGAGCTTGCCCTCATCGTCGTAGATCGGGTCCGTGCCCTCGGGGAAGGTCGGCTTCTCGCTGAGCTTGTGCTGTTCGCGCCACATCAGCCCCAGCAGGTGATCGATCCGGCCCGTCTCGGGCACGTAGATCTCGCAGCCGATCTCCTTGTCGCCGCCGTGCTGGTGGATGTTGTACGGCGGCACGATCATCAGGTCGAACGTCTCGAACTCGTAGGTGACGCCGTCGTTCCACTCCCAGCCCTTGCCGCCCATGCAGAACAGGGTGGGCGCGCCGATGTGGCGGTGCACCCCGCGGACCGGCGCGTTGGGCGCGATCGATGTGAAATGGGCCGTCATCAGGTAGTGCGGCCCGCGGGTCAGCATGTCGTAGCACACGTGGTCGCCCATCTGATGCGGGCTGTCCATGCCCTGGACCGTCGGCTGCTTCGGCAGTTGCTCCAGGACGTGCGGCAGGGAGCCGGCGATCTCGTCCTGGATGTTCTGGAAAACGGCCGCCTTGACCTCATCCGGAAACTCCTGCTGCTGGACGTCCTTCCAGGGCTCGAGTTGAATCGCCATCCCGCTTGCTCCTTTCGCTGCGCAAGGGTACTACAGTTTGACGTGCGCGTGAAGTTTCAATAGGCTTGCCGCATGCTTACCCGCGAGGAAAACGAGCTCATCACACGCGTCGGTCCTGGGACCCCGATGGGGGATGTCCTGCGCCGCTACTGGATGCCCGCCCTGCTGTCCGAGGACCTGCCCGGGCCGGACTGCCCGCCAAAGCGGGTCAAGCTGCTGGGCGAGGAGCTGGTGGCCTTCCGCGACACCAACGGCCGCGTCGGCCTGCTGGACGAGTACTGCCCCCACCGGCTGACCTCGCTCTTCCTGGGGCGCAACGAAGAGTGCGGCCTGCGCTGCGTGTACCACGGCTGGAAGTTCGATGTCGACGGCAACTGCGTCGATATGCCCAACGAGCCCGCCGACAGCCGCTTCAAGGACAAGATCCACATCCTCCACTACCCCGTCATCGAGATGGGCGGCGTGATCTGGGCCTACATGGGCCCGCCGGAGAAGCGGCCCGACCCGCCCGGCATGGAATGGCTGCGGGCGCCTGCCAACCAGCGCTTCGTGTCCAAGACGCTGGAGTTCGCCAACTTCGTGCAGGCCATCGAGGGCGGCATCGACACTGTCCATTCCTCATTCCTGCACAACAACGATCTCAGCAACGACAAGCACCTCAAGCGGCGCGACACCGCCCCACGGCTGGAGGTCGAGCGCACCGCCTATGGTTTCCGCTATGCCGGCATCCGCACCATGGACGCCGATCGCCACTACGTGCGCATGTACCAGTTCGTCATGCCCTTCCACCAGTTCCGATCGCAGCGGGTGAACTTCGCTGCCGGAGACGGCAGCCCGCAAGATGTCCCGCTGCTCAAGGGCCACATGTGGGTGCCCATGGATGACGAGCACACGATGATCTTCAATTGGATGTTCGCCTGCGACGAAACCAAGCCGCTCACCCCGGAATACATCCTCGAGGCGGAGACGCACGCCGGCCGCGGGCCCCACGGCGAGTCGGAGGTGCGCCACCAGACGCGCGCCAACGACTGGCTCATCGACCGCGCAGTCCAGCGCACCATGACGTTCACCGGCATCAGAGGCCTCAACACCCAGGACCTGGCGGTGCAGGAAAGCATGGGACCGATCGTTCCGCGCTGGAAGGAGCACCTCGGCAGCACCGACAAGGCCATCGCCGCGATGCGCCGCATCCTGATCGACTCGGCTCGCGCTGTCGCCGCGGGCGGCGATCCCCCGGGCGTCGATCCCATCACCTATCGGGATGTGCGGGCCGCCGACGCGGTCCTCCCCGCCGATGCGCCCTGGCAGGACGCTGCAAAGGATCTGCTGCTGGCCGTACACTAGCCGGAACTCCATGTTCCAGCGCTACTCCCTTGGACTCGAGGAAGCCCAGCGGGCCATCGAGGCGGCCTTCCAGGAGGCGCGCAAGGATGGCCGGCCGATGGCCGCGGCCGTCGTCGACGACGCCGGCGATCTGATCTGCGGTGCCCGCATGGATGGCGTGCACGAGCGCGTGCTGCGCTTCGCCATCCGCAAGGCGTATACGGCGGCGGTCATGCGCCGCGACACGGTCGCCTTCGGCAAGGAGCTCGTCGAGCGCAGGCGGAGTCTGGACGACTATGGCGATCCTCTGTTCACCACCCTCCAGGGCGGCATGCCGGTGACCATCGACGGCAAGTTCGTCGGCGCCGTCGCCGTCGGCGGCAACACGACCGAGCGGGATATCGCCATCGCCCAAATAGCCGTCGAAGCGGTCATGAAAGCCGTTTCCCTATGAGGCGAAAAGCAGGTGCGGGACGCTCGCAAAAAGCAGGTCCAGGATGCAGGAGGTCCGAATGAGCCGGCGAACAACCTTTACCCTGCCCGGCCGCGATGGCCACGCACTCGCCCAGCTCACGAAAAGTGGCGAGCTGCTGCTCACCTCCAGCGTCACCGGCGTCGATCCCGCAACGGGCGATCTCAGCCCCGAGCCCGAACGCCAGTTCGAGGGCGCCTTCCACAACCTCGAGCGCTTGCTGGAGCGCGCCGGTGTCGGCCCCGACGACATCGGGCTGATCACTGTCAATATCCCGGGCCAGGATTTCCGGCCCTACATCAATAAGCCCTGGCTGGCCCTCTTTCCCGACGAGGACAACCGTCCCGCCCGCAAGACCAACCAGTATCCCCTGCCTGGCGGCCAGCTCGTCCAGCTCCAGGCCTTCGGAATAGCCGGCCGGCGCCGCCAACGACTCGAGATCCCCGGCTGGTCGCATCGGGACCCGCTGCCGGCCGGCTGCCGCATCGGCGACCTGATCTTCTCCTCGGTCGTCACCGCGCAGCAGCCGGGCACCGGCAACCAGGCCGAAGACGCCAAGGCCCAGATGGACCAGGCCTTCAAGAACGTCGAAACCCTGCTGGCGCAGGCTGGCGCGGCCAGCGACCATCTGCTGCACATGTACGTTTTCCTGCGCGATCGCGCCGACCAGCCAGCGCTCATCGACGTCTGGCTGGAGCGCTTTCCGGCCGGCGGCGACCGCCCCGCCCGCAAGACCATCTTCTACGACGAGCTGAAGGGCCGCTCCAGCGCCGTGCAGGTCCAGTTTGTGGCCGTGGCCGGCCAGGGCCGGCGGCGCAACTTCGAGATCCCCGGCGTTGGCCACCACGATCCCATTCCTATGGCCTGCGCCCTCGGCCCCGTGCTGTGGTCTTCCGGCATCAGCGGCCGGCCCGTGGGCGATGACAGCGCCAAGGGCGTGACCGAGCAGAGCGCCTTCGCCTTCTCCAGTCTGCGCGAGCTTATGACCCAGGCCGGCGGGACCATCGACGACGTCGCGCTGCTGACGATCATGGTCAAGGACTACGCCGACCAGCCCGCCATCATGGCCGAATGGCGCCGGATGTTCCCCGACGAGAGCTCGCAGCCCGCCCGCCACACCATGGCCCTGGGTGCGCCCGGCAACAACCTCGTGCAGCTGCACGTGGTGGCGACCGTTCCGGCATGAGCTAACCATGGCGGCCGCCCTTAATCCGGTCCGCTGGGCCGCGGCGCGGTCCATCTGGTTGCCGGCTGTCCGCCAGCTCGACCTGCCTCAGCTTGGCCTCCTGCTGCTCCTGCTAAGCCTGGGTTACTACGTCATCTACCCGCTGCTGCTGATCCTCATCAACAGCTTCAACGTGGCGCGCATCGGCCAGCCGCCCGCCTACGGCCTCCAGAACTGGATCGAGGCCTGGAGCGGCTCGGGCATCCTCCAGGCCCTCTGGAACACCCTCCTGGTTGCCGCCGGCTACCAGCTCATCTCGTTCCCGCTGGCGGCCCTGCTGGCCCTCGTCCTCGCCCGCACCAACATTCCCGGCGCGCGGCGGCTGGAGTTCATGTTCTGGCTGTCATTCTTCATCCCGTCCCTGTCGGCCACGCTCGGCTGGATCCTGCTGCTCGATCCCAACACCGGGCTGCTCAACACCTACCTGTTCGGCCGCGGCGCCTTCACCATCTACTCCTTTTGGGGCATCGTCTGGGTCCATCTCATGTCCCACGCCATCTCGTTCAAGGTGATGTTGCTGACGCCCGCCTTCCGCAACATGGATGCAACCTTCGAGGAGGCCGGCAGGATGGCCGGCGCGAGCCAGTGGTCGACCTTCCTCCGGGTAACTCTGCCCTTGATGACGCCCAGCCTGGTCGTCGTTTTCATGCTGGGACTGGTCCGCTTGTTCGAGTCCTTTGAGATCGAGCTGCTGCTCGGCGTGCCTTTCAACTTCTATGTCTACTCGACCAAGATCGTGCAGCTGGTGCGCGACGAGCCGCCGCGTCTGGGCCAAGCCGCCGCGCTGGGCAGCATCACGTTGGTGCTGCTGCTGATCGCGGCGCCGCTGCAGCGCCGGCTGACCACGCGGCGCTCATTTACGACCGTCAGCGGCCGCATGCAGCCGGCCCTGGTCGACCTTGGTGTATGGCGCTGGCCGGTGTTCGCCGCCGTGGCCTTCGTGGTGGTCGCGCTCGACGTGGTGCCGGTCGCCTCAGTGCTGGCCGCCAGCTTCATGACACGGTTCGGCTTCTTCAACCTCCGGCAGCCCTGGACCCTCAGCCATTGGCAGCTGGCCCTGCGTGATTCCGTCTTCCGCTTATCGCTGACGAACACGCTCCTGGTCGCGCTCAGCGTGGCCCTGCTCGGCGCCGCGCTCTATTCGCTGGTGGCCTACGTCATCGTGCGCGGGCGCGTCGCGCGTGGGCGAGGCGCCCTCGACCTCGTGGTGTGGGTGCCCAGCATCATCCCCGGCGCACTAGCCGGCCTCGGCCTGCTGTGGATGTTCCTCACTACACCCGTGTTCAAGCCCTTCTACGGCAGCATCGTCCTGCTCATCGCGGCCTGCCTGCTGACCGGCACGACGCTGGCCACCCAGACCTTCAAGACTACCCTCCTTCAGCTCAAGGCTGAGCTCGAGGAGTCGGCTCGGACCGCCGGCGCGAGCTGGCTCCGCACCTACTTCCGCATCGTCCTCCCGCTGCTCGGTCCGACCCTGGTGGTGGTCGCCACGCTGCTGTTTCTGTTCACCGCCAACGCCACCTCCAGCATTGTCATGCTGGCCACGTCGCGTACTCGCACCCTGTCCCTGCTGACCCTGGAGTTCGTCCGCGACGGCCTGCGCGAGCCGGCCGCGGTGACCTCGGTCATCATCACCGCCATCACCGCCAGCCTGGCGCTCGTCGCCCGCCGATTCGGCCGCGAGGCCGTCGGGCCCCGCTAGGTCGAAGCCTTCTTCTTCAGCGCGTCGTCGATGAGCCCGCGGATGACGCCGTTCTGTAGGCGGGCATAGTCTTCCGTGCCCGTCGCCGTGTAGGTCACGCCCTCCTTTGGCACCGTCTGGGGGTTGAGGCCGGTCTTCGGGATATCGATCCGCAGCGACGGATCGCCCACGATGCGCTGCCAGGCCTCCTGCCCCTGGCGCGACAGCAGCCAGTTGACGTACAGCTTCGCCGCGTTGGGATGCGCGGCGCGGTCGACCATGGCTACGGCGCCTGCGCCGGGCCCGATCGACGCGCCCTCTTTGAACTGCTCGGCCGGTACGATGGCGATCGACAGCCCCTGCTTGATGGCCACGGTGACCTCGCTGGCGGCCAGGAACACGCCTAGCGGATAGGTCCCCTGCGCGATCCAGTCGGTGAGCTGGCGCTGGTCGTCGCTCAGCTTGATGTCCATCTCCGAGAACAGGCGCGTCAGGAAAGTCGGCCCGAGCGCCGGGTTCTTGTAGACGAATCGCGTCGGATCGGCGCCCTTGCCGGGATTCCGCACGTCCGTGGCCACGATCTTGCCCTTCCACTTGGGGTCGAGAAGGTCCCAGTACGACGTGAACGACCCCGGGTCGACCAGCTTGGGGTTGACGAACAGGATGGGATTGACTACGCCGGCGAACTGGAGCGTGGTGAACGGCTCGGTGCCGTCGGCCCACCACAGGCGGTGCTGCAGCCAGGCGTTCTCGTCCAGCACTTCGGGCAGCATCAGCTGCGGCTTCAGCGGCTGCAGGTAGCCCGCGTCCTTGACCGTCGTCACGGTGTCGGATGTGCCCGAGATCCAGAGATCGGCCAGGTACTTGCCGGCCTGCCGCTCCAGGCTGAGGCGGCTGATGCGCTCGTTTGACGCCACGAAGATGGCGTCGACCTTCATGCCCGGGTAGGCGTTCTCGAAGGCGAGGACGTCCATCTGCCGGTAGGCGGCGCCCTGGGAGGCGTAAACCGTGACCGAGCCCTCCTTCTTGGCGGCCTCGACCAGCGCGTCCCACTCGGACGGCTTGCCCGAGGCGCTGGAGCCTGCGCTCGGGCCGGCCTGCCCGCACCCGGCGAGCGCCACGGCCAGCCCCACCACGGCAAGAACCCGACCCATAGCGCGCGATCCTACCGCGACACCGGCCGCGCGAAAACCGCCCGGCCGGTTGCGGCCAGCGCCACCACCACCAATGTCAGCACCACGCCAAAGGCGCATGCGTCGGCTACGCGGCCGTTGCTCCACTCGTTCCAGATGAGCGTCGAGATGACCGCCGTGCGCTGGTTGTACAGCATCAGCGCGATCGACAGCTCGCGCATCGAATGCATCACCACCCACAGCCCGGTGTTGACCAGCGCCGGCAGCATCAATGGGATGGCCACGCGCAGGAAACGCTTCGTCGCGTCTGCGCCGCTGACCTGCGCCGCCTCCTCCAGCTCTCCATGGATTTGCACCTGGGCCGCGATCAGCGTCCGCGAGGGGAACGCTAGCTGCTTCGTCACCAGCCCAACCGCGATGATCCAGATCGTCCCGTACAGCGGCGCCGGCAGGAACAGGTACACCAGCATGATCGACAGACCGATCACGATGCTCGGCAGCGTGTGCGGCAGGAAGGTCAGGAAATCGAGCGCCCCCTTGCCGCGCACCCGGCTGCGCACGATCAGCCACGCCGCCAGGGAGGTGATGGCCAGCACCGCCAGCGTCACCACCAGCACCACGATCAGGGTGTTCCCGAACGCCGACAGCGCCCGCGTGTTCTGCAGCATGCGCTCATAGCCGCGCAGCGAGAGCCTCGGGATGAGCTCGGCCGCCGGCGGCTGGTAGAACGGCAGCAGGCTGCCCCACACCAGGATCAGGAATGGCAGCACCGCCGCCAGCAGCAGGTAGAGCAGCACCGGCAGGAGCGCCACGAAGCGCCACGGCCCGAGATCGATCTGCCGCGGCCGGTAGCCCTTGCCGGAGATCGTCCGGTAGCGCTCCGCGTTGCCCGTGAACCGGCGGTAGAGCTGCAGGAACAGCAGCGCCAGCGCTACCAGCAGCACCGCCAGCGCGCTGGCCAGCCCGTAGTCGGCCAGCCCGGCGCTGGTGTGCGTCGCCTCGTACACCTTGGTGCCGAGCACGAAGATGCCGGCGTTCAGGCCGATCACCCCTGGCACCTCGAACGCCTCCATCGTGCCGATGATCTGGTAGATGACCACTGCCAGGATGGCCGGCGTCAGCATCGGGACCGTCACGCGGCGCATCACTTGCAAGCGCGTGGCGCCCGCCGCCAGCCCCGCCTCTTCATGGCTCGGATCCATGCTGCGGACCGCCGCCAGCAGGAGCAGGAAAGACGTCGGCACGATGTTCAGCCCCTGCACGAACATCATGCCCCACACGTTGTACACGTCCAGCGGGCCCTCCCCGTTCAGGCCGAGCACTCCCCGCAGGATGACGTTGATCAGCCCGCTGTGCGCGCCCAGCAGCAGGATCCAACCCATCGCGCTGAGCATGCCCGGCATGGCCAGCGGGGCGATGATCACCGCGAACGCCAGATCCCGGCCGGGCATGTTGGTTCGCTCCACCAGCCACGCGAAGGCGAAGCTCAGCCCCAGGCCGATGCCCACCGATCCGGCCGTGAACACCGCCGTGTTCACGAGCACGCCCACGATGGCCGGGTCGGCGTAGACACGGACGTAGTTGGCCGCTGTGTAACCCACGCCGGCCTCGAACGGAAGACGGCCTTCGGTCGCGCGAACGCTGCTCCACAGCAGGAACAGCCCCGGCGCGGCCACGATGTACAGCACCACCGCCAGGACCGCGCCGAAAATGACCGTCTCGGCGGATGGCGCACGCAGCCGCCCCAGCGTGAGCCACCCGGTGCGCGGAACGGCTACCGCGGGCGCGGCCATTCGTGATTCACTCCAATCGTTGCTCCGCCTGCGCTATTCCCTCGTGCAAGGCGGCTTCTAGCCTCCGGGCTGCACAGCCGGCGTGCTCACCTCTTCCCGAGGACGATGCTCATCGCCTGCTTCTGGACGGCCGCGTTCTCGGCGGCCTTCGCCGGATCCTCGAACACCAGCTTCACGCCCAGCTCGCGGACCATTTTGGCGTGCCCCGTGTCGGTGCCCGGAAAGAGCACCGACCGGTGCGTCGCGCTGTCGAAGATTTTCTGCGCCTCGGGTGTCGCCAGCCAGCCGGCCATGAGCTTGGCCGCGTTCGGATGCTTCGCGTCCTTCAGCACCCACACGCCGTTGTTGTTGACCGTCACCGGCGACACGCCCGTGGCCTTGATCGGCGCCCCTTGCTCTGCGTACTTGACCACCGACGAGGCGTTCACCGACATCGCCAGCGGCGCGTCCCCGGCAATCAGGAGGTTCGTGGTCTCGGAGGACTGCCGCGAGAACCGCGGCTTCTGATCGTGGATCTTGCGCGCGAACTCCAGCGCCTTGTCCTTGCCCCATTCCTGGGCCAGCCCCCAGAAGACGTCGTCGGCGTCCTCCGCCAGGATGATCTTGCCGCCCTGCCACCGCGGGTCGGCCAGATCGTCCCAGCTCTTGGGCGCCGAGGCGTCGTCGACCAGCTTCGTGTTGCGCGTCACCAGGCTGGCGTTGTGGTACGCGACAACGTACCGGTTCTCGTTCTGGATCATCTCCGGCTTGACGCCGAACACGCCGGCGTAGTCGAATGGCTCGGCCAGGTCGCGCTCCACCACCTGCTTCATCTCCGACAGCCGCGCCCCGGCCAGGTCGGTGCTCACCTTGCCGGCCGCCTTCTCGGTGATGATCCGCTCCAGCCCCTTATTGGGGCTGATCTCCAGCCGTTCGACTTTGATGCCGGCGTACTTCGCCGAGAAGGCCTTCTCCAGCGGCACCCACTGGTCGTCCTGCCAGGAGACGGACACCATGAGGGCGCCCTCCTGTTTGGCCGCCTGGTAGAGCTGGCTCAGGGCGTCGCCCCCTGAGCTCGCCGCCGGCCCCGCTGGCGCCGCCTGCTGCGTGCCCCCGCAAGCCGCCAGCGCCAACGTCAGCGCCATGCCCGCCAGCCGTCTCATGGCCTATTCCTCCGGTCGAATGTAGCTGTAGACCATACAGCAAGCTCCCAAGGAAAGATTCGGCCGCCCGCCGGTATGAGCGTCGCGGATGCGGAACGACTCGCCACTGGTCACGACGACGACGGCGTGGTGGAGTAGGCGTTATTCCGAGGTGAGGATTATCCCGAGGTCTCGACCAACCGAGGCTGGAGGAGACCCCGGACCTCGGGGATAATCAGGCACCCGCGAGGAATCGCATCAGGGGCCGCCGATCTGGGCCGCCGCGAGCGTGGACTGTTCCGTCGGTCATCCGCGGCACCCGGTAGGAGTCAGACATACTCGCGCCTTCGCGCGCATGTCCAGTTGCGTTCGGACGCGTAGTGCTTCGCGGCGTATTGGCTGCGTCGTCCGCAGACGCACGATCGGAAAGCGCATGCCAAGCTGCCCTGGGTTGGCGTCGCGGAAACCAAAGACCCTGCTGAGCCAGCGGTAGGCAACTCTATGCTGGCGCATGTAGCCCCTGAAGATGGCCTCGGACTCATCGGCGGAAAGGCGCTCGGCGATGGCCTCCCAGCGCCTCGACCCCACCTCGATCTCGACACGTGGCCGGGCCAGGATGTTCCGGTACCAGTCAGAGCGGTCACCGAACCCCGCGGCCACGCAATAGCTGTTCATCGCGTCTGCGCACGCGACGACCTCGAGCACCGTCGAGTACGGCCGGCCGGAACGGCGGCCGGTGTGGTGGAGCAGCAGAAAGCGCTCGCCGAGCAGCCAGCCAAGATGAACACGGAACAGCAGGGTGGGCAGCCGCGCGAGCCACCCCCAGGGCCGCTTCACACCGCCGCTCGACGTCCGTTCTGGCCTGCCACCTCCTCAACGAACCCGCGCATCTGCCGCACGCCGGTGCTCATCTGCGCTCTGTAGGCCCGCACGATGGCCGAGGTCTGGAGTTCGCCGACCAGCTTTCGGTTCTGCGATGAGTCAATCACCGGCAGCCAGCTGACTCGCCGCTCCGACAGGCGCGCCAGCGCCAGGTCTAGCGTCTCGGTCTCGGCCACGCTGGCCGGTTCGGCGGTCATCACTTCGTGGACCGCGACGGCTCCGCGCTCGTCCGGCGGAACGTTAGCGATGTCTGTCAGCGAGATGACCCCGATGAGCTTGCCGTCCTCAGCGACCGCGGCTCGTTTCTGTTTGGCGCTCTGAAGCTGCGCCTCGACGTCTGAGACCCGATCCTCCCTGCCAACCACGATGCCCAGGCGGTCCATAGCGTTCGCCACGGATAGCGTGCTGAGCAGCGGAAACGAGAACTCCATGCGGTGGGCGGGCGAATCGGCCCGTGTCGGCACCTGACTCGTGTAGATGCTGTGCTGTCCGACGATCCAGCTGGCGATACCCACAGCGATCATGGCCGGGGCGAGGAGCGACAGGTTGCCGGTCATCTCGCCCACCATCAACATCACCGCCAAAGGCGCGTGGGCGATACCACCGAAGAGGGCCATCATACCCACGATCACGAACGGCGCGGCCGTCGCCGGCATGCCCGGTAGGAAGCCGACCGTGAGCCGCCAGAAGCTCGCCCCCAGCAGTCCGCCGATGACCATTCCTGGCCCGAAGATGCCGCCGCTGCCGCCTGAGCCAATCGACAGCGACGTGGCCAGGATCTTCGCAAACGGGATAACGAGCACCACCCACAGCGGCAGCCCGAGCAGCCGCTGGTCCATGCCGACCTGCACCCAGCCGTAGCCCATGCCGAGCGCCTGCGGCATCACCAGCCCGATGAGGCCGACAATAAGGCCGCCGATGGCGGGCTTGACTGCGCGCCGAATGTGCAGCCGGTGAAAAAGGTGTGTGACGCCATAGAAGGTTTTGGCGTAGAGCACGCCGACCAATCCACAGGCGATGCCCAGCAGCCCGTAATACAGGAGCTGTATGGGCTGCTCAAAGCCGAGTGCGTTCTGATTCCCGAAGATCGGCGTCCAGCCGGCCCAGGCGCCAAAGATGGTGTAGCCGACGATGCTCGCCACGAGCCCGGGGATCACCGCTTCCGGCTCGAGGTCGTCCTTGTACAGGATTTCGGCGGCCAGCACGGCGCCGCCGAGGGGCGCGCGGAAGATGGCGCCAATACCTGCGCCGATGCCTGTCGCCACGGCGATGCGGCGGTCGTGCGCGTCCAGCTTCAGCCAGCGGCCCAGCAGCGACCCGAAACCGGCGGAGATCTGGGCGGTTGGGCCTTCGCGGCCACCACTGCCCCCGGAGCCGATGGTTATCGCCGACGCGATGAGTTTGATGAGAGGGACCCGCGGGCGGATGTAGCCCTCGTGGTAGTGAAAGGCGGCGATCGCGGCGTCGGTGCCGTGGCCCTCAGCTTCCGGTGCCCAGGTGAACACGATAAGCCCGCTTATGAGACCGCCAAGGGCCACAACGAACGGCAGTAGCCAGGGCCGGGCCATCGCCACGATGCCCTCTGCCCCTTCACCTGTGGGTGAGGGCGGCAGATACCCAACAACGTACCCGAGGAAGAACTGTGTCGCCCACTGGATAGCGGCGAAGAACAAGATCGCTCCAACACCAGCCACCACGCCAATAAGCAGCGCGATGGGTAGCCACTTGCGAAGGGTCGAGGTGGTCAGCAGACCGTTGTCGCCGGCCAGGCCACGGTAGCGACCTAGCCAGCTGAATCCCCTCGGGCGATCACCATTGGAACCGTTGTTGGATGCCACGTCGTGGCCTTCAGAGGGCGTTTTCGAAAAGTGCAGTGCGGCTCTGTCCCCGATTAGTGCTGCTTTGAATCTTACTGAATGGCCGTTCAGTTTGGAAGCGAGCAGGACATTGTCGATGCCGGCGGTCGGCGGCCCGACTTCAGCTCGCCACGTCTCGCAACCGGGACGGAAGGTCAGCTCAGCGAGATGGCGAGATCGGGCGAGGCGGCCTGCGCTTCACGATTCGAGCTGCGGCGCCAGATCCAGCCAAAGTTCGAGGCAAGCGCCAAACCAACCGAGCATACGGTGGCACTCAGGGAGGCGAGCACGTAGTGCAGGCCCAAGAGTGGTAAGAGGTTCGCCACCACGTACCAGACGGCGAAGCTTCCAGCGCAGGCGGCGTGGTACTGCCACAGCCGCCGCCAGGACGGGCGGCGCCAGCCGAACACAAAGCGGTCGTTGACGAAGAAGCGGGGGAGCGTGGTCAGCTCGGCCACCAGGAATGTCGCCACCAACAGAGGTACCAGCCAGATGCCGTGCAGCACGTACAGCAGGGGCGTGGCGACAACCTCGAACAGGCCGCCCACGATGAGCCAGCGCAGCAGCGGGCCCGTAAGGTGGCCGACGAGAGCCGGAACAAGGGCCATCATCGCGGGCCGCGTCGACTGCCATGATGGCGGAGCCTGCCCCGTTCCGGGGCGTAGGCGTGCAAATACAGCCACTTGCCCGTTATGATACTGAACCGACGTTCATTATGCCCAAAATTAGCCTCCAGCGTGAGCTGGCTCGCCATGATCAAATCCTCGATGGGGCCGCCGCGTGCTTCGCGCGTGCCGGGTTCGCGGCAACTGCGATGCCCGACATCGCCAGCGCTGCGGGCCTCAGCGTCGGCTCGCTGTACCGCTATTTTCCGAACAAAGAACAGCTCTTCCTGGCCGTCGTCGCCGATCGGGTGGCGGTCTACAACGACGCCGTTTTTGCCGAGCTGGCGCGTCCCGGTCCGGCGCTGCGACGTCTTCGCGCCGCTCTGGGACGGCTGCAGACGTTGCTGGCCGGACAATCGCCTGATGAGACCCGCTTGTCGCTCGAGCTGTGGGCGCGCGCTCACGATGTCGAGGCGTTGCGCGGCTGGTTGCAGGAAGCTCGAGCTCGGCGACTCGACGCCTTCCGGAACGTCATCGAGGAGGGCAAGGTCAGTGGCCAGATTGTGCGGCAGGTACGTGCCACTGATGCCGCCGCGGCGCTCATGGCGCTGTCGGATGGGCTGGTGGTGCAGCGCTCCTGCTCACCCTTTCATCAAGTCGCCGGTAACCCTTTGGCTGAAGCCGAACGGCTGCTCGACAGCTGGCGATCCCAGAGCGGCGACGGGTTGGCGGACTAGCTCGTGTCTTGGTCTTTGCAGACCGGCAGGAGTCTCCGCCGGTTCGGTTATGGTGCTGGATGCCAACACGGAAGGCCTGCCGCTCATGGAGGCTGTCCTACGGGCGGAAGGCCTGGGGGTGATCGTCGCGTCGAACGGCAGCGACGCTCTGGCACTGGCGGATGAAGTGCCTCCTCGCGCCCTGGTGTTGGCCCCTGCGCTCCCCGGCGATAACCCCGACATCATCGTCAATCAGCTGCGGCAGATGTGCGGCCCGAGGTTGCCGGTGGTCCTCGTGAGTGCCGCCGAAAAGCTGGCCGAGCAGGCGCGCAACATTGGGGCGCTGAGCTTTCTGGAGAAGCCCTTCGACTCGGAGCATCTCCTCCTGGCCGTGCTCCGAGGCCTGCGGGCGCGCGCATGATGAACGCGAGGCGCCCTGCCGTGCCGGAGCTCCGTATCTTTCACCTGGTCCGGCGCGATGATCCGACCGGCATCAGCGGCACCGGCTGTGTGGCCGAGGGCGTCGTCTTTAGCAGTGGCTGGGTGGCCATGACCTGGCTTTCGGACATGCCGACGATGACGTTCTACGCCTCGGTCGCCCAACTGGAGGCGATCCACGGGCATCATGGAACCACGTCGGTTGAGTTCGACGCGCATGAATGCACGCTGCTCGGTGGCAGGCAAGCGCCCGACGAGTCGGTCGCTGCCCTTGCTCCGCTGGACTAGTTGCCGATTTGCATTGCAGGAAAGCTGTGTGGATTGCAGTGGCGGACGGGCCAGGAGATCCGCCATTTTGCCTTGCTAGCAGGTAGTCACCTATGGCCCAGGTCGAGAGCTTGCCGTCCTCTCCTTCTACCTGGCTGCGGTGGTGAACGACCTGGCGATTCACAGCTGGGATATCGGATCCCGCATTGGGAACGTGGCGACCCTGAGCGATTCGGCCTGCCTCATCCCGCCTTGGTTTTACTAGGGCGCCACCAAGTTCATGCTGCGTTTGCCCAGCGGAACGAACGGGACCGTCCAGGCCCTCTTGGACGAACCTGGGTCTGCCATGTGGTGGTCGATTACGGAAGGCTCCGTGCATGCCGGTCGGGACCTGGCGAGCCAGCCCGATGTGATTATTCGGGCTTCGTCGGGCCGCTTCGTGCTTGGGCTCGCTGGGCGCCTCAGGCCGCGTGAAGCGCTCGACTCGACAGGGGCTATCGAGGGGGACCACGTCTTGGCCGAGCGCTTTCTTGGTGCTTGCAACTCGGCAGCAATGCGTTTGGTGGGTAAGCCGAGCAGCACCAGCTCCGTGATTTCCCGTTCGCGCTCAGAAAGACCATACGCCCGTAGGACCAGCAACACCACGTGGCCGACATGAGCCGGCTCGATGATGACCGCCGTCAGCCCGGGACCGCTGCCGGCGCCCCGAAATAGAGCGGGCGCTCGAGCCGTTCCTTGGGCAGCTCGCCCGCTGTACCTTGAGGGACGTCGAATTCGGCTTCAGTGCCTCCAAACCCTAATCGCCGATGCCTCCACCAACGGCCTGGCAAAGCGTTCCGGCGCTGACCAGGAGGCCGCGAAGCCTCCATAGCCATCACCCATCACCTCACAGTCGTCACCGCCAACGTGCGCCACTTCGCCCGCGTCGAGAATCTCCTCCCTAATACCGCCCATCCTCATACCCCCGCCACCTCGGCAGCACGACCGCCGACGCCGGCTCCGCCCACGCCCGCCCCGCCGCCCGCACACACAGCCCCAGCGACGTTACGAAGTCGTCGTGCCCCTCCCGCGCGTCCACCCACCACCCCAGCGTCGCCCCCGCCGATACCCCGTACCGGCACAGCCGCGCCTCCTCCCAGAACTCCCGCCACTCCCGCGAGCCGTCGTCCGTGTACATCCGCACTCGCCCGCCGTTCACCGCCGCCAGCAGTTCGAACCCCATCTCGCTCTTCCCTGGCCGGGTGAACTGCACCACCTCCGCCCGCCCCGGCATCGCTCGCGCCAGCCACGACGCCACCCCCGCCCCCACGCCCGTCCCGTCCACGCACACACTCGCGCACCCCCAGCGCTCCCGCAGCAGCTCCAGCAGCGCCGTGTACTGCGTCGCGTGGTCCCGCCCCGTCCACCAGCTGTGTTCCACGATCTCCACCTGTGGCTCCCCCAGCAGCTCCTCCGGCCGCCTGACCCGCGCGATCGTCACTACTGTCGAGTCCTTCCCCAGCCGCCGCCGCGCCACCTCGTCCGGCGCCTGCTCCCCCTCGCCCGCTACGTCCACCCCTGCCACATGCACCTCGCCCTCGCTACGCTCACCCCGGCGGTGCTGCCCCGCCAGCAGCCCCAGGGCTTCCGCCGAGAAGAACCGTCCTGCCTGCTCGATGGCTTCCAGCAGGTATTGGCTCTTGATCGCCGGATGCTCCTCCCCCAGCCGCCGGATCTCGCTCGATACGAACTTCCGGTACGCCGGCGACAGCTCCCCCAGCACCGTCCACGGATATTCGAAGTGCGCGCCCGGGTCGTCCCGCAGGTTGGCCGCTCGCTGCTGCGCCAGCAGCGTGTCCTCGCTCCATGCCGTCCCGTACAGCACGGTCGTCACGTTGCCTGTCGAGCCCATCGGCCTGAATTCCCGCACGTACTTCTCCTCGTCCACGTCCTGCGCCTCGTCCACTTCCAGTAGCAGGTTCGCCGTCGCGCCCATTACGTTCGACCCTTCGTTCGCCGACAGGAAATGCACCGCCGCCTCTCCCAGCTCCACGATGTACCCGAACCGCCTCCGCCACCGCCGCCGCCCCGGCAGTCGCGCCAGGACCCGCTCCAATCGCGTCTTGCTCGTAACGAGCTGCGGCCTGAACGTCGGCGCCGCTTTGACCATCAGCCCACCGCGCCCTTCGCTCATGTACAGCAGCAAGGCCTCGATCTGCGCCGACAGCTCGTTCTTGCCCAGCTGCCGCGCCATCATCACCGTGAACGTCCGCCCCTGTCCTTTGCGGACCGACTCTACGATCGCCCGCGCCGCCGCTAGCTGGTAGTGCCGCAGCGGCCGCCCCACCAAGCTCGAGAAGCGCTCGATGTCCCCGCCAATCCACCGTGCCAGCTCCTCCTCGTCCATGCTCACCGCCCGCCTACGACGACTCGCCGTCCGCGTAGGACTCGCCGTCCGTGTAGGACTCGCCGTCCGCGGACGACCACCACTCCTCTTTCAGCAACCCCGCTCCCCCATCCGCCACCCGCTCCACTCGCGCCTGCAGGTTGCCCAGCCGGGCCAGCGCCTCCAGCATCCCCAGCAGCAGCCGGGCTCGCTCCACGCTGCTCTCCTCCTCCGGTGCCTTCGCCAACCGCAGAATGCGCATGCGCAGCAGGGCCAGCTCGTCCTCGAAGTTCAGGCGCCCCAGCGCCTCCGGCGAGAGTTCCCGCTCGTCCCGCGACATAGCCTCCCAGTACAGCGTCCGCCGCCTGCGTTCCCCATGGGGCTTCCTTCGGTCCATGCCCCTACCCTATGGACGTTCGCACCAAACACGCGCGTTCGGTGCGAACCTCCGCTACCCTGCCCGCGTGACCCGTTCTGCAGCCACGCCGCCCCCCTGCCAGGCCACGCTGTCAGATGGTCACGTTCCCTGCCGCCGCCCGGCCGCCGAGAGCTCCATCTACTGCCCTACCCACCGGTTCTTGCTCGAGCCACTGGGCGGCGACTTCGCCCCTTTGTCACTCGATGACGAGCTCCAGCTCGTCCGCATCCAGCTGCACAAGCTGGTCGGCGCCGGCGCCCCGCCCGCGCAGATCCTCGATGCCCTCCGAACCCTGGCTCTCATCGCCCGGCTGCACGCCCGCCTGCGCGCTTGGACGCGTTCTAACCGGCCATGACCCTCGCCGACCTCCCTCGCGGCTTGCCCAAGCGCTGCGCCACCTTCCTCCTGCACCTCAGCGTCGCCCCCTCGCTCCAGCGCGTCGACTACCAGGTCCTCACCGGCGTCTCCCACACCACGGCCAAGCGCGAGCTCAGCGACATGCTCGCCGCCGGCCTCATCGTCCGCGCCGGCCGCGGCCGCGCCACCCGCTACTCCTTGCCGTTCGAGCAGAATCACCCCTGAGCGGACCGCCTCAGCCCGTATCCGCGCGCCATGGCTTCACCCTGCTCCCCGCGGATGTCCATTTCACCCTTGTCAACCAGCGCTCGCGGCATAGCAGCCTTCCTCCCCCAGCCAAACCCCCTCCAACCCGGCCAAACCCCGGTCTCACTCCGGCCAATCTCCGGTCCCAATCCGGTCCCCTTCCGGGCAACCTTCGGCCAAATTCACCTCCCCCCCTCGCCCCTCCATTTGCCGCTGCCTGCCCGGTCTGATACCGTGTCCGCCACATGGCTGCCGAACCACGCCACGGCCGCGGCCGACTCCACCCCTACGTCGCTTACCTCCGCGAGCGCTATCCCGATTACGGCAAATGGGCCGTCCAGCAGGGCGTGCCCTTGATCGAGGGCCACCACGTCGAGGACTGCCGCACGCTGCCCCTCAGCCCCTGGCCTGCCAAAGGCGGCCATGGCGTGCTCATCAACCTCTCCAACCAGTCGCTCGACGATGCCTACGTCATCGACATCGCCCCGGGCGGCAGCCTGAAGCCCGAGAAGCACCTCTACGAGGAGCTGATGTTCGTCATCTCCGGCCGCGGCTCCACCTCGGTCTGGCACGATGGCGGCGAGCAGGTCCATTTCGAGTGGCAGGCCGGCAGCTTGTTCGGCGTCCCCGTCAATGCCTGGCATCAGCACTTCAATGGCCACGGCACGGCGCCGGCCCGCCTGCTGGGCGTGACGAGCGCGCCGCTCATCGTCAACCTCTTCCACAATCTCGACGCCGTCTTCAACTCGCCGTTCGCCTTCAGCGATCGCTTTGACGGCCGCGGCAATTTCTTCGACGGTGAGAAGGTCTTCCGGGACGAGGTCAAGAGCGGGCTCTGGGAGACCAATTTCGTGCCCGATGTGCGGCAGTTCGAGCTGCGCGACTTCGAGGAGCGCGGCAAGGGTCAGAGCATCTTCCTGGCGCTCGCGGCAAGCACCATGAAGGTCCACCTGGCGCGCTTTCCCGTGGGCACCTACAAGAAGGCGCACCGCCATGGGCCGGGCGCGCACATCTACGTGCTCGATGGCGAGGGCTACACCCTCATGTGGGAGCCGGGCGGCGAGCGCCGCCGCTTCGACTGGCACGAGGGCTCGCTCGTCTCGCCGCCTAATGGCTGGTACCACCAGCACTTCAACACCGGCGACCGGCCGGCCCATTACCTGGCCCTCCACCGCCCCCAGGTCATCTACAACAAGGGCGAGTCCCACCAGATCGAGTACCAGGACGAGGACCCCGCCATCCGCCGCGAATTCGTGGCCGAGCTCCGCCGCAAGGGCATCGAGCCGCGGATGACTCCCAGGGCGTCGTCCGCCCCCAAGGTGGCCCGCGGCGATGGCGTCCACCCCTATGTCACGTACCTCAAGCGCCACCACTACAGCTACCAGGCCTTCCAGGAAGAGGAAGGTATCCCCATCGTGCGCGGCTTCCATGTCGAGGACGTGTCCAAGCTGGAGCTCGGCCGCTGGCAGCGCATGGGCGGGCGCGGCTCGTTCATCAACCTCTCCGAGCAGGAAGTGGACGATGGCTACGTGGTCGAGATTGCGCCCGGCGGCAGCCTCGAGCCCCAGCGCCACCTGTTCGAGGAGCTGATCTACGTCCTCGAGGGCCGCGGCTCAACGACCATCTGGCACCCCGGCCGGCAGCCGGCCCAGTTTGAGTGGCAGGAGGGCAGCCTCTTCACTGTCCCGCTCAACTGCGGCTATCAGCACTTCAACGGCAGCGGCCTGCAGCGCGCGCTGCTGCTGAGCGTCACCAGCGCCCCGCTGATGATCAACCTCTTCCACAACCGCGATTTCATCTTCTCCAACCCCCATGTCTTCGAGGACCGCTTCGGCGGCACGCGCGAGGAGTTCCTGCGCGAAGCCAATTGGGTCGATAACGTGCCCGGCGGGCTGATCGAGGCCAACTTCATTCCCGACGTTCGCGCCGTCCGCCTGAACGAGTGGGCCGAACGCGGCCACCGGATGAAGCACATCTACATCGCCCTGGCCGCCAACGTCATGAAGATCCACCTGGCCGAGTTCGCCGTTGGCACCTACAAGAAAGCCCACGCCCACGGCCCTGGCGCCCACATCCTCATCCTGGACGGCGAAGGCTACAGCCTGATGTGGCCGGCCGGCGAGCGCCCGCGGCGCTTCAACTGGCGCCCCGGCAGCCTTATCTCGCCGCCCGCCCGCTGGTATCACCAGCACTTCAATACCTGCCCCAGGCCGGTCTTCCATCTGGCCTTCCACCGGCCGCAGGCCGTCTACAACCTCAACGACCGCGATCAGATCGAGTACGACGAGGAAGATCCGCAAATCCGCCAAGAATTTGAGTCCGAACTGGCCAGGAACGGTGTAGTTTCTGGCATGGCGGAGGTTTTCGCCCGCTAACCATGCAGTTAGCGCGGCCGTTACCCACGGTTTGGCAGGCGCCGCCGCTGCGCGTCGCCTGGCGACTGGTTGTCGATCACCACCTGGCCTTCCTGATCACCGCGATCCTGCTGTGGGTCGTTGGCGCACCGATCGTGTTCCTGGTGACGTTCAGCTTTCGCGGCGGCAGCGTCGTCAGCCCCGGCGGGCTCACGCTCGCCAATTACCAGGCCGTCTACGCCAACCCGCTCACCTACACCGCCCTCGTCAACACCGGCATCTACGCTGCCGTGGTCAGCGTCGCCTCGCTGGCGCTGGCCACGCTCTTCGCCTGGCTGGTGGAGCGCACCGACATGCCGTGCCGCAACTGGGCCTGGACCATGATGCTGCTGCCCATCGCCATGCCCGGCATGCTGGCCTCCATGGCCTGGATCCTCATGCTCAGTCCGAAGACCGGCGTCATCAACGTCGCCCTGCGCGGCCTGATGGGCTTGTTCGGCGCCGCGCCGGACGGCGGCCCGCTCAACATCTACACCCTGCCGGGCATGATCTTCGTCGAGAGCGTCCGCGGCAGCACCACCCTGTTCCTGATGATGGTCGGCGCCTTCCGGCTCATGGATCCCTCCATGGAGGAGGCGGCTACCATGGCCGGCGCGCGCGTCCTGACCAGCCTGCGTCGCGTAACCCTCGGCCTGGTCATGCCGATGCTCCTGGCCGCCTGGATGTATTCCTTCCTGGGCAACCTGGAGGACTTCGAGACGCCGCTCCTGATCGGCCTGCCGGCGGGCATCTACGTCCTGCCGACGCTCATCTTCTTCACGGCTTATGGAGCCTCGGGCGCGCAGCACGGCCTGGCTTCGGCATATACCTCCATCTTCATCGTCATCACCGTCGTCCTGGTGCTGGTCTACTACCGGGTCATTCTGCGCCGGACCGAGCGCTTCGCCAGCGTCACCGGCAAGGGCTTCCGCCCTCGCCGCACCTCACTCGGCCGGTGGCGCTACGCTGCCCTGGGACTGTTCCTCGTCTTCTTCGCCGTCACTATCGGCCTGCCGCTCCTGGTGCTCCTGTGGGCGTCGCTGCTGCCGGTCTACGAGGTGCCCTCGGCGGCGGCCCTGACCAAGCTGAGCTTGGCGCACTACGCCGAACTGCTGCGGGAGTCGCAGATCGTCGGCGCCATCGGCAATACGGCTCTGCTGGCCGCGGTAACAGCGACCGCGACAATGGCGCTGGCCTTCGTCGTGTCCTGGCTGGTGGTCCGGCTGAAGGTCCGCGGCGGCATCGCGCTGGACGCCCTGTCCTTCATCCCCCACGCCATCCCTAGCGTGGCCATCGGCCTCGCCCTCGTCATCTTCTATCTCAACCCCGGCATGCGCTGGCTGCCGATCTACGGCACCCTGTGGATCATCACCCTCGCGCTGATGACGCGCTACCTCGCCTTCGCTAGCCGGACCACCAACTCGGCCATGACCCAGGTCAGCAAGGAGCTAGAGGAGGCGGCGGCCACCGGCGGCGCGGGCAGGATCATGACCTTGTTCCGTATCACCGCGCCCCTGCTGCTGCCCGCCTTTATCTCCGGCTGGATCTGGGTGGCGGCCCACACCGTCCGCAACCTCACCCTGCCGCTGATGCTGTCCACCTCGGGCACGCAGACCATCGCCTCCACGCTGTACTACTACTGGCAGCGCAAGGCCGACTTCTCCCTGGCCTCGGCGCTCGGCGTGGCCCTGCTGTCGTGCATGGCCGTGGCCATTTTCCTGGCCCGCAAGCTGGTCGCGCGCGGCTACTCAGAGGCACCTTCCTGAACCGTTCCGGCGCCTCGGCTGTAGACACCAGCATGAGGCTCCTTCGGGGCTTGTGCCCGTTTGCTCTCGCGCTCCTCACCACCTGTGGATCCGCCGCGCCGGCCACGACCTCCTCCCCGGCCTCGCCGGCCGGCGGCGTGCCCACGCACGACGAGATCGTGAACAAGGCCAAGGCTGAGGGAGCGCTCAAGGTCCTCTCCTCGGCCGATCCCAAGTCGATCAAGGCGCTGAAGGAGGGCTTCGTCAAGAAGTACCCCTTCCTCAGCAACACCGAGGTCCAGGAGACCACCGGCACGGACACCACCCAGCGCTTCGTGCTCGAACTCAAAGCCGGCCAGGCCAAGGACTGGGACGTCGTCCACGTGTCCGATGAGTTCGGGGCCGAGATGGAGCCCTTCCTGGCCAAGAACGACCTGCTTGGCCTGGCTGAAAAGGGTGTGCTGGCCATCAACCCCAAGATGATCAGCCCCGTCGCCCGCAATCTGATGTCGCCCGGCACCCAGGTGGGCGTCGTGGTCTACAACACCAACCTCGTGCCCGCTGACAAGGTCCCCAAGACCTGGGAAGACCTGCTGAAGCCCGAGTGGAAGGGCAAGAAGATGATCGCCGATATCCGCCCCAACCTGATCGGCGGTTTGGTCCCGGCTAAAGGTGAGACCTGGGTCAAGGACTTCGCCGCCAAGATGAAGGACCAGCAGCCGGCATGGGCCCGCGGCCAGACCGGCGCGATGACGTCCCTCTCCGCCGGCGAGTACCAGCTGCACTCGGCCGCATACCTCAACACCGTCAAACGCTCCATCGAGACCGGTACGGCCAATCTCGGCGTCGCCATCGTCGAGCCCGTGCCGGTGCGCCATACCCTCGCCACCGCCATCCAGGATGGCGTGAAGCATCCCAATGCTGGCTTGCTGTGGCTCGAGTACCTGGCCAGCGCCGAAGGCCAGAAGGTCTTCGACGAGCTCGAGCCCTGGCGGGCCTCGCTCTTCAGCGGTCAGCCCACTCGCACCGCTCAGCTCCTGGCCGGCAAGCAGCAGTCATTGGTCGACTGGGCCGAGCTGCCCAAAATGGCCGACTGGGAAAAGATGGTCCTCCAGGGCTACGGCCTGCCGCAAGCGGAGATCAAAGGATGAACGTGCCGAAATTCGTTTGCTTCTTGCTCCCGTTCGCGCTCCTGGCTGCCTGCGGCGGCTCGGCCGCCCAGCCGCCCGCGCCCACCTCGGCCGGCAAGCCAGCCGCGTCCGGCCATGAGGAGATCGTCAACCGGGCCAAGGCCGAGGGCGCGCTTAAGGCTCAGTCCACGGCCGACCCCGCTTCCATCAAGCTCTTTCGCGAGGGCTTCAGCAAGAAATACCCGTTCATCAAGTTCGATCTGCAGGAGATCACCGGCACCGAGGCTACCCAGCGCTTCGTGCTGGAGCTGAAGTCCGGCGCGGCTAAGGACTGGGACGTCCTCAATGTGGCCGAGGAAGTCTTCCCCGACATGCTGCCCTTCATCGAGCCGGTCGACGTCTTGAGCCTGGCCGAGCAGGGCGCCCTCGCCATTCCACCCAAGATGATCTATCCGGAGGGCCGCGACATCATGGCTCCCGGCACGCAGCTCGGGGTCGTGGCCTACAACAAGAAGCTCGTGCCCGAGGACAAGGTCCCGAAAGTCTGGGACGACCTCCTGAAGCCCGAGTGGAAGGGCCGCAAGCTGATAGCCGACGTGCGGCCCAACACCATCGCCGGGCTGGTGCCCGCCAAGGGTGAAGCCTGGGTCAAGGACTTTGCCGGCAAGCTCAAGGATCAGCAGCCCGTCTGGGCCCGCGGCAACACCCACTCCCTGACTTCGTTGGCGGCCGGCGAATACACGATGCATTCCGGCACCTATGCCAACAGCGTGCAGCGCCTCATCGAGAAGGGATCGGACACCCTGGGCTACGTCGCGCCCGAGCCGGTCTCGCTGCGCCTCGCGCTGGCCACCGGCATCCAGAAAGGCTCCAAGCACGTCAACGCCGGCCTGCTGTGGATGGAGTACCTGGCCAGCCCTGAAGCCCAGAAGATTCTGGATGAGGTCGAGCCGGTGAAGGCATCGGTGTACGGCGACGGCACTACCCGATCGGCCAAGCTCACGGCCGGCAAGCAGCTTTCGGTGGTCGCCTGGGACCTGTTCCCTAAGATGTCCGGCTACGAGAAGATGATCCTCGAAGCCTACGGCCTGCCACAGGCGGAGATAAAGGAATGAAACGGGCGCTGCTGGGCATCGTCCTGCTCCTGGCCGGGTGCGGCGGTGCGGCCGCGCCGGCCTCGGCTCCGGCAGCACGGGGCGATTCCGGCAAAGGCGCCGCCGGGTACACCTTCGTTGCCTCTCACGACGACATCGTCACCAAGGCCAAGGCCGAGGGCGAGCTCAAGGTCCTCTCCACCGCCGACCCGGCCTCCATCAAGCTCTTCCGTGAGAGCTTCCCCAAGAAATACCCCTTCCTCAAGTTCGACATCCGCGAGCTGACCGGCACTGAAGCCGACCAGCGCTTCATGCTGGAGCTGAAGGCCGGGCAGGCCAAAGAATGGGACATCCTGTCGATGTCCGAAGAGAACTACGCCGAAATGCTGCCCTACGTCGAGAAGCTCGACGTCCTTGGCATGGCCGAGCAGGGCGTCCTGGCCATCCCGCCCAAAATGGTCGATCCCAGGGAGCGCGACGCCGTCGCGCCCGGCTCGACCCTCGGCGTGGTGGCCTACAACAAGAACCTCGTGCCCCCCGACAAGGTCCCCAAGGTCTGGGAGGATCTCCTGAAGCCTGAGTGGAAGGGCCGCAAGATCGTCGCCGAGGTTCGGCCACTCGCTCTGGGCGCGCTGGTGCCGGCGAAAGGCGAGGAATGGGTCAAGGACTTCGCCACCAAGTTGAAGGATCAGCAGCCGGTGTGGGCCCGCGGGCAGACGAACGTGCTCACCGCCCTGGCCGCGGGCGAGTACGCGCTCCACTCGGGCATCAACTTCCACAGCACTCAGCGCGCGATCGATAAGGGCGCCCAATCGCTGGCTGTGGCGGCGGTTGAACCCGTCTCGGTACGGCTCTCGCTGGCTAGCGCCGTCCAGAAAGGCGCCAGGCACCCCAACGCCGGCCTGCTCTTCCTGGAGTATATGGCCAGCCCCGAGGCCCAGAAGATTCTGGACGACGTCGAACCCTACAAGGCTTCGATCTACGGCGGCGAGGGCACCACTCGTGCCGCCGGCATCGTGGCCGGGAAGCAGACGTCCGTCTTCGCCTGGGAGCACCAGGCCAAGATGGGCGAGTACGAGAAGATGATCAACCAGGCCTTCGGTCTGCCCAAAGCCGAAGTTTCTTAACCTCGTTGTGTAGAATCGCTCTCCGGCCTAACGGCCAGAAGGAGGACGATGTGACACCCTGGCGACTTTCCCTGGGCACTGTGTGCCTGCTGTTCCTGGCGGCCTGCGGAGGTGGCGCCGCCCCATCCAGTCCACCGGCCCCGGCCTCGAGCGCCGCCGCCGCCAAGCCTGCGTCCGCCGCGGCCTCCGCCCCGGCCAGCGCCAAGCCCGCGGCCTCGGCAGCGGCCTCCGCCAGCGCCAAGCCGGCCGCGTCCGCCTCGGCCAAGCCGGCCGCGTCCGGCGCCTCGGCCGCTCCCAAACCCACCGCGACCACGCTTCCCGTGGTCGACGCCGACACCACCAAGGTCCCGCTTACCAGGATCCCCATCCCGCCCATCGCCGGCAAGACGCTCTCGGCCGACATCATGGAGGTCGACCAGGAGACCCACCTGCTTTACGTCACCGACCGCACCACCGATGGCGTCGACGTGTTCGACGTGTCCAAGCCTGAGGCCAGGTACCTCAAGACCATCAAGGTCCCGGGCGGCGGCACCAACGGCCTGACCATCGCCAAGAATGTGAACAAGGTCGCCGTCGGCAACAACGACAGCTCCGTCTCGATCATCGATATCGACCCCAAATCAGCCAAGGCCGACACGGTCATCGCCACCCTGAGCACCGGCGGCAAGAAGCGCACCGACGAGACCGACTACGACCCCAACACCAAGAAGCTGTACGCCGCCAACAGCGACGACCAGTTCGTGACCGTCATCGACATGGCCACCAACCAGATCGTCAAGAAGATCGACCTGCCCGGCGGTGCCCTCGAGCAGCCCCGCTATAACCCGGCCGACAAGATGATGTACCTCACTGGCTCGGAGGACAACGTCATCTATCAGTTCAATACCAACAACGACACGCTGGTGAAGAAATTCGACATCGGCGACAAGTGCAACCCCAACGGCATCGGCATCAATCCCACTGCCGGGCTGGCCGTGCTCGGCTGCAGCAATCGGAACCAGCAGCACACGGCTGTATGGGACCTCAAAGCCGCCAAGGTCGTCTCGACCACGGATAAGGTCGGGTCGGGCGACGCCGTGATCTACGACGCAAAGGCGGATCGCTTCTTCTTCGCCGCTTCGAACTTCTACCGCGGCGGACAGATGGGCATCTTCGACGGGAAGGGCGGCTTCATCACCAATGTCCCGACCGCCGTGGGCGCCCACGGCGTGGCCTTCGACGAGACGAACAACATCGTCTACACCCAGGACCAGCTGCCGGGCGAGGGCGCCATGTTCAGCTTCCCGCTGCCCGGCGGAGCCTCTGCCGCCGCGAAACCAGCGGCCTCGGCCAAGCCGTCCGCTTGAGCCATGGGCGGCATGTAGAATCGCGTCGCCGAACGCCTCAAGGTGCTGAGCAGCCGCTCACTTCCACATCGGCAGCCTGAGCGACAAGGCCACCGATTCGTGTTCCCGCTGGATGGCGGCGTCACGGATCCCGATTTGCGGCTGGAGGAGGGCAACGTGTTCATCTTCAAGCCGGCCGTCTTCCCGCCCGAAGGCGACCTCGTCCAGTCGCCGAGCGGCCTCGTCACTGAGCTCGCCGTCCGCACCGGCGACACCGTCGTCGTGACCGCGGATGACGCCCAGTGCCTTGGCCGGCGCCCGCTCGAGATCGCGACGCCCGACACGAGATGGCACCTTTAGGGCAGCCGCGGGCGCTCGGCGAAGCCTGAGATCGATTCGGCCGGCCCCGCTCGGCGCCATCACCTTGCCCATACCGGCAGCATGGCCAGGCGGCTATACCGGCCGGGCTGTCTACCGCCGCCGGCCGCCACCCTCCTTGGGCCCCAGCAGCTCGACCGCCAGCCGCTGCGCCTCCTCCGCCCCCTTGAGGGCCGACTCGTCGCTGCCGCTCGGCCACGACGGGTCGGGGATGCTCTGCGCCGGAACGTGGTCCTTCGTCACATCGGCGCGCGTGCTGGCGATCTTGGTGGCTTGCGAGATGGCCAGCCCGGTTTCGGCCGAGAGCAGCCAGTTGGCGTACACCTTGGCCGCGTTCGGGTGCGCTTGCCGCTTCGGCAGCGTCAGATTGGAGAAGGACGACGTCACGCTCGTGCCCTCCTTCACCTTGTGCGGATCCAGCTTGGCGAACGGCCGCCCGCTGTCCAGCAGATCCGCGCCCTGCGCGTTGTTGCAGATGCACATCGCGTACGCCTCGCCCTTCAGGATGCGGTCGGCGTCCTGCGTATTGTCCTTGGGAATGATCAGTTCCTGCTTCGTCACCAGGTCGCGGACGAAGTCTGCCCCCAGCCCAGGCGCCGCAAGGAAGAAGGCGAACACCGACCGCCCGTGCCCGGGGTCCCGCGGGTCGCCCGACATCACCATCTGCCCGCGCCATCTCGGGTCGAGCAGGTCGCGGTAGCTCTTGATGTCCTCGGGCTTGGCCCGGCTGGTGTCCACGTAGAAGTACTGGCCTGCCTGCTTGAGCAGCGCCAGTCCGCTGCGACCGCTGTCGATGTAGGGCAGGCTGCCGCCGGACCATTTCGATGGGTCTTTAACGCCGGGCAGAATCAACGCCTCGTCGATCGGCGCTTGCAGGACGCCCAGGTCCTTCAGGTTGAACATCAGCGTGTCATTGCCGCCGACCAGCACGTCCCATGGGTAGTCGGCATTCGCCGGGGTCTCCTTGATGCGCCGCAGCACCTCGTCGGCGCCGAGGTCCGAATACTCGACCTTGATCCCATAGTTCGCGCTGAACGGATCGGTGATCGCCTGCCGGAAGGACGCCAGCCCACGCGGCCCCGACACGCGGACCACACCTTCGCTCTGGGCCTCGCGCAGCGTCGTTTCCCAGGCTTGCTGGGCGGGACTGACCGACGTCCGCGTCGCCAGAGCGACGTAGATCCCGATGACGACCGCCATCCCGGCGAGGGCGATGAGGTTGATCCACAAGCGGCGGGACATGAGTCATCCCCTCTGGCGAAAATGCGCGCGGCAGTGTACCATGCGCCAATCATGGCCTCGGATACACAAACCCACCCCACATCGGTGGACTCGGCGGGGACCCCGGCGAGAAACGGGCATAACGCGGTATCAGTCACTGATCTCTACAAAAGCTACGCCGACCGGAAGGATCGCGTCCGCGCCGTGGACGGCATCTCCTTCCAGATAGAGGAAGGCGAGTTCTATACCCTCCTGGGCCCCTCGGGCTGCGGCAAGACTACGACCCTGCGCTGCGTGGCCGGCCTGGAGCGGACCGACGGCGGCCAGATCGTCATCGACGGCCGCATCGTGTCGTCCCACAGCCCCAACGTGTTCGTGCCGCCCCACAAGCGCGACATCGGCATGGTCTTTCAGAGCTACGCCATCTGGCCGCACATGACGGTCTTCGAGAACGTGGCCTTCCCGCTGCGGGTCAGCAAGCAGCGCATCCCCCGGTCCGAGATCTCCCGCCGCGTCGAGGAAGCGCTGGCCCTGGTCCAGCTGGCCGGCTACGGCGGCCGCATGGCCACCCAGCTCTCCGGCGGCCAGCAGCAGCGCCTGGCGCTGGCCCGCGCCCTGGTCCGGGAACCCAAACTGCTGCTGCTCGACGAGCCCCTTTCCAATCTCGACGCCAAGCTGCGCGAGCACATGCGCGCCGAGCTGCGCGACATCCAGCGCCGCCTCGGCGTCACGACGATTTACGTTACCCACGACCAGATCGAGGCCCTGGCCATGAGCAACCGCATCGCCGTCATGGACCAGGGGCACATCGTGCAGGAGGGCCGGCCGCGCGAGCTGTACCAGAAGCCGGTCAGCCAGTTCGTGGCCAGCTTCCTGGGCAGCACCAACCTGCTCGAGGGCGAGGTCGTGGAGCGCAGCGACAACATGTGGGTGCTCAGCACGCCCGCCGGCCACATAAAGGCCGTTTGCCCGGATGGCGTCCAGCCCGGGGACAAAGTGACCGTGAGCCTGCGGCCCGAGAACATCAGGATTCATCCCCAGGCGCCGTCTAGCGGCAACGTGCTGCACGGCGAGGTGGAGCAGTTCATGTTCCTGGGTGAGATGGCCGAGTGTCGCGTCAAGGTCGGCGCCACCACCATGCGTACGCGGCAGCACCCCAACGTGAGCTTCACGCACGGCGACGCGGTGTACGTGCAGATCCCGTACGAGTCCTGCACCGTCATTTCCGACGAGCACGGCGTGGCCGCCCCCGAGTTCCACGAGGAGGCAGTTCCGGCCTAGGGCGCGCAGGTGCTCTCGGCCGTAGCCGTTGTCACCGGCGGCGCTTACGAAGAAGGATTGAGCGCCGCCGAAGCGCTGTTGCGAGCCGGCGCCACGGTGTCCATCTGGGACGGCGGCGCGGATGAGCTGGAGCGTGCTCGGGCCGAGCTGAACGCGCAGGGCTTCCAGCCCGACGTCCAGAACGTGGACGTAGCCAGCTGGGAAGAGGTGCGGCGTGCCTACAACCACGTCCGAGGCACGCTTGGCCCGGTGGATGCCCTGGTCAATTTCGCGACCCTCAAGAACACGTTCCTGCTGGGCGAGCACGATGCCCGCCCCGCCGAGACGCCGCCCTTCTGGGAGCTCGACCTCGATCGCGTACTGCGGACCATCGACGTCAATGTGCTTGGCACGTATCTCTGCTGCCGGGTCGTCGCCGCGGACATGGCTCAGCGCCGCCGTGGCAGCATCGTCAACTTCTCCACCAGCCCGCACACCCAGCGCTCCCCGAGCCACATCCCCTACGGCCCGACCAAAGCCATGATCGAGGCCTTCAGCCTGGCCGCCGCCGAGCAACTGAAGCCGTATGGCGTGCGGGTCAACGTCATCTCCTCGTCCGGTCGAGTCAACCGCCGCGGCAAAAGCGATCCCGGCGCTCAGCCGTCGGACTGGATGGCGGCCATGCTGGACTATTTCCTGAGCGAGGCCTCGGCCGGCGTCACTGGACAGATCGTCTCTGCCGACGAATTCTCGCTGCTTGCCCGGTAGCTAACTCGGGGAGGACACACGTGCTGACTGCCAAGCAGAACAAAACCCTGACCCAGGTTGGGCCGGGCACGCCGGTGGGCGAGCTGATGCGCCGCTACTGGCATCCCATAGCCGGACTGAGTGAGCTGGACGGCGATCCCGTCCAGCCGGTGCGCCTACTCGGCGAAGACCTCGTGCTGTACCGCGACCGGCGCGGCCGGCTCGGACTGCTGGCCGCGCCCTGCGCCCACCGCAAGATCTCGCTGGCTTACGGCATACCCGAGGAGGAGGGTCTGCGCTGCTGCTACCACGGCTGGCTGTACGACGCCGAGGGGCGCTGCCTGGAGCAGCCCGCCGAGCCGCCCGAGAGCACCTTCAAGGACCGCATCCGGCAGCCGGCCTATCCCGTCCAGGCGCTGGGCGGGCTCGTGTGGGCCTACCTCGGCCCGCCGCCCGCGCCGCTGCTGCCGCGCTTCGACGTGCTCGTCTGGGAGGACGCCTGGCGCGACGTGGGCAAGGCGGTCATACCGTGCAATTGGCTGCAGTGCATGGAGAACTCGGTCGACCTGACGCACGTCGACTACCTTCACGGCCGCTATTACGACTACGTGTTGGAGCGCGCCGGCAAGCCGCCGCGCAAGCGCGACGAGCGCCGCTTCGGAGGTAAGCGGCAGGTGGACATCGGCTTCGACCTGTTCGAGTTCGGCATCAAGAAGCGCCGGCGCCTCGAGGGCGAAGGCGAGGATTACCCGGAGTGGCGGGAAGGCTCCAATCCGGTCATCTTCCCGACCATGACCCGCGCCGGTGGCCGGGGCTCGCTGCAGATCCGGGTGCCGGTGGACGATACGCAGACCCTCACGTTCCTGTACTCCTGCTACCGCCCGGATGACGGCCAGCCGGTGCCGCCGCAGGCCAGTGTGCCGGTCTACCCAGTGCCGCTGATGAATGATCGCGGCCGCTTCCGGACCGACTGGATCACCGGCCAGGACATCATGGCGTGGGCCATGCAGGGGCCCATCATGGACCGTGTCACCGAGAAGCTGGGCGCCTCCGATCGGGGGGTCATCTTCTTCCGGCAGGTGTTGCAGCACCAGCTCGAGCGCGTGCAGCGCGGCCAGGATCCGCTCGGTGTTCTGCGCGACCCGGCGCGCAATACCTGCATCGTGTTGAAAGACGAGCGCGGCCCAGTCGAGTCAACGCGCTACATGGACAACCACTGGCAGCAGTTCAGCCCGATTTACGAGGAGGCCAAAGCGCTCATGCTTCGACACAAGACACGCACCCTGGCTGAAGCCTCCGTGGCCCAGCGCATATGAAACGCGCTACCTCCTGCATCCTCGCGCTCGCCAGTGGCCTTGCTCTCGCCGCCTGCGGCGGCACCTCTCCCCCCACAGCCGCGTCTCCCAGTGTGGCGGGGGGCGTCCAGGGCCTCTACGAGGCCGCGAAGAAAGAAGGCGCCGTCACCTGGCAGGCCGGTGTGCTCGACCAGGCCGCCGAGCCCATTGGCAAAGCCTTCATGGCTCGCTATCCGGGTATCCAGGTCACCTTCAATCCGATCAACGAGCCGCAGGTGCCCGCGCAGGTCATCACCGAGGCCACCAGCGGCGCGAAAGTCGTCAAGTCCTTGGATCTGGCCCACGGCGGGCCGACCCAGTTCAAGCCGCTGCTCGAGCGCGACCTGCTGGCTGCCGGCAGCTGGGCCGAGCTGGGCGTCGAGGCCTCGCGCATCAAGGTTGACGGCAAGTGGATCGCCAACGAGGACAGCGTCAACGTCTGGGTCTACAACACCACGCTTGTTCAGCCCACCGACGTGCCCAAGCAGTGGGACGACCTCCTCAAGCCCCGCTGGAAGGGGAAGAAGATCGTCACCAACGCCAGTGCCGCCGGTCTTTCGCAGCTCTTCTTCACCATGGGCGAGGACAAGGCCCGTGACTTCCTGACTGCTCTCAAGGCTCAAGATCTGGTGGTCGTGAAGAGCAAGGGCCCGTCGCGCGAGATGGTGGCCAACGGTCAGGCGCATTTGGGCATTTCGACGGTGAAAGACGTCATCGAGATGAAGAAGAAGGGCGCGCCCGTGGAGATGGCCAGCCTCGGCCCGATGGAGCGCGATCTCCGGGGCTGGTATCTGCCCAAGGGTGTGCAGCACCCCAATGCGGCGACGCTGTTCATGAGCTGGATCGTCTCGCCCGAGGGTTGGGCCCAGCAGCAGAAAGCTGGGCTCGACGTGGCCACGCCGTGCAGCGCCTCGGAGGTGGCGAAGCTCATCTGCGAGCGGGATCTGAAGTACCTGGATTTCGAGACAGCCGGCCTGGAGATGTTCGCCTATTACAACAAGCTGGCCGGCTATGAGTCGCTGGCCCAGCAGGTCCTGGAGCTCAAGCCGCAATAGGGGTGGCCGCACAGCGCTTCCCCCACGCCACGCGCTTCCGGCCAAACATCGCCCACAGCCCTCGCGCCGGACCATCCTCAGCGCACGTCCGCGGCGAGGCCGAAATGAAGACATCCTGCGTTCAGCAAGTCGCCCTCGAAGAACGGGGGCGTGCGGGTCTAAGAGCGAGCCCGATTGGCTGAACTAGCTCTAAGCCGGCCCAAGGCTCTCAGCCTGCCGCGCCCGGCCATCAGACCCGACGTGCTCGCCGGCGCCACCGCCGGCCTGATCGTGCTCTACCTCGCCGCGGTGCCCTTGGGCATGCTCATTTTCAGCAGCTTCCGGGCAACCGCGAACACCCTCCCGTTCGAGGCCACCTCCTTCACCCTGGCGAACTACGCAAAGGTGTTCACCTCAACCCTCACGTACCGCCTCCTCCTGAACACCCTCTGGTACGCAGCCGGCAGCCTCGTCCTCGGCTTGGGCCTGGGGATCACCTTCAGCTGGCTGCTGGAGCGCACCAACATCCCCGCCCGCCGGCTGCTGTTGGTTCTCATCATGACCAACCTGGCCGTGCCGGCCCTGGTCGACAGCATGGCCTGGGTCATGATCGCCAACCCCAACAACGGCCTGGCCAATGTCGTCCTGCGCCGAATCATCGGCGGCCGAGCCGACGGTCCGCTGAACATCTACGGCGTCCCGGGCATGATCCTCGTCACCGGCTTCAATCTGGTGCCCTCGATCTACATCATGATTTCAGGCCTGTTCGCCCGTATGGATCCCAACCTGGAGGACGCCGGCGCCCTCAGCGGTGCCGGCTTCCGAACAACCGTCCGGCGCATCACTATGCCGCTGCTGCGCCCGGGCCTGCTGGCCGCCGCGATCTACTACTTCGTCATCGTCACCGAGATGTTCGAAACGCCCGCGCTATTGGGCATGTCGCAGCGCGTCTTCGTCTTCAGCACGCTCATCTACCAGACCACGCACCCCAGCAACGGCTTGCCCGACTTCGGCCTGGCCAGCGGCTACGCCATGGTCCAGCTGCTCGGCTCGGCTTGCCTCATCCAGCTCTACGCCCGCGCCACCCGCAACCACGCGCAGTTCGGCGTCATCCAGGGCAAGGGCTACCGTCCGCGCCTGCTGGATCTCGGCCTCTTGCGGTGGGCCGCGCTTGCCGGCGTGTTGGCCTATTTCCTGGTGGCCACGCTCGTGCCGCTCCTGGTCCTGTTGTGGACCAGCACCCAGCCGTTCTTCGCGGCGCCGTCTATGGAGGCGTTGGCCCACGCTTCGTGGTCCAACTACGGCCGGGTCCTGGCCCTGCCCGGCGTGCGCGCAGCCATAACCAACACCGCCCTCATCAGCGTCTTCACCGCGGGGGCCACGCTTGCGCTGGCGGCTGTGGTCTCCTGGATGGCCATCCGCTCGCCGTTTGCCGGCAGCGCCATCCCGGACCGGGTGAGCTTCCTGGTGGTGGCCACGCCCAGCATCGTCATGGGCTTGGCGCTGATGTTCGTCTACTTGTGGATCCCGCTGCCGATCTACGGCACGATTGCGATCCTGGTGATCGCCCTTACCACCCGCTACCTGCCATTCTGCGTGCGGCTGCTGTCCGCTGCGCTGCTGCAGATCCATCGCGAGCTGGAGGAGGTGGCGCACATGAGCGGCGCAAGCTGGCTGCGCACCATGCGCGCTGTGGTCGTGCCGCTGGCCGCGCCGGCGGTCTGGCGCGGCGGACTGTGGATCCTGGCCCACACTGTTCGTGAGGCGACGCTCTCGATCATGCTCCTGACCACGTCCAACCTGACCCTAGGGGCCCTGCTCTGGCTGGCCTGGATGCAGTACACCGACGTCGGCGTCGCTGCCGCCCTGGCCGTCTGCCTCATCGCCGTCTCTGGCGCGTTAACCTACTTCGTCGCTCGCTCCGGGCTCGTCGCGCGGCAGGAAAGAGCGGCCGCGTGACGCCGCCGCCCACGCCAGGCAAGCCCAAGGAGTTCACCTGGGACGCGTGGGTCAAGACCCTCGACGTCCCCCTCTACCGCGGCTACTATGTCCCCGACCTGCGAACCGTCGAGCTCGGCTGGTGGGAGCGGCGCGGCTGCCACGCCGCGTTCGTGCAGCTCGCCGGGCAGGAGGGCATTTGCGAGTCGCGCCTGAGCGAGATCCCGCCCGGCGGCAGTCTGCCGCCCTTCCAACTCGGCGTTGATGAGCTGGTGTACGTCCTGTCCGGTCGCGGCCTCACGACCGTCTGGGACCGCCGCCGGCAGGCGCATTTCGAGTGGCAGCCGCACAGCCTCTTTATGCTGCCGCGCCGCTGTCGCCATCAGCTGCACAACATGCAGGGCGACCAGCCCGCGCGCCTGCTGCACTACAACTACCTGCCGCTCGCCATGTCGGTCATCTCCGACCCCGACTTCTTCTTCCATGAGCTCGACTATCCCAGTGAGCTCGGCGACGACCTCTACTCCGAGGCTAAGCTGGTCGAAACGCCGAACGACTCGTCCAAGTTCTCCGCTCGGATGCGGACCTACTGGTACGGCAACTTCATGCCCGACATGCTGGCCTGGGACAAGCTCATCGGCAATGAGCGCCGCGGCGCCGGCGGACGCGTGGTCTTCATCCAGTTCCCGGACTCCGAGATGTTCTGCCACATGTCCGTATTCGACGCCCGGACCTACAAGAAGGCCCACCGCCATGGCCCCGGCCGGTGCATCGTCATTCCCGGCGGCGAGGGTTACTCGGTGATGTGGGAGGAAGGTAAGGAGCGGGTGGTCTGCCCCTGGCGCGAGGGCAGCATGTTGGTGCCGCCAAACCGCTGGTTCCATCAGCACTTCAACGTCGGCTCAACGCCGGCCCGCTACCTGGCGCTGCACCCGCCGAACCAGTTCTCGGGCCACAGCGAGAAGGTCCAGGACCGCGCCCGCGACCAGATCGAGTACCCAGACGAGGATCCCTGGATCCGGCGCACGTTCGAGGAGCGCCTGGCGGAGAAGGGCCTCAGCTCGCTCATGCCCGACGAGGCCTACCGGGACCGCGATTACACCTGGCCGTCTTGACAGTCCGTACGCCCGATGCTTTGATTCCGCTGCAATGAGTCACGCCGAACAGGTCATCCACCGCGCGCCCGCGACGGCGGTCGATGGCTTCAGCCACCTGGTGCTCGAGGTCAAGGATCTGGAGCGCTCCGAGCGCTTCTATCAGGACGTGATCGGCCTCGATCTGCTGGGTCGCGAGCTCCTGAATGAGCCGCGCCCGCATTCGCTGCTGCGGCTGAACACCGGCCAGATGGTCGTGCTGATCCAGGTCGAGGAGCCGGTGCCGATTCGCCCCAATACTTCGTCCATCCATCATGCCCTGCTGCTGACCATGGACCAGTACTGCGCCGCCCAGGAGCGCTTCACGGCCCATGGTTACGAGATCGGCGATACGCGGGAGCAGTTCCGGGCCAAGGGCGAGCACTCCATGGACATCTGGGACCCCGACGGCCATCGCTGGCAGCTGCAGGCCTTCAGCGAGGAGCAGCACATGCTCATCAAGCCTGGCGCTGGCGTGGTGGACTGCGGCCCGGCCGAGGACTTCGAGGTCGGCTCGGTAACGACCTTCCGCGAAGGCAACTTCTTCCTCATCCGCCGGCCGGAGGGTTTCCTGGCGTTGTCCCGCTGGTGCCGTCACGCCAACGGCCTGCTGAGCTACCAGCGCGAACACTGGCGCTTCTACTGCGCCTTCCACGGCGCCACCTACAACCTCGAGGGCGACCATACCGGCCACCTGCCGAACATCCCGCCGCTGCGCCTCAATCCCGTAAACATCGATGAGCGCGGCCACGTGATGGTCGACACCGACGAGGTGCTCGAGCGCGAGGACGGCGTCCCGCTGTGCTACACCGCCGCCTGCGAGCTGGCTGCCGCTCGCGCGTAAGGAGGACAGGAATGGCCCAAGCGGAAAGTATCAGCCACAGCGGCATCAACGTCGTCGACCTGAAAGAGGCCGAAGAGTTCTATGCCGACGTCCTCGGCGCCGGCATCACCAACCGGGTCAACTTCAACACTGACGATGCCCGCCGGGGCAGATCGGTACATACATCGGTGAAGATGGCCGACTGGCTGTTCGCGCTGGCCCTGCCCCGCGGTCAGATGCCCATGCCCGCAGAGGAGACGCTGCGCGGAACCAACGGCTTCCGCCATGGCTTTCACGTCAGCCGCGAGCGGTTCGGCGAGATCGTCGAGCGGCTCAAGGCCCGGGGCATCCCCTTCGAGGGGCCCGTTCAGCATCCGGACAAGGGCCCGCTCGGCGAGTCGGTGTACTTCAAAGATCCCGGCGGGAACTTCTTCGAAGTGTGCTGGCGGCGCGACCAGGTCACGGTCACGGACGGTCTCGATAACGGCTAGTGCCCGTCCTGGTTGACGTTCGCACCCCTCCGCCCAGAGCCGCCGCGGGCCTGATCTCAGGCTATGCCGGCCTCGTGCTGGAGGTTTCGGACGCCGATCGCGCGGCGCGCTTCTACCGCGAGCTCCTTCGCCTGGCCCCCGACGGCGACACCCCTGAGGGTCCACGGCTCCGTCTCGGGTCCGACTGGCTCATCCTCCGCGAACGGCCTGCGCCGCGCGTCCTGCCCGACAGCGGCACCCACTTCGCGCTTCGGCTGCCGGACGTCGAGGGCCTGGCCGCCCGGCTGGCCAAGGCCGGGGTCGCGGTCCACGATTATCACGAGGACCGCCCGGCCGAACGGGATCAGAACCGCTACCTGGCCGACCCCGACGGCAACCGGCTGCAGCTCGTGGCCGGGCCCTCACCCGGCATTGATCACGTCGCCGTCGAGACGCACGACCTCGAGTGGAGCGAGACCTATTACACCCACATCCTCGGGGGCGTGGTCGAAACCCGCGTCGGCTGGCGTATGGACGATTACGCCAAGGCTCGCGCCTGGGGCGAGGGCAAGGACCCCTGCGCGCCCGGCACCCGGCGCTGGGACAAGCTCTACAGCGCGACTATCAATCCCGATCGGCAGGTGGCCCGGCCCAACGCGCACATCTTCGTCACCCTCGGCCCCGATGCCGTGATCGGCGTCTACCTGGCCACCGAGCACCGGCAGGAGCCCCCGCCCGATCAGTTCAGCGGCACGCCGCGCATTGCCCTGCGTGCGCCGCGCCTGGACGAGTTGGAGCAGCGCCTGTGCGAGATCCGCCTGCGCTGTCTCCCGAACTCACCTGACACGGGCGGCCCCTTCGAGCGCCACGGCGCAGCTCTATTTGCCCGGGATCCCGGCGGAAACTTCCTGGAGTTGACGAGCCAATGATCACTCGAAGACAGTTCCTCAGCCTGGCCTCCGGCGCCGGCGCGCTCATTCTGCTTGCGGCCTGCGGCGGGGCCACACCGCCCGGCTCGCCTGCCCCGAGCTCTGCTCCTGGTAAGCCGGCCGCCGGCGCCGCTTCAAGGACCACGGCCGCCCCGGCAGCCGACCCGAGAGCCTCTGTCGCGCCCAAAGTCGCCACCCTCGAGCAGGAGCTGGCCCTGCCGCAGGCCGTCCTCGACGCTGCCAGGAAGGAAGGCAAAGTCGCCTGGATCACCTCCATCGACGATGCGCCGGCTAAAGCCGTCATCGACGCGTTCCGGAAGCGCTATCCCGAAATCGAGGTCCAGTACCAGCAGGGCAGCGAGGAGGTCCGCACCGTCCGAACCCTGACCGAGCTGAAGGCCGGTCGCAACAAGATCGACGTCGTCCAGGGCATCGGTGGTTTCCTGACCGAGTACCGCAACATCAACGCACTCGCACCCCTCAACGATCTGCCCGTATACCCCAATTACGACGTGCCCTACCGCGACTCTCAAGACATGTACATCGGCTTCCGCATGCAGTTCTGGGCCATCGGCTACAACAAGGACAAGGTCAAGGAAGCCGACCTGCCCAAGACCTGGGAGGAGCTGACCACGCCCAAGTGGAAGGGCCGCTTCGGCCTGGCCGACCGGCCCCAGTTGTGGGTCATGCACCTGTGGAAGACGTGGGGCGCCGACAAAACGACCGACTTCCTGAAGAAGCTGTTCGCCAACGATCCACAGCGCCGCAAGGAAGGCCTGGATGCATCAGCCAAGCTGCTGGGCGCTGGCGAGTTCGACCTGTTCATCCCCGCCGCTCCGTATCGCATCCAGGGGCTGGTCGAGCAGAAAAACCCGGTCGGCTGGTACTCACCCGATCCGCTGCCCGTCTCGTTCTCAGACATGGTCATCCTGGCCAAAGGCCCGAACCCGAATGCCGCCAAGGTGTTCGTGAACTGGTTCCTCAGCCGCGAGGGCGAGGCCGTCTACAGTAAGGCCGACTTCGCGCCGCCGACGCATCCCGCCCTGCGGCACGACAAGGACTACCTTGGTATGTTCGCGAGCGAGTTCGAGAGCAAGCCCTGGGCGGCGCAGACGCCCGAGGATGAGCCCACCTACATGCCGGACATCCGCAAGGTCTGGCAGCCGCTCTGGATCGGCGGCGTATGAACTCGCCCTCTCGGTTGCCCAGAGGCTAGGGGAGAGAGACCCATCGCCCGGTCGCTAGCCGTCGCGCGCCCCTACGCCGTTCGCTGGCCGCTTCTGCGGCCCAGTCTCCCGGCATGGCCCTGGCTCGTCCTCGTCATCATCGCCTTCCTGGTCGTGGTTCCCGTGGGCATGCTGGTGCTCGGCAGCTTCAGCGCGGCCCGCCTGCCGACGGACTTCACCTGGTCCAGCCTGACCGCCGAGAATTACGCCGCCGTCTACACCAGCCCGCTCACCTACCGGGTCATGGGTAACACCTTCGCCTACGTGGGCGGCGCGCTGACGCTTGGCATCAGCCTTTCGCTCCTCTTCGCCTGGCTGGTGGCGCGGTCCAATCTGCCCTGCAAGTGGCTGGCCTACGCCGGCCTGCCGCTGGCGCTAATCATCCCCGGCATGCTCGAGTCCATGGTCTGGGTGCTGCTCTTCAGCCCGCGCATCGGCTTCGTGAACCGCTTCCTGATGGGCGCCTTCTCGCTCGAGAGCGCGCCGTTCAGCGCCTACAGCCTGCCAGCCATGATCGTCCTCGAAGGCCTGCGGATCGTGCCCTCGGGCTTCCTGCTGCTGCTGCCGCTCCTGCTCCGCTTCGACCCGGCAGTCGAGGAGGCGGCGGCGATGGCTGGGGCTCCGGCCGGGACCGTCACCCGGCGCGTCACCTTACCCCTGCTGCTGCCCGGCCTGCTGTCCATCGGTCTGTACATGGGGGTAACCGTGCTCAGCAGCTTCGAGGTGCCGGGCATCATGGGACTGCCCGGCCGCGTCTACGTATTCAGCACCCTGATCTACAGCTATACCAGCGCAGCCGCCTCAGCCGGCGGCAATTCCTTCGGCGCCGCCGCCGCGCTATCCATGGTCTACCTGCTGATTAACGTGATCGGCCTGGCTGTCTACGCCCGCGTCACCCGGGACGCCAGCCGCTTCGCCGTCGTGACCGGCCGCGGCTACCGGCCGCGGCTGGTCAACCTTGGGCCATGGCGCTGGCCGGCGCTAGGGCTGCTGATCCTGCACCTGGCGATCAGCATCGTCCTGCCGCTGCTGGTCCTGCTCTGGACGTCCCTTACACCGCGCATCCTGCAGCCCACGGCCTCGGCCCTGGGCCAGGTCACCGCCGCGAACTGGCAGCGCATCTTCGCCAGCCCTGAGCTGGCCCGGACCGTGGCCAACACGCTTATCGTGATCCTCGCCACTGCCACCGTCACTGTCCTGACCTCGCTGCTGATCGGCTGGATCACCACACGCACCAAATTCCCGGCGCGCAACCTGTTGGACCAGCTCACGTTTGTCTCCCATGGCCTCCCGGGCGTCATCCTCGGCCTGGCGCTGATCTGGTTCTGGGTGCGGCTCGACTTCGTGCCGATCTACGGCACCCTGGCCATCCTCATCGTCGGCTTCGGCACCGGGTTCCTGGCCTATGGCACGCGCAGCATGTCCGCCACCCTGGTCCAGCTCCACAAGGAGCTCGAGGACGCAGCCTACACCAGCGGCGCGTCGCCCCTCGGCACCATGCGTCGGGTGGTGGCGCCGCTGCTCCTGCCGGCGCTGGCCAGCCTGTGGGTCTGGGTGGCCATCCAGGCGCTTCGCCTGGTGACCCTGCCGCTCATGCTCCAGACCGGCCCCGAGAACACGGTGCTCGCGTCTTACCTGTGGCGGCAATGGGAGAACGGTGAGGTCAGCCTCGTGGCCGCCGTGGGCATGGCCATGGTCGCGGCCATGAGCCTGATCACGGTCGTCGCCGCCAGGGTTGGGCTGCTCTCCCGCCGTGCCTCCCTCGGTGCGTCCGGTTAGCCCTTAGCCGGCTATCACTATCCCGTGCTCGCGCGTCCCCAGGCGCCGGCCGCCTGAGGGCGTCACCACCACCGTGTCGCCCCAGGTGATGTTGTGCGAGTCGCTCGCAGTGTGCACCTGCGGCTTGAGAATGAAGACCATCCGCTCGCGCACCGGCACACCCAGCTGCTTGGGATCTTTGGCGTGGCCGGTGATGATCGGCCCGTCGTCCCCCGCGCCGCGGCCATGCATCGTCAGCAGTCCGGTTGCACCCGCTGCCGGCCCGGATTTCGGCGCGACCTCCGAGCACAGGCTGGCGCAGCGCTCCTGCAGCTCGCCCAGGCTCGTTCCCGGCTTCAGCCGCTCCAGCATGTCGTAGAACAGCTCGCGCTGGATCTTCATCAGCTCGGTGTACGTCGGGTCGGGCTGGCCGACCGACACCGGCACCGTGATCTGCGAGCGGTACCCGCCCCACGAAGCCTCCAGCTCGTTGAAGATGATGTCGCCCCGCTGCAGGACGCGGTGGCTTGGCCGGGTTAGTGTGCGCGGCGGCCGCGGGCCCGACACCCAGTTGAAGTGCACCGTCATCTCCGAGCCGGCGCGCAGCATGGCCGCCATCGTCTCGGCCCACACCGTCCAGTCGCTCACGCCCTCGCGCGCGGTGGCCACTTCGGCCTCGAAACCCTTCTCGATGATGTCGCGCGAGCGGGCGAGGAAGGCGATCTCTTCGTCGCTCTTGACGTACCGCAGCTCGGCCAGCAGATCCGTGGCGTCCACGATGTCCGCCTGCGGGCAGGCCTCGCGGATCTGCAGGAACGTGCCGTGCAGGATCGTGCCTTCGGGCGTGCGCGTGCCGCCGCCCAGTCCGGCGATGCCGATGCGCCGGGGCCGGAGCTCGGCCAGCCGCTCGGCCACGACCCGGCCGTAGTTGCGGCGCGCCTCACGGACGTCCGTGACCCAGTTCTGGACCGTCGGCCAGCGCGGCTTCGCGCTGGTGGCGACGGCCGTGACCTCGCCCTCCAGCGGGAAGACGACGGCAATGTCCGCGTCGCCGCCGCCTCCGCACTGGCTGATCCAACGGCTGTTGGCCTGGAAGTCCGTCGAATGCCCCGAGTTCTGGGGCGCCACGATGACATCCATCTCCTGCTGCCGCATCAGCTCGCGCAGCGCGGTCCAGCGGCGCTCGCGCTCGGCAAGCGACAACAGCGGGTAAGGGTACTCGGCGTCGCCGTAGTCGACGTCCGCCAGGGCGCGGTTCACGGGATATGTGGGGTCGCTCATTGTCTCATCACCTCAGGCATTCTGAGCTCCACGCCTCGCGCCGCCAGCTCGCGCGCGTACAGCTCGCGGATTAGCGAAGTAGTCGCCCTGGCCGCGGAAGCGGCCGTCGGTCACGAACACCGGCGCCTCGAACACGTGCTTGACCGGGATGCTTGCGCCGCCGGGCGGTAGCTGCGGGATGGCGGCGCTGGAAGTCCGGAGTGACGGCTAGACCTTGAAGCGCGTGTAGACCTTCTTGGCCACGTCCTCGAACACGTCCCGCTTCTCCTTCTCGGTGATGCCCGGGATGCCTTCGATGACCGGCTTCAGGTCGTCCAGCATCTTGCCCGTCTTGGGATCCTTGTAGGTGCCCGTGCCGGGGTTTTCGGTGCCGAACATGCAGCGGTCGCTGCCCACGATCTTGAGCAGCAGCTCGATGCCTTCCATGTTGTAGAGGACGGTATCGAAGTAGAACTTCTTGAGCTCGACATCGAAGCCGCCCGTCTCCTCGAAGTGCCGGCCGAAGAATGCTCGGTAGCGGCCCACCTGGTAGGGCACCGCTCCGCCGCCGTGGCTGACCACGATCTTCAGATCCGGGAAGGCCTTGAACGTCTGTGACGAGACCATCGAGATGATGCACCTGGTCTCGGTGGTGATGAAGTAGTTGGAGTACGTGTCCCAGGGGTCCTTGCAGCTGGCCGAGTGGATCAGTCCCGGCACGTCCATCTTGACCATCTTTTCGTACAGCGGGTACCACCACTCGTCGCCCATGCCCGGGAAGGGCTCCCCGCTGCCCTCGTTGGGATCGGGGTTGATCATGATGCCCACGAAGCCCAGGTCGTTGATGCAGCGGTCCATCTCCTCGAAGGCCGCGCTGACCGGCTGGCCGGGGCAGAGCGGAATGCTGGCCACGCCGCGATAGCGTTTCGGCTCGATCTTCAGCGTCTGCGCGATAGCGTTGTTGCATGCCTCGGCCCACCAGTGGACGATGCGCTCCGGTTTCTCCGAGTGCATCATCTGAAATGGCCTCGGCGACAGGAACTGGATGTCGGTGCCGACGGCGTCCAGCGTCTTGAGGTGGTTCTGGATGACGTTGGAGAGCGCCTCGTCGCTGATGTTGGGATTGCCCTTGCCGTGCGCGCCTTTGCTGGCCAGTAGCCCGGCCTTATAGGCATACAGCGCCGGCGGTGCGTTGGTGTGCCCGTGGATGTCGATGATCATGCTTCAGCCTCCCTCCGGTTTTGTGCTTGGCTCGGAGCGTGTATTAGACCATGCCCCGGAGTTGCCGGAACGAGCTGGCGTCGTCTGCAGCCACTAAACCGGCAGCTGGTCCCCCTCCGGGTTGGGCGGCACCTCGAAGGCATTGTTGATGCCGGAGATGAGCCCGAAGTGGCCGGCCGCCACCGTCAGATCGACCAGCCAGCGGACGCCGTGGCGCTCCTTGAGCCTTTCGAACGTGCCCTGGTCCACGCGGGTACCGCCGGCCAGCTGGCTGACGTAGCCGACCAGGTCGGCCTGGTCTTCCGAAAGTCCGTCACGCTTGCGGTCCCGAATGGCCGCGATCGTCTCGTCCGAAACGCCCGCCTTACGCGCGTTTGGCGCCTGGACACTCCACACGAACAGGCAGTCTTTGGCCCGTGCGACGGACAGCGCCGTCAGCACGAACTCCTGCGGGCTCAGCTCCGACTCGCTCCGGAGCGCGCCCGCCAGTGCATCGACCCTGTCGGTGATGGCCGGGTCGTAGAGCAGGATACTGTACGGCCCGCGCAGCCCGCCGCGCGCCTGGACTATACGGTCGGCGAGGGCATGGTGCTCGGGTGCAAGCTGGGACTTGTCGGTGATCTGGGTGACTCGGGCAGGCATAGTGGGAGCCATTATCCCTACAATCGGGTCCAATGGCTCTGGCCCAAGCAGCCGGCGCGCAGGCCGCGGTCGAGCGCGAGGCGTTCCGAATCCCGCCCCTCATCCGTAAGAACACCGTCCTGCTGGCGCTGGCGCAGGCCTTCAGCGGCGCGGGCATGGGCCTGGTCTATTCCATGGGCCCGCTGATGATCCTGGCCGTTTCGGGCAACACGGCGCTGACCGGCATCACGGTCACGCTCATGGGACTCAGCCGCTTCGTGGTGTCCTACCCGGTGGGCCGCATGACTGATGCGCTAGGTCGCAAGCCGGCCATGCTGTTTGGCCTGGTCGTGGGCCTGATCGGCGCGATCTTCGTCGGCGCCTCGACGCTCGCCGGCATCTTCCCGCTGCTCATCGCCGCCGTATTCGTGTTCGGCATGGGCATGAACACCGCCCAGCAGCTCCGCGTGGCTGCCGCCGACATGTACCCGCCCAGCCGCCGCGCCGAGGGGCTGGGCTACGTCCTCACCGGCTCCCTCGTCGGCGTCGGCATCGGCCCCAGCCTGGTGGCCGCCGCGCAGCACTTCGGCCCGATCCTGCACGTCGAGCCGTTGGGCCTGCCCTGGCTGATGGTGCCCATCCTGATCGTGCCCAGCATGTACCTGGTCACCCGCGTTCAACCGGACCCGAAAGTCATTGCCGAGAACCTGCGCGACTACTACCCGAGGTACGTACCCGAGCACCGCGACCAGCCGCCGGCTGCCAGGGTCACCCTGGGCATGTTCATGGGCAACCACGCGCGGCGCGTGGCCGTGATCACCAACATGGCGGCGCAGGCCAACATGGCTGTGGTCATGGTCAACAGCTCCCTGCTGCTGCATCACTACGGCGCGTCGCTGTGGTTCATCGCTGTCTCGTCGGCCCTGCACAGCGTCGGCATGTGGGCCTTCTCTATCCCGCTGGGCCGGCTTTCGGACCGCCTCGGCCGCAAGCCGGCGCTGCTGTTCGGCGGCGTGACGTCCACAGTCGGCGCGCTGCTGGTAACCTCGGCCACCGAGTTCTGGCCAATTACCCTCGGCGCGTTCCTCGTCGGGCTGGGCTGGTCCGGCACGGGCATCGCCACGCTGGCAGTCATCGCCGACACGACCCGGCCCGGCGAGCGCGGCCGCTGCGTCGGCCTGAACGAGAGCATGGCTGCGTCCGTCAACGTCGCCGTGCCGCTGCTGGCCGGACCCGTGGCCGCCGCCTTTGGAGTGGCCACCACAGGGCTCATGGCCGCGGCGGTGATGGTGCCTGCGCTGGGCCTGCTGATCCTGGTCCGCCAGGCGCTGGTTCAGGCCGCGACGCCGGCCGCCTTGGAGCAGCAGCCGCTCTTGGTGGAATGACGCGCGCCTGCCTGACCGTGCGGCACTGGCACGTTCGCGCCCTTCAGGTCCTTCGGGCTCTCAGCTCCACTACCAGCAGCGCCAACTATCACCTGGCCAAGGTTCTCGCTCGCGACGGCCTCACGCGCGACGATGCGAACCGAGGCCGCCAGGCGCTTCATGGTGGCGTTCGTGCGCGCCCAGCGTGATATGTGGCGCGGCGTGTTCGGCGGCACGCTGCCCAATGGCGAGCTGCCGCTGGACGGCCTCAACGCCTTCCAGGACTACTTCGTATCCGCCGGCTCCCAGACCCAGAAGGTCGATCTTGGCAAGGTGGTCGATCTGTCCTTCGCAGTCTACGCGCTTCAGCAGCTCGGTCGAGTAAACTGAGCGGCCATGCTCTCACAAGCGGACAACGAGCTCCTGACCCGCACCGGTCCGGGCACGCCCATGGGCAACCTGATGCGCCGCTACTGGATCCCGACGCTGTTCAGCCATCAGCTGGCCGAGCCCGACTGCCCGCCCGTCCGCGTCCGCCTCCTCGGTGAGGACCTGGTCGCCTTCCGTGATACCGAAGGACGCGTCGGACTGCTCCATCAGCACTGCCCCCACCGCGGCGCTTCGCTGTTCTTCGGCCGCAACGAGGAATGCGGGCTGCGCTGCGTCTACCACGGCTGGAAGTTCGACGTGAATGGCAACTGCGTCGACATGCCCAACGAGCCGCCCGAATCGAACTTCAAGCACAAGATCAAGGCGACGGCCTATCCGTGCCGAGAGGCCGGCGGCGTGGTCTGGACCTTCATGGGCCCGCCCGAGCTCAAGCCTGGCCTGCCGCAGCTGGAGTGGACGCTGGTGCCCGGTTCGCACCGTTTTGCGACGCGCCACCTCCAGGAGTGCAACTGGTTCCAGGCGCTCGAGGGCGGCTTCGACACCAGCCACATCCCCTTCCTGCACCGCGGCGACGCCGGCGCCGGACCGCCGAGCATCAGCCGCGTGCCCAAGGTCTACGAGACTGTGCCCATGGACTTCGGCTTCGTCTCGGGCAGCGGGCGGGCCCTCGACAATGGCCACATGTACTGGACGGCCTCGGTGCTGCTCATGCCGTTCCACAAGATCATCACCCGCCACGGCGGGCCCGACGCACCCATCGGCGCGCACGCTTGGGTGCCCATCGATGACGAGAACTGCATGAACTACAGCGTCGAGTACCACCCCGACCGGCCGCTGCGCGACGACGAGATGGAGCGCTCGCGGAACTTCTTCTACATCCACACCGAGAACATTCCCGGCACCGACCGCCCCATCCAGAACAAGGACAACGACTACCTGATCGACCGCGAGCTGCAGCGCAGCGGCCAGTCGTTCACCGGCATCAAGGGCATCGGCATGCAGGACTGCGGCATCCAGGAGAGCATGGGGGCGATCGGAGATCGCGGCATCGAGCACCTGGGCGTCAGCGACACGGCCATCATTTCCCTCCGCCGGCTATTGCTGCGCACCCTCAGGGACGTCGAGGCCGGCGCGCAGCCGCCGGGCATGGACGGCGCGAGCTACCGCGTCCGGTCGGCGGCCTTCACCATCCCCGGCAGCGAAGTCTTTGCCGACCTCGTGGAGGACTTCGTGTGCATTGGGTAGGCACCTGGACGACGACCCCGGCGCCGGTCGAGGGCGTCGCGCTCAGCAACCAAACGCTGCGCATGATCTGCCGCGTCAGCATCGGCGGCCGCCGCGTGCGGGTGCGTCTGTCGAACGCCTATGGCTTGCGGCCGCTGCCGGTCGGCGCCGCGCACATCGCGCTGCGGGCTGAGGGCGCGGCGATCCAGCCCGGCTCCGACCGCGCGCTGTCGTTCAACGGCGCGGCTTCCACGACCCTCGCCGCCGGCGCGCTGGCCGTCAGTGATGAGGTCGACCTCGAGATACCGCCGCTGTCCGACGTCGCAGTCAGCATCCACCTACCCGGCGACGTGCCCGAAACCTTCCACGTCACCGGGCACGGCAACGCCCACCAGACGAGCTACCTCTCCATGCCGGGCGACCACACCGGCGCGGCCGAGCTGCCCGTCGAGCGCACGACGGAGGACTTCCTGATCGTCAGCGGCATCGACGTGCTCACGGCCGATGAGGTTGGCGGCATCGTTGCCCTTGGCGACTCGCTGACCGACGCCAACATCTCCAAGCTGGACGCCAACAACCGCTGGCCGGACCAGCTGGCCCGCCGCCTAGTCGCGCGTGGCGGCCGCATGCTCGGCGTGATGAATCAGGGCATCGGCGGCAACCGCATCCTGCACGACGTCCGCGGCGACAGCGCCCTGCGGCGGTTCGACCGCGACGTCATCGCCCAGCCGGGCGTGAGTCACGTAATCGTCCTGCTGGGCATCAACGACATCCGCAACCGCTGGGGCAAGCCCGAGGAGGTGGTCACGGCCGGCCAGATGATCGCCGGCCTGAACCAGCTCGCCATCCGCGCCCACACCCACGGCCTGAAGATCCTCGGCGGCACCATGCTGACGTTCGAGAACGAAACGTTCAACCCTGGCTTCTACACGCCCGAGGGCGAGGCCAAACGCCAGGCCGTCAACACGTGGATCCGCGACAGCGGCGCGTTCGACGCCGTTATCGACTTCGAGGCCGCCCTGCGTGATCCCAGCCATCCGACGCAGATGCTGCCCCAGTGGGACTGCGGCGATCACCTGCATCCCAGCGACGCCGGCTACCTGCACATGGGCGACAGCATCGACCTAGCGCTGTTCGATTAGGAGACGTCCATGAACCTCGACATCGTCACCAACGAGGAGCTCATCCAGCTGGCTCGCAAGCGCCTCAACCAGGGGGCCTGGGATTATCTGGTGGGCGGCTCGGAATCCGAGACCACGCTGCGCCGCAACCGGCTGGCCTTCGACCGCGTCGCCTTCCGGCCGCGCGTCCTCGTCGACGTGTCGCATATCGATCCCTCGACGACGTTCCTCGGCCAGAAGCTGCGCATCCCGGCCATCCTGGCGCCCATCGGCTCGCTCCAGCGCTTCGATCCCGAGGGCGCAGCAGCCGTGACCCGCGCGGCCACGGAGTTCGGCATCATGCACTGCGTCAGCACGTCGACCGCGCCCGAGCTCGAGGTCACCGCCGCCGCCACCGACACGCCCAAGATCTTCCAGCTGTACGTCTTCGGCGACATGAAATGGGTTGAGGACCTCTTGGGGCGGGTCAAGAAGGCCGGCTACGTGGCCCTGGCGCTGACGGTGGACGTCGCCCGTTACAGCCGCCGCGAGCGGCCCCTGCTCAGCCGCGACCAGTACTCGGTTCAGCGCCGTGCGCTGGCCGATCGCCGTTACCTGGCCGAGCTGACCTGGGACAGCCTGGACCAGATCAAGCAGATGTGGGGCGGGACATTCATGCTCAAGGGCGTCCAGACGGCGGAGGACGCCGCGTTAGCCGTGCAGCACGGCGTCGACGTGGTCTGGGCATCGAACCACGGAGGACGGCAGATCGACCACGGGGTCGGCAGCATGGACACGCTGCCGGAGATCGTCCAGGCAGTGGAGGGCCGTGCCCGGATCGTGCTCGATGGCGGCGTGCAGCGCGGCAGTGACATTCTCAAGGCGGTTGCCCTCGGAGCAGACGTGGTAGCCCTGGGCAGGCTGCAGGGCTGGGCGCTGGCGGCCGCCGGCCAGGCCGGCGTGGTCCGCATGCTCGAGATTGTCGAGGACGAGCTCGTCAGCGCCATGGGCCTGGCCGGTTTGACGAGCATCGACCAGGTCACACCCAAAGCCGTCCGCCCGGCCGAGCCGGTCACACCTCCTCACGAGATGAGCAGTTGGGTCAATATGCCGGTGGGCAGAATTCTCTAAACCGCGCGGCGAATGGTATTTTGTGAGCGCCTACTTCTTTTGGAGGGCTGAACAATGGCCGCGACTCAGGAACAGAACGAGCGTCTGACACGCGTCGGACCAGGCACGCCCATGGGCGACCTGCTGCGGCGCTACTGGCAGGTCGTCGGCAACGTGCCCAGCCTGGAGAAGGAGCCGGTCCAGCGCATCCGGCTCATGGGCGAGGACCTCACCCTGTTCCGCACCGAGAAGGGCCAATACGGCCTCATCGATGAGGTTTGCCCCCACCGCTGCATGTCGCTGGAGTGGGGCATTCCGCAGGAGGAGGGCCTGCGCTGCGCCTATCACGGCTGGCTGTTCGCCCCCAGCGGCCGCTGCCTGGAACAGCCCTACGAGGAGACTGTCAACCCCGAGGCCCGTTTCAAGGACAAGGTCCGTATCAAGGCGTACCCCGTAGAAGAGCTGGGCGGGCTGATCTGGGCGTACCTGGGACCCCGGCCCACGCCCCTGCTGCCCCGCTGGGACCTGCTCGTGCGGGACGATCTCGACGCCATCGTCGAGGTCCACGACCTGCCCTGCAATTGGCTGCAGTGCATGGACAACTCGCTCGATCCGGTCCACTTCGAGCACCTGCACGGCGTGTTCGGCAACTACCAGATGAAGAAACTGGGCCGTCCGCCGGCCATGTACCCGGCCAAGCACGTCAAGATCGCCTTCGACAAGTTCGAGTACGGCATCTATAAGCGCCGCCTGCTCGAAGGCGAACCGGAAACTATCGACGATTGGCAGATCGGCCATCCCATCCTCTTCCCCAACACCCTGGCCGTCGGCGAGGAGTTCCGGCCCATGCTCCAGATCCGCGTGCCGGTCGACGACACCCACACCCGGCACGTCCTCTACCGGACTATCCCGCGCCAGGGCTCAGGCTCGCGTAACGTCACGCTGGAGCCCAGCTCGCTCTATGAGCCCGACGGCAGGACCATCGTTCCCGACACCATCCCCAAGCAGGACGAGTTGGCCTGGGTGGCCCAGGGGCCAATCACGCCACGCACGCGCGAGCACCTTGGCGCCAGCGACGTGGGCATCATCCTGTACCGCAAGATGCTGGAAGAGGAGATGCAGAAGGTCGCGCGCGGCGAGGACCCCATCGGCGTCATCCGCGATCCGGCCATCAACGAGCCCATGATCCGCATCCGTCGAGAGCGCCTGGGCTACCAAGCTTTCCGGCGCGACCACCAGAAGGAATTCGAGAAGCTCGGCCAGCTGGTCGGCGCCGGCACGCGCTAGCGGCTGACGCGGCATGGACGGCACCCGTTTCGATCACGAAGCGGACGTCGTCGTGGTTGGGGCCGGCGCGGCCGGGCTACCGGCCGCTATCATGGCCCGGGATCAGGGCGCCTCGGTCATCGTCATTGAAGCCAACAACGACATCGGCGGCCATGCCATGCTCAGCGGCGGACGCATCCCGCTGGGCGGCGGCACGCCCATGCAGGCCAAGTACGGCATCGAGGACTCGGCCGACCAGGTCTACCTCGACCACACCAACCACCGCGTCGCCACCTACCGCCACGCGGACCGCGACCTGGTGCGCGTGTGGGCCGACGAGAACGCGCCGACCATCGATTTCCTGATCGAGAACGGTGTCATCTTCGACGATTTCGAGCCGGAAATCGTCAACGACGGCACTGTGCCCCGCCTGATGCGAACGACTCGGTATTCCAACGACCTGAACGAGACCATTGCCGGCCGTCCCGGTTCGGGGCTGGTGCGCAACCTCGAGCGCAGCGCCCGAGCGAAGGGTGTCACCTTCCTGCTAAAGCACCGCCTGACGCGGGTCATTCGCGAGTGCCCCCTCTCCGGCCGCGTGCTCGGCGTTAGCGCGAGCGCACCGTCGGGCGAGGTAAACGTCGGGGCCCGCAACGGGGTCGTCCTGGCCACGGGTGGCCACAGCTCCAACGTCGAGTTCCGCCGCATGCTCGATCCGCGCCTGACCGAGGAGTACCAGTGCGCGGGGGAGCCGTGGAGCAAGCAGAATGCCGACGGCGAGCGGCTTGCCATGGCCATCGGGGCGGCCTTTGTCTCGGCGGGCAACTCGGCCAACGGCGCCGGTCCGCTCATCACCAAGACCCTGCACATCGGCTGCCGCTGGGGCTATCGCAATCTCAAGTGGGATCCCAAGAGCCCGATGTTCGACAAGGCCGGCGCCTCGGGCCTGACGGTCCGCGATTGGCAGAACCTCATCCTGGTCAACCAGCAGGGACGTCGCTTCTGGGACGAGACCCAGGACACCTACGACTTTCTGTGCGCCGCCATGGGCACCAACGGCAACCTGGGACGCAACGGCGCTGGCGCCAACGGCGGCGGACCCATCTGGGCCATCTTCGACTCGGCTGCCGCCAATCGCGAGGAGTGGGACCCGAACCCGCCCAACGTCGATCTCAACGGCTGGTTTTTCAAGGCCAATTCCATCCGAGGCCTGGCCGGCAAGATCGCCAACCCCTACCAGCGGCAGCCCATCTCGCCGGAGATGCTCGAAGAGACGGTCGCCCACTATAATGAGTTCGTCGAGGCGGGCCGTGACGAGGACTTCGGCAAGCCCGGCCCCAAGTACAAGATCGAAACGCCGCCGTTCTACGCCGCCTGGGCCACGCCCATCGTGCATGACTCGCTCACCGGCCTGCGGATCGACACCAGGTGCCGGGTGCTCGACCTTCAAGGCCAGGTCATCCCCGGCCTCTACGCCGCCGGCGAGACGGCCGGCGGCTTCGCGCTCCATGGCCTTCCGCGGGCGATCGTGTTCGGGCGTATCGCTGGCCGCGAAGCAGCTCTCGCCTGCGCCTGAGAAGGCCGTGGCGGACCTGACGCCGGAGCAGATCAGCGCGCTGCTCGACGAAAAGCTGCGGCCAATCAATGCCAAGCTCGACGAGCACTCCAGGAAGCTGGACTACTACGCCCAGCGCTGGCAGCCGCTGCCGGTCGAATCCGGGGGCGGGTTTTCGATCAAGCTCCTTGTCCTCGTGCTGGTGCTGGCCGCCGTTGCCGCGGCAGTGGTGTTGATTGGCCGGACCATCCTTACCGGGGCGCCGCTCGGCAGCTCCCAGGCATCGGCGCCGGCTGCCACCAAGCTCGTCTACTCGGACGACTTCTCAAACGCCGCCGGTGGCCTGTTCCTGGACCGGCAGATGGGCACGGCCAAGCTGCCACCCGACGGAATCACCTCGCAGTACGACTACGCCTATCAGGACGGCATGCTCATCAGCCATATAACGGCCCCAACCGGCTACCTGGCCGGCCGGGTGATCGGCACCACTGCGCGCGCCGCTAACCGCCTCAGCGGGGATTTCGCCGTGGAGGTCAGGGCCCGGGCCGGCCGTCCCTCGGCCAGCGCCATCTACGGTCTGCGCTTCATCCCCGGCAGCCGCGAGTTCGGCTTCGCCGTGCGGCCCAGCCAGAAGAGCTACCAGCTGTGGGAGATCTTCCAGCCTCCGTTCGTCGCTGCTCGAAGCAGCCAGGTGGCCGCGGACGAGCAGGAGAACCTGCTTCGCCTCGAGGTCCGTGGCAACAGCCTGCGCTTGTTCGTGAACGGGCAGGAGGTCGACGGGCGCGACGATGCGGCCTTCGCGCCGCGCCCGGCCTCCGTCGGCGTGTTCTTCGGCACCGTGGCGGCGCCCAACGAGCCTCCGGTGACCGTGAACTTCACCAGCTTCAAGGTGTACGCTGTGGGCTCATGAAACAGTCGTCACTGTTGGGCCTGGTGCTTCTTCTCGCCGCCTGCGGGGGCACGACCGCTGCTCCCGGCTCGGCGCCCGCAACCCCGAGCTCGGCCCTGGCAAAGCCGGCGGCGAGCGCGGCAGCGGAGCCAAGCGCCAGCGCCAAACCGGCCGCGTCCGCGGCTTCCGCCGGCGTCAAGCCAGCCGCCTCGGCCGGCGCCCAGGGGCAGCCCATTAAGATCGGCTTCGTCACCGACCTTACCGGCCCGACCGCCAACGAGGGCAAGGACAATCTCGACGCCTTCAACCTGTACCTCGAGTCTCTCGACAACACCATTGCCGGCCGCAAGGTCCAGATCGTCACCGCCGACGCCGCCGGCCAGCCGGACACCGCTCTCACCAAGACCAAAGAGCTCGTTGAGAATCAGAAGGTCGACTTCCTCGCCGGCTTCAACTTCAGCACCGAGTGCTTCGCCGTCGCGCCGTATGCGGCCCAGGCCAAGATCCCGATGGTCATCGTCGACAACTGCGCCGCCATTTCGCTGGGGCTCGATCCCAGGCTGAACAGCCCCTACTTAGTCCGCCTCACCGCCAGCAGCAGCAACGGCGGCGGCGCGGCCATCTCACGCTGGATCTACCAGCAGGGCGCGCGCAAGGCGATCATGCTGTCCATAGACAACGCCGGCATCCAGGAGAACGCCGACAGCTACGCTAAGCCGTTCGTCGACGTCGGCGGGAGCTTCGTCCAGGAGCTCCACCCGCCCATCAACACCACCGACTTCGCCCCCTATGTGAGCCAGTTCGACCAGAGCGCCGACTCGGTCATCGTCTTCGAGCCCAGCATCGCCGGGCTGCGCTTCGGCCAGGCGTTCGCCAGCTACCAGCCGAAGGTCAAGGTCTATGACGTCCTGGGCGGACCCACGAACGGCCCCAACCTGCTCGGCCTCAAGGACAAGGCCGCTGGCTTCATCGGCCAGCAGTCCTGGTCGCCGGCTTTCGACACGCCCATGGCCCAGACCTGGAACAAAGCCTGGCTGGCCAAGCATCCCGACCGGCCTTACCAGAGCATCGACACCGCCAATGGTTACGCCGGCGCGCAGATCATCGTCGAGGCCATCAAGAAGCTGAACGGCAACCTCGACGACAAGCTCAAGTTCGTCGACACGCTCTTCGCCACCGACATGGAGACCATCAAAGGTCCGATGAAGGTCGATAAGACCCGCAACACAGCTCTCCAGAACATCTACATCTTCGAAGTGGACAAGAGCGGCGATGCGGCGAAGTCCCGGGTGCTCCAGACCATCCAGGGGACCACCACCCCGCTGCCCTCAGTGGATGAGCTGAGCAAGTTCCCCTACGGCAAGCTCAAGGGCAAGTGGGTGGGGATGACCAAACAGGGGCTCGACGAGCTGGTTAAGTAGCCGCCACCGCCGGCTGCCGCCAGAACGTCTTCCAATCAACGTCCGCCGGCACAGCCTCGGCTGTGACCACGATCTCGCGGTCCACGTCTTCGAACCTGCCGCGCCGCACTACGTGCCGCGGCGTGCGCCCCTCCTCCACGTCACGAACGGCGGCCAGCAGCTGCTGGCGCGCGGCGATGATCGCGCGGTCGGTCGTACCCAGCCGCTCGGTGGTGCGATCCTGCACGGGACCCTGGCTTTCGACCGCGAACTTATCCTGCGACTGAAAGTCGAACGAGCCCATCCCGGTGAAGCTCTGGGTCTTCATCTCCTCGCGGTCCTGCAGGTAGCGGTTGCGGGCGTTGCGCGCCAGGTGGTACGGCCGCTCCATCTGCTGAAAGATCGCCTGCTCCATCCACGCTTTGTCGATGGGGCCGGAGCGTTTGAAGTTGAAGACGTACTTCCAGTGGTGCGCGTCGTCGATGGGCACGTGGATATGAGCCTGGTAGCCGTCGGCCTCGGTCACACCCGGGAAGGCGGCGGCGTTGGGCATGATGAAGTTCGAGATGCGCACGTAGTTGTGGCCCTCGTCGGCGCGCCGCACTGAGTAGATGCGTACGCCGAACTCCGTCTCCTCGATCTCGATGGTTGGCCGTACGTCCCGGCCGAACAGGTCGTTGGAGGTCGCCTCGCTGCCCGGCACCCGGCGGTCCAACCACTCCGGATCGCGGAAGTTGCGGTGCAGGAATGACAGGTGCTGCGGGTCGATGTTGCCTTCGTTGCCCTGCAGGTAATTGCACTCGGTGTAGAACTTCGTGCACCACCGCTTTTCCTCCGGCGCTGTCAGGAACTCGTATGCCGGGAACGCCGGTGGCTCGCCCTGGCCCATGTAGGCGAAGATCGCACCGCCCGTCTCATGGCACGGGTACGCCGGATGGCGGATCTTGTCCTTGAAGTCGGACCCGGCTGGTTCGCCTGGCTGCTCGAGGCACCGCCCCGAGCGGTCGTAGAGCCAGCCGTGATACAGGCAGCGCAGGCCGCCGTCCTCCACGCGGCCGTAGCTGAGGTCAGTGCCCCGATGGGAGCAGCGCAGTCCGAGGAGGCCAGGCAGCCCGTCCTCGCCTCTGAACAGCACCAGGTCCTCGCCCAGGACGCGCACCGGGATGGGCGCGCCGTCCGGCGGCAGCTCCTCGGAGAGCGCCACCGGCTGCCAGTAGCAGCGGAACAGCTTGCCGCCCGGCGTGCCCGGGCCGGTTTGGGTGATGAGCGCATTTTGCTCGGCTGTGAGCATGGCAGCAGTCTACCTCGCGGTAGCCTGGTTATATGCCCGCTGTCCCAGTCAACGGAACTGAGCTGTATTACGAACACGCCGGCGCCGGCCACAACCTGTTGTTCATCCACGGCATGTGCGGTCACGCCGGCGTCTGGCAGGACCAGGTGCGGCGGCTCTCGCCGCGCTTCCGCTGCACGGCCTACGACCGTCGCGGACACACGCGCAGCCCGCTGGGCGAGATCACCGAGCGCACCGTCGAGCTGCACGCCGACGATGCCGCCGGCCTGATCCGCGCGCTCGATCTGGCGCCCTGCCTGCTCGTGGCCAGCAGCGGCGGCGCACGCGTCGGCTTGGACGTCGTCCGGCGCTACCCCGAGCTGCTGTCCGGCGCCGTGCTGTCCGAGCCGCCCGTTTTCGCCCTCGATCCCGAGGGCGCCCAGGCCATGATCGCCGAGCTCAAGCCCACGATCGGGCAGGCTATGGACGCCGGCGGCCCGCGCGCCGCCGTGGACGCCTTCTTCGAGTACATGTGCCCCGGCCTGTGGAAGACCCTGGACGAGCCGCGCAAGGACACCTACCGCGACAATCACCCCGAGCTGCTCGGTGACCTCCAGATGCCGCCCTACCAGATCACGCGTGAGGACCTGAACGTCATCCAGGTCCGCTGCTGCATCATCCGCGGGGCGGAGAGCCTGCCCGTGCTGCGAAACATCGCCGCCATCCTGGCCCAGGAGATCCCGCGCGCGCTGTTCGTCGAGTTCCAGGGGTCCGGCCATGTGACCTATGCCGAGCAGCCCGAGCGCTTCGCGCAGACCGTTGAGGACTTCGCCAATCGCCTGGGCGTGCTCCCGGCTGGCTAAGAGCCGGCCAGCTCTTTCTGCAGGCGCACCTCCTCGCGGGTAGGACGGATGCCCGGCGGCACGATCCGGTCTGCCTCTCCGGGAACGAGCCCGGCGCTGTGGACCAGCAGGAAGTACATGATGCCGAAGATCGGCAGGTGCCCGATGAGCTCAGTCGGCGGCAGAAAGGGCACCGTGATGTTGAACGGCAGCCACATGCCGCAGATCACCACCCGCGTTAGCAACCCGCTGATCAGCAGGATGCCGATGGTGCACTCCGCGATCCCGGCCAGGAGAACGAACTGGTCGTCGTTGACCCAGTCCACGCCCATCAGGCGGAAGAAGTTGAAGTTCGGGTGATCGGTCATGAATGCTGCGCCAAGTTCCGGATCCCAAACCTTCTCGCTGAGGCCTGGGGCCACGATGCCGATGCCGGCGATGACGCGCAGGGCGGCCACGCCGCGCGCGGCCCACACCTGGCTGCGCTCGTGAAACCAGCCTCTCGCTTGGCGGGCGTCGGCGGCGAAGCGGCCGATGATGAGCACTGCCAGCGCAATGCCCGCCCAGTACAGCTGGTCGAGGGCGTCGAACACCGGAAACAGTGCGAACGTCGCCGCCACCAGCGCCAGGAGCGCCAGGCAGGCGACCCAATCGGCGATGCCGGTGATGAAGCAGAAGCCGGTGAGGACTTCGGCCGCCGCTATGCCGTAGCCCAGCAGGCCGTTCGGCAGGCGTAAGTGCGGCGCGAACAGCGTCGGCTGAACGGCGGCGTAGATCAAGGTGATCGCGCTCTGCACAGCGAGCAGGGTCGGCGCGCCGATGGCCATCTTGTTGAGGAAGGGCAGCTCTGGCCAGTGCGGGTCGCCGGCCAGCCGGCTGAGCAGCCACATGATCAGGACTGCCGCGGCGCCGCAGCCGGCCAGCAGCGCCGTCCGGCTGCTGAGGATGAGGTCGGTTCGAAGCGGGTAGCCCGCCGGGTCGACGAACCATTTGACATGCGCCGAAGCGACGGCCGGCGCCGCCGCCAGGGCCAATCCGAGGCCCAACGCCGCTTTCCGGCTGGTCATAATCGCGCCCGTTTAGCAAAATCCGCGCCCCCCTCCTGACATCCCGCCCGCTACGCTCACTTCGTGGAACTCGAAGGGCCGGTCGTGGCAGTCCACGCCCATCCGGACGACGAGTCGATCACCACCGGCGGACTGCTGGCCAAAGCCTCCGCGATGGGTTTCCGCACGGTGGTCGTCACCTGCACCGTCGGAGACGTCGGCCCAAACCGAACGGGCGTGAACCGGCTGGCGGACGCCCGAGCCGAGGAGCTGCACGCCGCGCTTACGATCCTCGGCGTGAGCCGCGGCATCCAGCTCGGCTATCGCGACTCAGGCCTGGCCGGATGGCCGGACAACGACCATCCGGCCAGCTTTCACGCGGCGGCGTCGGGCGAGGCTGCCCAGAAAGTGGCCGCCATCCTTCACGAGGAGCGGCCCCGGCTCGTCGTCACCTACGGCCCGGACGGCGGCTACGGCCACCCCGACCACGTCAAGGCCCATCGGGTCACGCTGGAGGCCTTCCACCGCGCCGGCCTGCCCGGCCGGCTGTACGCCGTCGTGTTTCCCAGGCGCTGGCTGCGGCGGTTCACCGAGCTTTCGCGCAATGCCGGGGTCGAAGCCCGTGAGCCGGCGCTGCTCGGTGTTGACGATCTCGAGTCCCCGCCGGGCTTCGGCACGCCCGACGGCGCGCCCGTGGAGGAGTTGGACGTCGGCGCCTTTGTCGAAGCCAAGCGCGCTGCCGTCGCCGCGCACGCCACGCAAATGGATGGCCACGTCCTCACGCGCCTGCCGGCGGGCGTCTTGAAAGAGATCTGGAGCCGCGAGTTCTATCTTCCCCTCAAGAACTGACCTGCAGCTCGAGGGGTGCGCGCCGGCGCGAGTCGCCCGACAGCCGCGCCACCGCCAGCACGGCCTTGTCCGGCGCCGGCGGGAATGTCAATGCTGTCCCGTTGCTGCGCGTTCCGGGCCATCGGCGTACCAGCCGACTGGCCCAACGTCCAGGCGACCAGCTGGCCAACCCCGCGCAGAGCGCGGCAAGAGACTTAGCGCTTACAGAGCGTGAGTAGCGGGAGTTGACGCACCTAGCCCTGTGCGCACCGGCGGCCGCGCGGCGTCATGCGGATAGCGGCCTGTCTCCATCAGCGTTTTGAAGCGCGCCATGTCGTCGTCCATCTCCCGCTTGGGGTCGCATCCAAAGCAGGCCGCCTCCTGCAGGAACTCGAAGCGATCGACCTTGCGCGGCGCCGGTGTGCCCTGCAGACCGGGGATCCCTTCGGGTGACTCGCACACCGCCAGGTTGTTGATGACCCCGCGCACGCCGGGCACCGACCGCACCCGGCTGATCGCCCGCGACGCCTCGTTGGCCAGGATCGGCCCACTGAGGGTCACGCAGCAGTCCTCTGAACGCACGTCGATCGAGCCGGGGTGGCCCACCGTGCGCCCTAGAGCGGCCCGGACGCGCTGCTCCAGGACGACGTCGTCCGGATGGTCCGGCCACAGCCGGGTGCGTGCGCCAAGTAGCAGGCCCTGGCCGCGCTGCGGAAGATCGCGCGAGAGCTTGCCCATGCCGCGCATGTACATGGCCCGCGCCCGCGCCAGCTTGTCGCGCAGCAGTGCCCTGCGACGCTTGCCCGCGTCGGGGTCGCAGAAGTAGGCGATACCCAGCCCTGAGCCGAATGCGGCAGCTGCCAGTTTGCCGTCCATGTTCCGTTTCCTCCGCGTGTTCCCTTACCGCCAGGCGCTAGCTCAAAACGTGCCCTCGCGGGAGTAGAATGGTCGCCCAACGCCGCCATCGCTGGCTTAGGAGTGGATTCATGAAGGTCACGGCCGCGGTCCTGTACGAAGAGGGCGCCAGCCTCGAGATCGAGGAAATCGAGCTGCAGCCGCCCCAACATGGCGAGGTCCTCATCAAGACCGGCGCCGCGGGCATCTGCCGCAGCGACCTCCACTTCCTCAGGGGAGAAGCTCGCTTCCCGTTCCTGCCCGCCATCCCCGGGCACGAAGGCTCCGGCACGGTGGAGGCTGTTGGCGAGGGCGTGACCATGGTGAAGCCCGGCGACCGCGTGATCCTGTCGTTCGTGCCGGGCTGCGGGCATTGCGAGTTCTGCGAGACCGGCCGAGCCAACATCTGCGAGGTCGCGACGCGCCTGACCGCCGGCCGCATGCTCGACGGTACCGCCCGCCTGTTCACTCTAGACGGCCACGAGATCGCCAACATGGGCAAGATGTCCTGCTTTGCCGACCATGCCGTCGTGCCCGAGACCGGGTGCATCCGTGTGGCGGACGATTTTCCGCTGGAGAACGCCGCCCTTATCGGCTGTTCGGTAACCACCGGCGTCGGCGCGGCGCTGTTCACTGCCCGCGTCACGCCCGGCAGTTCAGTCGTAGTCGTTGGCTGCGGTGGTGTAGGGCTGAACATTATTCAGGGCGCACGGATCGCGGGTGCGTCGATGATCGTGGCCGTAGACGTGCTCGACCAGCGGCTGGAGTTCGCCCAGAAGTTCGGAGCGACCGAGGCCGTCAACGCCGATGACGCCGGCGCCCTCAAGCAGGTGCTGGACATCACCGGGGGCGGCGCGCACTTCGCCTTCGAGGCCTTCGGCTCGTCACATACCGCCGAGATGGCAGTGGAGGTGACGCGCAAAGGCGGCACCACGGTGATCGTCGGCCTGGCGCCGATCGGCGACAAGACGGCCATCGACACCATGGCCCTGGTGCGGTTGGAAAAGACGATCAAAGGCTGCTATTACGGCGGCGCCCGGCCGCGGCAGGACATGCCGGTGATCGTTGACCTCTACCGCCGGGGCCTGCTGGACATCGACGGGCTGATTGGCCGGCGCTACCCGCTGGAGCGGATCAACGAGGCCTTCGAGGACCTCGAGGCCGGCAAGCTCGGCCGCGGCGTGATCGTCTTCGACTAGTTCCGCCGCCTACTTGCAAATTCCGCCGGAATGGTGAAGAATGCCCGCAAGGCACGGACGAGGCCATGCTTACGACGCGTCTCGGTCGGCAGCTTTCAGCCTGGCGTCCCAGCCTCGCCGTGGCCGCCATGGCCGTCCTCTTCGCGGCCTGTGGCGGCGCCGCGCCGGCCCGGTCCGCGACCACTTCGCCCAGCGTCGCGTCGACAGCTCCTTCAAGCGCGGCCTCGACCCCGGGCAAAGCTGCAGCGGCGAAACGTTTCACCTTTGCCTACACCGCGCCGGCCGCCGCTTTCACCTCCCTCTGGGTCGCAGGCGAGGAGAACATCTTCGCCAAGTACGGCATCCAGGCCGACGTCAAGAACATGGACTCGAACGTCGTCACTGCCGCGCTGGTCTCCGGGGACGTCCACTTCAGCACCACCCCGGCGCTGATCAACGCCATCCTGTCCGGCAGCGACGTGATCTTCTTTGCTCGGCTCACCCGCGGCCCGATCTTCAGCGTCTACGCCGCCAAGGGCATCACCCGCGTCGAAGACCTAAAAGGCAAAGTCGTGGCCGACACGCTCGTTGGCTCGGCGCCCGACAACGCCATCAACGACATTCTCGAGCGGCACGGGATGAAACCCTCGGACGTTCAACTCATCCACACGCCCAATGCCGTGGCCGAGTTCGCTGCGCTGCAGTCGGGCCAGGCCGTGGCCGCCATCCTGCCGGTGCCCACCACGCTCCAGGCCCGGAACGCTGGCTTCGTCGAGATCACCACCACCACCAAGGAAGGGACGCCGGGAATCACCGCCTCGCTCGGCACCAAGAAGTCGCGTCTCAAGGACGACCCCGCCACCATCCGCGACGTGATCAACGTCTTCAAAGAGGCCACGGCCTTCATGAAGAGCAACCCGGACCGGACGAAGGAGATTCTGGGCAAGTACACCAAGACCGATCCTGGCCCCGATCTGGACGAGACCTACGTCTCATATGAGCCGAATTGGGAGGTGGGGCCGGTCCGGGCAGCCGATGTCGCTGCGTCCCTCCGTTTTCTGCCGGACCCGCGCGCCGCCGGCGCGGATCCGAACACGTTCTTCGATAACTCGATCATCGAGTCGATGCGCTGAGGAGGATGCCGACCGTCATGACCAACCGCGTTCTGCTCACGCTGGCAGCGGCCGTGCTGCTCCTGCCGGCTTGCGGAGGGGCCGCCGCACCGGCCAGCCCGGCTGCTTCTGCGCCTGCGGCGCCGAGCTCCGCCCCGGCTAAGCCCGCGTCTGCGCAAGCCGCGGCGAGCACGGCCAGCCCTAAGCCGGCCAGCTCCGCCCAGCCCGCCGCCAGCGCGGCGCCCAGCGGGCAGCCGAAGCTGGTCGTGTCCTACGCCGCCGTCATCGCCGCCGTCCTGCCGGAGTGGCTGGCGGATGCGGCCGGCATCTTCAAGAAGAACGGCCTGGACGTCGAGCTGACGTACATCGAGAGCTCCAAGGGCATGGCCGCGTTACTGGCCAACCAGACCCAGGTCACGGGGCTGGGCGCGCCGGAAGTGGTCAGCGCCAACGCCGCCGGCGGCGACGTGCTTCCAGTAGTGACCACCGCGCCCGTCTACCCCTACATCCTCCAGGTGCCGCCGGATATCAAGACGGCCGCCGACCTCAAGGGCAAGAAGGTGGGCGTTAGCTCCATCGGCTCGGTTTCCGACATCGCCACCCGAGTTGCGCTGCGCAAGCTGGGCCTCGATCCCGAAAAGGACGTGACCATCCTCGCCGTTGGCTCGGCCACGAACCGCCTGGCAGCACTTCAGGCCGGCTCGATCCAGGCCGGGTTGTCGTTCCCGCCCGAGAGCCTGGTTATGGAGGCCCGGGGCTACCACGCGCTGATCGACCTGGCCACCTCCAAGGCGCCGTGGTCCAACGCGTCGGACATCATGAAGCGTTCGTTCGTCAACGGCAACCGCGACGTGGTGCAGCGCTACGTCGATTCGATCGTGGAGGCCATCGCCCGGGCCCGGAAGGACAAGCCGCTGGCCATGGACGTGCTGAAGAAGTACCACAAGCTCGACGACGTAAAAGCCATCGAGGCCACCTACGACTACTTCGTCGGCAGCGTGATCCCGGCTCTGCCGTATCCCAACGCCGATCAGTTCACGGAAGCGAAATCAGTGCTCGGCGAGAACAACGAGGCCGTGCGCAGCCTCGACCCGAACTCGTGGATCGACCAGTCGTTCGTGAAGAGCGCGGCCGACCGCAGTGTGGACAAGCGCTAAGGCAGCATCTTCGCCACGTCGAACTGCTCCAGCTTGGGGACGCTCAGGGCGCTTGTCTTGCGCGCCGTCTCCAGGCCCTCGCGGTTCACCGAGAGCTCGTCCTTCATATCGGGCAGCACTTCGCCCGCCAAATCGTCCAGCGTCTTGCGGTCCGTGATTTTCATCCGCTCGCCCAGAACCTGAGCCGTGAAGTCGCGGTCGCTCTTCGCCCGCTTGACGGACTCGGAGAGTGCAGCGATGAAGGCCTTGATCTCCTGAGGGTGCTGCTCATAGAAGGCGCGCGAGGTGGCGTAGCCGGTGCTCGAGTACGCGCCCGGCAATTTGGTCAGATCGAGCACGACCTTGAGCCCGTTCTCGGCCACGCCGACTACGCCGCTGGCGCCGAAGGCGATGTCGATGGCCCCGTTCTGCGCGGCCGCGGTGATGACCGGCAGGTCGTTCATGCGCACGATCGTGTAGTCGGTCCCTTCCTTGAGGCCGGCCTGGGAGGCCACGTAGTGGGCCGCGCTGTCTGAGATCGAGCCGGGCGTGGTGACGCCCACCTTCTTACCGCGCATGTCCTCGGGCTTGCTGATGTCGTTGCGGTCCTTCTTGACCATCATGTACTGCTGCAGCTTGTCCATGGACGAGCCCAGCCAGATCAGCGGGTGGCCCTCGGCCACCGCGTTCATCGTCGAACCGGCGCTGGTGCCGAGGACGCTGATCTCGCCGCTGAGCAAGGCCGACAGGCCGGTGCTGCCCGCGCCGGCCTGGATGACCTGCACGTCGAGACCGCTCTTGGCCAGGTAGCCGCCCTGGGCCGCGCCCCACAGTGGGATCTGGGTGGGCGAGACCACGGCGTAGCCGGCCACCATTTTGGTCCGGCCGGCGGCCGCGGCGCTCGCGGCCGCGCTGGCCGAGGGCTGCGCCTTGGCGCTGGCGGGCGATGGGGCCGAGGCCGGCGAGCTGGCGGGCGGCGCCGCCGCGCCGCAGGCTCCGAGCCACACCGGCAGGACCAGGAGCGCCCTCAGGGCGCGCTGCTTCAGTGACCTCATGGCAGCACCTCGCATGCTTAGTCGCCCGGCTTGGCCGCATTGTGTGCCTGGAGCCGCCGCCTGTCAAGCCGCTACGATTGGGCGAAGTATGGTAGAAGCAGTCAGGCGTCCTGACGTTCGCTGCGCCGGCCAATGGCAAGCTCGCCGGCCCTGCCCGTGGAGGCCCAGGCGGCGCCTTAGCCGATGGGTGCGCTGAGCGTCCACGCCCATGCCGAGCCCGGCCGGCCCGAGGTAGTCGACCTCGGCGTCGGCATCTACGCCTATCTCCAGCCGGACTGGACGTGGATGCTCAACAACGCCGGCTTCATCGTCGGCCGCGACGCCGTCACGGTCATCGACACCTGCGGCACCGAACCCCGCACCAGGGCTTACGTCGAGGCCATCCGAAGCGTGTCCGACAAGCCGCTGCGGACGCTGGTCAACACGCACCACCACGGCGACCACACCTACGGCAACCACCTGCTTCTGCCGGCGGCCACCATCGTCGGCCACGAGCTCTGCCGGTCCGAGATCCAGCGCGTCGGGCTGAGGATCAAGCCCATCTTCCCCAACGTGGACTGGGGGCGCATCGAGATCGCGCCGCCGTTCCTGACGTTCGAAGATCGGGTCAACCTGTACGTCGACGAGCTTCGGGTCGAGCTGCTGTTCGTCGGTCCGGCCCACACCAAGGGCGACGTCGTGGCCTGGCTCCCCGAGCGCAAGCTGCTGTTCACCGGCGACGTCATTTTCAACGACTGCACACCGTTCGTAGCCGAGGGCTGCATCGAGCACTTCTTCGAGACGCTGAGCATCCTGCGCGGGCTGGGAGCTGAACGGGTCGTGCCCGGCCATGGACCTGTCGGGGGCCCGGACATGTTCGACAAGGTGGAGGGCTATCTTCGCTTCGTTCAGGAAGCAGCCAGGGACAGCTTCGCCAGGGGTCTGCCGCCGCTCGAGGCCGCGCGGCGCCTGGACCTGGGCCCGTACAAGGGCTGGCCCGATTCGGAGCGCATCGTCGGCAACCTTGCGCGGGCCTACTCCGAGCTGCGCGGCGAGCCCTGGGCCACCACGCTGGACCTCGGGCCGATCGTGCGGGACATGGTCGCGTACAGCGGCGGTCCGCTGCGGTGCCTGGCATGAGGATCGACGTCCACGCCCATTACTACCCGCCGGAGCTGGTTCGGCGCATGGGCGAGCTCGGGCGCGACATGACGCGCGCCGTGCAGGTCACCTGCGAATGCCCGATCCATCAGCGCGTCGATCTGCTGAATAGCGTCGGCGTCGACACCCAGGTGCTGAGCATGGGCGTGCAGCAGCCCTACTTCGAGGATCGGAATAAGGCCTGCCTGGCCGCCCGCTTCGCCAACGAGCTCTATCAGGACACTGTGGCTCACTTCGGTGGCCGGTTCGCCGCGTTCGGCTGCGTGCCACTGCCGCATGTCAGCGCTGCCGTCGAGGAGGCAGCCTACTGCCTGGACGACCTGCGGATGGCCGGCATCAATCTCGGCTGCTCCGTCGTGGGACGAGCGCTCGAGGAACCCGAGTTCGAGCCGCTGTGGGCCGAACTGAACCGGCGCCGCGCCGTCGTCTTCCTGCACCCCGTGGCGCTCGGCGGCCCCTTGCTCGACCTGCCCGGCCTGCCGATGTGGCTGGGCAGCCGTTTCGAGGACACCATCGCGGCCGTGCGGCTGGTCATCTCCGGCCTGACGGCGCGGTTCCCGGATGTCAAGATCATCGTCCCGCACCTGGGCGGAACCATCCCGTTCATATGGGGCCGCCTGGCCGATTACAGCAATCGCGGCCTGGGCGAGAGTCCGCAGCAGGGGCTCAAGCGCTTCTACTACGACACCGTCAACAACACGCCCGCCGCCTTGCGCTGCGCGGTCGAGGTCCTCGGCCCCGAGCGCATCATGCTGGGCACCGACTTTCCCTATATGAAAGCCACGTCAGAGCTCGCCGGCTACGTCAATTACGTCGCGGAATCCGGCCTCGATCCGGACGTGGTCAGCGCGATCCTGGACCGGAACGCCCTGGAGCTGCTGAAGCTCTAACCACTCGCATAGGTGTCTAACCCGGCGCCTCGGCGTACTATGTGCGCCATGTTTTCTCTGGTCCGCTGGTTTGGCCTTCTGAGCATCCTCGCCCTCGCTGCCTGTGGCGGCACCGCCGCGCCGGCAAGCTCGCAGGCGGCCGCCCCGGCCAAGCAGCGGCGGCAGCCGCTGACCCCGCCGGCCAAAGTGCACGTCGGCGCCAACCAGGCCTCCAGCGGCGCGCCGCTGTTCGTCGCCGACGCCAAAGGCTACTTCAAAGACGAGGGCCTCGAGGTCGACATCGCGCCCTTCGCCAACACCATCGAGATGCTCCCGCTGCTCACCAGCGGCCAGCTTGACGCCGGCGGCGTGCCGCCCGATCCCAGCACCTTCAACGCCATAGCCCGCGGCGTCGAGTTGAAGGTGGTGGGCTATTACTCGACCACCTTCCCCGGCGGCCGGGCCCTGGTGATCCTGGTCCGCCAGGACCTCATCGACGATGGTCGCTATAAGAGCCCGCGCGACCTCAAGGGCCTCAACGTGGGCGTCAGCTCCACCACCAGCAGCTCCATCTTCTGGCTGAACAAGGTCATGGCCAAAGACGGCCTCACCTACAAGGACGTGAACCTCGTGCCGGTGCCCTTCCCCGACATGATCGCCGCCTTCGCCAACAAGAAGCTGGACGCCGCCGTCGAGGTCCAGCCCTTCGCCCTGCAGATCGAGAACCAGAAGCTCGGGCAAACCATCTTCGGCTCAGGCGATCTGGTGCCCTCCGGGACTGCCAACCTGCTCCTGGTCTACGGCCAGAACTTCGTCCAGAAGACGCCTGAAGCGGCCAAGCGCTATATGGTCGCCATCCTGCGTGCTCAGCGTGACCTGTGGCACGCCTTCGATAAGGGTGATGGCGACAAGCAGGAGATGTATCAGATCATGTCCAAGTACACGGCCATCAAAGATCCCAAGCAGAACGAGGCAGTGGCGGCTACCGGCGTCTTCAGCGGGGCCCGGCCGAACGGCGACATGCGGCTCGATGGCCTGGTCGAGGTCCAGGACTTCTTCGTCGAACAGGGCATCCAGACCAGGAAGATCGATCCGGCGAGCTTCATCGACCGCTCGTTCGTCGATTACGCCGTCCAGCAGTTGGGCAAGATCGAGGGCTGACTCAGGAGCGGAGCGTCGTCTTGCGCTCGAAGTGCTCCCACTGCCCCAGCGGGATGGTGGCGTCGATGCCCAGCTTGCCCTGGTGGATCATGAACGGATCGCGCTCGCGCGGGAAGCCCATCGCGTCCGCGATCACGAACACGCCCGTGTCGGCGCGCCCGCGCGTGACCATCGCCCACCACACGTCCGACATGTTGAACACGTCGACGTCGTGGTCGACGACAACGCACACCTTCAGCCAGCGGTAGGCGCCGAACGCGGCCATGGCCACGTTCTTGGCCTCGCCTTCATACCGCTTCTCGATGGCGATCACGCACCCCAGGATGGTTGGCATAAGCGACAGCGTCTTGACGCGGCTGCCGGCGCGCTCGACGGCCTCGAAGATCTCGGCTTCCCGCGACGGCGCCAGCAGCGACATGTCGTCGTCCGTACCGGCGTGGATGGTGTGGTAGTAGGCGCCCCTTCGGTGGGTGATGGCGCGTAGCCGGAATACGTTGCTCTCGACGACCGGCGTGTAGAACTGCATGAAATCGCCGAAGGGCCCCTCGCGTTCCCGCACGCCAGGAAGGATCTCGCCCTCGAGCACGATCTCCGCCGCCGCGGGCGCCTCCAGATCGACGGTTTCGCACTTGACCAGCTCCACCGGCGCATCGTGCAGGGCGCCGGCCAGCGCCAGCTCGTCGTCGCCCGGCGGCAGGCTGGCCGCGGCGGCCAGCAGCTGACAGGGATGCAGGCCGATGGCCACGGCTACTTCCAAAGGCTGGCCGGCTTGCTCCACCCGGTTCTGGATCTCGCCGAGCTGCTGGCTCGGCATCATGCGCATGCCGGCCTCGCGCTCCGACCGGTACATCATCCGGTTGAACGACAGGTTGCGCTTGCCACTGTCCGGATCGCGGGTGATCACCACCCCGGCGGTGATGTACGGGCCGGCATCCTTCGCGGCGTGCTGCACGATCGGCAGAGCCGACAGCCGCGCCTCATCGCCGATAAGCCTGACCTCCTTCACCGGGCCGCCGTTCACCAGCCGCGGCTCGATCCGCTGGCGCAGCTTGGATAGCCACAGCCGCTGCGTGTCGTCGCGCGAGCAGCCCAGCGCCAGGGCCAGCATGTCGCGGTTCACGATCACGTTGCCCGCGACTTTGAACGCGCTGTCCCAGACGTGCTCGAAGACCGCCGCCTGCCCGCGCTGCTGCAGCTGATAGAGCGTGCTCGCCAGCTCCAGTCCGTCCCCAACCCGCCGGTCGATGCGTGCCAGCCAGCCGCGTTCGTCCAGCGCCGCCAGGAACTCGCGGAGGTCAGAGGCGGAGCGCTTGCTCACGGCTGACATAATGGCACCTCGATGGCATCAGCCCCGACCGACGTAGCCGTTCAGGAGCGCCCGTTATCGGGCGAGCAGCGCCGCTGGCTCGAGCAAGCGTGGGCGGAGGTCAGCGCTCAGAAGCTGATCGACCTGGACGCGGCGCTGGTCGACATTCCGAGCCCAACTGGCGAGGAGCGCCAGATCGCCGAGTTCCTCGCGCGGCACCTCGCGGAGGCCGGCCTCGAGGGCGCCTATCAGCCCATCGACGAGCAGCAGGGCAACGCCGTGGGCCGGCTGCGCGGCGCCGGCGACGGGGCGTCGCTGCTGTTGTATGCGCCCACCGATACCGCGTTCGCCGGCGCCGAGGAAGAGGACGTGCCCTGGATCGGCCCTACTGTCCGGCGCGACCTCCAGCCGAAAGCCCTCGTCCAGGACGGCAACGTGATCGGCCTGGGCGCCGAGAATCCCAAGGCCTACGTCAGCTGCGTCGTGGCCGCGGCCGAGGCGGTTGCCCGGGCAGGCGTGCCGCTCAAGGGCACGCTCCTGGTCGGCCTTGGCGCTGGCGGCATGCCCACCAATCGCCGCCCCCGCCTGAGGCGCTGGAACGCCGGCCAGGGCAGCGGCTGCTCTTTCATGCTGGAGCAGGGCGTGCGCGGCGACTTCGCCATCCTGGCCAAGCCCGGCTACGCTGTGTCCTGGGAGGAGGTCGGCCTGTGCTGGTTCAAGGTGCGCGTCAAGGGCGGGCTGAACTACACCGGCATCCGGCACATCGTGCCCTATCGCAATCCGATCGTCGCCGCTGCGCGGGTCATCGACGGCTTGGAGCAATGGTTCCCCGAGTATTCCGCCCGGCATACGTCGGGCCTGGTGGCCCCGCAAGGCTCGATCGGGGCCATCGAGGGCGGCTGGACGTACAAACCCTCTTTCGTGCCCTGCGAGTGCGACCTGTACGTCGACATTCGCATCAGCCCGCGCACCGATCCGGCCCAACTCAATCACGAGTTCGGCCAGGCCCTGGCGCGCATTCGTGAGGCCAATCCTGGGCTGGAGCTGGACCACCAGATGATCCTGTCGATCCCCGGCACGCACACCGACCCCGAGAGCTGGGTCGTCCAATCGCTGATGCGCGGCTGGCAGACAGTTGAGGGCCAGCCCCACAAGCCCATCCTGAACACGAGCGGCGCGACGGACGCGGCCATCCTGCGCGGCCGCGGCATCCCGACCGCCCGCCTCGGCCTGCCGCGCTACCAGGCGCCGCCGGAGTATCCCGGCTTCTCGATGGGCGTCGCCAATGGCCCGGCCATGGAGAAGCTGACCCGCTGCATCGTCTACGCCGTGATCGACACCTGCACCCGGACACGCGAGGAAGTAGGCTTAGCCCCGTAGTGGCAGCTGAGCGAGGACTGGGGCGGCGCAGCTGGAGCACCTGGCCGGCGTACGACGCGGCCGAGCTCGGCCTGCGCGAGTACTGGTACCCCGTCATGTGGTCGCGCCGGCTCGGACGCAAAGCCGTGCCCATCAAGGTGCTGGGCGAGGACGTCATGCTGCTGCGCGACCGCGACGGCAAGCCTCACGCCCTGGCCAACCGCTGCCCGCATCGTGGCGTGCCCCTGTCCCTGGGGCGGCAGGAATTCGCGGGCACCTGGAGCTGCTGGTATCACGGTTGGACCTACAACCTGGCCGACGGCCTGATGGTGGCCTGCCTGACCGATGGGCCGGACTCGCCCCTGTGCGGCAAGGTACGGGTGAAGACCTATCCGGTCCAGGAACGGCTCGGCTTGGTGTGGCTGTTCGTGGGTGACGGCCCGCCGCCCCCGGTTGAGGACGACATCCCGTCCGAGCTGCTGACCCGCCCCTCGGCCCGCGCCGGCCGGATCACCATCCGGCCCGGCAACTGGCGCCTGGCCGCGGAGAACGGCTTCGACGAGGGGCATGCCAAGTTCCTTCACCGGAACTCGTTGTGGACCCTGCTGCGCCGGATGCCGGCCTACAGCCGGACCCATGTCGAGCCAACGGAGGAGGGCTGGATCACGCGCGTCACCACCAAGGTCGGCATGGAGGAGGTCGACTACCCGGGCGTGGGCAAATGGCCGAAGCGCAACTGGTGGCGGCGCCGCGGCGGCGCGCCCGTTTGCTCCATCCGCCTGCCCAACGTGCTGCGCATCGCCTATCCCGAGTGGACCCACTACGAGTGGTATGTGCCCACCGACGCCGAGCACCACCGCTACATTCAGCTCGCGGCTAAGTTCACCACCGGCCTGGACGCGCTGTGGTTCAAGCTCCGCTACTGGGCCTACATCCGCTGGATCTTCCACGGCCGGTTCAACGACCAGGACGCGGTCATGGTCGAGACCATGGACATTCCGCCCGAGCGCCTCTACCGGCCTGACGTGTCGATCATCGCCTGGCGCAAGCTGTGCGAGCACCCGCGCGGCACAGGCGGCGCGGCCGGCGAGGTGCTGCACGAGGCCGACGTCGAGCAGTTCGACCAGCAGCCGGCATAGACAGCGTTTCAGAAGCGCTGCGTTCCGGCGGTATCAACGACACCCGCAGGAGAATATCGATGACCAGGAACTTTGGCCTGGGTCTCAGCGTGGCGATGGGCCTGACGCTCGCAGCCTGCGGCGGCAGCGCCGCCCCCTCAGCCTCACCCAACGCGAGCGCCCAGGCGATCCCGACGGCTGCCAAACCCAGCCCAGCAGAGGCGGTGGCCACCGCGGCCGGCATCGGCGCATCGGCCGTGGCCAGCGTCAAGCCGGCGGCTTCTGGCAGCCCAGCCCCAGCGTCATCAGCGGCTGCCAGCGTCAGCGCCGCGTCTAAGCCGCTGTCGTCGGGTGCGATCAATCTCAAAATCGGCGCGACCTGGACATCGTTTACCCAAATGCCGTTCTTGTACGCGCTGGAGCGCGGTTACCTGGCAAAGCAGAACATCGGCATTGAACAGGTGACGATCCCGCTGTCGGAGCAGACGATCGCCCCACTGACGCAGAACCAGATCCAGATCGGGGCCACCGGCTTTGGTGTGGGCCTATACAATGCCGTGGCCCGCGACATCTCGCTGGTTATGGTCGCCGACGACGGCTCGGCGACCGGCACCTCGTCCGCCGCGATCGTGGTCCGCAAGGCCCTGGCCGACCAGGTGAAGGACTACAAGGACCTTAAGGGCAAGAAGTTCGCCTTGTCTTCCAAGGGCACCAGCATCCATGTGACACTGGCCAAGGCATTGCAGAGGGGTGGGCTGACGTTCAACGACGTCGATGTGGTGACGATCGGCTTCAGTGACATGGTGCCGGCTCTGGCCAACGGAGCCGTGGACGCGGCGCTGCTGACCGAACCAGCCATCGCGCAGGGGGTCGCCAACGGCGTGCTGACGGTGTTCAAGTGGACCGATGAGGTTTACCTCAACCAGCAGTTCAACGCCATCATCTACTCGCCCCAGTTCGCCAAAACCGACGCCGCCAGGGGCTTTATGGTGGCCTACCTGCAGGGCGTCCGCGACTACAACGACGTCATCCGCGGCAAGGCCAACATGGATGAGTTCGCGCGCATCGGCGCCAAGTACCTGCCGGTCAAGGACCCTAGCCTGTACAAGTCAGTGCGGCACATTGGCATCAATCCCGATGGCAAGCTGCAGCTCGGACCGATGCAACAGGACATCGACTTCTACGTCACAGAAGGTCTGATCAAGGACAAACCCGATCTGTCCAAGCTCGTGGACAACTCGTTCGTCGACGCGGCGGTGAAGGAGCTGGGGCCCTACAAGGGCTAACTGCTACCCTCTGCTGGCGTGACATCCCCGGCTGCAGCCGCGCTCGGCGACGTCCACGAGTACGTCGACCAGAACGCCGAGCGCTTCATCGACGAGCTGTGCGACTTCGTCCGCCAGCCCAGCCAGACCGGCCTGATCGACAACGTCCGCGAGGGCGCCGCCTACACCGCCCGGCTGGCCGAGCGGTCCGGCTGGCAGGCCGAGATCGTCGAGGTCGGCGAGCTGGCGCCTATTGTCCTGGCCGAGCGGCCTGGCCCGCCCGGAAGCAAAACGCTGCTGCTCTACAGCCACTACGACGTCATCTCGCCCGAGCCGGTGGGCGAGTGGACCTATCCCCCCTACAGCGCAACGCGCATCGATGGCCGCATCTTCGGCCGCGGCGCCACCGACGCCAAGGCCAACGTCCTGTCCTTCCTCAAGGCCGCGGAGTCCTTCGCCGCTGCGCGCGGCCAGCCGCCGGTGGGCCTCAAGCTCATCCTGGAGGGGGAAGAAGAGCGCGGCAGCGGCAACCTGCACGAATTCATGGACCGTTACGAGGATCGCCTGCAGGCTGACGCCGCCTTGTCGTTCGACGGCGGCATCGACGCCAGCGGCGTGCCCAAGATCGGCCTCGGCACCAGCGGCATGCTCTACGTCGAGCTGACCGCCACCGGCGCCCGCAAGGAGCTGCACTCGGCCGGGGCGAGGCTCTACGTCAACCCCGCATGGCGCCTCGTCTGGGCGCTGGCCTGCATCAAAAACCAGGATGAGCGCATCCTGCTCGAGGGCTTCTACGACGACGTCGCGCCGCCCAGCGAACAGGATCGGCGGCTCATGGCCGCCATGCCCTGGAACGACCAGCGACAGCTCGACGACGCCGGCCTGAGCTCGTTCCTCACCGGCGTGCGCGGCCTCGAGGCCATCGAGCGGCTGCTGTTCCAGCCGGGCCTGGCCATTTGCGGCATCGTCTCGGGCTTCACGGGCGAGGGGCCCAAGGCCGTCATCCCCAACAGGGCCACGGCCAAGCTGGAGTTCCGCATCGTGCCCAATCAGACGCCCGAGCGCACGCTGGAGCAGCTCCGCTCACACCTGCAGAGCCGTGGCTTCGAAGACATCCGAATCGACGTGATCTCGATGGTGGAGACCGCCAAGACCGATCCCGATGCCGACATCGTCCGGGCGACCATCGCCGCTGCCCGCGAGCTGTACGGCGGCGAGCCGATGCTCAAGCCGACCGAAGAGTTCGCCGGCCTGCAGGGCGCCTGGCTGGGCCGCCGACTGGGCATCCCCGGCGTGCAGACCGGCGTTGGTCCGCCGGGGCATCGCGGTCATGCCACCGACGAGTTCGTCACCGAAGAGGCCTTCATCCGAGGCATCAAGTACGCGGCGGGGATTTTCGACCATTACGCCCGGAGCTAAAGCCCTCGAAGTTCGCGGCCTGACCAAGCTGTTTTTCCAGGACACGCCTCGCGGTTGGGCCGGGCTGCTGGTCCTGGACGACGTGTCCTTCGACGTGGGCGAGCGGGAGTTCGTCTCCATACTGGGGCCCAGCGGCTGCGGCAAGACCACCCTGGCGCGCATCCTGGCCGGCATCGAGACCGCTGACCGCGGCCAGGTTCGGTTCGACGGCAAGCCCGCCGGCCCGCCGGGCGAAGGCCGCTGTCTGGTCTTCCAGAACTATGGCCTCCTGGCCTGGCGGAACGTGCTCGAGAACGTCGAGCTGGGTCTCGAGCTGCGGGGCGTGCCCAAGCCCGAGCGCGAAGCCCAAGCCCGCCAGTACATCGACCTGGTCGGCTTGACCGGCTTCGAGAAGCATTACCCCCATCAGATCTCCGGCGGCATGCAGCAGCGCACCGGTCTGGCCCGTGCCCTCTCTATGCAGCCCAAGCTGCTGCTGATGGACGAGCCGTTCGGCGCCGTCGACGCCCAGATGCGCACCATCCTCCAGGACAATCTGCTACGCATCTGCGAGCAGACGCATATGACCGTCCTGTTCGTGACCCACAGCGTCGAGGAGGCCGTTTACCTCTCGGATCGCATCTTGGTGTTCAGCGCCCGGCCCGGCCGGCAGGTAGCCGAGCTGGCGGTCGATTTGCCCAAGCCCCGCTACGACTACGACGCCCGCTCGGATGCGCGCTTCGCCGAGATCCGCAAGGAGGTCTCGCGCATCCTGGCAGAAAGGACGGACTACTATGGCCAGCGCGTCGCTGTCCACATCGACTGAGCGGCTGCAGCCCGCCGCCGATGGCCTGGTCTATGGCCTGGCGCCGCCCAAGCGCGCCGGCTTCCGTTTGGGCGACCACGGCGCATTGTTGCGGACGGCCGCGGCGCTTGTTTTCCTCGGCGCCTGGGAGGCCTATGGCCGCTCCCTCAATCCCATCTTCCTGAGCTTCCCGACGGCCATCGCGCGGGCGTTCTGGGAGATGCTGCTCGACGGCGAGCTGCTGGCGGCCCTGACCAAGAGCCTGCAGGGCCTGGCCATCGGCTTCGCGCTGTCGGTGGTGGTAGGCATCGGCTTGGGCGTACTGATGGGCCGCTACAAGAGCATGTACCACGTCTTCGACCCGTTCATCACCATCTTCTACGCTACGCCCAGCGTCGCCCTGATCCCACTCATCATGCTCTGGTTCGGGCTGGGCCTGACGGCCAAGATCGTCATCATCTTCGAGAGCTGCTTCTTCCCGATCGTCATTAACACCCACGCCGGAGTCCTGAACGTGAGCCGGGCCACCGTCGACGTGGCCCGCGCCTACGGCGCCACCGACCGCCAGGTCATGAGCAAGGTCATCCTGCCGAGCGCCCTCCCTTTCGTTATGGCCGGCGTCAGGCTGGCTGTCGGTCGCGGCGTCATCGGCATGATCGTGGCCGAGTTCTTCACCGCCCTCAGCGGCCTCGGCTCGCTCATCATCGTCTATTCGAACTCGTTCAACACCGCCAAGTTGTTCGTGCCGGTCATTACTATTGCGCTCATGGGCCTGGGGCTGACCTCGCTGGCGCGCACGCTGGAGCAGCGGATGGCCCCCTGGAAGGAAACCGAACGCGCCGATTAGCGCGACATAGAGAGGGAGAGACAACATGCTGCGCACCCCGCTTCTGACACTCGCGTCCGCTGCCGTCCTGCTTGCCGCCGCCTGCGGCGGCACCGCGCCGCCTGCATCCCCATCGACCGCCCCGCCGTCCAGCGCCGCGGCCAAGCCGGCGAGCGCCGCCGCCCCGGCGAGTGCGAGCGCCAAGCCCGCGGCCTCCGGTGCTGCATCAACGGCGCCCGCGTCCAGCGCCAAGCCCGCCGCCTCCGCGTCGGCCGCCGCCAAGCCCGGCGCGCTCACCAAAGTCAAGTACGGCCTCCCGACACAGCCGCCGGCCATCACCACGGTGGGCGTCTACTTCGGCGTCGACAACGGCTTCTTCCGCGACGAGGGCTTGGACGTCGAGGTCACGCCCTACAACGGCGCCGTGACCGCCATCCGCGCGCTGCTCAGCCGCGACGCGGATATCGTCGAGACGGGCGGCGACACCACCTTTCTCGCCCGATCCAACGGCGCGCCCATCAAGATCATCGACAGCATGGTCAACAAGGGCACGGACACCGTGGTTGTGGATAAGTCGATCGGATCCTTCAAGGACCTGGCCGGTAAGAGCTACGCCATCGCCAACCCCAACGATACCACCCACGTCGCTGCCAAGACGCTAGCCCAGAAGGCCGGCATCGATCCCACCAAGATCGACTTTGTGGCCATCGGCGGCCCGGCCGACCGGGCTAAGGCGCTGCTGGCCGGCAAAGTGGCCGGGACGTCCCTGACCATCCTCATCAACCAGCCCATCCTGGAGGCCATCGACAAGGGCCAGGTTAAGGCGCTGACCGCGCTGGCCAAGGAGTTCCCCGAGCTGCCGCTGGCCTATGACGTGACGCGCGACGACCTGGTGAAGGACCAGGCGGCCATGCTCACCCGGTTCGTCAAAGCCCAGATCAAGGGCTACCGCTGGGCGCAGGCCAACCCCGAGGGCGCCGCGACCATCGCCGAGAAGTACATCAAGGATGTTGACCATGCGCTGATGGTGCGCGGTATGAAAGGCATGTCCGAGCTCGGCGTCTATGGGCTGGACGGCGGTTTCACCCTCGAGGGCCTGGACAAGACCCAGAAGTCGCTGCAGGAGCGGGGAGCGATCGCCGCCAAAGACCTGAGCAAGCCCGAGGACATCGCTACCACCGCCTACATCGACGCCGCTAACAAGGAGCTAGGCCCGCCGCCCACGTAGGCTCTTGGGCAGCACCGCCCGAACGCCCATCATCGGTTGGTTCACGACCTGGTTGATGCGCAGGTCGATCCCAACGCTGGCCAGCGCGTAGCCCGGCTAGATCGTCAGCACGGGTGGTAGGGCGTTGTTCCAGCGGTAGTGGATGTTCGCCTATCGCGAGCGGGAGAGATAATGCCTAGCCATAGTGCCAGCCGACCTCTATTCTGCGCTGCTCAGGCCGCTGCTGTTTCGCCTCCCAGCGGACTGGTCGCACGACCTGGCGCGGTTGGCGCTGCGCTGGCCTGTCGCTTGGCGCCTTCTGGCCGGCCGCTGGCGCCCAGACTCGAGCCTCCGCACCGAGCTGGCAGGCATCCCGCTGGCCAGCCCGATCGGTCTGGCGCCGGGCTTCGACAAGAATGGCGACCTGCTGACAAGCCTGGGCCAGCTCGGCTTCGGCTACCTGGTCGTCGGTTCCATCACCAAGGAGCCGCGTAAGGGCAATCCGCTGCCGCGCCTGCTGCGGGATCCCGGTCGGCGGTCGATCTCCAACTCCATGGGCCTGCCGAACCAGGGCCTGCGCGTGGCAGTCGAGTATCTGCGCCGAGCGCCCAAGTCGCCGCCGGTCATCGCCAGCGTGGCCGGCTTCTCGGGCTCTGAGCTCGTGGACTGCGCCCTGGCCGTCGAGCCGCACGCGGCGGCAGTGGAGATCGGGCTGGTGTGCCCCAACACCACCGACACTGAGCGGCTCGAGGAGCTGCGCATCTTCCACGCCCTCGTCGAAGAGCTGTCGCGGCGGAAGAGCAAGCCCGTGTTTATCAAGCTGCCGCCCCATCACGACGGCGTCCAGCGGCACCACGTCGTGGCCATGGTCGACGCCTGCCTGCAGGCGGGCATCGACGGCCTGAGCCTGAGCGGGACGCGCAGCGTTTCCGAGCCGCGGCTGGCCATGGGGAAGGGATCGCTGGCGGGCCGGCCGGTCTTCCTCGATACCCTCCGGATCGTCGGCGACCTGGCCGAACGCGCCGGCGGGCGGTTGGCCATCAAGGCCGCCGGCGGGGTATTCACGGGCGGTGACGCCCGCCAGATGCTCGACGCCGGCGCGGACGCGGTGGAAGTCTACTCGTCATTCATCTACCGCGGCTGGGATGTGGCCCGGCGAATCGCCGCCGAGCTGGCCGAGCTAGGCTCGCTCCCGCAGCGCTCGCCAAATCGTCTCGGGCGTGACCGGGATGCGGTTCAGAGTGGCACCGTGGGGCGCTAGCGCATCCTCGATGGCGGCCACGATGGCCGGCGCGGTAGGAATCGTGCCGGACTCGCCGCAGCCTTTGGCGCCGTCCGGGGTAAACGGCGAAGGCGTCTCGGTGTGCAGGATCTCGATCTCCGGTACGCTCGGCGCCGTGGGCACCAGGTAGTCCATCAGCGACGTCGTCAGGGGCTGGGCCGCTTCGTCGAACCGAATCTCCTCCAGGAGAGCCGCGCCGACGCCCTGCGCCACCCCGCCCCGGATCTGCCCCTCCACGATAGTCGGGTTCACCAGCGGTCCGCAGTCGTGGACCACGACGTAGCGCCGCATGGCGACGTCGCCGGTTTCCGTGTCCAGCTCGACCACCGCGGCGTGTACGCCGTAAGAAAAGGTTACGTGCTCGGGGTCATAGCCGGCGTGCTCGTTGAGCCCGGGCTCCATGCCGGCCGGTAGGTCGAAGGCCTGGTTCGCGGCGCGGGCAACCTCGGCGACCGCCACTGAGCGGCCCGGCGAGCCGCGCACGTACAGCTGGCCATCCGCCAGTTCCACGTCCTCGGCGCTGGCCTCGAGCAGGTGCGCCGCCAGCCGGATCAGCTTCCCGCGCACCTTGCGGGCCGCCAGCCGGACGGCCGCGTTGCCCACCGGCGCCGACCGGCTGGCGACGATGCCCATCGGGCTGGGCGGGCACACTTGCGTGTCGCCCAGGACCACCTGGATCTGCCCGGGGTCGATGCCCAACTCCTGGGCTGCGACCTGAGCCATGGTGGTCTGGATGCCCGTGCCGATGCTAGACATGCCGCTGAAGACGGTCACGCCGCCCTCGGCATCCATCCGGACGACCGCCTCCTCGTAGCCGCCGGAGCGGCTGCCGCTCAGCTTCTGGATTCTCGACGGCCCCTGGCCGGTGTTCTCGATGTACGGCGCCAGCCCGATGCCGAGCAGCCGGCCGTGCTCTCGCGCCTGCCGCTGCTCGGCGCGGAAGCGGTCGTACTCGACCGCGTCCAGCGCCATCTGCAGCGCCTGCGGGTAGTCGCCGCTGTCGTACTCGATGCGCGTCGGCGTTCGGTACGGCATCTCCTCGGGCCGAATGAGATTCCGCCGCCGCAGCTCGGCGGGGTCGACGCCCAGCCGGCGCGCTGCTTGGTCCAACGCCCGCTCGAGGGCGAACGTCGCTTCCGGCATGCCGAAGCCGCGGTAGGCGCCGAAGGGCGTCTTGTTGGTGACTACACCGCGCACGCGCACATGGAAGGCGGGTACGTGGTATGGCCCCGGCAGCATGGCAGCCGTGACGAAGCCCGGCCCCAGCCCGACGCTCGCCAGGTGGGCGCCCACTTCGACCAGGACCTGGTCCGCCAGGCTGAGGATCCTTCCGTCCTCGGCTACAGCCAGCTCGATGTCGTGGACCTGCCCGCGCGCGTGGGGAATGGCCAGCATGGCCTCGCGCCGGTCCTCGATCCACTTCACCGGCCGACCGAGCCGCTTGGCCGTGAGCGCCGTCAGCACTTCTTCGACGTGTGGCGCGTCCTTGTTGCCGAAGCCGCCACCGACGTCCGGCGCGATGACCCGCAGCTTGGCCAGCGGGATGCCCAGCGCTTCGGCCGCCACCAGCCGCAGGGGCGTGGCCACCTGGGTGGAGGCCCACAGCGTCATCTGGCCGGTAATCGGGTCGTACTCGGCCGCCGCCCCGCGCGTCTCGATCGGCACGCCGGCCAGGCGCGCTATGGCGAACCGCTCGCGCACTACGCACGCCGCATGTGGAGTCTCGGCCGTCTGGCCCATCTCGATCGTGCCGACGACGTTCTCGCCCCACTCCGGGAACAGCAGCGGCGCGCCTGGCGCCAGGGCTTGCTCCACAGAATCGACCACCGGCAGCGGCTCGTAGTTGATCTCGACGGCCTCGGCCGCATCCTCGGCCAGGTACCGGCTGGCCGCCACGACCAGCGCCACCGGCTCGCCCACGTAGCGCACCACGTCCGTTGCCGCCAGCGGGCGGGTGCGAACCTTGGGATCGCCAGCCGGCCACAGCACCGGCAGCGATGGCACGAGCTGTGAGATCTGCGTGCCCGACAGGATGGTGGCCACGCCGGGCATGCTCGCGGCGGCCGAGGTGTCCAGCCGAGTGATCCGCGCGTGCGGGTACGGGCTTCGGAGCACGGTCATGTGCAGCGCGCCCGGCAGGGGCACGTCGTCGACGTAGCAGCCCTTGCCGGCCAGCAGCCGCGGGTCCTCGGCGCGCTTCACGAGGCGCGGCTGCTGAGCGCTCGGATCTGGCGCCACACGATGAGCGCCGTGCAGCCGCTCATTACGGCCAGCGTCCCGAAGGCCACCCCGAAGCTGGCGTATTGGGCGACGAGCGCGAACAGCACGGGGCTCAGCAGCAGCCCCACCTGGCCGACCAGCTGCCACGCGCCGAAGAACGTGCCCCGGGCGTGGGCCGGCGCGAAATCGGAGCTCACCACCTGCATTGAGCCTGAGGTCGAGCTCATGGTCATCTTGGCGAACAGGAACGCGCCCACGTAGCCTGCGAATGGCCAATGCGCGAACGCCGCCAGGGCCAGGCTGACGAGTGCGATCGACAGCACGCTGAACCCGGGCACGATGGTGGCGCGCCTGCCGAAGCGGTCCATCAGCCGGCCCGAAGCCCACGTCAGCGGCAGGCCGAGGGCGCCGCTGACCGCAGCCAGTACGCCCAGCGTTTCCGGCCCGATGCCGTAGGCATACACCGTGTACAGGTCGATTGTGCCGCCGAACAGCGCGCCTCGGGTAGCCGAGGCCAGGAACTGGCCCACGAGCAGAATGACCAGGGGCAGCGACAGGATGCCGGCCAGCGAGCGCCAGCCGAGCCGCGGCTTTGCAGGCGCATCGCCCTGAGCCTTCGCTTCGACTCGCTCACGCGGCAGATAGGCGAAGCCCGGCAGCGCCGCCAGAAACGCAACCAGAGCGTACAGCACGAACGGCGCTCTCAGGCCCCAGGCCGCCGCCGCGAACCCGCCCGCCGCCGGGCCCAGCAGCCGTCCGGCCGAATCGAGGCTGAACAGCCCGGTGATCTGGCTGCCCCGCCTGCTACCGCCGTGGGCGGTAATGATGTCCAGGCGCCCCAGCATCCACATCTGCATGGCGCAGCCCTCGACGAACCGGTACACCAGCAGCTCCGGGAAGGAGTGGGCCGCGGCCATCAACAGCGACGCAAGCCCGGTGAGGAGCGGCCCCAGCAGCGCCATCTTGCGGCCGCCGACACGGTCGATCATGTACCCAATCGGCAGCGTCGAGACTGTGGCGCCGAGCTGGTTCACAATGACCACCAGGGAGGCCGTGCCGAAGTCGATCTGGAACGACTTGGCGTACAGCGGCAGCGCCGGGATGGCCATCCCGACGCCCAACGCTAGCACGAAGGCAGGCACGTACAGCGACAGAAGCGTGTCGGTTTGGCTTTCGCCGCGGCCTCTCGGCAGCGTCAAGGCAGCTATGCGCACCGCCAGCGATGATAGGCGCTCGTGCCGGCGGCCACGGGTGGCCGTATCATCTGGCGCATGAAGCGCTTGTTTGCCACGTTTGCCGCCGGCCTGCTACTGACCGCCTGCGGCGGAGCCGCGGCGCCAGCCTCCAGCCCGGCGCCAGCTTCAACCCCCGCCAAGCCGGCTGCCTCCACTGCTCCGGCCGCTTCGGCTGCGGCCGCCTCAGCCAAACCTGCCGCCAGCGCGTCCGCCAAGCCGGCAGCCAGCGTGTCCGCCAAACCGGCCGCCTCGGGCGCGGCCTCCGGCTCGGCCAAGCCGGCGCCGTCGCTCGCGCCTGTTCCCAAGGTCCAGCTCCAGCTGACCAAGCCGCTGCCCCCGCTGAATCCGCCCTACACGGTAAAGGCCCGCGTCGGCAGCTCGCTCACCACCGCGCCGTTCTGGTACGCCATCGAGAAAGGCTACTTCGACCAGCTTGGCCTCAAATTCGAGGAGGTCCAGATCCAGAACTCGATCGACATCGTCGGCCCGCTGACGCGCGGCCAGATCGACATCGCCGGGACGGCCTTCAGCGCCGGCCTCTACAACGCCATCAACCGCGGCATCGACGTGCAAGCGGTCGCCGACAATGGTCAGCTGCAGCCGAACCTCGCCGGCTCGGCCGCGGTGGTCAAGAAGGGCGAGCTGTCCAAGTTCGGTCAGGACTGGTGCGCCCTGAAGGGCAAGACCGTGGCCGGGTTGGACAAGGAGAGCGGCTTCTACATCACCCTGCTGAAGGCCCTGCAGAGCTGCAATCTCACGGAAAAGGACGTGGATATTGTCAATCCCGGTTTCGCGGCCGTGAACGCGGCCGTCAGCAACGGCTCGGCCCAGGTCGGCTTCCAGGTTGAGCCGTTTGTGAGCCAGGGCGTCCAGGCCGGACTGGTTGAGATCTGGCACCAGATGGACCAGGCCTTCGAGAACCAGCAAATGAACATGCTCATGTACGGCCCCGACTTCATTAAGAACAAGGACGCCGCGCTCCGCTTCATGGTGGCCTATATGGCCGGCGTGCGGGACTACGACCGCGACATAAAGCCCGGCGGGGATCAGGCCCTGCTCGGCAACATTCTGGCGCGGCACTTGCCCGTCAAGGACCCCAATGCCTACTCCAAGATGATCATGATGGGCATTAACTCCAACGGACAGGTCAACACCCCTGCCCTGCAGGAGGAGATTCAGTTCTTCCAGAAGTCCGGCACGGTGCAGCCGGGTGAGGTGAAGCTCAACTGGATCAACAACGACATCCGCGAGCAGGCGCTGGAATACCTGGGCCCGGAGAAGAAGTAACTACCGCCGGGCGACGTGGCGGGGCACGAACAGCCCCACTGGCAGCCGCTGGCCCGTGATCGTCAGCACGGCCTCGCGCACGCTCGTCTCGATCATTGACGGCTCGTTGATGACCATGTAGGGGATATTCAGGCCGGCCAGCGTCGCTTCGCCCACCATGCGCGTCGCGCCGTGGTAGTCGAACTGCTCGCCCAGCACCCGGTTGTGGCTGGCAACGATTAGCAGCGGGGTCCGCTGCAGCAGCCCCCTGGCAAGCACGAGCCCCGAGAGCCCCAGCCCGGAGCCTTCCATTAGGGCCACCGGCAGCTTGCCGCCCAGGTAAGCACCCATAGCGATGGCGATGCCTTCGTCCTCACGCGAGCAGACGATCGTTTGGACCTCGGGATCGTTCTCCAGGAGCTCGTCGATGGGCGAGAGCAGGCTGTCGGGGACGTAAACGGCAAAGTCGATGCCGGCCTGGCGCATGGCGCGGTGGAACGCCCGCGCGTTCTCGAGGTTGTACGCCGGGGCGGGCGAGGTCATGCCGGTACAGGCCTGCGCAGGCCGGTCAGCACGTCCTCTGCGCTGATGGGCAGGTGATCGACTTCCACGCCGGAGGCGTCGTACACGGCGTTGGCATAGGCCGCCGCGAACGGCAGGTTGCTCAGCTCGGATGTTTGCTTCGCGCCGTACGGGCCCGGCCCGGGGTCGTCGGTGATCAGCAGCAGCTCGTGCTCCGGCGTGTCGGCCATCACCGGCAGTTTGTACTCGTGCAGGCCGGGCGCTTCCACCCGTCCATCGCGGATGCGCAGGTCCTCCATCGCCGCCGCGCCCAAGCCCATCAGCAGGCCACCCTCGATCTGTCCGGTCACGCCATTCGCGTTAATGACAGTGCCCACGTCGTACGCGCCGGTCACCTTCCGCACGCGGACCGCGCCGGTGTCGCGATCCACCTCCACCTCCGCCACCTGCGCCACGAAACTCGTGGTGTTCGGCGGATGCCAATTCTCGTAACGCGCCTCCACCGCTAACGGGCCGCCTTCGCCGGCCCGGATCTTCCGCCGGAGCTCGGCCGCGGCCTGGCGGGCCGCCTGGCCCGCCCCGTGGGTCACCGCGCTGGCCGAGCTGCCGCGATCCCACAGCCCCGAGTTGGTGGCCAGCACCTCCACGCGCACGCTCTCCGCGGGAACGCCGAGCTCACTCGCCACTATCTGCGCCAGGATGGTGTGCGAACCGGAACCCTGGTCGAAGATGCTGACCTGGAGCGAGATACTGCCGTCCGTGTCGCGCAGCACCCGCGCGGTGGAGGCGCCCGGCCCGATCGGGCTCTGGCACAGCGCCAGCCCGCGGCCGGTGTTCGCCGGCTTCGGCTCGTCCCAGCCCGAGGCTCTCCGGACCGCCTCCAGGCACTCCCCGAGCCGGACCGACGACCAGGGCTGGCCCTCCACGCCCATGTCGCCGGCCTGCACGCCGTTCTTGAGGCGGAACTCGAAGGGGTCCATACCGATTTCGCGCGCCAGGCGGTCCATCTCCACCTCGCACGGGAACACCGTCTGCAGACCGCCGGGCGCGCGCATGTGTCCGCAGGGCACGGTGTTGGTGTAGACGATCTGGCTCTCGTAGGCGTGGTTGGGGATGCGGTACACGCCATGGACGTAGTGGCCGCTGGCCAGCTCGGCGTTGGCAATCGGCTTGAACCCAGCGTAGGCTCCGCTGGCGAACGTGGCCTTCACGTGGCGCGCCACGATGGTCCCGTCGCGCATCAGCGCGGTCCGGATCGTCACCCAGGCCGGATGGCGCGGATCGGCTGCCTGGATGTCCTCGGCGCCGGAGAGGACGATCCGCACGGGCCGGCCGGCCGCGCGGGACAAGAAATAGGCCAGCGGGACGTTCAGCGGCGAGCCCTTGCCGCCGAAATCTCCGCCCACGTACACGGGCTCGACGATGATGCTCTCCGGCGCAAGCTCCAGGTCGCGCGCCAGAAGGGCGCGCAGCACGAACGGCGACTTGGTCGAGGCCCATATGCGCACCGTCCCGCTCGGCTCGGCAGAGACGGTGCAGCTGTGCGGCTCGATGTAGCCCTGGTACTCGGCCGGCGTGCGGTACGTGTGCTCGAACACCAGGTCGGCCTCGCGGAAGCCGCGCTCGGGATCCCCGCTGACGGTGAGCCGATACGAACACAGGTTGGGAATATCGGGCATGGGCTCGTCGGGCCAGCCGGGTTGGCGCAGATCGCGCCGGTAGCGGGCGAACTCCGGGTGGAGGATGGGCGCCCCGGGCTGCATCGCGGCGAACGGATCGAACACCGCCGGCAGCTCCTCATAGTCAACGTCGATGAGCTGCAGCGCATCCTCGGCCGTCTCGCGGTCGACCGCTGCCACGGCCGCCACGGGATCGCCGATAAAGCGCACGCGGTCCGTGCACAATACCGGGATGTCGGCGATAGCCCGCCCGTAGAGCGTGCCGCCCGTGTCGGCGCCGGTCAGCGCGGCCTTCACGCCCGGCAGGCGCTGCGCGCGGCTGACGTCTACGCGCAGCATGCGCGCGTGCGGCAGCGGGCTGCGCAGGATGGCCCCCCACAGGCAGCCGCGCACGCTCACGTCGGCGGCATACGTCGCCGCCCCGGTGACCTTCAGGCGGCCGTCCACGCGCCGGACGGCCTCGCCAATGCTCACTGCGAAAGAAAGTCCAGTACCAGCCGGTTGAACTCCTCCGCGTGCTCCACCTGGGCCCAATGCCCGCACTTGGAGAAGACGTGCATGCGCGCGTTCTGAAACGTGCGCAGCATCAGCAGCCCCACGTCCAGCGCCCCGAAGCGGTCGTCCGCGCCCCAGATGATGAGCGCCGGGCACTCTACTTTGTGCAGCTCGCCGGCGAGACTCTCGTTCTGCGGCGGATGCGAGGTCATGACGCGCACAACCTCCGGATCGATGCTGGCCTGGAAGCGCTCCTCAAGGACCTCTTCGTTCAGAAACGAGGGGTCGTAAAGGAGCGTCTGGAGCAGCGTGCGCAGCTTCTCGCGGGTCGGCCCCTCGCCTTTGTAGTAGCCGCCGATCAGCTTGATGCCCTCCAGCGGCATCGGCGTGAACAGGCTGGGGTTGCCCGTGCCACTGCCGATAACCACCAGCTTGCTCACCCGCTCCGGCATCGTGGCCGCCATCTTAATCGCCACCTGGCCGCCCATCGAGTTGCCCACGAAGTGCGCCTTCTCGATGCCGAGCTTGTCCATGAAGTCGCGAAACACGTTGGCGCAGTAGGTTAGACGGCCGCCCTCGATCACCACCTTGGCCGAGCCGCCGTATTGCGGCATGTCAACCAACAGGGCCCGATACCTGGCGGCGAAGGCGTCGACGTTCTGCCGGAAGTTGCTCCAGCTGCTGGCGCCCGGGCCGGCGCCATGGATCATGATCACCGGGTAGCCTGAGCCGGCCTCGTTGTAGTGGATCTTGATGCCGCCGGCTTCTACGTCCCGGCTGGTAGCTTGTTCGGTAGCGATGGCCATGGTCACCTATGATGCACATATTGGAACAGGATGCGGCGCTCACCGCCGGCACCAAGCCGTGGCAGCCGTACTTAGCGGCGGCGCTCGGCTTCCGCAACCACTGGTACCCTGCGTGCTATAGCCAGGAGCTCGCTGAGGGCCAGGCTCGCGGCGAGCAGCTCCTTGGCGAGCGGATCCTGCTCAAGCGCATCGATGGCGAGGTCTACGCCGTGCAGGACCGCTGCCTGCACCGCGGAGTCGCCTTCTCCGTCCGGCCTGAGTGCCACAGCAAGCACACCATCAGCTGCTGGTACCACGGCTTCACCTATGACTTGCGCGACGGCTCGCTCGTCGCGGTCATCACCGATCCGGAGAGCGCGCTCGTCGGTAAGCTCCAGCTCCGGACCTACCCCGTCCGGGAGGCGAAGGGACTGGTGTTCGTGTTCGTCGGCGACGGCCCGCCGCCGGAGCTGCGGCTGGACCTCCAGCCCGGCTTCCTGGACTCGGACCTGGCCATCCACCCCAATGGCGAGCGGCAGCTGGTGCGCAGCAACTGGCGGCTGGCGGCCGAGAACGGCTTCGACGCCGCTCATATCTACATCCACCGCCACTCGCCGCTGATCGTCGAGCAGCAGCGCCCGCTGCCCCTGGCCACCATCCTGAGCTCGCGCGAGGGCATGGTCGTGGCCGAGGAGGGTCAGCCCAAGGGTGTGGTCAAGGGCAGCGGCGCGCGCACGCCGGTTTGGGAGGTCGAGATTGAAGGCGTGAAGGTCCGGTCGAGGTTCCTGCCGCGTGAGGGCGTTCGCCGGACCTCGCCCGACACCTCCATGTGGCTCCCGTGCGGCCTCAAGGTCGATCCGTTCCCCACCGAGGGCATCATCCAGTTCGAGTGGTACGTGCCGGTGGACGAGCACAGCCACACCTACTTTGTCACCTGGGGCAAGCGCGTCGCCTCCGACCGCGAGGCCGCGGCGTTCTCGCGCGAGATCGAGGACCACTGGAAGGACCTCGTGGTGGACAAGTTCAACGCCGACGATGTCGTCGCGCGCGAGGCCATGGAGCGCTTTTACGCCGAGGAGGACGGCTGGCGGCGTGAGCGCCTCTACCGGCCCGATCTGATCATCACCGAGTGGCGCAAGCTGGCAAGCGCGCACAACCGCGGCATCCAGCGCCGGGCGGCGGTGTGAACCGCGTCGAGTGTATCGAGGCCTTCGCCCGGCTTCGAGGCAAGGCCATCGTCATCGTCAGCCCGGGCTACACCGGCCACGAACTGGCCGCCGCGGCTCATGACGACACGACCATCTACAACATGGACATGCCCTATTGCTCGCCGATGTGCCTCGGCCTCGCGCTGGCCTGCCCGGCCGAGCGCGTGGTCGCGCTGGAGGGGGACGGCTCGATATTGATGGCGCTGGGGACGCTCGCGACGGTCGGCCGCTATCAGCCGCGCAACCTGGCGATTGTCGTCTTCGACAACCGGCTGTACCTGACCACCGGCAGCGGGACGGTGCCCACAGCAGAGGTGGACTTCGCGGGCTTCGCCCGCGCGGCCGGCATCGAACGCGCCTGCACAGTGACGGATCTCGCCGGCTTCGAGGCGGCCGCCCGCCAGGCCTTGACCGAGCCTGGTCCCTGGTTCATTTCAGCCCAGGTGGACGGCTCCGACCGCGACGACCCGCGCGGCCGGGCGCATTTGCCGGGTGACCTGGTAGAGCAGGCGGTGCTCTTCCAGAAGGCGCTGCGCGCGCGCCGCGGCTCACCGGCATGAAAGCCGCCATCATGCACGCGCCGAACGTGCCGCTGGCGATCGAAGATTTGGAGTTGGCGGAACCCAAGGCCGGCGAGATCCTGGTGCGCCTGGCGGCCACCGGCGTGTGCCACACCGACCTGTCGTCCTTCCGTGGCGGCAAGCTGGACAGCCTGCCGCTGGTGCTCGGTCACGAGGGCTCCGGCGTCGTGGAGGCCATCGGGCCTGGCGTAACCATGGTTACGCCAGGTGATCACGTGGTCCTGGCCGCGGTGGCGCGCTGCGGTAGGTGCCCGGCCTGCATCGCCGGCCGGCCGTACGTGTGCGAAAACGCCGCCGCCGGCATGTATGGCGGCGGACTGTTCGACGGCACCACCCGGCTCAGCCTCCGCGGCCAGCCTGTCTACCATTTCTTCAAGCAGTCGTCTTTCGCCGAGCTGGCCGTCGTGCCCGAGGGCGCGGCGGTCCGCGTCCCCCCGGAAGCGCCGCTGGACAAGGTGGCCGTGCTGGCCTGCGGCGTCAGCACCGGGCTTGGCGCGGTGCTCAACGCCGCCAGGGTGGAGATCGGCGACTCTGTGGCCATCATCGGCTGCGGCGGTGTCGGCCTGGGCGGCCTGATTGCCGCCGGTCTGCGCCATGCCGGCACGATCATCGCCGTCGACCTCACGGACGGCAAGCTGGAGCTGGCCCGTTCGCTGGGCGCGACGCACGTCGTGAACGCTGCGCGAGAGGATGCCGTCGAGCGCGTCCGGGCGCTGACCGGCAGGGGCGTCCAGCACGCCTTCGAGTTCGCCGGCAATCCGACGGCGGTTGGCCAGGCGGTGGAAATGCTGGCGGTCGGCGGCCACGCCTACGTCGTCGGCGGCCCGCCCCCGGGCGCACGCTTCAGTATCCCGGCCGACGGCTTCCTGGGCGACAAGCACCTGCACGGCGTGACCCTGGGCGGCGTCCGCGCGCAGCTCGATATTCCGCGCTACGTCGACCTGTACCTCAAAGGCAAGCTGCCCCTGGACCGGCTGGTCACCCGCCGCTATCCCCTCGATCAGGTGAACGAGGCACTCGAGGCGCTCGAGACCAGCGCCGGCCGCGGCGTCATCACTTTCGGATGATGCGCTTTCTCGCCACGCGGCTGGCCAACGCCGTTGTGGTCCTCATTGGCGTGACCCTGATTACCTTCGGGCTGCTGGAGCTGACCGGCGATCCGCTCGCCGCGATGGTGCCGGTCGAGGCCAGTCCCGAAACCGTCGCCCTCGTTCGCGCGGAGTTTGCCCTCGACCAGCCGCTGCCCGTGCAGTATTTCCATTTCGTGGCCCGTGCCATCCGGGGCCAGTTCGGCAACTCCGTCCGAGATCCGGTAAACGCCATGAGTCTGGTGATGGAGCGGGTCCCCAACACACTGCAGCTCGTCGCCTCGAGCCTGCTGATCGCGCTGCTGGCAGGCGGCTTTCTGGGCATCCTGGCCGGCTGGTCGCGGCGGAGCGGCGTGCAGGCCGTGGCCGAGACGGTGGGCCTGTTTGGCCAGGTGGTGCCCGAGTTCTGGCTGGGCGTGGTGCTGATCCTGGTTTTCGCCGTAGGTGTGCGCCTGCTTCCCGCCTCGGGCCACGAGAACTGGAGCTCGCTCATCCTGCCTGCCGTCACCCTCGCTGCCTATCCGCTGGCGATGATCATGCGGCTCACCCGTTCCAGCCTGCTCGAGGTGCGCCACCGCGACTACATCCGCGCGGCGGTCGCGAAAGGGCTCGGTCCGGGCGCAGTGCTGGGCCGGCATGCGCTGCGCAACGCCGCCATTCCAGTCGTGTCCTACCTCGGCGTTCAGTTTGCCCGGCTGTTGGGCGGTTCCATCGTGGTCGAGACGGTCTTCGGCTATCCCGGCATGGGGCTGCTGGCCGTGCAATCGATCTCGAACCGTGACCTGCCCGTGGTCCAGGCCTTCATGGTCGTGGTGGCCGTGGCCGTCGTCCTGGCCAGCTTACTTGCGGACGGCCTTCTCGCGATCGTCGACCCCAGGATCGCCCGGGGATGAGCGTCCGCGCGCTGGATGTCCGCTACGAAACCGACGGCGTACGTCTCGGTGAGACCGTCTCGCGCGGGCTGCGCACCGGCCGCTCCATCCTGCGCCGGCCTCGCCTCGCCTTCAGCGTGCTGGTCGTACTCCTGGTGATCGTCTGCGCGGCCGTCCCACAGGTCATTGCGCCCAATGACCCGTTGAAGCCGGACATTGGCGCACGGCTGTCCGCGCCCATGGTGGAGAAGAATGGCCTGCAGCATGTGCTGGGCACCGACAGCCTGGGGCGCGACATCCTGAGCCGGATCATCTTCGGCGCGCGCATCTCGGCCGTTGTTGGCGCCAGCGCGGTGGCTCTAGCCGGCGCCATCGGCGTCAGCCTCGGACTGCTGGCCGGCTTCTACGGAGGCCTGGTGGACGCGGCCATCTCACGCCTGGCGGACATCGCGTTGGCCTTGCCCTACCTGGTGCTGGCCATCGGCGTAGTGGCGGTCTTCGGAGGCGGTCTCCCCACGGTGATCGCCGTGCTCGCCCTTTCGACATGGGTGACCTACGCCCGGATCGTCCGCGGCGAGGTGTTGGCCGTCCGGCACAGCGAGTTCGTGGAGGCGGCGCGCTCGATCGGTGCGCGGCCGGCGCGGCTGATGTTCCGGCACATCCTGCCCAACGTCAGCAGCTCGGTCATCGTGGTTGCCTCTCAGCAGCTCGCCGCCATGATCCTGTTCGAGGCGGCCTTGAGCTTCCTCGGCCTGGGCGTCGGGCCGCCGGCGCCGAGCTGGGGCAGCATGGTGGCCGATGGCCGCCTTTATCTGGCCAGCGCTTGGTGGGTGTCGACGTTGCCTGGTTGTGCGATCCTCGTGACAGTGCTTGCCGCAAACTGGCTGGGTGACTGGGTGCGCGACACACTCGATCCCCGCCGCATCACACAACTGGGGGAGAAAACAAATGCCACAGCCTAAAGCCGTCGCTTCGTGCTTGCTGTCCCTGGCGTTCCTCGCCGCCTGTGGCGGCACGGCGGCGCCCGCCAGCGCGCCGGCCGCGCCGCCCAGCGCCGCTGCCTCCAAGCCGGCGGCCGCCGCCAGCGCGGCTGCGTCCAAGCCCGCGGCTGCGGCGAGCGCTGCCGCCGGAGCTTCGGCTTCGGCCAAACCCGCGGCTGGCGCGCCGCTCACGGTCGGCTTCGCCGGGGATATGGAGTCCGGCGACCCGTTCCTCAACTACAGCATCCACGGCAAATCGGTCGCGCTGCACGTCTTCGACAACCTCGTCGAGGTCGCCCCCGACGGCAAGCTGGTGCCCGGCCTGGCTGAGTCGTGGAAGGTCGTCGACCCCAAGACCATCACGCTAACGCTCCGCAAGGGAGTGAAATTCCACAATGGCGACGAGTTCAACGCCGAGGCCGCCAAGTTCTCCATCGACCGTATGAAAGACCCGGCCACGAAGTCGGGCGTGGCCAGCAAGTACGCCTCCATCGAGAACGTCCAGGTGGTGGATGCCAGCACCATCCAGCTCAACTTGAACAAGCCGGATTCCACCATCTTGTTCGCCCTGGCGGCCCAGCTGGGCATGCAGCCGCCGAACTACGTCAAACAGGTCGGCCCCGAAGGTTTCGCGGCCAAGCCGGTCGGCACCGGGCCGTACAAGTTCGTAGAGTGGGTCCGGGGCGACCACGTGACGCTGGAAGCCAACCCCAATTACTGGAATGGCAGCCCCAAGGGCAAACCCACCATCCAACGGCTGACTATCCGGCCTATTCCTGACGAGTCGGCCCGCGTGGCGGCCCTCAAGTCGGGGCAGGTGCAGCTCATCGACCACGTCTCAGGCGATATCGCGGCGACACTGGCCTCAAACGACATCGCCGTTGTATCCAAGGAGACGACGCAGCTGCCGCAGGTCCATATCGATGCCAAGAACGGCCCGACGAAGGAATTGAAGGTCCGGCAGGCACTGAACCACGCCGTGGACGTCGAGTCCATCATCAAGGACATCCTCAAGGCCCAGGCCAAGCGGCTCAACACATCGCTCTCGCCGTCGACCATCGGCTACGATCCATCGCTTCCGGCCTATACCTACGACCCGAACAAGGCCAAGCAGCTGCTCGGCGAGGCCGGCTTCGGCAGCGGTTTCCAGACCAAGATCGACTATCCCACCGTCGAGACCAAGCAGGTCGTCGAGGCCATCCAGGCCTACCTTGGCGCGGTCGGCGTCAAGGCCGACGTGAATCCCATGGAGATCGGCGCCTACAACAACAACTGGCGCGCCGCGAAGGACAAGATGGCCCCGCTGGCGTTCGTGACCTACGGCGCCGAGATCGACCCAGGTAACATGGGCCTGTTCCTGACGTGCAATGGGCTGCTGTCGCGCTACTGCAACCCGCAGGTGGACGAGCTCTGGCAGAAGCAGCTGGCGACCTACGATGAGGCCGAGCGCACTGCACAGATGAAGCAGATCGGCAAGCTGCTGCACGATGACCCGGGCTTCATTTTCATGTACCCGGCCATCGAGAACTACGCTATGAGCAAGAAGGTCAGCGGCTTCCAGCCATCGGTCGACGGTCGCATCCGGCTGTTCTCGGTAAACGTGGGCTGAGGGTTCATATCATGAAGCCCGACAGCCTCGCTCCGGGATTCCTCGCCGCGCTCCGAATGACCTGTGTGGCGGGTGTGCTCCTGGCGGCGTGCGGGCAGGCTCCCGTCGCGTCACCGTCGGGCGCACCGTCCTCGGCGGCCGCCAAGGTTGCCGCTTCCACGTCGAGTGCAGCCAGCCCCAAGCCCGCCGCCAGCGCAGCGCCGAGCACAGGGGTGAGCGCCGCTGCCTCGGCCAAACCCGGCGCCGGCGCCGCGGCCAGCGCCAAGCCCGGCGGGCCGGTGATCTCTACCGGTCATCTGGGCTCGATCGCCGATATCGCCACATACGTGGCCCTCGAACGAGGCTACTTCGCCCAGGCCGGGGTGAACGCCCAGTTGGAGCTGTTCAAGACCGCGGCCGATGAGATCCCGCAGCTCGCCTCCGGCCAGCTCCTCATTGGCGCGGGCGGTGTGAACGCCGGGCTGTTCAACGCCGTCGCACAGGGGATTCCCGTCTCCCTCGCTGCCGACCAGAACTCCACGCCGGCGAGCTTCACCGGCACCGGCTGGTTCGTCCGCGAAGACCTGGCCGACAGCGTCAAGGATCCCAAGGACCTCAAAGGCAAGACCATCGCGATGGGCTCTACCGGGTCGGTCATCGACACTGAGCTCGACATAATGCTTCGCCAGGCGAGCCTCACCACCGCCGACGTGAACGTCAAGAGCATCCCTTACGGTGACCAGCCGGCGGCCATGTCCAACAAGTCGATCGACGTGACCTACGCGTTCCAGCCCTTCTCCACCGTCATGGTCAACCAGAAGCTGGCCCGCCTGTGGAAGAGCTCCGGTCAGATCGTCCCCAACCACCAGACCACCGTCATCCTCTACAGCCCGGCCGTCGTCGAAAAGAACGCCGACAGCGCGCGGAACTGGATGGTCGGCTATCTGCGCGGCGTAAGGGACGTCGTCAGCGGATACGGCAGGAGCAATGTGCTGCCTGACGATCTGATCGACATTATGCTCAAGCACAGCGCCATCAAGGACGCCGCCCAGCTCCGGTCACAGAAGCTGCCGGGCATGAACCCCGACGGCTACGTCAACAAGGACAGTCTCAAGCTCGACCTTGACTACTTCGTCAAGGCGGGCTTCGTCAAGAGTCCGCCCGACCTCGAGAAGGTCGTCAATCCCGCGTTCGTCGATTTCGCCATCTCGAAGCTCGGCAAGTATCAGCCCGCGTAAAGGAACAGGAACATGCTTACTCTCGCGCAGAACGAGCGCCTCACGCAGACCGGCCGGGGCACGCCGGCCGGGGAGCTGCTAAGGCGCTATTGGTGGCCGGCCGCGGTCAGCACGCAGCTCCCCAATGAGTCGGTAGTCGGAGTGCGCATCCTTGGCGAGGATCTGGCGCTGTACCGGACGGCAAGCGGCCAGCTAGGGCTCGTTGCTGAGCGCTGCGCCCACCGCGGCGCCTCGCTGGTCTACGGCATCCCCGAGGAAGCGGGCCTGCGCTGCCCCTATCACGGCTGGCGCTACGCCCCCACCGGCCAGTGCAACGATACGCCCGGCGAGCCGGCGGACAGCACCTTCAAGGAGCGCGTGTGCCTTGCCGGCTATCCGGTGCAGGAGCTGGGCGGGCTCATCTTCGCCTATCTGGGACCTCAGCCGGCACCGCTGCTGCCTCGCTGGGACGTGCTGGCGCGAGACGACCTGAAGCGCGAAGTTGGGATCACCGACTTGCCTATCAACTGGCTCAACCTCGCCGAGAACCAGATGGACCCGTACCACCTCGACTACCTCCACACCCGCTACATGAACTGGGTCATGAAGAAGCAGGGTAAGCCCAAAATCGCCGAGGAGCGTCGCCATCTGGACATCGCCTTCGACGTCTGGGAGTACGGGATCATGAAGCGCCGCCTGCTGGAGGGCGACGATCCTGAGACGTCGGAGGAATGGCTGGTCGGACACCCGCTGCTGTTCCCCAACACCCTCGCTCTGGGCGGCGAGCGGCCGCGGCTCGGCTATCGCGTGCCGCTGGACGACACCCAGGTGCGCGTCTACTCCGTGTTCTCGGCCCCGTACGGCCCCGACGAGCGGCGGCCGCAGCCGGTCAAGCATTACGAGATCCCCTACAAGCACGAAGACGGGCGGTTCATCGTCGAGACGGTGCTGGGCACGGATTTCATGGCCTGTGTGACCCAGGGCGCCATCCCCGACCGGAGCATCGAACGGCTGGGCACGACCGATCGCGGTGTGATCCTCTACCGCAGGCTGCTCGAGGAGCAGATCCAGAAGGTCGAGCGGGGCGAGGACCCGATGGGTGTCATTCGCGATCCGGCGAAGAACACGCCGATGATCTCCATCCCCCGCGAGCGCGACGCGTTCTTCACCCACACCGGCGGCATGGTCGCCAACCCCCAGCAGCTGGCCGAGGATCCGCTGGCTATCGTGCGCGTCAAGAAGGAAGTGGGCGCCTAGTGCCGAACAGCCTGGCGGCCGTGGTAACGGCCATCCACGAGCCGCTGCAGGTCCAGGAGGTGCCATTCCCTGAGATCGAGTCGGGCGGGGTGCTGGTCAAGGTCGACGCGGCCACGTTGTGCGGCACCGATGTGCACGTGTGGGAGGGCGTGTCGGCGCTGCCCGACGGCACGCCGTACATCCCCGGCCATGAGACATGCGGGACGGTCGTCGAGATCGGCGGCAGCCGCACCGATCTGCTGGACCAGCCGTTGAACATCGGCGACCGGATCATCGCCACCTACCCCTTCTGCGGCCACTGCTACTACTGCACCGTCGCTCGGCAGGCCGTGCTGTGCCCGCACGTGGTCCCCTACGGCCGAATGCGGTCCGACCGGCCACCATATCTGCTCGGCGGCTGCGCCCGGCACCACTACTTCCCGCCCGGCTGCGACATCATCCGCGTACCGGACGAGGTGTCCTCGCCCTTAGCCGCCTCCGCCGCCTGCGCACTGCGGACCGTCATGCACGGGTTCGAGAAGCTCGGCCGCTTGGGAACGCACGACACGGTGCTGGTGCAGGGCGCCGGGCCGGTGGGCCTGTACGCGGCCGCCGTCGCGCGCGACCGAGGCGCCGCCAAAGTGCTGATGATTGGCGCCCCGGCCGAGCGGCTGACGCTGGCCCGGGCGTTCGGCGTCGACCTGTCGCTGGATCTCGAGGCCGAGCCGGATACCGCCAAGCGCAAGCAGTGGGTGCTCGACCACACCGCCGGCCGCGGGCCCGACGTGGTGCTGCAGTGCGCCGGCTCGCTGGCCATTGTCGAGGGCCTGGATCTGGTGCGTCGAGGCGGCCGCCTGGTGTCGATCGGCGCCACCGGCGGCACGATAAGCATCCCGGGTGGAGTTTTCACCGGCAAGTACGTCGACGTGCTGGGTATCGTCATGGCCGAGGGCAGGCACTTCTACGAGGCGGTGAATTTCCTGGCCTCGCGCCGCAAGCTGTTCGACTTCGAGCGGATGATTACCGGCCGCTACCCACTCGAGGGCGTGACGCAGGCGCTGCAGGGCATGGCGGGGTTCCGCGAAGTCAAGCCGGTGGTGCTGCCCAACTAAGCGTGATAAGCCGTCTGATAGCGCATCGGCACCGTCTCGCCCGACCGGCTCGACTCCAGGATGCCAAGGCAGACCTCGACCGTGGCCTTCCCCCAGCGGGCGTCGTGAGTCGCCAGCGGGCGGTCGTTGATCACGGCTTCATACATCAAATCCAGCTCGGCGGTCGTGTAGCGCTTGGCCGGTTCTTCGATCGCGATCTCGCGGCGGGCCCCGCGCTCGTACACGTACAGCCCCTCGACTGATTGGCGGACGTCGCCCAGCTCACAGCTGGCGATCGTCAGGCCGAAGAATGCGTGGTGGGGATTGCGCGGCGGGCCCTGCAGGTCCCGCGTCATGCGCGAGCCGCCGTAGCGCGTGGAATCCTTGTAGGCCTGTTCCTCGTCGAGTGAGGCGAAACGGGAGACCGGCTTTGGCCCGGCCGGGAAGCCGCTCAGGTTTATGCCGAACGTCAGCTCCGAGGAGTCGAGGTGCCCGTAGGCGTTGTAGACCAGTGTCGCCGCCGCGCCGTTATCGAACGCCAGGAAGGCCACGTAGCTGCCGTCGATTGGCCGCTCGGGATCGAGCGATGTGATGACCGCTCGGACGGAACTGGCGCGGCCGCCGGCCAACATGCGCGCGATATCCACTTGCACGGGTCCCTGGCGCATGGTCAACCCCTCGCCCATTCTTGGATCGAGCTCGTAGCCGGCGCGCGGCCTGTAGTACCAGTCGCTGTAGAAAGCGGTATGGACCATGGTCACCCGGCCCAGTTCGCCGCCATTGGTGATCCCCGCCATGCGCCGGATGGGCGCGTCCAGGCTCTGGCTGTGGCCCACGAGCACGCGCACGCCATTCCGCTCGGCCGCGTCGATTACGGCATCGCACTGCTCGAGGCTGATGGCCAGCGGCTTGTCGCAGATGACTTGCTTGCCCGCCTCCGCGGCGGCGATGGCGTGCTGAGCGTGCAGGTGATTGGGCGTCAGGACGTGGACCACATCGACGTTCGGGCTGTTGCACAGCGCCTCCACACTGTCGTACGTCTCGCCGCCGATCTCGCTGGCGAAGCGCGCCAACGCTTCCGGGCGAACGTCCGCCGCGGCCGTGATCTGGTAGTCGGGATGCGAGGCGATCTCCGGCAGCGCGTTGGGAGTGGCCGCCCCCAGCCCCGCAAGGCCGATGCGCAGCCGCGGCCGTTTTGCCAATGTGGAACGGCAGTGTAGCATCGAGCCATGCTCACTGCGGAGATGAACCGGCGCTTGACTCAAACGCAGCAACGCACGCCGGGTGGCGAGCTGCTGCGCCGCTACTGGTGGCCTGTGGCTGTTGCCGGCCAGCTGGGGCCCGAGAGCGTGATCGGCGTGCGCCTTTTGGGCGAAGACCTGGCGCTGTACCGGACCGAAAGCGGCAGGCTCGGCCTTGTTTCAGAGCGCTGCGCCCATCGGGGCGCCTCCCTGGTCTACGGCATCCCCGAGGAAGAGGGCCTGCGCTGCTGCTATCACGGCTGGCGTTACGACGCCAGCGGCCAGTGCAACGACACGCCGGGGGAACCGGCAGACTCCACCTTTAAGGAGCGCATCTGCATCGCCGGTTACCCGGTCCAAGAACTGGGCGGGCTCATCTTCGCCTACCTTGGCCCGCAGCCGGCGCCGCTGCTGCCGCGCTGGGATCTGCTGGTGCGCGACGACCTGAAGCGGGAGATCGGCATCACGCATCTGCCGATTAACTGGCTGCACGCGGCCGAGAACACCATGGACCCCATCCATCTCGAGTTCCTGCACACGCGCTACATGAACTACGTCATGAAGAAGATGGGCCGCCCGCCAGCCGCCAGGCCGCGCCACCACCTGGACATGGCCTTCGACGTGTGGGAGTTCGGCATCATGAAGCGCCGGCTGCTCGAGGGCGACGATCCCGAGACCTCAGACGAGTGGCTGGTCGGCCATCCGCTGATCTTCCCCAACACCCTGGCCCTCGGCGGCGAGCGCGGCCCGCGGTTCGAGTACCGCGTGCCCGTGGACGATACGCACCTGATCGTCTACCACTACTTCACCGCCTTGCGCGGGCCGGACGAGGCGCCGCAGGAGGGCGTGCCCTTCTATGAAGTCCCGGCCAAGCGCGAGGACGGCACGTACGTCGTCGACACGGTCCTCGGCCAGGACATGATGGCCTGGGCCACCCAGGGCGCCATCGCCGACCGCACTGCCGAGCGCTTAGGCACGACCGACCGGGGCATCATCCTGTTCCGCAAGATCCTGGAGGAGCAGATGCAGAAAGTCGCGCGCGGCGAGGACCCAATGGGCGTCATCCGCGATCCCGCCCGCAACACGCCCATGCTCCAGGTGCCGCGCGAGCGCCAGGCGTACTTCACCCACACGGGCGGAATGGTCGACAGCCCCGAGGACGACCCGCTGGCCTACTTCCGCTCCAAGCGGGACCTGGCCCCTACATGACCGGCCTCGAGCGGCTGATCGACGGCGACGGCCATGTGATCGAGGACATCGAGGCCATCAAGCGCTACCTGCCCGACGAGTGGCGGGCCAACACCACCACCCGCACCCAGGGCGTGTTCCCGCGACTGGACCACATGCACAACAGCCTGGACGTCAACCCGCCCGGCGCTTTCACCGACCCCGGCCCTGACGGCTGGGTGCGGTTCCTGGACGACCTCGGCCTCGAGGCGGCCATCCTCTACCCGACGGCGGGTCTGGCCTTCGGCAAGATGATCGACCTCGATCTGGCCGTCGGCACCGCGCGCGCCTATAACGACTGGCTGTACGAGACCTATCTTCTGCGCGACCAGCGACTCAAGGGCATCGCCCTCATCCCGCTCCAGGAGCCGGACGCGGCCGTGGCCGAGCTGAGACGCGCCGTGGAGCAGCAGGGCATGGTTGGCGCACTGCTGCCCTCGACGGGCCTGAAGTCGCACCTGGGCGACAAGATCTACTGGCCTGTCTACGCGGAGGCTGACCGCCTGGGCTGCTGCCTGGCCGTCCACGGCGGCGCCCACAGCGGGCTGGGCTTCGACCACCTCAACGTCTTCGCCGCCATCCACGCGCTGGGCCATCCGTTTGGCATCGCTATCGCCTTCGCCAGCCTGGTCATCAATGGCGCGTTCGACCGCTTTCCCAACGCCCGCTTTGGGTTCATGGAAGGCGGCGTCGGCTGGTTCCTGATGGCCCTGGAGCGTCTCGAGGGCTCCTATCGAGCATTCACGCCCTACTATCCCAAGCTGACGCTCGAACCGGGCGAGTCGCCCGCTGACTACGCCGTCCGGCACATGAAGGCCGGGCGGGTGTTCGTGGGTGTCGAAGGCGATGAGCCCGATCTGGCCCACACCGTGCGCAGCCGCGGCCCCGAGCCTTTCGTTTTCTCCTCGGACTTCCCGCACGAGGTCAACGTCGAGACCTGCAAGCACGAGATCCAGGAGATCCTCGAGAACGTCGAGCTCGACGACGCCGCCAAACAGGCCATCTTCCACGGCAACGCCGAGCGCTTCTACGGGCTCAAGAGCCGCGTCGCGGCTTAACGGTCGCCCACGAAGCGGTCCGAGAGGCTGCCAGCGTCAGCGGGCCGGCCGACATGTGCGGCACGACTCGCACGTCAAAGCTCGCCGCCAGGCGAGCCATCTCCCAGGCCTCGCCGATGCCGCCGCACGTGGAGGCATCGAGTCTGGAGCACCGACAGCCGCCGGCGGCGCAGGGCCTCCAGCGCTCCCTCCCGGCCGAACATGTGCTCACCGTAAGCGACGGCCACCGACGATTTGCGGGCCAGCTCCTCGATTCCGGCGCGGGCGTTCTGTGGCAGCGACTCCTCGAACCACGCCGCACCTAAGTCGTGCAGCCTGGAGGCGATCTCCAAAGCCATCGAGAGGCGCCCAGCCGGCGCCGCATGTGCAGCCGCAGCCGCTCCACCAGGGGCTCCACGGCTTCCAACTCCTAGCATATCGCCGCGCAGCCGGGGGGATATGTGACGGGGATGGGTCTGACAGAGGCGAATACGCACGAGCGTAGAATCGTACCCGCCTCATGAGCGGCTTGCCGTACCCTCGCAATGCCTGGTACGTAGCCGCGTGGAGTCACGAGATCGGCCAGGCGCTGATCGAGCGCTGGCTGCTCGACGAACCGGTGGTGATGTATCGCACCTCGGCCGGCAAAGCTGTAGCCCTGGGCAACCGCTGTCCGCACCGCCGTTACCCCCTCTCGCGCGGCTGCCGCCGCGGCGACAACGTCGAGTGCGCCTACCACGGCTTCACTTTCGATCCCGAGGGCGCCTGCGTCCTGATCCCCTCCCAGGAGCACATCCCGGATGCCGTCCGGGCGCGGAGCTACCCGCTTGTAGAGCGTTCCCGTTGGGCCTGGATCTGGATGGGCGATCCCGCCTTAGCCGACGAGTCGCTCATCCCGGATTGTCACTGGCTGGACGATCCGGACTGGCATGGGGTATTCGGCACGATGCACATCAACTGCCGTTACGAGCTCATGAACGACAACCTGCTCGACCTCTCGCACCTGGCCTTCCTGCACGCCGACACCATCGGCGCCGGCTACATTGCCGAAGCGCGGGTGCAGGCGGAGGTCGATGGCCGGGTGGTTCGGGTAAGGCGCGTCATGGAGAACGTCGATCTGCCCCCGCTGCATGCCAAGACCATGGGCCTGCAGAGCCCGGTCGATCGCTGGCAGATCGAGGAGTTCTTCGCCCCCAACTACCACCTGGTGTCCAGCGGCTCACGGTCCCGCGTGGATGGCAAGACGGCCGAGTCCCGGGTGATGAATGGCATCACTCCGGCCACGCGTATGACGACAACCTACTTCTGGGGTGTGTATTTCAGTTACGACATCGATCTCAAGGCCATGCAGGCGGCTCAGGAACACCTGCTGCGCCAGGATGCCGACGTGCTGGAAGCTCAGGAGATCATGGTCGCGACCGACTCGCCGGACGCGGTGGAGTACAACGCCACTGCCGACGCGGGGGTGGTGCAAGGCCGGCGCAAGGTCCAGGAGATGATCCGGGCCGAAGGAGGTTTGTCATGAGGCCAGCAGCCTGCGTGAGAGGCTTTGCCTTGCTTGTAACGGCCTTCCTTGCCGCCTGCGGCGGCGCGACGCCGGCCGCGTCCACTGCGCCGGCGGCTTCCGGCGGCCAGGCGAGCGCCAAGCCGGCCGCTCCGTCCGCCGCCAGCGCCAGGCCGGCGGGCGCGGCGAGCGCATCGGCCTCGGCCAGCGGCGCCGAGATCGCGCCTGCCAAGCCGGGTCAGATCCTGACAGCCTATGCCGAGGTGGTGGCGTCGAACTCGGCCGTCTGGGGCGCAAAGGAGGCCGGCCTCTTCCAGAAGCGCGGGCTCGATGTGGACATGCGCCTCATCGAGAGCGCCCTCTCGGTCAGCGCCGTCGTGTCCGGACAGGTGCACATCGCCGTGGTGGGCGGTTCGGAAACGCTTGCCGCCGCGGTCGAGGGCGCCGACCTGCGCATCCTGGCCATCATCAACCCGGTCTATCCGTACAAGTTCGAGGTCGGTCCGGCCATCAAAGGGACGGGCGAGCTCAAGGGCAAGAAGGTCGGCATCAGCCGCTTCGGCTCGTCATCCGACATCGCCACGCGGGTCGCTCTGCGCAAGCTGGGCCTGGACGCTGAGAAGGACGTCAGCATCATCCCCGTCGGTTCGACCAGCGCGCGCACGGCAGCGCTGTTGAGCGGCGCTCTCGACGCCGGGGTGGCCAGCGTGCCCGACAATATCAAGCTGGAGGATGCTGGCTTCCACCCGCTGCTGGATCTGGCCGCCCAGGATCTGCCCACCACCAACGTGTGCATCGTGGTCCAGGGCGCCTGGCTGAACAGCCACAAGAACGAGATGCAGCGCTACATCGACGCCGTGGTCGAGACTATTGCCCGGATCAAGCGGGACAAACCGTTTGGCCTGGACGTGCTCCGCAAGTACATGAAGCTGGAGGACCAGCGCCTGCTGGACGCGACCTATGACTACCACATCGCCAAGACGATGCCCACGGTGCCGTATGTCAAACAGGAGGCCTTCAAAGACCCCATCGAAGTGCTGTCCCAGCGCAACCCCCGGGCCCGCGAGTACGACCTCAACAAGCTGATCGACAACTCGTACCTGAGGTCCGCCGCCGACCGCGGCCTGGATAAGGGCTAGATCTTCCTCCAGTAGGCGCGGTCGGCCGGGAAGACCGTCTCGTACCGCGTCGCTTCGATGGGCCCCTCCACGGTGCCGATGGCCGCGCGCCAGACGGCGAAATGGGGCGTCTCTCGGTGCGCCTTCTGCGCCGCTTCGTCCTGGTAGACCTCGTAGAACACGAACGCGTTCGGGTCGTCCGCCTGCTGCAGGACGTTGAACCGCAGGCAGCCGGGCTCGTCGCTCTCGGAGTGGAGGGCGTCGTGCTCGATGGCCTCGAGGAACCGCGCGCGCTGGTCCGGTTTGACCCGGACCTTCACCAACATGGCGATCATGCGGGGTATTATCCCCGCGCCGCCTAGTTGAGCCGCTTCAGGTGGTCCGGCTTGTACTTCCACGACAGGGAGGCGTACTCCGACACCTGCCCCAGCTGGATCTCCTTGTCCGTAGCCTCGGCGACCGCGCTCACCGGGATGTACAGATGCTTGCCTAGCCCGAGCAGGCCCCTGGTGACCTCGATGTACTCATCCTGGTCCGAGCTCGGGGCGTTCACGTCCTCGCGGTACACGTGGCTCACCTTCCCGAGGACATTCCCATCCATATCGCGGACCGTCTGGCCCGGCATGATGTGGCCGGCAAACTCCGCGTTCATTGCTGTGCCTCCTTCAGCTCAAAACGCCGCCTACTTGTATCCGAACACGATTATATCGAACAGCGACATACTCGGTCAACAACGGTTGAGCCTTATGATCGGCTGCACATGCAACGCGCCTGCGAGGTCGCTGTAGTTGGCGGCGGACCGGTGGGGCTGGCGCTGGCGGTTGAGCTCGGCCGGCGCGGTATCTCGACGATCGTCGTCGAGCGCCACCGCGCGCTGCATCGCATTCCCAAGGGCCAGAACCTCTCGCGGCGCACCCTCGAGCACTTTTACTTCTGGGGCATCGTCGACGAGCTGCGTGCGGCGCGGCTGCTGCCGCCCGGATATCCGATCGGCGGCATCGTCGCCTACGGCGATCTGCTGGGCGAGTACTGGTTCGCCCACCTCAATCATGCCGTGGCTGCCGACATGTGGTTCCAGGCCAACGACCGGCTGCCCCAGTATCTGATGGAGCAGGTGCTCCGGCGCCGCATCGCCGATTTCCCCAACGTGACGGCCCTGTTTGGCTGGCGTGCTGAGGCCATCGAGGACGGCGAGAACGCCGTTAACGTGGTCATCGTCGACGAAGATGGGGCCGAGCGGCAGGTGATCCGCGCGGATTACGTGGCGGGATGTGACGGCGCCCGCTCGATGGTCCGCGAGCATCTTGGCGTGGATCGCGGCGGTGATGACTTCGATCAGCGCATGGTGTTGGCGGTATTTCGCTCCCGCGAGCTGCACGAGAGCCTGAAGCGCTTTCCCGAGCGGACGACGTATCGCGTCATGAAGCCCGAAGCCAAGGGCTACTGGCACTTCTTCGGCCGGGTCGACGTGGGCGAAGGCTGGTTCTTCCATGCCCCGGTGCCCAACGACACCACGCCCGAAAACTACGACTTCCATGGCCTCATCCAGCGCGTCGCGGGCTTCCCGTTCAAAGCCGAGTTCGAGCACGTCGGCTTCTGGGACCTGCGCATCGCGGTCGCCAGCCGGTACCAGCGCGGCCGCGTGTTCATCGCCGGCGATGCCGCCCACACACATCCGCCTTATGGCGGCTATGGCCTCAACTCCGGGCTGGAGGATGTGACCAATCTGGGCTGGAAGCTGGCCGCCCGGCTGCAGGGCTGGGGCGGCGACGCTCTGCTCGCCTCCTACACCGAGGAGCGGCAGCCGATCTTCGCGGAGACCGGGGCAGCCATCGCCGAAGGCATTCGCCGCGACGGCGCGTTCCTCGAACGGTACAGCCCCGAGCGCGACCGTGCCGAGTTCGAGCAGGCGTGGACGGACTGGCAGGCCAGCCTCGGCTCACGGCAGGAATCGTACGAGCCCCACTACGAAGGTTCGTCCGTAGTGTGCGGGCCGCCCAACGCGACGTGCAGCATCTATGGCCGGCACGTGCCCGCGGCACGGCCCGGTCACCACCTGGCGCCGCGGCTGCTCTCGTCCGGCCGCAACGTCTTCGAAGAGCTGTCGCCCGGGTTCACGCTGCTGGCCTTCGGGGCCGGCGACCGGTCGGTGAGGGCCTTTCACGGCGCGGCCGAGGAGGCGCGGGTCCCGCTCAAGGTAATCGCCGACACGTATGAGGAGCCGCGCAGCGCGTACGGCTCGAAGCTGGTGCTCGTCCGGCCCGATCAGTACGTGGTGTGGGCCGGCGATGAGGCGCCGCGCGATGCGGCGGCCGTCTTGCGCCGGGCGGCTGGGCTTACTTCTTAGGCGCCCAGCGGGTGTCGAAGATCTGCGAGTCCGGCAGCGGCTGCTTGTAGTCCAGTCGGCCGTTCTTCAGCATTACCGCCTGCTGGTCGAGGACGCTCTTCTCGTCTATCACCAGGTCTTTAGCGAAGACGTTGGGCACCTGCTTGCGGATCGAATCTTCCGACTGCTTGCTCCACTTGGCCCAGATGGCTACGTTGTCGGCGGCGTCCATCTGCTCCTTGGTCTGCAGCTCATTGCTGGCGCGCTTCACGGCTTCGATCAGGCCCTTCGCCAGGCGCTCGTTTTCCGGCGCCAGCAGCTTGGACCCGTACATCAAGCCGGTGATCATCGTGCCCGGCGCCGGGTTTGGCACCAGCAGGGCGGCGGCGCCCTGCTCAACCGAGACCGTGTAGAACGGCTCAGGCGGTTGGGCGGCGTCGATGGCCTTGTTCTTCAGCGCGGCGGGCATGTCCGGGAACCCCAGGATGGTGGCGTCGATGTCCTTGACGGTCAGTCCGGCGGGCTCCAGCGCCTTGGTGATGTTGTACTCCTGAATGCCCCCGAAGGTGTTCATGGCCACCTTCTTGCCCTTGAGATCGGCCACGGATTTGATCGCCCCGCTGTCCATCAGGTCCTTGCGCCCAACCAGTGGGGCTGAATACGTCGTCTTCGGATCGCTGGGCGAGTAGGTTATGCCGGCCACGATGCGCAGGTTCAGCCCCCGATTGATGGCATTGAAGAAGGTGTCGCCGATGTTGCCGAACACGGCGTCGAGCTGACCGCTGCCCAGGAACGCCATCGCGTTCGTGCCGCTCTGGACGACCGTGAGGTCGAGATCGATGCCCTGGTCGGCCAGGTAGCCCTTGTCGATGGCGCGGTACAGCGCGCCGAAGGCCAGCACGGTGACGTACGCCGCCTTGAGCTGGGTCAGGCCCGGCTTGGCCGCCGCGGAGGCGGCCGGCTTCGCCACTTCGGAACCGGCGGGCTTGGCCGCCGCGCTTGCTGCCGACGCTGCGGGTTTGGCGCTGGCGGACGCCGCTGCGCTCGCCGCGGGTTTGGCCGCCGCGCTCGCTGGCGAAGCGCTCGCTGCGGGGGATACCGGAGCAGCCGCTCCTCCGCACCCCGCGAGGGCCGCCATGGCCAATCCGCCCAAAATCCATCGGAACCAACCGGAACGCGCCATCAAAGCACCCCCAGGCCGTGTGATTGCAGGCGAGTATACGCGAATGGCGCCACGCTCGCGGCTTGCGCATGGCGATGGACGAGCAGCAGTTCCCACCTCACCAGAACGAATCCGGCTCGGAAGAGGAGATGGCCCGCACCCCCGCTATGAGGGCGCAGGTCGTCGCGGCAGTGGCAGGCTCTGCGACAAGTTCGCCCTCATCACCGGTGCCGACAGCGGCATCGGCCGCGCCGTGGCCGTGGCCTTCGGGCGCGAGGGAGCGGATGTGACGATCGCCGGCGCCCGGCGCGCCAGGTCGTGGACCAGATCGAGGCTGTTCTCGTCGCTCCAGTGCAGATCCTCGAGGACAATGAGCGTGGGCTGCTGCGCGGCCTTGGCGCCAACGTATGCCGCCACGCCCAGCACGGGGAAGGCCTCGTCTGGGCCGGCTTTCGACAGCTCGCCGCGCAGCATATCGGCGAAGGGGCCAGCGGCAGCGCGCGATCCGGCCAATCCAGCCTCACGGCCATGGCGGGTAGATATTAAAGCGCCCCATCCGCGGAGCTGGCGAGCGCCTCGGGAGCTAGCGGACCTGGCGCCTCGAACGCTGCACGATGGCCCACAGCCCGAGCCCCGCGAGCGAGGCTATGGCTGGCAGCCATGGCAGACCCGACGCCGCCCTGCCGCCGCCGGCGCCCGTCTTGGGCAGCTGAGCCGGCGTCGCGACTCGGCTGGGGCTCGGCGATGGAGACGCCTGAGTGGCCGCCGCCGAACTGGACGGTGAGGCGGCGGGCGCTGCCGCGGAAGGACTTGGCGCGGGCGCGGCTGCGCTCGAAGGCGACGCCGGCGCTGCCGTCGCCGCGGTGACCGTGATGGTGCCTTTCATGGACGGGTGGATCATGCAGTGGTAGGCGAACGTGCCCGGCGTGTTGAATCTGAAGCTGAAGCTCCTCCCCGCCTGCAGCACGCCCGAATCCCAGACGCCCGTATCCGAGGTTGTTGTATGGTTCGTGGGCCCGTTGTTCGTCCAGGTGACGGTCGTACCCTGGGCGACCTGCAGCGTGGCCGGGGTGAACTGGAAATCGGCAATCGTTACCGCCGCGTTGGACGTCTGCGCCAGCGCGAAGCTGGCGCCCATCGTGAGCGCCACGACGCTGGCGACCAAAGCGGCTGCGAGCCGTCTCATCGGCACCATCGGAAGACTCCTGACCGAGATTTGCTGTCCTGATCTGTTGGTAGGAGGCCTGTTACAGTGCTGGCTGATGACACTCAAGCGGCTCGACCACGTGGCCATCAGCGTCAAGGAACTCGACGCCTCCATTCGCTTCTACTCACGGCACTTCGGCCTCGAGCACTACTTCACCCAGCCGGGCCCTCGGCCGGAGCTCAAAGCCATCGCCTATCTGCGCTCGCCGCAAGGTATCGTCGAGCTCATGCACATGCCCGACCGGGAGATCGGTTCGGGCTTTCACTTCTGCTTCGTGAGCGACGACTTCGATGCCGACTACCGGCGCCTGGTCGACGAGGGCGTGCCGGTGAAGTCGCCGCCCCGCCCTACCGCTGCCCGGGAGCCGTCCGAAGCTGGCTGGCTGCGCTGTGTCTTCAGCGGGCCGGACGGCGAGGAGGTCGAGCTGCGCGGCCCGGGAACGATCGCCGAGGCGCGGTAGTCGCTTACTGCGGCCGCCACTCCTTGACCAGCCTGGTGACCGTCTGCTGGTACTTGAGGATAAAATCCTGGCCCTGGCTGTCGGTGTAGTTCGGGCCCGGCGGCGGCACGTTGGCCGGCACCACCGGCGGCACGTCGCCGCGGCGTGAGTTGTAGCTCGTCGCCTTCGACAGCTTGGCCTGCAAATCCTTGGTCAGCAGCCAGTTCAGGAACACCTTGGCCCCGTTGGGATGGGCGGCCTTGTTGAACAGAACGACGCTGCCGTATCCGCTGCTCTCGAACGGCAGTCCGGGCAGCTCGGCGTCCTTGATATCGATCTTCACGCCCGCGTCCAGGTAGGGCTTGAGCGGCGCGGTAAGGTCGCCCGCGCCGACGCCCACCAGATACCCGCCGCGCACCATCCGCTCGACGATGTCATTACTGCCGTTCTGGATGAACAGCGGCTGCTGGTCGACCATGATCGTCTTCAGCTTGTCCTCGCCGAGCTCGGCGTAGACCACCGTCGCGGCGGTGATGCCGCCGCCGCCGATGCGCGGATCCCACCACACGATCTTGCCCTTGAGCTTCGGGTCCGTGAGATCGCTGTGGGTTTTGATGGCGCCGTCGCCCAGGACGCCGGCGTTGTACTTCGTGTCATTGGTCTTGACCCGGTAGAAGCCCAGCACGGTCTTCTTGGCGGAATCCATGAACGCCTTGTCCCAGCCGCCCCATACCTTTTCGTCCTTCACTTCAGGCAGCACAAGGGTGGGGACGATGGGATCGAAGGCGCCGGTGTCGCCAAGCTGGTAGACCTCCAGGGCCATGCCCCAGAAGTAGATGTCCTGCAGGTACTGGCCCGCGGCGCGCTCGGCCGTGACCTTCGAGGTGAACTGCGGCAGGGTGGCCGGCGCGTAGTCGAGCTCGATGCCCTGGAAGGCGGCGTTCCATTCCCTGGTGATCAGCTCGCGGATGGGCGGGATGGGCGGACAGGCGCAGGTGACCTTGCCTTCGCGCTTAGCCGCCGCTACGAGCGCGTCCCACTCCGCCCCGCCGGCGATTGACGCCGGCGCCGTGGCGGCAGCCGATGCGGCGGGCTTGGCCGAAGCCGATGCGGCCGGAGCTGATGCGGCGGCCGGCTTCGAGGCTGCCGCACTGGTCCCAGGAGCCGCTCCAGATGGCGCCGGGGCGGCGGCGCCGCCGCAAGCGCTCAGCAAGGTGGCGGCGAGAAGCACGGAAGTGGCCCAAGACGGTTTCATAGCAGGTCTCCTTTTGAGCCCGGAATCGTATCATCCTGGCATGCCGCTGGAACTCGGGCTGGCCTCCTCCCATGCGCCTACCATGTTTGCCTCCTTGGACAAGTGGCCCCGTATCTACGAGATCCTTGCCGGCGGCGTCCCCCAGCCGCTCGACGCCCAGGAGGAGACACAGGAGGTCCTGGCGGCTTACGCCGGCCGGATTAAGCGCGGCTTCGGCGCCCTCCGTTCCCAGCTGGCCGCTTACAAGCCGGACGCGCTGATCGTCGTGGGCGACGATCAGAACGAGGTTTTCGGCCCGAGCTTCCGCTGCTCAATGGCCATGTACCTCGGCGCGGAGCTGTCAGGCAGCCTGAACTTCGGCTTCCTGGGCGAGCCGTTGGACCAGAACCACGTCCATCTCCGCTGCCACGCCGAGCTTTCCCGCCTGCTTCTGGCCAGGCTGGTTGAGGAAGGCTTCGACTTCGGCTGGATCGAAGAGCTGCGGCCCATCAGCCGGCCTGCAGCGGGTATTGGCCATGCCTTCAGCCGGCCATCGCACGCCATGGGCGTGGACGAGATGGGCATCCCTATCATCGTCCTGTTCCTCAACGCCTACGACCCGCCCCTGCCGGCGGCACGGCGCTGCTGGGACCTCGGCAAGGCCATCCGCCGCGTCCTGGGAGACCGGCCAGAGCGCATCGCCATCTACGGCTCGGGCGGGCTGTCGCACGACCCGCGGGGTCCGCGCTCCGGCTGGATCGACGAGCCGCTCGATCGCTGGGTGCTCGACCGCATCGTTCAGGGACGCGGGGAGGACCTTACCAGCCTCTTCCGGTTCGACTCTGACACGCTGCGCAGCGGCACCGGCGAGATCCGCAGCTGGATTACCGTCGCCGGCGCCTTCGAGGGCCGCCCGGCCACGGTCGTCGACTACATCCCGGCCCGGCACGCCGTCACCGGCTTGGGCTTTGCCTACTGGCCTCTCGACGGCGTAGGATAGGGCACCATGCTGACGGCGCGCGATAACGAGCTGCTCACCGCCACCGGTCCCGGAACGCCCATGGGGCAGCTCATGCGCCGCTACTGGATCCCGGCCTTTTTCTCGTCCGAGCTGCCCGAGCCGGACTGCCCGCCGGTTCGCGTCAAGCTGCTGAACGAGTCGCTGGTAGCCTTCCGGGCGACGGACGGCCAGGTCGGCTTGCTCGGCCAGCACTGCCCGCACCGCGGCGCCTCGCTCTTTTTTGGCCGCAACGAGGAGTGCGGCCTACGCTGCGTCTACCACGGCTGGAAGTTCGACGTCACCGGCCAGTGCATCGATATGCCAAACGAGCCGCCCGAAAGCAACTTCAAGCACAAGATCCGCACCACCGCCTACCCGTGTGTTGAACGCGGCGGGCTGGTCTGGACCTACATGGGTCCGCCCCATCTGCAGCCCGGGCTGCCCGCGCTGGAGTGGGCCGTCGTGCCCGAGTCGCACCGCTATGGCAGCGTCCGCCTGCAGCAGTGCAATTGGTTCCAGGCAATGGAGGGCGGCATCGACTCCAGCCACATTTCGTTCCTGCACCGCGGCGACGGCACGGCCAAGATCGCCAGCCGGCTGACGGCGGACACTGCGCCCAAGTTCGAGATCGTGGATACCGACTACGGCTTCATGATCGGCGCGCGACGCGACGTCGAGGCCGAGCGCAGCTACTGGCGGATCACCCAGTGGCTCATGCCCTGGTACACCATGATCCCGCGCGCGGGCGACGACGTACCCATCGGCGCGCATGCCTGGGTGCCCGTCGACGACGAGAGCTGCCTGGCATACAGCATCGAGTGGCACCCCGACCGTCCCCTCTCCGACCAGGAGATGGAGAAGTCCAGGACCTGGAACTACATCCACGCCGAGAACATTCCCGGTTCGCACCGGACGGTCCTCAACAAGGACAACGACTACCTGATCGACCGCGCTCTCCAGAAGAGCGGCAGATCGTTCACCGGGATCAAGGGCATCGGCATGCAGGACGCCGCCATCCAGGAGAGCATGGGGCCGATCTTCGACCGCGGCCAGGAGCACCTGGGGACGTCCGACACGGCGATCATCACCGTCCGCCGCTACCTGCTGCGCGTCCTGAAGGAAATGGAAGAAGGCAAGGATCCGCCCGGTCTCAACCCCGCCAGCCAGCGAGTCAGATCGGCCGGCTTCATGCTGCCTCGCGGCGTTCCCTTCCTTGAGGCCGCCGACGACTACATTCGCTGCAAGGAGGCTGTGTATGGCGGTAGCCCTTAAGCCGTCCGAATCCGTCGATTGGTCCCGCAAGATCGATCGCCGTATCTACCATGACCCCGAGATCTACCGGACCGAGCTGGATCGGATCTTCCGCCGCAGCTGGATCTTCGCCGGCCTGGCCAATGAGCTGAAGCAGCCTGGCGACTTCCTGACCACGACCGTTGGCGAGGAGCCGGTCATCGTCGCCCGCGACAACAAGGGGCAGCTCCAGGCCTTCTACAACACCTGCACCCATCGCGCGGCCATGCTCACCTGCGAGCAGCGCGGCAACTGCCCGGCCTTTCGCTGCATCTACCACGGCTGGACCTTCAACCTGGAGGGCCGCCTCACCGGCGTGCCCTACCCGGACGCCTACGGCGAGGACTTCTGCAAAGAGGACTTCGACATCCCGCCTGTGTACGTGGAGGAGTTCGCCGGGCTGGTTTTCGTGGCGCTCGAGCCGGCCGTGCCGAGCCTCGCAGACTTCCTCGGCGAAGCCAAGGAGCACCTGGAGAAGTACGCGAGCGGCACCGAGGTCCTGGGCCGGGTGCGCTGGCGTTATCCCGGTAACTGGAAGCTGTGGCACGAGAACTTCGGCGACAACTACCACCCCGAGTTCGTGCACAAGTTCGTTGGCGCAGGTTACAAGGGCGTTGACGTCACTGGCTCGAACCATCAGCTGGACGACGGCCACGGCATCATGCTCTTCCCGTCGCAGCGCCAGATGCCTCAGATCCAGGCCGCGCTCTCCGAGGTTCTGGGCCAGGAGATCGACTTCAAGAAGAACCCGCTGTACGCCCTGCCGCCATTCCCCGTGGATTTCGGCGACAAGCACGCCATTCTGACGGTCTTCCCGACGTTCGACCTCCAATACTTCCTGGGCCGCATCGGGACCATCATCCAGGTCCTTCACCCCGAAGGCCCGAGCTCGACCATCGTTGAACTCTTGGCGCTGGGCTACGCCGGCGAGCCGCCGGAGGTGCGCCAGTGGCGGCTGGCCCGCAGCGTCGACACCCAGACCTCGGCCGGCAAGATCAGCGGCGACGACGACGAAGCCATGCGCCGCGTGCAGGGCGGCGTGCGTGCCCGCGCGGTGCCGATCTCGGACATGAGCCGCGGCCAGGCGCCCGGCAAGGTGGGCGAGAAGCGCGACGAGTACAGCCTGCGCAGCTTCTACCGCGGCTGGCATATGTACATGGGCGACGGCACCTTGCCGTGAGTGCCCCTTCAGCCAGCCGGCCGGTCACATTCGAGCTGCAGCAGCAGATCGAGCGCGCGCTGTTCAACTACGCGCGCACCATCGACGAGCAGCGCTTCCGCGACTGGGTAGAGCTGTTTACCGAGGACGGCGTCTATTCGGTGATGACCCAAGAGAATCAGCAGGACCAGGGCCTGTACCTGGTCATGGACGAGGGCCGGGAGGCGCTCAAGGAGCGCGCCGCCTATGCCCTCGGCTTCTGGCAGGCGCCTCGAGGCAAGATGCTGCACACCATCTCGAATATCGATGTCGAGCCGCGGTCCGGCGGTGAGGTGAGCGTGCGCAGCTACCTGGTCGCCTACAGGACGGAGGCTGCGGGCGACACGCAGCTCCATTGCTGCGGGACTGCCGATGACGTGCTGGTGCTGCAGGGCGGCCGCTGGCTGTTCAAGCGCCGCGCAGTAGTGGTCGATAACGGCATCCTGCCGCCCAATTTCACAGAGCTCCTGTAAAGACTTGCGGTGCCTGGCCCGGCCCTCGCCCTCTCTGACCTGAGCAAAAGCTTCGGCAGCCTGGAAGCCGTCAAGCAGCTCAATCTCGAGGTCCAGCGCGGCGAGATGCTGGCCCTGCTCGGCCCGAGCGGCTGCGGCAAAACCACTACGCTGCGCATGGTCGCAGGCCTGGAGCGGCCGACTGCCGGGGAAATCATCTTCGAGGGGCAGACCATGGCCTCGGTCTCGCGCGCCATCTACGTCCCGCCCGACAAGCGCAACACCGGCATGGTTTTCCAGTCGTACGCGCTCTGGCCCCACATGACGGTCTGGGAGAACATTGCCTATCCGCTGAAGCTGCGGCGGGTCGCGCGCAAGGAGGCCCAGGCCAAGGTCGAGTACGCGATCGAGCTCATTGGTCTACAGGCCTATGCCCACGCCTCCGTCACGAAGCTCAGCGGCGGACAGCAGCAGCGCGTGGCGCTGGCCCGCGCGCTCGTCTACGAGCCGTCCCTGCTGCTGCTCGACGAGCCGTTCAGCAATCTCGACGCGCGGCTTCGCGAGGAGATGCGCGTCGAGGTGAAGCTGCTTCAGAAGCGGCTGCACATGACCGGCCTCTTCGTGACCCACGATCAGGTCGAGGCACTCAGCGTCGCCGATCGCGTGGCTGTCATGAACCAGGGGCGCATCGAGCAGCTGGGCACTCCGCTCGAGGTCTACGAGTCGCCCGCCACGCCCTTCGTCCGCGATTTCCTGGGGCGCATCGTGAAGCTTCGCGTCGCCGTCTTGGGGCAGGATATAGCCGCGCTCGAGGGCGCGGAGCAGGTTCGGCTGCGGGTTTCGTCAAATGGCCTGGCGCCGGGCAGCCGCGCCGAGGTCAGCCTGCGGCCGGAAGAGGTCGAGGTCCTCGGGGACGGCTGCGGTGAGGCGCCGAACGCCATCGAAGGCACTATCGAGGCGCTGCTGTTCGTCGGTGGTCGTTACGAGGCCCGCGTCCGGGCCGGCGAGCAGGCCATCACGCTCGATCTGCCACGCGGGCCGAGCTGGGAGGAGGGGCAGACGGTGCGTATCCGGCTGCCCGAGGGCGCGCTCCGGCTGTGGCCGCTGAAAGGCTCGTGAGCGCCGTCTCGCTGCCAATCGCGGCTCAGCCGCGGCGGCTGCGTTTCGAGGCCAGCTCCGTGTTCATGGTTGCCCTGGTGGCGGTGCTCGGCTTCGTGACGCTCTATCCCATCCTCGCCATTGTCGGCAATGGGTTGGCGCTGTCGCGAGGCTGGCAGGACGCCTTCGCTACACCCGGTGTCGCTCAGTCGGTGCTGAACACGCTCAAGGTGGTGGGCACAGTCCAGCTGATCTCGTTTCCAATCGCGATCGTCATCTCGTGGCTCATTGCCCGGACGGATCTGCCGGGCGGCCGCTGGCTCGAGTTCGGCTTTTGGATCTCGTTCCTGCTACCGGCGCTGGGCACGACCACCGGTTGGCTGCTGCTGTTCGCGCCCGATTACGGGCTGGTGAACAGCCTGATCCGCAAAGCCGGACTGGCGAGCGGCCCGGTGTTCGACATGTACACCTTTTGGGGCATCATCTTCATGCACCTGGCCACCTACAGCATCTCGGTCAAGGTGATGCTGATGGTGCCTGCCTTCCGCAACCTCGACGCAAGCCTCGAGGAGGCTTCCTGGGTGTGCGGCGGCGGCAAGCTGCGCACGTTGGTGCGCGTGGTCGCCCCGGCGCTGGCGCCGATCATCGTCGTCACTTTTCTGATGGCGCTCATCAAGAGCCTGGAGGCCTTCGAGATCGAGCTGGTGTTGGGCGCCCGCACCAGCTTCTCGGTCTACAGCACCAAGATTTACCAGCTGCTGCAGAGCTCGCCGCCGGATTACGGCTCGGCAACAGTACTCGGCCTGGCCATCCTGGCGCTCATGGTGGCGCTTATCATCCTGCAGCGAGTCGCATCCGGCGGTCGCAGCTACACCACCATGTCGGGGCGCTTCAAGGGCTCGATCCTCGAGCTGGGCGCTTGGCGCTGGCCGGCCTTGGCCGCCGTCGTCGGCCTGCTGCTGTTCCTGACGGTCACTCCGCTGATCCTGCAGGTGATGGGCAGCATGATGGCGCTGTTCGGGTTCTTCGATGTGCCCCAGGTCTGGACCCTCAAGCACTGGCAGCGCGTCCTGACAGGGCTCGACTTCACCCGCGCGCTGGTGAACACGCTCGTGCTCGGCGGGGGCAGCGCCGTCGCCGCGGTGGCCGGCTACTCCATCGTGGCCTACTGCAGCGCCCGCGTGCGCCACTCGTGGAAACACGCCCTCGACCTGCTGTCGTGGCTGCCATTCACGATCCCAGGCGTGCTGCTGGGTCTCGGCTACCTGTGGATGATTCTCCAGGTGCCGCTGTTCCGGCCGCTGTACGGCACCATGGCCATCCTCATCCTGGTCAGCTGGCTGGCGTCAATTACCATGGGCGCGCAGGTCATCAAGAGCAACATGGTGCAGCTTGGCGCCGATCTGGAGGAGGCCGGCCGGGTGGCAGGCGGATCGTGGTGGCGGATCTTCCGCGGCGTCGTCGCTCGGCTGACGGCGCCTTCGATGGCCGTGGTCGCGGTCATCGTGTTCGCAGTGACCACGCGCCAGGTCAGCACGATCGTGCTGCTTTCGACCGGCCGCACTCGACCGCTCTCCCTGCTCCAGCTCGAGTACCTCTATGGCTCGGAGCTCGGCCCGGCGGCGGTTACCGGCACGGTCATCGTTCTGCTCAGCCTGGCCGCCGCGGCGGCGGCGCTGCTCATCTCACCGCGCGCGAAGGAGGCGTAAATGGCACAGTTCGTGGCAGGCCTGGGCTGCTCTCACAGCCCCATGATCAGTCTGGAGCCCGCGCTCTGGACGGTCCGCGGCCAGGAGGACCGGCGGCATCAACTGCTGGCTGCCGACGGCAAGTTCTACACCTACGACGAGCTCATCCCGCGCACGCCCAAGTCGGTTCTGGAGCAGATCAGGCCCGAGGTCATCCAGGAGCGCTACGACGCCTGCCAGCGCGGCGTGGCCATGATCGGCGAGCGGCTGCGAGCCGCCGAGGCCGACGTGCTCATCGTGGTTGGCGACGACCACCTGGAGCTCTTCAAGGACGACGGCATCCCAACCTTCGCCATCTTCACCGGCGACAAGGCCTGGTGCATCCCGCCGCCGGAAGGCTCGATGACGGCCACCAATGAAGCCGCGCGCGCCACCAACTTCGGCAATGAGGTCGAGGAGCACCCCTGTGTGCCCGGTTTCGGCAATCACCTGGCGGCCTGGCTGACCGACGAGGGCTTCGACGTCTTCCGCTTCGCGCGCCAGTACGAAGGCCGGCCGATAGGCCACGCCTTCACGTTCATGTACCGGCGGGTCATGAAGCCGGCGGGCGTGCAGTACATGCAGCCCATCACCTTCAACACCTATTTCCCGCCCAACCAGATGAGCCCGGCCCGCTGCTACGAGTGGGGACGCGCCATACGGCGCGCCATCGAGGCTTGGGACAGCGACCTGAAGGTCGCCCTTACGTCATCCGGCGGCCTCAGCCACTTCGTGGTCGACGAGGAACTCGATCAGCTCTGCCTGCGGCTCATGAAAGACAAGGACCTGGCCGGCATCGCCGAGCTTCCGCGCGAGCGCCTGAACTCGGGCAACTCCGAGGTCCGCAACTGGTTCGCCGTGGCCGGCGCATGTGAGGATCGCGACATGGAGCTGCTGGACTACATCCCCTGCTACCGATCCGAGGCCGGGACCGGCTGCGCCATGGCCTTCGCCCACTGGCACTAGGAGCACGGACCGATGGCCACGGTTGAGGAGCGACCGGAAGCTCCGGACGAACTTCCTGAGCGCGAGCTCTGGTACCCCACGCGCGTCGTGCATACCGGCGGCACCTCGGAGTCCGATCCGCGGCGCTTGATTCCGGAGCTCGGCTTCCGTGAGTATTGGTATCCGCTGTGTGGCGCGGAGGAGGTCCCACGCCGCAAGCCGAAGCTGGTCAAGCTGCTGGGCGACGAGCTGTGCGTCTTCCAGGGCGCCAGCGGCCCGGCGGCCGTGCTCAACTTCTGCCCGCACCGCGGCGCCCGGCTGACCGACGGCAACTGCCACTATGCCGGTACGGTCACCTGCCCCTACCACGGTTTCACCTATAACGAGCAGGGCGAGTGCGTGGCTGCGCTGCCCGAGGGGCCGGATTCGCACATGCCGGGAAAGATCCGGGCGCGGGCCTGCCCGACCAGGACCATAAAGGGCATCGTCTTTGCCTGGATGGGCGACGGCGAGCCCGTTCCGGCAGAGAAGGATCTGCCGCTCGAGCTATTCGACGGCAGCCTGGTCCAGCACGACGCCACCATCTGGCGCTGCAACTGGCGGCCGGCCTTGGAAAACCTCCAGGACGCCCACGCTCCGTACGTCCATCGCAACGCCATCCGCATGCTGGGCAATCCCATTCTCAAGCGCTCCTTCTCCGGCGCCAGGCCGCTGTACTACGGCGGCGGCACGCACCTGACTTACTACACCGACGGCAGGCGCAAGGACGCGCCGTATCAGGAGTTCTTTCCGGGCGTGAACGGCTTCTGGCCCAAGCACCGCTGGCGCATGGCCTGGACATGGCTGTTCAAGGGCACCTGGCAGCGCCGGCCCCACCAGGGTACCGGCCGGGCCTCATACCTCAACGACCAGGAATGGGGCAACGGCCCGCACATGCCTGGTATGCAGCGCATCGACAACGGTTGGAGCCAGTACACGCGCTGGTGCGTGCCCATCGACGCGAATACGACGCGCGTCTTCTACATGCACGCCACCCGGCCGCGCAGCCTGCGCGAGCGCGCCTGGCACCGCGCCCAGTTCCCGATTCGCCAGCGCTGGCTGCAGTACCGCAACTTCGGCGGGCAGGACGATCGCGCCCTGGTCGACTTCGACTTCGGCCGGCCTGAGCACTTCTCGGAGTTCGACATCGAGACCATCGGCTGGCGCACGCTGGCCATCCTGTCGGCGCACTATGGCGGGCGGCACGACCGCATCCCGCCCGAGGTGCTCGACAGGCTGAACGAGCGCGCGCAGCACTAGCCGCTCAGGGCGCCGTACACCTTCTCCGCGGTCAGCGGTGTTGACGTGAGGCGCACCCCAACGGCGTCGGCGATGGCGTTGGCGATGGCCGCCGGCGTGGGCGTGAGCGAGTGCTCGGCTACCGCGCGGCCGCCGAACGGCGCCGGCCCGGGCGCGTCTTCCAGGAAGGTCATGCGCAGCTCCGGCAGGTCGCGGATGGTTGGGATCTTGTACTCGCCGAAGTTCGGGTTCAGAACGCGGCCATCCTCGACCCGCAGCTCCTCCATGATGGAGAAGCCCAGGCCCTGGATTAGTGCGCCCTCGATCTGACCCTCGGCCAGCAGAGGGTTGATGAGCCTGCCGCTATCGTGGGCGGTGCTGATGCTCAGCACGTTGACCTGACCGGTCTGGCGATCGACCTCGACCTCCGCCACCTGGGCGGCGAAGCATGCCTGCGGTACGTGCTCGCGCTCGTAGCGCGCGTGGAACTCCAGCGGGCCGCCCCTGCGGCGGACGGCCTCCCCAACGGCAACCTCGAAGGGAACGGGCTCACCTTCTCCGAGGGTGAATGCGCCGTCTTTCAACGCCACCTCGCCCTCCGGCCAGCCCTTCAGCTCGGCCGCCCAGCCCTTCAGCTGCTCGATGGCCTTGCGCGCGGCCAGCATCGCCGCCGTTCCGGTCAGGTGCGTCGTGCTGGAGGCCCGGAGCCCGCCGTCCCGCGGGGCGACGTCGGTGTTGGCCACGGAGATGCGCACGCGGTCCAACGGCAGCATCAGCGTCTCGGCAATGACCTGGCGCAGCATGGTGTGGGCGCCCTGTCCCGCGTCGGGCGTGCCGCTGATCAGCTCGACGTGCCCTCCCTCATGGATGCGCAGCAGCGCCTCGCTAGCGCCCCCGCCGATGTGGCGGTCGCACACCGCCATGCCGCGCCCGATGTGTGGCCGCGGCTTGGGCTTGCCGTAGTTCGAGCCCGCCACCGCGGCCTCTAGCACCTCGCGGATGCGGACGTCCTTCCAGACGATTCCGATGGAGTTGGCCTCCCCCTCCCGCACGATGTTCCGACGGCGTAGGTCCAGCGGATCCATGCCCACCCGGCGCGCGATCTCGTCGATGTGGCTCTCCAGCGCGAAGTTGACCTGCGGCTCGCCGGGCGCGCGCATGAAGCCGGCCGGTTCATTGTTGGTGTAGACGATGTAGGCGTCGATGCGGCAGTTTGGGATGCGGTATACCCCGCCGGCCTTGGCCATGCCGTTCAGCGTCACCTCGGGCGTGGGCACGAAGGCGCCGTAGGCGCCGCCGTCGAAGATTACGTCCGCCTCATGCGCCACGAGCGTGCCGTCGCGCTTGACACCCGTCCGAAAGCGGATATGCAGCGGGTGCCGCGGGTTTCCGGCCATGAACTCCTCGGTATAGGTCATGGACATGCGCACGGGCCGGCCGGACTGCTTGGCCAGGTAGTAGCACAGGGGCGCGTCCATCTGGTTGCCCTTGCCGCCGAACTCGCCCCCTAGCCGGCAGTATTCCATCACGATCTGCGACTCCGGCACGCGCAGCGTCTGGGCCAGCAGCTCTTTGATCCCGTACGGCTGCTTCTGCGCCGCCCAGACGTGGACGCGGCCGTCGGCATCGATGGCCACCGTCGCCGAGTGGGGCTCGATATACGCCTGGTGCGTCATGGCCGTGGTGTAGACACCCTCGACAATCTCGTCCGCCTCGCGGAAGCCGGCTTGCGGATCCCCGATCCGCCAGCCCTGGTAGGAGTGGACGTTTCTCATCTCCGGCGTGACCGTGGGAGGCAGGTTGACGTAGCCCATCACCTCCGGATGGAGCAGCGGCGCCTCAGGCGACATGGCCCGCAGCGGATCGAGCAGCGGCTCCAGCGGCTGGTAGTCGACCTCGATCAGCTCGAGCGCCTGTTCGGCGATGTCGGGGTCCTCGGCCGCCACTGCCGCCACACGCTCGCCGGCAAAGCGGACCACGTCGCGCGCCAGGATTGGCAGATCCTGCAGCCGGCGGCCCACCAGCGTGTAGGGCACATCCTGCCCGGTGATCAGGGCCACTACGCCCGGCAGCCTCCGCGCCCGCGCGGCGTCGATGTGCCTGATGCGCGCGTAAGGGTAGGGACTGCGCAGGCATTTGCCCCAGACCATCCCTGGCAGCCGCACGTTGGCCGGATAGAGCACCGCGCCGGTGACTTTCTCGACGCCCTCGACGCGCGGCACGCGCTGTCCAATCAACGACCCTGGCATGGCCAACATCGTACGCGCCCGGCCTATACTGGTCAGCGCCTGTGCGCCACGCCTGCGTCGCCTCCCTACTAACCGCCTTCACGCTCATTCTGACCGCATGCGGCCGGGCTGCGCCGGACGCGTCCTCAACAGCGCGGCCGCAGCCCAGCCGAGCGCCGGTTCCGCTGAGCGTCGGCTATGCCCAGCCGTTGGCCTCGAACATTCCCATGTGGCTGGCGGCCGACGCCGGCATCTACGCCAGGAATGGCCTCGACGTGACGCTGCAGCTCACCACGTCAACGACGGCGATGGCCGCCCTGCTCAGCGGGCAGGTGCAGATTGCCGTGACCGGCGCCGCCGAGGTCATCAACGCTACGGCCAGCGGAGGCGACATGGTCATCCTGGCCAACTTCACGCCGGTCTCGATATTCCGGTTCGAGGTCGCGCCTGAGATCAAGCAGCCCGAAGACCTCAAGGGCAAGAAAATCGGCATTGGCCGCTTCGGCTCCGCGACCGACACCGCCGCGCGCGCTGCGCTCAAGAAGCTGGGCCTGGATCCTGAAAAGGACGTCGCCTACGTCCAGCTCGATACCTCGGCCAATATTTCCGCCGGCCTGCTCAGTGGATCGATTCAGGGGGCGGTGCAGTCGGTGCAGGAGTTCTCCAAGACGGAGAAGCAGGGCGTCCACCCACTGCTCGATCTGGCGACGAGCGGCTTTCCGGCCGCGGACAACGTGCTCACCAGCCCGCGTGCCTGGGTGAGCGGGCACAAGAATCTCGCCCAGGCGTACATCGACAGCATCGTCCAGGCGGGCGTACTGGAGAAGAAAGATCGCCAGCGCACCCAGGACGTCATGCGCCGCTACATGAAGCTGGACGACCAGTCTGTGCTTGACGCCACCTACGACTACTACCGGGGCATCCTGCAGGCTGTGCCTTACACGCGGCCCGAGCAGTTCGTCGATATCCTGCCGGTGCTGGCCTCCAAGAACGAGAAGCTGGCCGGCTTCGACGTAAGTAAGATCCTGGACAACTCGTTCCTGTCTGATGCCGAGGCTCGCGGCCTGGCGAAGGAGAGCTGATGGCGCTAGGAACGGCGCCTTCTGGCGTGCGGATCGTCAATGTGCTCGAGGCGATGCCGGACATCCAGACTGGGCACCGCCAGTTCTCCCTGCGCAACGCCCAGATCGTCCACGAGCCGGATGGCCGGCTTTTCAACCTCACGTTTGGCCCGCACGCCCGCGAGAACTACTTCTCCCCACGCCATCGCCACACATTCGACCAGGTGCGGCTGATCGTGAGCGGGCGCGCCAAGTACGGCGCGCTGCGTATGGATGCGCACGACGTCGCCTACTTTCCAGAGGGTGTGTTCTACGGTCCGGCGGAGGCGCTAAGCGAACAGGTGACGACGTGCGTGATCCAGACGCAGGGCGCCAGCTGGAGCCGCTTCATGACCAGGGTGGAGCAGGCGGATGCTGCCCGCCGGGCGGCCCTGGCTGGCTGCTTCGACACGGCCCGAGGGTTGTATCGCCGGGCCGACGGCCGCCTGCAGGACAGCTATGAGGCGCTGCTCGAAACGACCCTAGGCCACCCTGTGGAGTACCCGGCCGCGCGCTACCACTATCCGGTGCTGCTGCGTTCGGCCAACTTCGCCTGGCGGTCGGTGGCAGACCAGCCAGGCGTAAGCTGGAAGCCGCTGGTCACCTTCGCCGGCGGGCCGGGGTTGAGCTGGCTGGAGATTTCGCCCGGGGCCACGCTGGAGCTGCCACCCCTTGAGAGCCACAGGCTGCTCGTGATCGTCAGCGGCTCAGTGGCCATCGACATCAATCATGCGCCTGGCACGTTCGTCCACGTTGCGCCGGGCGCTCAGCTGAGCACCCGCGCCGCGGAGCGCAGCCTGCTGCTGAGTTGCGAGTTCGAGACTCGCCTAAAGTGAGCGGCTCGAGCCCGAGCCTCGCGCAGGTACGCGTCGATCTGGTCGGCAGCTTCCTGCGTCCACCGGCTTTGAAAGAGGCTATGACCGGCTTCCTCCAGGGGACGATCACGGCCGAGGCATTGCAGGCTGTCCAGGACGCCGCCATCCGCGAGCTGCTGGCCGAAGAAGAGCGGCGCGGGCTGCCCGTAGTGACGGACGGCGAGTTCCGGCGATTGAACTTCGAGCACAGCTTCAAAGACTCGGTTTCAGGCGTAGAGCCCTGGACCGAGACCTACAAGCGAGGCTTCTTCGCCAAGCGCGAGGACACCCAGGGCGTTCACCAGGGCGCCGACCCGGCGGCGAGCACGAACCGCATCCTCGCGCCAGCTGAACGGCTGAGGCTCAAGCGGAACCTGCCCCTGGAGGAGTACCGGTTCGCTGCGGCGTGCACCAGCGCTCCGGTCAAGGTCACCTTGCTGGGCACCGACCGGCTGGCACAGACCTTCAACCCCGACGCGCAGCAGCCGGTCTACGGCTCACTCGACGCGTTCCTGGCCGACGTCGTGGCAATCGAACGCCGGATTGCGAGCGAGCTCATTGACGCCGGCTGTCCTTACATCCAGATTGACGCACCCAGCTACACGTCCTACGTCGACGAGCGCAACCTGGCCGTCATGCTGGCCCACGGCGACAATCCGGCGGCCAACCTGGAGCGGTCGATTCGCGCCGACAACGCCGTTCTCGAGAGCCTGACAGGGGCGACGTTCGGCATCCATCTCTGCCGCGGCAACCGCCAGAGCATGTGGCACCGCACTGGCGCCTACGATGCCATCGCCGAGCAGGCGTTCTCGACGCTGCGCCACGATCGCTTCTTGCTGGAGTACGACACCGAGCGGGCCGGAGGCTTTGAGCCGCTGCGCTTCATCCCGAAGGGGAAAATCGCCGTCTTGGGCCTGATCACGAGCAAGAGCGGCACCCTCGAAAACTCCGCGGCGATCAAGGCTCGCATCGACGAAGCCGCCCGCTGGCTTCCGCTCGAGCAGCTGGCGCTGAGCCCCCAATGCGGGTTCGCCTCGAGCGTTCCAGGCAATCTCCTCAGTGTGGACGAGCAGTGGCGGAAGATCGATCTGATGTTGGAGGTGGCTCGGGATGTGTGGGGCTGAGCCCTAACGCGTCGGGCCGCTGACCTGCAGGCTCAGGAGCGTGGCGTCGCGGCGGGCGTAAGCAGCCTCGCCGACGGCGCCGGGTGGGTCGTACAAGCTGCTTGGCGCGGGGTAGCTGTGCCCGCCGCACTCGATCTCGCCCTCGCACACGAAGCGCATGACGATGCCGTCGCTCCCAGGTGAGGCCATCGAGGCCCCTGGGGCAAGCCGTATCAGGCTTATTGTCAGGCCATTCTCGCCCAGCTTGGCCAGCAGCTTGGCGGAGACGCCCTCGATCGGTGTGCTGCGCCACTCGTGGGCGGCGGTGTCGATCCACAGCGGATCCGCATATCTCGGTCGCGGATAACTGATGCGGCAGCCGGCCCAGAACTCCCACAGCGCTTCTCCGCCGTCCTGCTTGCGGCCGTCCGGCCAGATGCAGATGCCTTCGCGGAACGTCGCCCCACTCTCGACCATCTCGCGCTGAGCCTGCCGCTCTTCGGCCCGGCTGACGAACGGCGCCCTGGACGGGCCCGGGAACTGGATAACCCAGTGGTGGCCCGGCTCGATGCTTCGCGCCGGGCCGTAAAAAGCGCCCTCCGGGAAGAAGCCCAGCCAGCCGGCGCCATACCGCCGGCGGGCGTACTCCCAGGCGCCATCCAGGATCAGGCGGATCTGGTCGAAGTTGTGCCGGTGCCGCGGCGAGTACACCCCCGTCGGGAACGTGGAATACGTGGCGCGAAAGCCGAAGCCGGCCTCGGGGTCGTGCGTCTCGAAGCTCTGACGCCGGTAGCCCGACGACACGTCATGTGCCCTGTGGTGCTGGCTGAGGTCCTGATATCCAGCCTGGGCGCCGGAAATTCCAATCAACCCTTGTTCAGAACCGCCGCGGGGATGGTCCCCATCCGTCCCGCCCGGTAGTCAGAGATGGCCTGGGCTATCTCGGCCTCGGTGTTCATCACGAATGGACCATAGAACATGACCGGCTCGTGCAGCGGCCTGCCGCCCAGCACCAGCACCTCGAGCTGCCCAGTGGCGCTGTCCTGCCGAACCGCGGCCCTGAGGCTCAGCGCGTCGCCGGGGCCAAAGACGGCCAGTTGATCGGCCTTGATGGGCCGCTCTTCGAGCCCTGCGGAGCCGGCGCCCTCCAGCACGAACACCATCGCATTGAAATCCGCTCGCCAGGGCAGCTGCAGCTGCGCGCCGGGGCTCACGCTGGCATGCAGGTAGGTGATGGGCGTCCAGGTCGTCCCCGGACCCTCATAACCCGTTACGTCGCCCGCAATGATGCGTACCAATGCGCCTCCGTCGTCGGAGGCCAGGAGCTTGACGTCGCTCGGCTCGATGCTCTGGTAGCGCGGCGGGGTCATCTTCAGCTTGGCCGGCAGGTTCACCCATAGCTGAGTACCGTGGAACAGCCCGCCCTTCCTGACCAGCTCCTCGGGCGGCATCTCATCGTGCAGGATGCCGCCGCCGGCCGTCATCCACTGCGTCGCGCCGTTGGCGATCAGACCTCCGCCACCGGTTGAGTCGTGGTGCTCGATCTGCCCGTCGAGGATGTACGTCACCGTCTCGAAGCCCCGATGCGGATGCCACGGCGCGCCGACCGGCTCGCCGGGACCCCACTCGATGGGGCCGAGATGGTCGAGCAGCAGGAAGGGGTCGGCTTCCTCCGGCGAGACCTGGCCGGGGAAGGGCCGCGCCACGGGGAAGCCCGCTCCTTCGAGCTGCTTGTGCGCTGAGGCGATGCGCGCTACCGGGCGGAAGCGCGCGGTGTCGGCGTCCGGTCGCGCGATGCGCGGCAGGACAAGGATGTTCTCGGCTGTGACTGCAGGCATATGAATTTCTCCTATCTCTGGACGCTATCACGAGATAGTTGAAAAGTCAATTAGATCCCTGCACCCCCGCGCGCCGGCCTATCCGGGCCCTTGCTTGATGGGCATGAGAACCGGCTCCAGGCCACGCGCCCGGCACTCGGCGTAGAACTCCTCGTGCACCGCCGGATCCTCCTGCTCGTAAGGCACCAGCTGCGACATGTGCGCTTCGGGTCCGCCGACGCCCGCTCCATAGAGCGAGAACCCGCCGCCGCGGAAGGCCAGCTGCCGCAGCGGCTCGGCGTTCGGGTTGGCGTGCAGGTGGTAGATCATGTTGCCCGGTGAGACGATCGACCCCGGCCGCAGCTCGAAGCGCTCGCGCGGGCCGCCGATCTCGCCGTACATGAGCTCGTACCCCGAGCCGGAGAGCACCAGGATCATCGCACCCGCCCCGTGTCGGTGGGCCTGAACATAAGTCACCGGCGAGAGCTCGTGGATGTGGCAGCCGTACACGCTGTCGGCCATGACGAAGCGCATATGCCGCGCGCCGGCGCCCTTGGCCTCCCAGTCCTCGAGCTGGAAGGCGCGCACGTCGGCCACGAAGTTGGTCTCCCAGCTACGCCTGCCCCAGGAATGGCCCTCGCGTGAGAAGAAGTCCTGGTCTTCGGCCGTGAACCGATCCGAGAAAACATAGGGATTGTCGAAGACGAACCCCAGGTTGTGGTACTGGTTCAGGACTTCGGGCGCGGTAGTCGCAGCCATCAGCCGCGCCGGGGATGAGCCGGAGGCGTTGAAATGCTGGTGCCAGGCATTGAGCGGAATGGCGAACAGGCTGCCCTCGCCCCACTCGAAGCTGATCCGTTTGCCACCCTCGTTCCAGACCTGGGTCGAGCCGCTGCCCGAAAGGACGTACGTCAATTCCTCGTACAGGTGGCGCTCGGCATTGAGCGCGCCGGCCGGCGGGATCTCGACCACGTAGCCATTGGTGACCTGCTGGTTGGCCAGCGCCAGATAAGCGCCCCGCCCTCCCATCCGCGGCCATGGTTCGAGCTCCAGCCGGTTCACGTCCTCGACGTAGAAGCCGCGGTGAACGGGAATACCTTCTTTCTCGAGCCAGTAGTCGTAGAAGCTCTGCTTGATGCTTCGGGCGCGCCACTCGGCGTAATCGAACGCCTCCGGTTGGGTCTCGACAGCCATATCCGAGGCTGACTATACTCGCATGGCCGATGATCGAAGCGCCGCCCAAGCAGGCCTCCGCCGAGGAGCCTGAGGAGAGCCTCAGAACCACCCGCGGTCCAATCTACGAGGCGGCGGTGCTCGGCTTCTCCCGCTACTGGTATCCGGCCGTGCTGTCGCGCCAGCTGGGCAAGAAGCCGAAAGCGGTCAAGCTGCTGGGCCAGGATCTCGTCTTGCTGCGGGCCAACGGCCGGCCGTACGCCCTGCGCGACCGCTGCGTTCATCGCGGGGTTCAGCTCTCCTACGGGACCTGCCTCACCGAAGGCACGCTGACCTGCCCATATCACGGCTGGACCTACGACGTGGCCAGCGGCGCCTGCGTGGCCGCCCTGACCGACGGCCCCAACTCGCCTGTGGTCGGCAAGAAGGGCACGTCCGTGCGGACCTATCCCGTAGAGGAGCGCGGCGGTCTCGTTTTCGTGTACATGGGTGACGACGAGCCGCCGCCATTCGAGGATGAGGTGCCGGAGGAGGTTCTGCGGCGCGATTGGACGCGGCAGGTCGTGGTCTCCGTCTGGAGGGGCAATTGGCGGGCAGCCATCGAGAACGGCTATGACGCCGGGCACGCCTCGTACGTGCACCGTAACAGCCTGCGCTGGCGGACCAGCATGGCGCTCCAGCCGGCCTGGTCGGAGCAGCGCGAGGGTTCGGTGGTCGGCTCGTACCTGCGCCGCGGCGGAGGCAAGCCGGGCAAGCCGGAAGAGATCTACCCCGTTGTCGGACGCTGGCCGCGCCACAGCTGGCTCCGGAAGAAGCTGGCCGAGATCGGGAAGACATCCAGCCGGCCGCGCCCCTGGGACAATCAGTTCCGGCTGCCGTGCATTATCCACAACACGTATGGCTACTACACCCACATCCGCTGGGCGGTGCCCATCGACGCCGAGACCACTCGCAACTTTCAAATGCTGGCGGGGCCGTACCACGGCGCTCGCGGCAGCGCGTTCAAGGCCCACTACTGGTTGTGGCACCGCTGGGTGTTCCATTTGCTGTTCAACGGCCAGGACGAGCGCATCATCAGCCGGCTGGACTTCAACGCGCCCGAGCGCCTTTACCGCCCGGATCGCTCGATCGTGGACCTGCGCAAATACATCGAAACGCACGCGCGCACGTGATCCGGGCGCTCGGCTGGGCCCTCCTGGCGCTGCTCGGCGGAGCGCTTGCCTTGGTTTTGGGGTACTTCGGCTTTCAAGCCTATCTCAAGTGGCTGACCAGCGAGCAGTCGCCGCCGGTGAGCTATCAATGACGGAGGTGCACTGATGGCTCGGCGCCTGGCAGCCGCGGCGCTCCTGGGACTGACGTTGCTGGCAGGGTGCGGCGGATCGGCTCAGCCGGCTTCGTCGGGATCAGCCGGCGCCTCGGCAGGCCCGACGAAGCTGCTCGTCATCTACAGCGCCAATTCCATCGATCAGGTGCCCGCCTGGGTGTCTCTGGATGGCGGCTACTTCGCCAAGAACGGCCTCGATGTCGATTTGCAGTACGTTGCCGGCGGCACGAAGACCATTGGCGCGCTGCTCGCTGGTGAATCGCAGCTCAGCATCCAGGGCGGCAACGAGGCCATGAGCGCGGTTAGCAACGGCGCCGACCTGGTGCTCATCGCTGGCCTGCTGCCGGTCTACGCTTTCAAACTCGAGGCCCAGCCTGGCATCAACTCCGTCGAGGACCTCAAGGGCAAGAAGCTGGGCGTGTCGACGATCGGCGGCACCGCCGATATCGCCTTGCGCACCTTCCTGCGCAAGCGCAACCTCGATCCCGACAAGGACGTGACCATCATCGCAACCGGCGATCCCACCACCAGCCAGGCCGCTCTGCGCAGCGGCGCGGTTCAGGCATCGCTGTCGGTACCCCCGAATACGCTGCTGGCTGAAGCCTCCGGCACGCATCCCATCGCCGATCTCGCCAAGGAGCGCCTGCCCAACGCGCAGAACAGCGTCACGGTGCAGCGCGCCTGGTTCAACGCCAATCGCTCCACCGCCCAGAAGCTTGTGGACTCGCTGGTGCAGGGCCTGGCGCGTATCAAGCAGGATCGGGCCTTCACCCAGCAGGTGATGCGCAGCCACTTGCGTTACGACGACCAGCAAGGCCTGGACTACACCTACGAATTCTTCGTCAACGAGGTCTGGCCCGACTATCCGCACGTCCGCGTGGAGCAGCTGTCCGACGCGCTGGCTGAGCTGAGCAGGGGCAATGAGAAGTTGAAGGGCTTCGACCCCGCCAAGATGATCGACGACTCACTCGTCCAGGACGCGGAGAAGCGCAAGCTGGCCGGCAAGTAAGTGACGGCAGCGCCCGGCGACAAGGTCGACCACGGCATATTCGCCATCCCTGCCACGACTCGCTCGCGCCTGATCCTCGAGGCTGCCTCCGAGATGGTCGGCGACGGCGGCTTCCCCGAACGGCAGGCCAGGGTCAGCCTGCGGGTGCAGGGCGCCGGTGACTGGCCGCTGACGTTCTTCGCCAGCGACACGCCCAGCGCCATCGACGAGGTCGTGGACGGACGCGCGCAGATTGCCATCGTCAACCCGTCTTCACCGCTGACGCTGGCTTATCGCGGCGCCGGGCCATACCATGAGCCGTTGCCGGTGCGTGCCATCACGGTCATCCCCTCGGAGGATCAGATGGCCTTTGCCGTGACCGAGAGCAGCGGTCTCAGGTCGATCGAGGAGATTGCCGATCGGCGCTTCCCGCTGCGCATCGGGATGCGCGCCCAGCGTGACCACGCCAGCTTGTGGTTCGTCGAGCAGGTATTCGACGCGGCTGGGTTCTCGCTGCAGGACGTGATCTCCTGGGGCGGTGAGGTCAAGTACATGGCGCGCATCCCGCAGGACCCGGCGCGGACCGAGGCCGTCCGGCGAGGCGAGGTCGACGCCATTTTCGACGAGGCGGTCAACCGCTGGATCTACCCCGCGCTGGACGCGGGCATGCGTCTCATCGAATTCGGTGAGCCGCTGCTCGGCAGGCTGGAAGCGATGGGCTTCCGCCGTGGCGTGGTCAAGCGCAGGGATTACCCGCGTCTGCCGGCCGATGTCACGAGCCTCGATTTCAGCGGCTGGCCGGTGTTCTGCCGCGCCGACGCGTCCGACGGCCTGATCGGCAGGTTCTGCGCCGCCCTCGAAGCCCGCAAGCACACCATCCCCTGGCAGGGCGAGGGCCCGCTGCCGTTGGAGCGGATGTGCAAGGACGGCCCGGACACGCCTCTCGACGTGCCGCTGCACCCCGGCGCGGAGCGCTACTGGCGCAAGCTCGGCTACATCGACTGAGTAGAATGACGGTCTTACGTGCCCTGCCAGCCCGTCTGAAAGAGAGGTGCGGCCATGTTGAAGATCTCCAGTATCGTCACTCCCGAAGAGGAACTGCAGGCCTACTACGAGGAGCTGCGCCGGCAGCGCCTGTCGCCGGCCTGGCTCTCGGCCGGGGTTACCCGCGAGCCCGCCAGCAAGGCCGTACCGCACGTGTGGCACTGGCGCGATCTTCGGCCTCAGGCCATGCGCGCCGCCGAGCTGGTCGGGACCGAGCAAGCCGAGCGTCGGGTGCTGCGCTGCATCAACCCCGAGCTGCCCAGCGGCGCGGCTAACACGCTCGTGGCCAACGTCCAGGTGGTTATGCCGGGCGAGATCGCCCGGGCGCACCGGCACACCGCTTCCGCGCTGCGCTTCATCATCGAGGGCGAGGGCGGCTGCACGGTCGTGAATGGCGAGCGCATCCCAATGCGCCCCGGGGACCTGGTGCTGACGCCCAACTGGACCTGGCACGACCACTTCAACGACACTTCCGCGCCGATGATGTGGCTGGACGGCCTCGACACCGCGTTGGTGCGCATGCTGGAGGCTGGCTTCTACGAAGAGTACTGGGCCGAGACGCAGGCGCCGGGCGTCGACCCGAGCGTCCATAAATGGCACTACCCCCTGACCGAAGCAAGGGCCGCCCTGCAAAGTCTCGGCGTCGAGAGCCCGTTTGACGGGCTCATCCTGGAGTACCTAAACCCGCTCGCTGGGCCGGTCATGCCCACCATCGCCTGCTTCATCCAAATGCTCCAGCCCGGGCAGCGCACCCGCGCCCACCGCCACGTGTGCTGTACCAACTACCACGTCATCGAGGGCAGCGGCTACTCCATCGCCGGCGACCGCCGGCTGGACTGGGAGGACAAGGACATCTTCACCATCCCCACGTGGACCTTCCACGAGCACGTCAACACCGGCGACCGGCCGGCTCTGCTGTTCAGCTTCAGCGACGCGCCGGTGATGAAGGCGCTCGGCCTCTACCGGGAGCAGGCGGAGTAGATGGCGGCCAGCCGAACCGTCCGCCTGCGCGTCAACGGCGTCGAGTACGAGCGCACCATCGAGGTCCGCAAGACGCTGGTGGATTTCCTGCGCGACGAGTGCGATCTGACCGGCACCCACGTCGGATGCGAGCACGGCGTATGCGGCGCCTGCACCATCCTGATGAACGGCGAGGCCGTGCGCTCGTGCATCATGCTCGCCGTCCAGGCTGAGGGCGCCGACTTGATGACGGTCGAAGGGCTGGCCGGCCCGGACGGCGAGTTGCATACGATCCAGCAGGCCTACCGCGACGAGCACGGCCTGCAGTGCGGGTTCTGCACCCCCGGCTTTCTCATGAGCACCTACGAGCTGCTGCAACGCAATCCCAACCCCACTATCGACGACATCAAAGATTGGCTGTCCGGCAACCTGTGCCGCTGCACCGGGTATCAGGACATCATCGAGTCGGTGCTGCTGGCGGCTGCCCGGTTGCGAGGCGAGAACCCCACGCCCAGCTCGCAGCTCGAGGCCGCGCAAGCGTAGGCCAGTTCTTCGGCGCCGACGGTTGAAGTTCTCGCTCAATCTGTACGTCGAGGGCCAGGCGGAGGAGCTCATCAGCTTCGTGAAGCGCGCCGAGGCGGCCGGCTTCGACCGCATCTGGACCCAGGAGGGCGACCGCTCGGCGCTGACCAGTGCGGCTCTGCTGGCTCCGTACTGCCGGACGATCAACCTGGCCACCGGCGTCGCGCACGCTTTCACCCGGCCGCCGTTCGAGACCGCGCGCCAGGCCGTGGACATCAGCCGTTACGCCCACGGTCGCTTCGTGCTGGGGCTGGGCACCAGCAGTCGAGCGACCGTGGAGCGCCAGTATGGTCTCGTCTTCGACCGGCCCGTTGCGCGTCTGAGGGAATACGTTGGCTTCACCCGCGCCCTGATGGAGGGATTGGTGTACCGCAAGAGCGTGCGGCTGGAGGGCGAGTTCTACCGCGCCGCCTACGATGACGAGCATGAGGCGTCCTCTCCGGATCAGCCGCCGCCGCTCATCCACCTGGGCGTGCTTGGCCCGCAGATGTCGGCGGTGGCCGGCCGGGTTGCGGATGGCCTGCTTGGCGGTGTCATGGGCACGCCGGCGTGGCTGCGCGACATCGTCTGGCCGGCTGTGAGGCGCGGCCGGCAGGCTGCCAACCGGGGCGGAGTCCCCTTCGAGATGACCGGCACGCTGGTATGCGCCATTTCGGGGGATCGCAGGCAGGCGCGACACGACACCGCCCGCTTCCTGGCGTGGTACGCGACCAAGCCATCGAGCTGGCCGGCCTTCGAGTGGCATGGCTTCGGCGACGCCGTCCATCGCCTCGGGGGCATGAGCGTCGATGAGGCCGCGCCGCTGATCCCGGACGAGCTCATCGACTGCTTCGCCGCCGCCGGACATCCCGACGAGGTGCGCCGGGCAGTCAGCCGTTTCGATGGGCTGGCGGATGGGCTGCGGGTGCTGCCGCCGCCGCACGTGCTCTCGGCAGCGGAGATGGACGTCTACCAGGCAGCCATCCTGGAGGTCTTCGGCCGCTAGCGGAGCGTTCTGATGGCCGCCTCCACGACGTCCCTGACGCCGGGCACGACTTCCGGCTCGAGCGCCGGGCTGAAGGGGATAGGCGCGTCGGCGCTAGCCACGCGCTCGATCGGCGCCTTCAGTTGGCCGAAGGCGTGATAGCCGATGCGCGCGGCGATCTCGGCGCCGACACCGCAGCTCAGGTGTGTCTCGTCGACCACGACCAGCCGGCCGGTCTTGGCCACAGAATCCAGGATCAACTCCTCGTCCAGTGGCACCAGCGTGCGCGGGTCGATGACCTCCGCATCGACACCCAGCTGGTTCAGCTCGTCTGCCGCCGCCAGGGCCTCGTGCACCAGCCACGACGTGGCGACGATGGTCACGTCCTGCCCCGGCCGGCGAACTCGGCCTCGGCCGAGCGGGAGTTGGCAGCTCTCGTCTGACTGAGGCCCGCTCGTCCCGTACAGCCGCCGCCCGTCCAGCACCACCACCGGGTTCGCATCGGCCACCGCCGCCGGCCACAGGGCTCGCACGTCTGCCGGCGTCGCCGGCAATGCGATGCGCAGGCCAGGCGTGTTCCACAGCATCGCTTGCGGGGAGTGGGAGTGTTGAGCGCCGCCTGCGCCGCGCGCTCCACCCGCGCAGTGCATCACGATCGGGACCACCACTTGCCCGCCGGACATGTACCTGAAATGCGGCGCTTCGTTCACCACCTGCTCCCAGGCGTTGAACATGAAGCTGCTGATGCCGAAAGTGACGATCGGACGAAGGCCGGCCAGCGCGGCGCCCAGCGCGGCCCCGGCCAGAGCGAGCTCCGACACCGGCGACGGCAGCAGCCGGTCCGAACCGAACACGTCGCTGAGGCGGGGACCTTCGGCGGGCGCATCGAAGTTCCCGATCACGACAACCCGCTCATCGGCTTGCATGATGTCTATGAGCGTCTGGTGGAGGGTCGACAGGTAGTTGGCCATTTCAGGCATAGAGGTGGTCGTAGGCGGCGGCAGGCTCGGGGTACGGGCTTTCGCGGGCGAACTCCACTGCTTCTTGCACCTCGCGCAGCACGTTGGCCTGCATGTCCTCGAGCTCGTCGGTATCGATCTCACCACCGCCGATGAGCCTTCGGGCAAAGCGCAGCAGCGGATCGTACTCGCGCCATTCGCTGAACTCGTCTGCTGGCGCCGGCTGCCAGGCCGTTCGGATGTCCGTACGCAGCGCCGGCGGCAAGCGATAGCGAGGCCCGCTCTGGCCCGGCCAGCCGTACGTCCGTACCTCCAGAAACCGCGGCCCATCGCCCAGGCGGGCGCCATCCACAGCTTCCCCGAGCGCGCCGAAAACGGCCTCGAAGTCCGAACCGTCCACCTCGCCCACCATCAGGTCGTACGGCTGGACAAGGCCCGCCAACCGGTCGGTGGCCAGCTGCGACTTGCTGCGAACGTCGTACGGGACGGCATCGTTGTTCTCGCACAGGAAGATGACCGGCGCACGCCATAGCGCCGCCAGGTTGATGGCCTCCATGGCGGCGCCTTCTCCCAGGGACCGGTCGCCCTGACAGGCCACGGCCACGTGCCCGGGATTGATCCGGCTGAGCGCGAGCGCGGCGCCCACCGCCGCTGGTGCGCTGGCGCCGACGATGGCCGAGGCCGACGGCACACCCAGCGCCGCGGACGAGACGTGGAAGCTCCCGGCCTTGCCCTGGCAATAGCCGGTCACCTTCCCGAACAACTCCGCCATCAAAGGCTTGAACTGCGCGCCCCGCCCCAGCAGGTGGCCGTGGCCACGGTGCGTCGTGAACACCAGGTCACCCGCCCGGAGAGCCATCCCGAGAGCCACGCCGGTGGCCTCTTGTCCGATGTAAACCGGGGTAATTCCCGGGAACTCGCCCGCAACACTGAGCTCGACGCAGCGCTCCTCGAACAGCCGCATGCGCAACATTGACCGCAAGGCTGCGAGGCGTTGGGCCGAGCTCAACTCAGCCATGGCTCTCTACTTCGGCCAGACGGTGTCCAGGTAGGAGACAATCTCGGGCTTCAGCTTGACCAGCTCTTCACTGCTGTTGTCCTGATAGGTGACGCCCTCTTTCGGCACCAGGTAATCGGCCACCTTGTCGTGCGGCACATCTTTCCGGTAACTGGCGACACCGGCAGTGTTGGTCCAGGCCGTCTGCCCTTCCTTGGAGAGGAAGTAGTCCAGGTACAGCTTGGTGGCGTTCGGGTGGGGTGGCTCCTTGAACACAACTAGTGTCCCGTTGCCCGAAGTGGTATAGGCGCCCTCGGCGAGCTGACTGCTGGGCACGTGCTTCAGCGGCAGCCCGCGCGACAGGAACTCATTCGTCAGCACGTCACTGGCGCCGATCGCCACCAGGTACTTCCCGCGCGCCGTGCTGTCCAGGATCTGCCGGTCGTCGTTTTCGATGGTGAAGTTTTGCGTCGCCAGCTGCTTGATGAACTCCTTGCCTAGCGACGGGGTGGCGTACCAGTACGTCACGACGGAAATGCCGCCGCCCGCCGTGCGCGGGCTGCGGAAGACCATCTTGTCCTTCCATTTCGGATTCAGCAGGTCCTTGTTGGACTTGAACTCGGATGGGCTTGCCTGGTCGCCGTTGACCACCCAGGGCGCCTTGACATAGGCGCTGAACACCAGGTTGTACAAGCCGGCCTTATCTGAGAACGAGTACTTACCGTTCAGCCACTGGCTGGGGTCGCTGTCGTTGGGACCGACCAGCCAGTCTTTCACCGGAACAATGACGTTGGCTGGCAGCAACGTTTCCAGCGCCGTGCTGGACCCGGTGATGCCGATGTCGACGATCCGCTGCCCGGCGGCCATGGGCGTAATGACCTTCGGCCCGGTCTGGTCCCCGGGCAGGCTCTGCAGGTCGACCTCTATGCCCGGATAGGCCTTCATGAAGCCTTGGGTGAGCGCTTCCCGCATCTCATTGCCTTGGGGGCCGATGACCGACACCTTGCCCTCTTTTTTGGCAGCCGCGACGACGTCGTTCCAGGCGGCGCCACTGGCCGGTTTTGCTGCCGAGCGCGCCGGCGTGGACGCCGGCGCCGCCGTGCCGCCGCAGGCCGCCAGCAGCACGGTCCCTAAGAGCGCCCCAGAGCGCAGCCAGTACTTCATGTCGCGTCATGGTACCGGGCTGCCTTGGTTGTTTAGTCACCAAACTCGGCGGGTTTGGTTGAGCAGAAGTCAAGCTTTCAGGCGGTAAGCGGTGGTATGCTGCCCGCGTTCATGGCAGCGACATTCAGGGGCCTGCGGGAGTTTATGGAGCTCCTGAAGAGCGAGGGTGAACTGGCCTGCATACAGGAGCCGGTGGAGCTCGACCAGGAGCTAGGCGCGGTCTGCGTCAAGAGCCTGCGCGGACGCGGGCCGGCGCTGTTGTTCGAGCGGCCGGGCGGCAGCAAGATTCCGATCCTGGCCAATCTGCTCGCCACCCGCCGGCGGTTTGCCCTGGCCATGGGCTGCGAGCCGCAAGACACCCACCGCGAGTGGAACTCGCGTGCAGAGCACCTGCTGCCGCCGGTCACGGTTGAGCGCGGCGCGTGCCAGGAGAACGTGTACCTTGGCGACCGGGTCGACCTCACCGCGCTGCCCGCGCCGATCTGGAACAAGCTGGATGGCGGTGCGTACATCACCCTCTCGTGCCACATCACCAAAGACGCCAAAACCGGCGTGCGTAACGTCGGCGTCTACCGCAACCAGGTCCATGACCGGAACACTCTGGGTTTGCTGGCCGGTCCGTACACCCATATCCGGCTGCAGCACCGCTACAACCCCGACGAGCCCTTCCCGGTGGCCATCGCCATCGGCGCCGATCCGCGCCTGACCATGGCTGCCTCCTCGCCCCTGCCGATCGACGTCGACGAGATGGCCATGGCCGGCGCCCTGCGCGGCCAGCCCCTCGAGGTCGTGCCCTGCAAGACCGTGCCGCTTGAAGTTCCCGCCGACGCCGAGTTTGTGATCGAGGGCGAGGTCCGCCCCGCTGAGCTGCGCGAGGAGGGGCCGTTCGGCGAGTTCACCGGGCACTACGGCGGGCCCAAGCTGCCGCGCAGCACCATCCACGTCACCGCCCTAACCCATCGGGACAATCCCATCCTCCACCTTGCCTACCAGGGCGCTCCGCCGCACGAGACCGATGTGCTGACGGCCGTCGGCAAGGAGGCGGAGATCATGCGCACCATCCACCTGCCTGGAATCCGCGCCGTGCATATCACCGAGGGCGGCTGCGGTGTGCTGCACGTCGTGGTCTCAGTGGAGAAGATGTACGAGGGCTACGGCAAGATGGTCGGTATGGCCGTGCTCGGCTGCAACGCCGGGCGGCATTTCAAGCTGGTGACCGTAGTCGACCACGACGTCGACCCATTCGATCCGTTGGCGGTCGAGTGGGCCATCGCCACGCGCGTCCAGGCCGCGCGCGACGTCGAGATCCTGAAAGAGGTCACGGGCATCTTCCTCGACCCGTCCATGCGGGAGGAGGAGCAGAAGGGCCCGGCGCGGACCGACAAGATGATCATTGACGCTACGCGCTACAACGCCAAGAGCTATCCCGAGGTGTGCCTCCCGGCCGACGAGGCCATGGCCAAGGTCGATCGCGAGTGGGAGCGCTACGGCATCCCACTTTGAACGGCTGACGGCGCTTAGGAGTCCGCGATCGCCTGGCGCGCCGCCGCCAGGGCAGCCCGCTCGTTCCACTTCTGGTAGTCGGGATGCGCGGCCACGGCTTCCATGAAGCGCGCCTTCATCGCCTGCCCGTAGACACGGCGGCGGTTCCCAACCAGGCGCTCGGTCTCCGCTTCGACGACTACTCGGAAGAAGCTCGGCCCGGGCTGGCGCAGCGCCGGCCGCACGTACTCCTCGAACTCGGCATGGGTGCGAATGGTGGCCGTGCGCTCGATGCCCGAGCTTCGAGCGATCCCTTCCAGATCGGCATTGCGAGCTGAGGCCGTGGGGCCCATGCGCGCGTAGCTCTGGTTGTCCATGACGACGATCATGAGGTTGGATGGACGGCTATCGCCGACGCTCAGCAGCGCGCTGGTGTTGTTCATCAGGCTACCGTCAGAGTCGAGGGCGATCACCGTGCGCCCGGGAAAGGCCATGCTGAGGCCGAGCGCGAACGGCACGCACAGACCCATGTTCATGCCCATGAAGTTGGGCCCGTTCGGCCGCACCTCCGACCAGATGGCGGTGTTGCTGGACAGGCTCGTGACCGCCAGCATGTGCTCGTCCACCCAGCCGGCCAGCCGCTCCAGGCAGTCGTAGCGGCGCATCTTCGTCGGGCTCTCCGCCGAGTTCACCACAACACCTCGCCGGCCAGCAGGAGCGCCACCGGAGTGGCGTAGCTGTGGCACATGAAGTGGCTGTCTACGATCGCCTTCTGGAGTTTCTTCTCCTCCGCGACGATCTGGTACGGCACACCGAGTGTTGACAACAGCGGCTCGGCCACCCGCTTGAACAGGGCCAGCTGCGAGCCGGGGATGCCGGTGCGGTCGCCGAAGTCGCCGCGATAGGAAGCCATGATCAGGAACGGCGCCCCGAAGACGATGCTCATCTGCGACAGCGCCCAGGCACCGACCAGCAGGCCGGCGATGCCGGTTACGAACACCGTCGAGCGGCCGCCGAGCGAGGAGCCGCCGCACATGGCGATGCCGGTGCTCTCGTCCGTGACCGTCACGGCGGTGAAGTACGGGTCCTTGCGGATGGCCTCGGTGAGGGAGAAGGTCGGCTCCTCAGGGAGCGTCACGATCAGATCGATGCCCTCAGACTTGAAGGTGTCCGTGACGATGCGCACGGCCTCCGGGCCCATGCGCGCCTTCTTCCGCTCATCGTCGACTTTGGCCGGAGCCGGGAGCGGGCTCTCGATCATGACTTGCCCAGCGCTTCCTCGGCGGCGGCCAGTACCTTCTCGCGCACGGCGATAGCGTTGGCGTCGTAGCTCTTGATCGCGCCTGGCTGTGGGACGCGCCAGGCCGGCACATGGTCCGTTGGGACGTCCAGCCGCGCGCTCACATAGCCATTGACCTTGGCGAACGCCGTCTGCTCCTCTTTCGAGAGCAGCCAGTTGAGATAGACCTTGGCCGCGTTCGGGTGCGGCCGGTTGTTGACGATGCCGACCGAACCGTTGGCCGGGCTCACGTCGGAGCCCTCCTTGATGCCCCGCGGGTCTACGACCTCGATGGGCACACCCTGCCGGCTGCGGGCTACCACGATGAAGTCAGCTCCGCCGAGCAGGACCGGCATGCGGCCCTGGCCAACCATGTCGACCTCCTGCGAGAAGTCCTTGATGACGGTCATCTGCTGCTGGCCGAGCTGCTTGATGAAGTTCGGGCCAAGCTCGGGATGCAGGTAGAAGAACGTGAAGGTCGCCTGGCCGGGTCCCGACTTCCGGGGGTCGTCGAGGACGATCTTGCCCTTCCATTTCGCGTCCAGCAGGTCCCTATAGGACTTGAAGTCCTCGGCTTTGGCCAGCTTGGGGTTGATGAACAGCGTTCCGCGTTGGAAGGGGGTCATGACCAACAGCGACTTGTTGGGGTCGAGGAACTCCATTGCGCCACCGCGCCAGGTGTTGGGATCCTTGACATCCGGCAGGATCAGCGCCGGCTCCAGTGGATCCAGCACCTTGGCCGGCACGAGCGCGGTCAGCCCGGTGCTGGTGCCGGTGACGATCACGTCCCACAGGAATTTGCCGGCGCCGCGCTCGGCGTTGATCCGGGGAGGAATGCCGGGGCCGGGATCGCCAACGAACTCGACTTTGATGCCGGGGAACTCCCTCTCGAATGGCTGCGTGAGGACGTCGCGCATGTCATTGCCGTCCGGGCCGAAGACGGCGACCGTGCCCTCCTTTTTTGCGGCCTCGACCGTCTGCTGCCAGTCGGCGGGGGCGGCGGCTGAGCCGGCCGGCTTGGCGCTGGCCGAAGCGGAGCTTGCCGGCTTCGCCGACGCGGCGCCCGAGGCCGCCGCCGAACCGGCCGGCTTCACTGCCGGTGAGCTGCTCGTTGGGGCTGCCGCCGAGCTTGCCGGCGCAGAGGTCCCTCCGCACCCCGCCGCCACAGCCGCCAGCAGCGCCAGGGTGCCCGCGCGCGCCAGCGCGCTCACTCCAAGACTCCTTTTCATGCTGAAACCACCTTCTCCACAAAAGCTCTCATGACCAGCCGCTCCACCTCGCGGATGCTCCTCACTTCTCCCGCCCTGATGCGCTGCAGCACCGGCATCACATCCTCCTTCGTCATCGCCTGGAGGCGCGCCTTCGAGCGGGCGACCTCTTCCATGACCTCAACCGACGGCACGCCGAACTCATAGGGCATGAAGCGATCGACGATGGCCTCGTCCAGCAGGTCGATGCGGTTCGTCGTCAGCACCACGACCGTATGTGCCGTGTCCAGATCGTCGATGTTGTGGAAGAACACCGAGTTCTGGCTGAAGTGCCATTCCTTCGCGCCCACCGAGCCGCGTGTCAGGAACAGCGACTCAACGTCGTCGAACAGGACCACTGTCCGGCGCACGGGATCGTCTTCGTGCCTGTGGTGGGCGCCTGCCTGGCCGTTGCGCGCGTATTCGAACAGATCCCGCAGCTGCTCCTCGGTGTCGCCGTAGCGCCCACGGGCGATGTCGGCGCCGTCGACCAGCATCATCACCACCTCGTTCCGGCGATCCAGGCTGGGACCGGTGTCGCCCATTACGCGGCAGAGCTCGTAGGTCAGCCGCTTGGCCATCGTCGTCTTGCCCACGCCGACGGCGCCGTAGAGCAGGAAGCCCTTCAGGGCGCTGCGCTCCAGATGGTGCTGCCACTGGTAGGCGGCGATCTTGGCCATCTCGGTCAGCATGCGCTTGTAGTGGTCACCGACGAGCTCGCGCTCTACGCGCCCGGGGAACTGGTCGGGCGGTCCTTCGCTGAACGGGCCGAATTCCTTGTAGAGGCGTTCGTACGTGTAGAGGTCGACGTCGGCGTCGCGCACGCGGCGACTATAAGGCAGGCTCTTCGCGTCCGCAAGCATCAGTCGCCGCATGATGCTTGCGCAGCGCTCAACAATAGGCGGGCATTCCGCCGTCGATAGAGTCACTTGGCCGTCCTTACAATCACGCTCGTGAAGCCGGCCCGGTTCGACTACTACGATCCGCGCACGTTCGACGAGGCTGTCGAGCGGCTGGCCGGCGCCTCCGGGGATGCCAAAGTCATGGCCGGCGGCCAAAGTCTGCTGCCGCTGATGAACATGCGCCTGGTCCGGCCAGCGGTCGTAGTCGACATCAACCGCGTTGACGGCGCGGACTACCTGCGGCCCTGGAACGGCGGCCTCGCGTTTGGGGCGACCGTCCGCCAGCGCCGGCTGGAGTGGGATCCCTTGGTCGCCGAGCGCCTGCCAATCCTCGAGAGCGCCGCGAAGCACATCGGCCACACCCAGATCCGCAGCCGCGGCACGGTGTGCGGGAGCATCGCGCACGCGGATCCGGCCGCCGAGCTTCCGGCTCTCGCCCTGGCCCTGGACGCCGAGCTGGAGCTGCACTCGCTGCGGGGCAAGCGCACCGTCCCGGCGGCCGACTTCTTCGTCGATTACCTGACGACCGCCCTCGAGCCGGACGAGATCCTGGTAGAAACGAGACTTCGCGGCTCGCCGCCGGGCATGGCCTGGGCCTTCCAGGAGGTCAGCCGGCGGCACGGCGACTTCGCCATGGTTGGGGTTGTGGCCGGGCTGGCCGTTCAAGCAGGCGCCATCTCGGATGCGCGGCTGACGTACTTCGGCGTCGGTGGGACGCCGGTTCGCTCCCGCGAAGTGGAGGCCCAGCTGAAGGGCCAAGCGCCCGGGCCGGACGCCTTCGCCGCCGCGGCCGCGGCAGTCCAGTCCCTGCTCGACCCGTCCGACGACGTGCACGCTACGGCCGCCTACCGTCGTTCCGTGGCGGGCGTGCTCACTCAGCGCGCGCTGACCGAAGCCTGGACTCAGCTCAGGAATCCTGCATGAGCGCGCCGGCCAGCCCACCGACCCACCGGACCTCGATGCCAGTGACCCAGCCGCGCTACGTCGGCCACGATACACCGCGGGTCGAAGATCCGCTGCTGCTTACCGGCCGCGCCGAATACGGCGACAACATCCGTCTGCATGGCATGCTGCACATGGCGATATTGCGGAGCCCTCACCCGCGGGCGCGCATCGTGCGTGTCGACGCCTCCAAGGCCGAGAAGCTGCCCGGCGTGGTGGCCGTCCTCACCCCTGAGGACGTGGCCCGCTGGTCGCGGCCGATCTTCGGCATCCCCGAGGGCTGGACCGGCCACGCCACCGCCATCGAGACAACCCACTGGGCCGGCGAGCCGGTCTGCGCGGTGGCCGCCGTGGATCGCTACACCGCCGAGGATGCGCTCGAGCTCATCGAGGTCGAATATGAGCCGCTGGAACCCATCGTCGATCCGCTGAAGGCGCTTGAAGGCGGCCCGGCCGTGCTCGAGACCAAGGACGGCAACGTCCCCTTCTCCCGCAGGTTCACCTTCGGCGAGGTTGACGACGCATTCTCGAAGGCCGACCTCGTTGTCAAGGAGCGCTTTCGGTGGCACCGCAGCAGCGGCAATCCCATTGAGACGTGTGTCTGCATCGCGCAGTGGGAGCCGGTCACCAATCAGCTCACCCTGCGCGGCAGCCATCGCTCGCCGCACCTGGTCCTGCCCGGTGTGGTGGCCTCGCTCGGCCTGTCACCCAACCAGATCCGCATCTACACCAGCCCGCTGGGCGGCAGCTTCGGGACCAAGACCTTCGTGCGCTACGTCGTCCTGACGGCGCTCATGGCCAAGAAGACCGGCGGGCGACCCGTGAAGTGGACCGAGGACCGCATCGAACACCTGGTCGGCAACGCCACCCACGCCTGGGACCGCTACCAGGACTGCGAGCTGGCCCTCAGGTCCGATGGCACGTTCCTCGGCTTGCGCATGAAGGTCGTGGACGATTGGGGCGCCTCGACCGAATGGCTCGCCGGCGGCATGCTGGTCAAGCCGATCATCTCCTTCAGCGGCTGCTACAAGATCCCGGCCTTCGAGTACGACGCGACGGGCGTGCTGACCAACAAGGTCGCCCAGGGCCCGTACCGCGGCTTCGGCCTGCCGTCGCACTACTGGATGCTCGACCAGCTGGTGGACATTGCTGCCGAACGCCTGGGATTGGACCGAGCGGAGATCCGGCGCCGCAACTTTATCCGGAAAGACGAGTTCCCCTACACCCTGGCCTCGGGCAACATCTACGACAGCGGCGACTACGAGGGCAGCCTGGATCAGCTGCTCGACAAGGGCGGGTACGCCGAGCTGCTGAAGGAGCAGGAGCGCGCCCGAGCCGAGGGCCGGCTGGTGGGCATCAGCATCGTGAGCAGCATCGAACCTGGCCTGACCAATACACCCATGCTGGCGCTGCTGTCGCCCAACATGTTCATGCGCAGCGCCTCGCCCGAGGGCGTCTCGATCCGCATCGACGCCTTCGGCAAGATGATCGCCGGGGTCGGCTTTCCTATGGGCGGCCAGAGCCAGTACACCTTCGTGCGCCAGGTGCTGGCCGATTACTTCGGCCTGGCGCCGGAGGACATCTCAGTCGTTCCCCTAGACAGCCAGACCATGCCGCCCGGCACTGGCCCAATCTCCAGCCGCATGGCTATCGCCTTGAGCGGCGCGGTCATGGGAGCCGCCAACCAGCTGGCCGAGAAGCTCCGCCGCGCCGCGGCCAGCATGCTGGAAGCCAATTTCGAGGATGTCGAGCTGCTGGATGGCCAGCTGCGCGTGCGCGGTGTGCCCGATAAGGCCCTGCCGGTGGTGCGCGTCGCTCAGTTCATGCTCGGCTTCCCCGAACGCTTACCCGAGGGGCTCGACGGCAATCCCGGCGCGACGTACGTCTGGAACCCGCCCGAGCCGGGCCTGATCGACGAGCAGGGCCGGGCCCGCTATAGCGTGACCGCGTCCGGCGCCGTTCACCTGTGCATGGTCGAGGTGGACCGCGGCACCGGCCAGGTTCGCATCCTGAAGTATCTCATGGTCGACGACTGCGGCGTGCGGCTGAACCCGAGCGTCGTGCGCGGGCAGCTCCAGGGCGGGGTCGCCCACGGCGTGGGCAACGCGCTGCTCGAGGAGTACGTGTATGACGACTCGGGCCAGCTCCTGACTTCGACCTACATGGACTACCTGCTGCCCAGCATCCACGACGTGCCCTTGACAGAGGAGCACCCCATGAGCACCCCCTCGCCCTTCACGGAGCTGGGCGTGAAGGGCATCGGCGAGGCGGCCATCCACACCACGCCGGCCGCCATCCTGTGCGCCATCAACGACGCCTTGCAGCCGCTCGGCGTTCGCATCACCGAAGCGCCTGCCACACCGCTGCGCATCTGGCAGGCAATCAACCAAGGAGAGCACTGAGCAGTTGCAGATCTTCACCTTCGACTTCATCCCCTACGGCAAGAACCTCAAAGGCCAGCTCGGCTACCCGGTAGGCCGCCACCTGTTCGATCCCGAGATCGCCGCCCAGACGTTCCACAATCACGTCGAGCAGTTCCAGCTGTGCGAAGAGGTTGGCTTCGACGGCATCAGCCTGAACGAGCACCACGGCAGCCCTTACGGGCTGGACAACTCGCCGAACGTCTTTCTGGCCTACGTCGCGCGGGCGACCTCCAAGATCAAGCTGACCATGCTCGGCAACCTGCTGCCGCTGCACGCCCATCCGCTGCGCGTAGCAGAGGAGCTGGCCATGCTGGACGTCATCACTCGCGGCCGCCTTATCGCTGGGTTCGTGCGCGGCATCCCGCGCGAGCACCTGGTCTACAGTGTGCCCTTGAGCGAGTCCAAGGCGCGCTTCGACGAAGCTCTGGACGTCATCTTCGGCGCCTGGAAATCAGACGTGTTCAGCCACCACGGCCGGTTCTTCAACTACGACGACGTCGACATGTGGCCGCGACCCTACCAGCAGCCGCACCCCCCCGTGTGGATGGGCGCCCTGAGCGACGACACCACGCGGCAGATCGCCCGACGGCCTGACATCGCCATCTGCCTCAACTTCTTCCCGCAGCAGGAAGTCAACCGGCAGATGCGCATCTTCCACGAGACGGCCGCCGAGGCGGGGCGCGTGGTCACCGATGACGACATCATTTATGGCCGGCACCTGTTCGTCGCTGAGACTGAGGCCGAGGCCGTCAAGGTCGCCAAGCCCCACGTGGAGTACTACTGGCAGAACCTCATCCATGAGATCAACATGGCGGCGCTGCATAAATTGATGGCCCAAAACCCCGACGTGGACTGGAACAAGGTGAAGCCGCCGTTCGACTACGGCGCCGCCACCCTGGAGAACCTGCGGGAGCGCGGGCTGCTCATCCTCGGCACGCCCGACCAGTGCTTCGAGCAGATCATGGATCAGTACGAGCAGGTGGGCGGCTTCGGGACCTTGCTGGCCATGATCCGCATGGGCTCCATGCCTCAAGACGTCCTGTTGCGCACCATCCGGCTGATTGGAGAAGAGCTTGTGCCCAAGCTGCACTCCGTCGAGTCGAAAGTCCATAAGGCCGCGGCGACGGCCGCCGCCTAAAGTTCAGGCATGCCGGCACGAGATCGAGAGCGCACCCGCGAGCGCGAGCACTACGAGGAGATCGTCGAGCACCAGCGCAAAGAACGCGAGCGGTCGTTCACCGGCCGGGTGGTCGTCCGCGGCGAGGAGATGCCGTGGTCGATGAGCCGCCAGGCGCTCGTCAAGCACTACCTCTGGCCGTCGCGCTACTCCAAGACAGATCCCATCGACGTCCTGGATGACTGGAACGTGTTCGTCCAGGACATCCGCGTTCATTCCGGCAAGCACCGCCACCAGGGCGGCCTGGTCATCTACATCATCGAGGGCGAAGGCTACTCCATCGTGGACGGGGAGCGCCATGACTGGGAGGCGGGCGATCTGCTGCTCCTGCCGGTCAAGCGCGGCGGGGTCGAGCACCAGCATTTCAACAAGGACGATGCCCATCCCGCCAAATGGATCGCCTTCATCAGCGCCGCCCTCTTCGAGCACGGCGCCAGCGAGATGGTTCAGCTCGAGAACCATCCCGACTTCAAGCCAGGTAGGAACGGGCGGTGAGCGCCACCCTCCTGGACTGGCTGTTCGACCTGCGTGATGCGCAGCGCAAGCAGCGCAGCAAGGGCGCGTGGCTGATCAAAGGCAAGGAACGGCCCTGGGAGCACAACCGTCAGGGCAAGATGAAATGGTTCATGCACCCGGCCCTGACGGACACCTGCATCCGGTCGATGCTTTTCTATGAGCAGGAGATAGCGCCCGGCGGCAGGAGCGGCGCGCAGCTCACGCCCGGCGGCCAGTGCATCTACATCCTGGAAGGCCGCGGCTATACGCTGCTCGACGGCGTGCGGCACGATTGGCAGGCCGAGGACATCGTCCAGATACCGCTTCGCCGCGATGGCGTGACGGTCCAGCATGTGAACACCGACCTGCGCCGCCCGGTGCGCTTCGTGTGCGCGGAGCTGAACCTGCTCGACACCTTGGGCGTCGACCGCGGGGCGGCACTGGAGCAGATCGAGAACGCCCCTGATTACGAAGGAGAAGACTGATGGCAGCTGTCGTTTCCAAGCCGGTCGAGAGGTACGTCCAGGCCGGGGAATACAAGACGCACTACTGGGAGGCCGGCGAAGGCGAGCCGGTGATCCTGTTGCACCCGGCCTGCCCGGGCGCGAACGGCGGCACCGAGTATCGCCACAGCATCGAGCCGCTGAGCCGGCACTTTCGCGTGCTGGCTCCCGACCTGATCGGCTTTGGCAAGACGGACCGAACGTGGAAGATGCTCAAGCATCCGGCCTACGTGGAGCACATCATCGAGTTCATGAAAGCCGTAGACGCCGTCCCGGCGAATCTGGTGTCCAACTGCCGCGGTGGCCTGGTGGCCATCTCCATCGCCGGTGAGCATCCGGAGATGGTGAAGCGGCTGGTGGTTATCGGCAACGCCGGAGGCGGCATCCCGCCGGACCTCGAGGAAAAGGCCCTGAAGCCCTACTCCGAATTCGTGCCCACGCGCGAGAATCTGCGGCATTCGCTGGAGCGCTGCTACTTCGACGCCGGCAAGGTCGACGACGAGGCGTTCGAGCAGCTGTTCGAGTCGGCCGAGGCGCAGTACAAGGCCTACCAGCAGTTGGGCGGCTATCCCATGGACGTGCCCAACCTCAAGCCGCTGCTGGCGCAGATGACCGTGCCGACACTGTTTATCTGCGGCCGCGACGACAAAGTGCTCACCTTCGAGCAGGCCATCAAGGGCTACGCCATGACGCCTGGCGCGCGGCTGTACGCCATGGCTGATTGCGGGCTGCATCCCCAGCTGGAGCATCCCGACGAGTTCAACCATGTGGTCACGGAGTTCCTGTCTGGCCGCATGGCGTAGCCGGTGTACGTCGGCCAGCCGGTGCCGCGCGTCGAAGACGACGCTCTCCTAGCCGGCCAGCAGCGGTTCCTCGACGACCTGAGCCTGCCTGGGCTGGCGCACGTCGCGTTCGTGCGCAGTCCCCATGCCCACGCCCGTATTCGGGCCATCGAGCCGTGGTCGGCGTTGGGCCGGCCCAATGTGTACGGCGTCCTGACTGGCGACGAAATCGCCCAGCAGACCAAGCCGCAGCGCGGCCGTGTGCCGCTGGCTAACTCGCCCCGGGTCTACGCCCTCGCCTACCAAAAGGTGCGCTACGTCGGCGAGCCGGTGGTGGCCGTCGCCGCAGCCTCGCGCGCCGCCGCGGAGGACGCCGCTGATGCCATCGACGTCGACTACGAACCGCTGCCGGCCGTAGTCGATCCGGAGGATGCCCTGCGCGCTGATGCGCCCCTGGTGTTCGAGGAAGTCGGCTCGAACGTCTTGTGGCACGACACCTTTCCTTACGGAGATGTCGAGGGCGCATTCGCCGGGGCCGACAGGGTCATCTCCGAGCGGTTCACCATCCACCGCTATGCCTCGACGCCGCTGGAGACGTTCGGCAGCATGGTCCAGTACGACCCCGCCACCGGCGGCTTCATCCTGTGGGGCCACGCTCAGCAGCCCGGCCAGGACCTGAACACCCTGGCCGCCGCGATGGGCGTCTCGCCCGGCCAGATCCGGCTCATCATCCCCCCACTGGGTGGCGGCTTCGGCAATAAGGTCCGCCCGCTGTACCACCTTGCCCTGGCGGTGCTGGCCCGCAAGATCGGCCGGCCGGTCAAATGGGTCGAAGACCGCAAGGAGAGCCTCCTCGGCCTCGGCCATGCCGCCGACGGAGTGATGGAGGTCGAGGCCGCGGTGAAGCGCGATGGCGAGATTCTGGGCCTCAGGTTCCGGAACATCGAGAACGAGGGCGCCGGCATCGACTTCGCCGGCCGGCACAACCTGCTAATGCTCAGCAATATCGTGAACTGCTACCGCGTGCCGGCGGTGTCATATGAGGGCTGGTCGGTCGTGACCAATCGCTGCCCGGTGGTGGCCAACCGCGGCATAGGCAAGCCGTTCATGTGCTTCGCCGTGGAGCGCATGGTGGACGTCATCGCCGCTGAGCTGGGCCTCGATCCGGTCGACGTTCGGATGCGCAACTTCATCCAGCCGGACCAGTTCCCATACGAAACGCCGTCCGGCCAGACGTACGACAGCGGCGATTACCCCGAGATGCTCCGGCGGGCGCTCGAGCTCGTTCCCGATCTGCAGCCTTCACCGGGCAAGCGCATTGGCGTGGGCGTCGCCGTCGGCGTCGAGCCTGGCGGCTCAAATCTCAGCTACGGCATGCTCATCAGCGGACCCAACCAGCTGCTGAGCGGCGCCGGCGAGGCGGCCCGCCTGCGCATGGAAGCAGATGGCACCGTCGCCGTCTACACCGGGAACCCGGACAGCGGCCAGGGGCACGCCACGGCCCTGGCTCAGATCGTGGCCGGCGAGCTTGGCGTGGACGTTGGGCAGGTGCGCGTGGTGAGCACGTTCGACTCGGCCAGCCACCCCTACCTGATGACCTCGGGCAACTACTCGAATAAGTTCCACGCCAACGATACGGCCGCCGTTATCGGCGCCGCGCGCAAGGTGAGGGAGAAGCTGCTTGCCCGGGCCGCCACGCGCTTGGAGGCCAGCCCCGACGACCTGGAGCTGCGGGCCGGCCGCGTATTCGTCCGCGGCTCGGACGACCGCAGCCTGCCACTCGCCGCCATCGCCGCCCGTGCCTATTGGAGCGTGGAGGACGAGCAGCCCGATGGCGAGCCTGGCCTCGAGGCGGTGTTCTACTACCGAAACCCGCTCAGCAACCGGCCGGACGACCGGCAGCGAGTGCGGGTGCAGCTCGGCTTCTCCGCCGCCGCGCACGTCGCGGTCGTTCAAGTCGACCTCGAGACGTTCGAGGTGAAGGTTCTGCGCTACGCCGTCGTCCACGATTGCGGCCGCGAGATCAACCCCATGATCGTCGAGGGCCAGGTCCACGGCGCGACCGTGCACGGCATCGCCGCCGCGCTGCTCGAGGAGTTCGTTTACGACGAGCAGGGCCAGCTGCTGACCACGAGCTTCATGGACTACCTCAAGCCCGGCGCCACCGAGGCGCCGGATATCGCGACGGGGCGGCTGGAAACCCTTTCGCCGTTCACCCCGCTGGGGACGAAAGGCATCGGCGAAGGCGGGGCGATTACTGCGCCGGCGGCCATTGCGAGCGCGGTTGAGCATGCCCTACGGCCGCTCGGCATCCGGATCACCGGCCTGCCGATCACGCCTGACCGGCTGTGGAGGGTGGCCAGCACCGGCGGGACGCGATACCCGGGCTAGCCGACCGGCAGGGTCTCCTGACGGCGCGCCGGCACAGGAAAGAACTCACGCACGGTTCGGATTAGCAGCCCCCGAAATTGATCCACTATTGGGCGCGGCTGCCGCAGCCGGCGAGTCACCAGGTAATAGGACAGCGGCAGTGATAGATCGGTGATCCTCAGCGGCACCAGCTGTCCGGCGGTCACCTCGCGGCGGACTGCCGCCCCGAAGATGACGCCTACGCCGCCGCCCGCGGCGACCACCAGCTTGACGCCTTCCAGTCCCAGCAGGCTAACGCGCTTGGCTGCGCTGAAACCGCGATGGGTGAGATGTTCCCACAGCTGTGCCCAGTATGGTTCCCCGAACGGACCAATCAAGGTTTGCGAGCGGACGTCATTCCAGGCCAGCTCCGGCTTCTGGGCCAACGGCGAGCTGGGGGCCACGAAGAACACCAGCTCGTCCTCGTAAAGGGCCTCGACCGCCAGGTCGCCGCGGTCGACCGGCTGCGGGCCGACACCAACCGGGCCGACCGCCAGGTCGTAGCCTTCCTCGACGAACGTCTGCCACATGTCCGAAGGGGGCAGCACGCGCAGCTCGACCTCGGCCCCTGGCATGGTGCGCAGGAACTCGCCCACGGCAAGCGGCAGGACGTAGTTGCCTGGCGCGGTGCTGCTGATGAGCCGCAGCCGGCCGCCGCGCCCCGATTGCATGTCCTCCAGGAGGCGGTCTATCTCGGAGAGCTGCACGAGCGCGTTCTGCGCCTGCTCGGCCAGCTGCATGCCGGCCGACGTGAGCCGCAGCCGCCGGCCGTGGCGCTCCAGCAGCTGTACGCCTGACTTCTGCTCGGCCAGCCGCAGCGCGCGGCTTACCGCTGATTGCGTGAGGTACATCTCGTCGCCGATCTCGGCGAGCGTGCGGCCCTGCCGCAGCGCCACGAGAATATGCAGATCGGCCGGCGAAAGCGACATGAGAGTTGCGTTCGGCGCAAGTATTATAGGCCGGCGATTGGAGCCAGACACGACCCCGCGAGGTCGAAGCGGGCGACATGCGCCAGGCAGCCCGGCGCCAGCCAGGGACGTGCCACGTGGTCCGCGGTCGCCGGCACCGCGATGCAGCAGCCGCCCGCGGCCCGCACCAACGCGATTCCGGCTGCCACGTCCCAGGGGCTGGCTGAGCTGATGAAGGCCACGTCGATGCGCGCCGCCGCGACGTAGGCCAGCGTCAGCGCAGCGGACCCAAGCCGCCTGACGCTCCGAAAGCGCCGCACCATCTCGCCGTAGCGTTCCACGTCAGATCTCGGATCGGGCGCGCAACTCCACTCGCGATGTGTGGGAAAGCTCGTTACGAGCGTCGCCTGGTTCTCGGCGGCCGTGCGTCGGGAGCTCAGGCGGCGCCCGTTGCAGAACGCCCCATCGGCGCTGGCCACGAACAGCTCCGACCGGATCGGCTCATAGATCGCCCCCCCGACGAGTTGGCCGCGCCAGGTGGCGCCGATGGACACACAGAAGAACGGGATTCCGGAGATGAAGTTGTTCGTGCCGTCGATTGGGTCGACGTACCACACCACCTCGGCGTCCCCGCCGGCGCCGAATTCCTCCCCGAGCACGCTCGACTCCGGCATGCGGCTGAGCAGGAACTCGCGGATGGTTTCCTCCGACCGCCGGTCATGCTCGGTGACCACGTCATGGAAATCACGCTTGGTCTGCACCAGCCCGGCATTGGAGAACGCGGCCCGGAGCTGGTCGCCCACGGCCTCGGCGGCGGCCGCCGCAAGCCGTGCCAGCTCGCGCGAGATCGAGGGCGCATCGTTCATCGGATTCAGGCGTGGACCGGCGCCGGCACGCGGGTCTGCTCGGCGGTGGGTTCCACGCGAGAACCGTCGGCCGCGAACAGGTGCAGGTCAGAGGACAACACCGAGCACACCGTCTCCGGGCGTTCGGCCGCGGGTGGTTCGGCGAAGGTCAATCCGAACAGCGGCTGGCCCAGAATGCGCGCGCTGACAATCCAGGTGGCGCCGGTCGGCAGCACTGCTTCCAGCTCGGCGGGCGCGCTCCACGCCGCCTGGCCGTTGCTGGAGCCGAACCGCAGCGCTTCCGGGCGGAATGCCACGCTGGCCACCTCGCCTGCCAGCGCGGGCCAGCGCTCGGCCACGTAGGCCGCCAGGGATGCGCCAAGCTCGTGGCCGTCCAGAGGGACGGCGTTGATTGGCGGGCTGCCCACGAATTCGGCCACGAAGCGGTTGGCCGGCCGGCGATAGATGTCCATCGGGCCGCCAATCTGCTGCACCCGGCCGGCGTCCATTACCGCTACCAGGGTGCCCAGGGTCATGGCTTCGAGCTGATCGTGCGTCACGAACACGATCGTCGTGCCCAGCTCCTGGTGGATGCGCTTCAGCTCGGCCCGCATCTCCAGCCGCAGGCGAGCGTCCAGGTTCGACAGCGGCTCGTCGAGCAGCAGCACCTGCGGGCTCACTGCCAGCATGCGGGCCAGGGCCACCCGCTGCTGCTGTCCGCCGCTGAGCTGGGCCGGATAGCGCTCCGCCACCTCCGAGATGTGGAGCAGCCGCAACATCTCGTCGACCCGGGCGCGCCGCTCGCCCCGCGGCATCTTGCGCTGCGTGAGGCCGAATTCGACGTTTTGCCGCACCGTGAGGTGCGGCCAGAGCGCATAGCTCTGGAACACCAAGCCCATGCCGCGTTCCTCAGCCGGCACGTACTGGCTGCGCGCCACGGCATCGAGCACACGACCGCCGACCACGATTTCGCCCGCGGTCGGCTGCTCGAGCCCGGCGATCATGCGCAGCGTCGTCGTCTTCCCGCAGCCCGACGCCCCCAGCAGGCACATGAAGGTGGCGTCGGGAACGGTCAGGCTGAGGTCGTCGACCGCCAGCATCCCGCCGGGGTAGATCTTCGTCAGGCCCCGCAGCGCGATCTCGGGCATCAGCCTCCTCCAAGCCCTGAGGCTAAGCTGCTGCCGGTCAGGCGTTGCGCCAGGTAGGTGACCGCGAAGGACACGGCTGCGATGACCAGCACGGCGGCGTTGGCCAGCTGTGTGTAGCCATAGCCGATCAGGCGCACTGAGAGCGTGGTCAGCACGTCGGTGCCCGGCGTGGCCAGCATGACCACGATGCTCAGCTCCTTCAGCCCGGCGATGAAAGGCAGGATGACGCCTGTGGCCAGCGCGCCTTTCTGGATAGGCAGCACGATGCGGCTGATGCGCCGGCCCCAGCGCGCCCCGGAGATCTGGGCCGCCTCTTCGGGCTCACGGCCGAGCTGCATCATGGCCGCGATCCCCGCGCGGGACGCAAACGGCAGGTAGTTGATCGTCAGGATGAGGATCAGCAGCGCCATGGTGCCGTACAGCGCCGGGATTGGCCCGCGGCGCACAGCGAACAGCGACAGGTAGGCCGCGGCGAAGGCGATCCCCGGCACCAGATAGGGCAGGAAGCTCACCTGGCGCAGAAAGACCGATAGCCTGCTGCCCTGGAGCCGGACCACGACGTAGCCCACCAGCAGGCCCAGCAGGCTGCAGGCGATGGCCGCCAGGCCGACGATCCGGAGGCTGTTCCAGGTGGCGTTCAGCAGCTCTCGCCCGCGGAGCAGGCCCTGTGGGTAGCCTACGAAGGCGGGGATCTTGTCGCCGATCCAGAAGTCGAACGTGAAGTTCGACGGCGTGAACTGGCCCTGCACCCGCATCAGCGTCGAGAGCAGGAGCGCCACAATCGGCACCACGACACTGATGACGAACACCAGCGTCGCCGCCGCGAGGGCTGGGTAGCGCAGCCCGCCCAGGCGCTTACGGCGGTCCATCGCGCCCTTCGAGCCCACCGTCACGAAGCGCTTCTGTTCGCGCAGCAGCCAGGTGTCCGCGACCACGAACAGGATGCCCACGAGGATGATCACCCCCGAAAGCGCGGCCATGACGCCCCGGCCGCCACCGCGGAAGGACTGGTACAGGGAGGTCGAGAGCAGGTTGTAGTTGATGGGCAGGCCCAGGATGTACGGCGTGCCGAAGGTGCCCAGCATGCGCGAGAACGTCAGCAGCACGGCGGACATGACCGCGGGCAGCATCAGCGGCACGACGATGCGCCGCGTCGTGGTCCAGCCTCGCGAGCCGAGAACCCGGGCTGATTCCTCGAGCTGGGAGTCGAAGCGGCGCAGCGCGTTGCCGAACAGCAGAAACGCGAACGGGAAGTAATGGATGCCAAGGGTGACGATGATCGGCACGGTGCCGTAGGCCACCCAGTTCGGTGGGTTGAAGCCCAGCGCCTCTAGGAAGCCCGGCTGGCCCGCGATGGTGCGGTTCTTGAACAGCGTCAGCCAGGCCAGGGCGAAGGTCCATGAGGGCAGCATGTAGGGCACGACGAGCGCGGTCGCCAGCCACTTCTTGCCGGGCATGTCGGTGCGCACCACGAGCCATGCGAGAGCGCCGCCGAGCGCGAGCGACAGGACCGTGACGCCGCCGGACGTCACCAGGGTGTTCAGCAGCGGCTGCCAGAAGAGCAGCTTGCTGATGGGCGAGGCGAAGACGCGGATCAGGTAGTAGCCAGTGAGCTCACCGGGCGGCTGGCCGACGTTAGTTTGGTCCCCGGTCTGGACGACGACGGCGTCCACCAGCATGGACGTGATGGGCGCCACCACCAGGTACAGACAGACCAGGCAGAGAACAACCGCGATCGCGGCCGTCGGCTCGTAGCGGGCTACCCGCAGCCGGTACAGCAGGGACCCGCGCCAACTTGGCGCCCCGACGGCCAGCGCGGCTATTTGCGGTTCAACCTCCAGAAGTCGGACAGGCTCTGCCTCATCTCCCAGGCGCGCTGATTGCCCGCGGGCGCCAGGAACACCAGGTTCTGCTGCCAGTACTCGCGCGGACCTACGAACTCATTCTGTCCCGGCGGGACGGATGTGTTGGCCGAGAAGCCGCCGTGATCATTGATGCTGGCGCCGGCGCCCTCCGCCGTCATCAGGTAGTGGATGTACAGCTTGGCGGCGTTGGACGAGGGCGTGCCGTGGACCATCACCGCGTAGCGCGGGTAGGCATAGCCAAGGAACGGCGTGACGCCTTTGCACGGGGTGATCTTCTGGCCCTGCGGAACGGCCTCGCTGAGCTTGCCCAGCGACATGATGCCCACCGGCGGGTCCTTCTGGTTAGGGCCGCCAACCGCCGCGGCGGAGTCGTCGTCCGACTTGCCGAGGATCGGTTGGTTGGCTGCCCATCGCTTGATCCACTCATAGCCCGCGTTCTTCTCCGTGGTTTGCAAGGTGCCGCCATACTTGGCCTGGTAGGCGGAGGCGAGCTTCGAAGCGTAGTCATCGCTCACCAGCCAGCTGAACCAGGTAATCTGTTCGGGCGTACCCAGCGGATCGCGGATCGCCGTCTTGCCACGCCATTTGGGCTCCGTGAGCTCCCACATGTTGGTGATCGGGCAGGTGCTGCCGTAGGCCTCGGGGTTGTAGTCCAGCACCTTGGCGTCCCACAGTTGAACCAGGGGGTTCTGCCACTCGGGCGGGATGGCCCTGGCCATGTCCGGGGGTACGTAGTTGTCGACGATCTTGTCGGGGATGAGCTGTCCTTGGACCAATGCGCCATCTTCAATCGACAGCACGCCCAGCTTGACGTTGCCCGACTGGACCTCGCGCCGGACCTGCTCGACCTGTGTTGGACTGTCGGCCTTAGCACCGTTGACCTTGAGGCCGTACTTGGCTTCGAAGTTCTTAGCCAGCGTGGTGACGATGCCGGAGTTGTTCAGCGCTCCCAGCGGCGGCTCCTTCTTGGCCGCCTCGAGGAGCGCCTGCTCGTCCCATGTGTCGGCGGCCTGACTGGCGGCAGGCTGGGCTCCGGTTGGTGCCGCCGAGCTGGCCGGGGCGCTCGTGCCTCCGCAGCCTGCCAGGAACAGCAGGGCCAGCGCTCCCAAAGCGGCATACCGGCGGTAGGCCGACTGTTTCATCTATGCGACCTCCACTGAATTGGTTGCTCGCAGGCTTTGCTCGAGCGCCGCCAGCAGCTCGCCCGGGTTCTGCACGACCAGGTCGGGCTCGACGCGGACTTTGTACGGAACGTCGTAGGTGTCCTGATCGACCATCAGGATGGCGCCGCCCACTCCGGCGCGGCGGCCGCATAGCACGTCGCGGTCGAAATTGTCCCCCACGTACCAGCATTGGGTGATGGCCACACCCAGCCGGCGGGCGGCGAGCTGAAGCATCCGCGGGTTGGGCTTGCGGATGAGGTGTTCGTCCGAGTAAATCTGAGCGCCGATGTACTTGGCGATGCCCGCCCCTTCGACGGCCTCGCGGTGGACCTGTCCGCACAGCGCATTGCTGACGATTCCCACACCGATGCCGTGGTCATGGGCGCAGGCTAGCAGCTCCACCGCGCTCGGCCGGACGGTCCGCTCCGCCTCCAGGATTCCTAGGCGATAGCACAGGTGGAATGCGCGCTCCAAGACGGCCTGCCGGCTGGCGGCCGGCCAGTCGGCGGCCACGAAATCTTCCCAGAACTCTTCGTGGGTAACGTCGCGCGGCGCGTAGGGCCGGGATTTGGCGTTCTTCCAGGCTTTCCAGGCCGTGAGGCCGCTCTCGATGTCCTCCAGGACCATGGGCTCGTCGAGCTCCGTCTGGCCATGCTGGACGAGCAGGTCGTAGACTTCGCGCGCCAGCTCGGCTACCCCGCCGGGGCGCTTACGCGTGGTGAACACGACGCCGCCGAAGTCGACCAGCAGAGCTTGGGGCGCCACCAACTCCGCCATCAGCAGATCAAAACACCCTCAGCCCAGGATTTGGTATACATCTGCCACGGCCTCAGTTAAACGATTAAACCCCTCGATTCGCCGCCACTCTAGATGATTCGAAAGCGTTGGTCAAGCGCGGCGCTGTGCGGCTGACGACGGCCCAGGCCCTGGTGCGCTTTCTGGCCGGCCAGTACGTGGAGCGCGACGGGCAGGAGCGGCGCTTTTTCGGTGGCTGCTTCGGCATCTTCGGCCACGGCAACGTGGCCGGCATCGGCCAGGCGTTGCAGCAGTATCCCGAGCTGCTGACCTACTACCAGGCGCGCAACGAGCAGGCGATGGTCCATGCCGCCTGCGGCTACGCCCGGATGAAGAACCGGCTGGGCGCGATGGCCTGCACCACGTCCATCGGGCCGGGCGCCACGAACATGGTCACCGGCGCAGCGCTGGCGACCATCAACCGCCTGCCGGTGCTGCTGCTGCCTGGCGACGTGTTCGCGTCGCGCGTGCCGGACCCTGTGCTGCAGCAGCTGGAAGTCCCCTGGCGCGGCGAGGTGTCGGTGAACGACTGCCTCGGGCCGGTCTCGCGCTACTGGGACCGTATCAGCCGGCCCGAGCAGCTCATCCCGGCGGCGCAGCAGGCCATGCGCGTGCTCACCAGCCAGGCCGAGACTGGTGCAGTCACCCTGGCGCTGCCGCAGGACGTGCAAGCCGAAGCCTATGACTTCCCGGACGAGCTCTTTGCCAGGCGGGTGTGGCGGATCGGACGCCCGCTGCCGGACCTGGCAGCGTTGCAGCAGGCGGCGGAGCTGATCCGATCGGCCGAGCGACCGCTGATCGTGGCAGGGGGTGGTGTCATCTATTCGGAGGCCACCGAGGCCCTGCGGCAGTGGGTGGAGGCGTCCGGTATTCCCGTGGCCGAGACCCAGGCCGGCAAGGGCTCGCTGCAGTACGACCATCCCTCGTCGGTTGGGGCCGTTGGCGTGACTGGCAGCTTTGCCGCCAATCGGCTCGCTCGCCAGGCGGATCTGGTTATCGGTATCGGCACGCGCTGGAGCGACTTCACCACGGCTTCCAAGAGCCTCTTCTCGCGGCCTGGCGTGCGGTTCATCAACGTCAACGTCGCCGAGTTCGACGCGGCCAAGCACGCCGGCCTGGCCCTGGTGGGCGACGCGCGAGCGGCCATCGAGCGGCTGGCGGAAGCAGGCGCGCGGGTGGACACTGCCTATCGGGAGGAAGCGGCGCGGCTCAATCGCGAGTGGGACGCTGAAGTCCAGCGGCTGCACGATCTGCGCCACGAACCCCTGCCGGCCCAGAGCGAGGTCATCGGCGCGGTCAACCGCTTCGCCGCCGACCAGGACGTCGTCGTCTGCGCCGCCGGCTCCATGCCCGGCGAGCTCCACAAATTGTGGCGGACACGCGATCCCAAGGGCTACCACATCGAGTACGGCTACTCGTGCATGGGCTACGAGATCGCCGGCGCATTGGGCGTCAAGATGGCCGCTCCCGAGCGCGAGGTGTATGCGCTGGTCGGCGATGGCTCGTACCTGATGCTGAATGGGGAGATCGTCACCTCGATCCAGGAGGGATTGAAGCTGACGATCGTGATCGTCGACAACCGCGGCTTCGCTTCAATCGGCGGGTTGTCGCGCTCCATCGGCAGCGACGGCTTTGGCACCCAGTACCGCTACCGGACGAAAGGCTCGCTGGGCCTCGATGGCGACTCTGGCGCGGCGCGTGCCCTACCCATCGACCTGGCGGCCAACGCCGAGAGCCTGGGCGCCTATACACTGCGCGCCCGCACGCTCGACGAGTTCCGGAGCGCCCTGGCCGAGGCGAAGAAGATCGACCGAACGGTCGCTATTCACGTGGAGGTCGATCGCTACGTGAGTGTCCCTAACTACGACGCCTGGTGGGATGTACCCGTGGCGGAGGTCTCCGACAGCCCCTCCGTTCGGGAGGCACGGCGAGACTACGAGGCCAAGCGGCGCTCGGCCAGGAGCTACTGGTGATCCGGGTGGGCACCGCGCCCGTTAACTGGGGCGTCGATCCCGAGTACACCTGGATCGAGCAGCGGCCGTATCGCGAGATCCTGGACGAAATGTGCCTGGCCGGGTACGACGCCACGGAATGGGCGTACACCTTCCCGAGCGATCCCGACGAGCTGCGGCGTGAGCTGGGCGCCAGGAAAATGGCGCTGGCCTCTTCCTTCTGCTCCGTGGACTTCCTGGGCGCCTATGATCCCGAGCCGGCGCTGAAGGTCTGCCGTCTCCTGAAATGCCTGGGCTCGCGGGATTTGCTGGTGGCGCAACGGGGCACACCGGAGCGCTACGCCAAGGCAGGACGCATTGAGGCCTCCGACGGACCTTCCGACGGCGACTGGCGGCGCTTGGTGGCCAACCTGCACGATCTGGCCGAGCGGGCGCGCCAGCTCGGCGCCCGGGCGGCCTTCCATAACCATGCCGGAACGGCCGTGGAAACCGGTCCGGAGTTGGAGCGGTTGTGCGCTGACACAGATCCGGCGCTGGTACGGCTCTGCCTCGACACGGGCCACCTGGCGTATGGTGGGACGGACCCGGTCGCCTTCGCTGCGGAGCATGCTGACCGCCTGGGCTACGTCCACCTCAAGGACGTCGACGCCGCCCGGCTGCGACACGCCCGCGAGCGAGGCCTGGCCTTCCTGGAAGCGGTGCGGGCTGGCATCTTCGTCGAGCTCGGCCATGGCGCGCTGGACCTGCCGGCGTTCATCGCCACGCTAAGGGCTGTGCGTTACGAGGGCTGGCTCATCGTCGAGCAGGACAGCGCGACGCGCAGCCCGCTCGAGAGCGCGCGCATGAACCGGCAGTACCTCAAAGAGAACTTCGGGCTGTGAGCAAGCCGCGCTCGAAGCTGCATCTGCCGGCGCCCGACGTGGCCATCACGCCGGCCCGCGCCGGCTGGCGCTATCTGTCGTTCGATGTGGCGCGTCTTCGGCCGGGTGAAGAGCTGCGCTGCCCAACCGGCGGCTCCGAGGTGGCCATGGTCGTCCTGGGCGGGACCTGTATGGTGGAGTGCCAGGACAAGCGCTGGACGGGCGTGGGCCGGCGGGCAAACGTATTCGAGGGGCTGCCCTACGCCTGCTACTTCCCGCGGCGTGCCTCCTTCGCCGTGAAGGCGGAGACTGAGTTGGAGCTCGCCTTCGCCCGTGCTCCGTCGAACAGGGACTTCACCCCGCGGTTGATCGAGCCTAAGGACATCGACATCGAGATCCGCGGGGCAGGCAATGCCACGCGCCAGATCAATGCTGTCATTCACCCCCACCACCCGGCCCACCGGCTGGAGGTGGTGGAGGTCTACACGCCCGCCGGCAACTGGTCCAGCTACCCGCCCCACAAGCACGACGTCGACGACATGCCGGCCGAAGCTAAGCTGGAAGAGGTCTACTACTACAAGGTCCAGGGCCCCGGCGGGTACGCCATTCAGCGCGTGTACACCAAAGATGGCGAGCTGGACGAGGCCATCGTCGCCCGCGACGGCGACCTGGTTCTGGTGCCGCGCGGCTATCACCCGGTGGTGGCGGCGCACGGCTACAACGTCTACTACCTCAACGCCCTGGCCGGCGACACGCGCACCATGGCCGCGTCGGACGATCCCGACTACGCTTGGGTGCGGGACACCTGGGCCGGCTTGCCAAGGGACATCCGGCTGGTGATGTGACGGGCGCAGAGGTAGCGCGGCTTCGGGAAGAGGCGCGCGAGGTCCGAAAGCTGACGCTGCAGGCGGTCTATTGGGGCAAGGCTGGGCATGTTGGCGGGCCGTTGTCGTGCGCCGACATCATGGTTGCCCTGTACTTCAAGGTGGCGCGCATCGATCCCTCGCGCCCGGACTGGCCGGATCGCTACCGCATCATCCTGTCCAAAGGCCACTCCTGCTTGGCGCAATACGGCGCCATGGCCCGGCGCGGTTACTTTCCCGTCGATGAAGTGCGCACCTTCGACCAGATCGACTCGCGCCTGCAGGGCCATCCCGACATGTGCAAGCTGCCGGGACTCGACATGTCCAGCGGCTCGTTGGGCCAGGGGCTCTCAGCCGGGCTCGGCATGGCCCTTGGCGCACGGCTGAAGGGGCTCGACTTCCATACCTGGGTCGTCCTCGGCGATGGCGAGTGCCAGGAGGGGCAGATCTGGGAGGCGGCCGGCATGGCCTCGCGCTTCGGCGTCGATAACCTCACGGCTATCGTGGATGGCAACGGCCTGCAGCAGTTCAGCGACTGGGGAGGGCTGCTGCCGCGGGATCGCTGGCAGCCCTTGGAGCAGGCGTCCCAGCGCTGGCGCGCTTTCGGCTGGGAGGTCCAGGAGATCGACGGGCACGCTCCCGAGGCCATCGTGGCTGCTTGCGAGCGGGCGCGCGGCGCCCGCGGCCGGCCGAGCGTGATCCTGGCACGCACGGTGAAGGGCAAGGGTGTGTCCTTCATGGAGAACGACGCGAGCTGGCACGCGCGCGTGCCTACGGACGGCGAGCTGGCGCGCGCCCTGAAGGAGCTGGCGGAGTGATCGCCACGCAGGCGGCCATGCGCGAAGCGTTCGGCCACAAGCTGGTCGCGCTGGCTGAGCGCTGGCCGGAGCTGCTGGTGGTCGATGGCGATGTGGCCAATTCGACCAAGACGGACGTCTTCGCGGCGGCCTGGCCGGAGCGCTTCGTCCAGTGCGGCATCGGCGAGCAGAACATGATCGGTGTCGCCGCCGGCCTGGCCACGGTGGGCTTCCAGCCGTGGGTGTCCACCTTTACGGCCTTCCTGGCCAAGCGCGATCTGGACCAGGTCCGGATGCTGGTGGCGCAGAACAAGCTGGACGTGAAGCTGTGCGGGGCCTACAGCGGCATCAGCACCGGCAAGGTCGGCCGGACGCATATCTCCGTGCAGGACCTGGCCATTTTCCGCGCCATGCCCAATGTCGTCAGCATCGCGCCGGCGGACGCGGCCGAATGCGAGCAGGCGATGGATTGGATGGCTGGCAGCCACGGGCCGGTGTACCTGCGCCTCACACGCGACCCGACGCCCGTGATCTTCGGCGGCGGACCGGCCTTCGAGGTGGGCCGCGGCGTCGTCCTGCGTGAGGGCTCAGATGTGGCGCTGATTGGCACCGGGACACAGACGCCCAGGCTCATCGAGGCGGCGGACGTTCTGCGCCAGCGTGGCGTGTCCGCCTACGTGCTGCACCTGGCGACCTTGAAGCCAATCGACGTTGAAGCGATCCTTAGGGCGGCCCAGACGACCGGCCTGGTGGTCACCAGCGAGGATCACTCCATCATCGGCGGCCTGGGCAGCGCCGTGGCCGAAGTGCTGGCCGAGCATATTCCTGCCGGGCTCAAGCGCATCGGCCTTCAGGACGTCTATGCGGAGTCGGGACCGAACGACGCATTGATCCAGAAGTACGGCCTCTCGTCGGAGCACATCGTGGCCGCGGCCGAGCAGCTGCTGCATGGCCACCATTAAGGACGTAGCCCACCTGGCCGGTGTTTCCGTGGCCACGGTGTCGCACGTGCTGACCGGCAAAGTATTCGTCAGCCGCCCGCTGGCCGAGCGAGTGCGTCGGGCGGTCGAGGAGCTGGACTATCAGCCCAACCTCCAGGCGCGGAATCTTCGCCGCAAGGTCACGGGCCTGCTGGGGCTCATCGTGCCCGACAATGGCAACCCGTTCTTCTCCCAGCTGGCCAAAGGCGTGGAGGACACCGCCTATCGCGCCGGCTACGTCTGCATCCTCTCGAACTCGACGTACGATGCCGCGCGCGAGCTCGCCTACGTGGATGCGCTGGTCGCCCACCGCGCGGATGGCATCATTCTGATCCCGGTCAGCGGCGGGCTTTCGCTCGAGCGGTTGGCAAGACGCGGCACAGCCGTGGTCCTGGCCGACCGCAAGGCGTCGAGCGCCGCGGTCGACTCGGTTCGTGTGGACAACTGGAAAGGCGGCTACCTTGCTGGCGAGCACCTGGTGTCGCTCGGGCATAAGCGCATCGCCTGCATCTCGCACCCGGAGGAGCAGGAGCTCGGCCATCTCCATGAGCGCACAAGCGGCTTCCTCCAGGCTATTGCCGACGCGGACCTCAAGGCGACCGTCTACCGCGGCGGCCTGGGCTACCAGGCTGGCGAGGAGGTCGCGGCGGCTATCCTGGACGGCGCGCAGCGCCCGAGTGCGATCTTCGCCTACGACGACGTAACGGCCATTGGCGTCATGCGCGCAGCGCGAGAGCGCCGCCTCAGTGTGCCCGACGACCTATCGGTAGTGGGCTTCGACGATATCCCTGCCGCGGCCATGCTCGAGCCGCCCCTCACCACGGTGGCGCAGGACGCCTACCGGTTGGGCGAAACCGCCTGCGAGCTCCTGCTCCGGCGACTGCGGCATGAAGGCCCGCCCGAGCGCCAGGAAGTGCTGCTCGAACCCGAGCTGGTGGTGCGGGAGAGCACCGCGGCCCCAAGGGGGGTCCCCGCTGAGTTCCCCCGAGGCGGGGTGAACTAGGCCGGGATCTCCTCCAGGCGCGCCGGCCCGCCTCGTCGTAGTGAGGCGTCGGCCACCTCCGCGATGCGCAGCGCCTCCAGCGCATCCACCGCGGTGCAGGGGTTCTCGGCCTCGCCGCGGGCCAGCTTGAGGAAGTGGTCCAGCTCGGAGGCGTAGGCTTCACGGAAGCGCGTCTGGAAATCGGGATAGGCGGGGCCCGGGAATGCCGGCCCGTCGCGCTCGACGGATCGGGTAGGCGTCCGTGGATCGAGGCCCACCGCGAGGGTCGCGGCCGAGCCGAACAGCTCCACCCGGATGTCGTAGCCGGCCGGATTGTGTCGCGCGCCGCTGATCATGCCCAGAGTGCCGCCGGCAAGCCGCAGCGCGAGCACGGACGTAGCCACGTCCCCGTACTGCTCGTATTCGGGGAGGCCCGCCGTCGATCCCATCACGAATACCTCCTCGACTTCCTGCCCGAACAGCCAGCGGGTGATGTCGAAGTCGTGTATGTGGAGGTCGCGGAACATGCCGCCCGAGGTGGCGATGTAGGCCTCGGCTGGCGGCAGACGGTCGCGGCTGAACATGGCGTAGCTGTAGACGTGGCCCAGCGAGCCGTCGAGCACGGCCCGGCGGGCTGCCTGGAAGCCGGCGTCGAACCGGCGTTGGAAGCCGACCTGGAGCACGCCGTTGGCCGCCTCGACTGCGCGGGCAACCCGTCGGGTCTCGTCCAGGTCTAGGGCCAGCGGCTTCTCACTGAAGGCGGGAATGCGACGCCCCAGGCACAGGTCGATGATCTGGGCGTGGGTGCCCGACGGCGTGGCGATGACCGCGGCGTCGGCGTCGTCGAGCGCCGCGTCGACCGACGCAACCGCCTCGGCCTCCAGCTCGCGGGCCACTGTCGCCGCGCGGTCGATGTCGGCATCGAAGACGCGCAGCTCGCTAACGGTCGGGTTGCGCCGCAGGTTGGCGGCATGGAAGGCGCCCATCCGGCCGACGCCCAGCATGGCTACTCGCATAGCGCCGCTAGGCGATGCTGGCCCGATCCCGGCCGAGCAACTTCTTGGCTTCGGCCACGATGTGCTCGGTGGTGAAGCCGAACTCCTTCAGCAGCTCCTTCAGCGGCGCGGAGGCGCCGTAGTCCTTGCGGCCGATTACCGTCCCGTCCAGGTCGAGGCCGATATGCTGGCCCCAGCCGAACGTCGAGGCCATTTCGACCACGATGCGCTTGCGGCACGACTGCGGCAGGACCGACTCGCGGTATTCGCGCGGCTGGTGCTCGTACAGCTCCCACGAGGGCATTGAGACGACGCGCGAGCGGATGCCCTCCGCCTGAAGCTGCTGGTGCGCGGCTACGCACCACTGGACCTCCGAACCGGTGCCGATGAGGATGATCTCGGGCGCGCCCTGCGAGTCCGCCAGCACGTACGCCCCCCGGCGCAAGCCTGACGCGGGCGCCAGCTTGGCGCGATCGAAGGTTGGCAGGGCCTGCCGGCTCAGGATGATCGCCACGGGGCCGCGATCGCCGCTGGTGTACTTTTCGGGCTCCAGGGCCACGCGCCAGGCCTCGACGACCTCATTGGCGTCGGCCGGGCGCAGGTCGATCAGGTGCGGGATGGCCCGCAAGGATGCCAGGTGCTCGATTGGCTGGTGCGTCGGCCCGTCCTCGCCCACGCCGATGCTGTCGTGGGAGAAGACGTAGATGACCGGCTGCTCCATGAGTGAGGCCAAGCGCAGCGGCGCGCGGCCGTAGTCGGAGAAGATCAGGAACCCCGACCCGTAGGCGCGCAGGCCAGACAGAGTCATGCCGTTCAGGATGGCGCCCATGGCGTGCTCGCGGATGCCGAAGTGCAGGTTGCGCCCCTCGTACGAGCCGCGCTGGAAGTCGCCGGCGCCTTCGAAGGTCAGGCGCGTCTTCGTCGATGGGGCCAGGTCGGCGGCGCCGCCGATCAGCCACGGCAGGTTGGGCGCGATGGCGTTCAGCACTTGCGCGCTCGCGTCGCGGCCTGCCAGGCCCTTCTCGTCGGGTTGGAACGCCGGGATGGCCTTGTCCCAACCCTCGGGCAGCCCGCCGCTGTGAATCAAATCCAGTTCGGCGGCGAGGTCGGGATACTCGGCGCGGTAGGCCGCGAGCTTGGCCGCCCACTCGGCCTGCCGGGCTGCGCCGCGCTCGCGGATCGTCGCGACTCGGTCCTGGACCTGGGGCGGGACGTAGAAGTGCTTGTCGGGGTCCCAGCCGTACGCCTGCTTGGCGAGGCGGATCTCGTCCTCACCCAGAGGCTCGCCGTGGGCGCCTGACGTGTCCTGCTTGTGCGGCGCGCCATAGGCGATGTGGCTGTCGACGATGATCAGTGACGGCCGCTCGCTCTCGGCGAGTGCGGTCGAGATGGCCCGCTCGATCTGTTCCAGGTCGTTGGCGTCGCCCACGCGCTGGACGTTCCAGTGGTAGCCCATGAAGCGCGCGGCCACATCTTCGGAGAAAGCCAGAGCGGTGTTGCCTTCGATGGTGATGTGGTTGTTGTCGTAGATCCAGGTCAGGTTCGACAGACCCAGATGGCCCGCCAGTGAGGCCGCCTCGCCCGAGATCCCTTCCATCATGCATCCGTCGCCGGCCAGGGCGAACACGTTGTACGCCACGATCTCGTGGCCGGGCTTGTTGTAACGCGCCGCCAGCCAGCGCTCGGCGATGGCCATGCCCACGCTCGTGGCCACCCCCTGGCCCAGCGGCCCGGTCGTGGTCTCCACGCCGGGACACAGGCCGTACTCGGGATGGCCGGCGCATTTGCTGTGCAGCTGCCGGAAGCTCTGAATGTCCCCCAGCGTTACGTCGTAGCCGTTGATGTGCAGCGCGCTGTAGAGCAGCATGGACGCGTGGCCGGCGGAAAGGACGAAACGGTCGCGATTGGGCCACTTCGGGTCGGCCGGGTTGAACCGCAGGAAGCGGTCGAACAGGGTGTGAATCACGGGCGCCATGGCCATCGCCGTGCCCGGGTGGCCGGAATTGGCCTTCTGCACGGCGTCCATGGACAGCGTGCGGACGGTGTTGATGCATAGCTGATCGAGCTCAGGCACGCCTAATTCCCCGTTGCCTGACGCCAGGCCAACACAATCTCGTAGCCGGTAGTGAACCAGGCGTGCTGGTGCCTGCGCATATAGGCCAGCGCAGCTTCCAAGTGCTTGTGCCGGGCTGGCACGCCGGTGATGAATGGGTGCAGGGCGACGCACATCACCTTGGCCGTCCGGGCCGACTCCTCGTACAGCACGTCGAACTGGTCGCGCAGCATCTCCCCATACTCGGGGCCGGTGAAGCCTCGCCGGGTGAATGTGCCGATGTCGTTCATCTCGAGCGTGTAGGGGATGGACACGATGGGCTTGGTAGCGGTCTGGAGCAGGTACGGCTGCTCGTCATTCACCCAATCGGCCACGTACTCGATGTCGTGCTCGGCCAGGATCTCCAGGGTGCGGTGGGTTTCCGCCAGGCCGGGGCCGAGCCAGCCGCGCGGCCGAAAGCGGTGGCCGGTGTCCTTGGTGATGCGCTCCAGGGTTCGCGAGATGACCCGGCGTTCGTCCTCCTCGGAGAGACCCGAAAGTCCCTGGCTGTTGGTCCAGCCGTGGCCCAGGATCTCCCATTCGCGTTCCAGGAAGGCGCGCAGAATCTGAGGGTACTCATCGCAGACGCTGGCGTTGAGGGTGATGCTGGCGGGGATCTGAAGCCGGTCCAGCATGTCGATGGTCCGCCACACCCCGACCCGGCTGCCGTACTCGCGCCAGGTGTAGTTGGGCACGTCGGGCGGCTGCACGGCGGGGCTGGCCAGGCCGGTCCCGGCCATGCTGTTCCACTCGAAATGCTCGACGTTGATCACCACCCAGACCGCCAGGTGGGCGCCGTTGGGCCAGTGCCACGCAGGACGATCCGGTAACGGGACGAACGGGGCTCGGCCATGAGCAGTCATGCGGCGTATAGTACCCGCTGTCATGGCTGGTCCAGGCGAACGTCTACGCTCGCCTGATGTGCCAGCTGGAGTACGATGTCGCGGCTTAGGCCTCGCGCGTGAGCTTGCGCAGGTTGGCGGCGAGATCCTGCGCTTTGAAGGGCACCCCCAGCAGGGCGCGCTCCCGGCCGGTCTTGTCGATCAGGAAGACGGCTTCGCTGTGGATGACCTCGTTATCGCCCAGCGAGCTGCCCATTTCATTGCCGGGCGTGACGCCGATGTAGTAGGCCTTCCAGACCGGCGCAAGCTGCTCGGGGCTGCCCAGCAGATAGCGCCAGCGGCCCTCCAACCCGTGGACCTGGCTGAAGTTGGCGACCGAGGCGCGGTCGTCGTGGCGCGGGTCGGTGCTGATGGCGACGAAGGCCACCTTGTCGTTATCGGACCCGAGGAGATCCTGCGCTCGGCGCAACTGATCGGCGATCAACGGACACGAGTCGGGACAGTGCGTGTAGAGGAACGTCAGGGCGACGGGTTTTCCGCGCAATTGGGTGAGCGAAAGCTGCTCGCCGGTGTAGTCCGTGAGCGTGAACTCGGGCGCCGGGACCCGACCGAGATCGGTTCCCACCAAGCCACTCGCCTGGCGGAGGTACAACAGAGCGGCTGAGGCGAGGGCTAAAAGGAGTGCAGCTCCCCCAACGCCAACTAACGCCCTGCGCACGATGCTCTCTCCGGGAGGGAGAGTGCTGGGGTGGGAGTGAACCGTCGCTACAGCAGAACCCCGAGGGTGTGGTCCAAGACCATTGCCCCGAACAGCAGCGCGAGGTACAGCAGCGAGTACAGATAGGTGCGCCGGGCCCAACGCGGCGTCGCCTCGCGCAGCAGCCGCACCGTGTACCAGATAAACACGCCCGTCAGCGCCAGAGCCATAACCAGGTACACCAGCCCGAGGGCGCCGATGGCAAACAGCATGGCCGTCAGCGGCAGCAGCAGGATGGAGTACAGGAGGATCTGCCGGCGGGTGTGATCCTCGCTGCGGACCACCGGAAGCATAGGCACCCCGGCGCGCTCGTAATCCTTCTTGATCAGCAGCGCGAGCGCCCAGAAATGGGGTGGTGTCCAGAAGAAGATGATGGCGAACAGCCACCATGCCGCCAGATCGACCCGGCCGGTCGCCGCCGCCCAGCCCACCAGCGGCGGCACGGCGCCCGCCGCGCCGCCGATCACGATGTTCTGCGGCGTGGATCGCTTCAGCCACATGGTGTACACGAAGACGTAGAACAGCAGCCCGGCCAGCGACAGCACCGCCGCGAGCATATTCACGCCGAGCAGCATGACCATGAACGACAGCACGCCAAGACTCAGTCCAAATACAAGTACCCGCAGGGGCTCGATGCGCCCGGACGGTAGGGGCCGCCGCCGCGTGCGCATCATCTCCTGATCGATGTCCTGGTCGATGTAGCAGTTGAGGGCGTTGGCGCCGCCCGCGGCTAGGGCGCCGCCGAGCGTGGTCCACAGCACCAGCCAGGGCGAAGGCAGACCGCGGGTGGCGATCAGCATCGTGCAGACGGTCGTCACCAGCAGCAGGCTGATGATCTCGGGCTTGGTCAGAGCCACGTAATCGGCCACGGCTTGGCGGAGACCACGACGTTCCTCTCCCATAGCGGTGGGAGAGGCCACATGAGGACTCCGGCTCTCCTGGTAAGACAGCACGGTCATGATCACCAGGCCGCCCCAAACGGCCTCGGCCAGGCTGATGTGCAGCGCCACCAGGCCCGGCGGGAAGCGCAGCCAGACCTGCAGCGCCCCGACCGCTACCTGCGCGACGAGGAGCACGAGCACCCCCCGGCCCAGCCGGGCGATGCCCGGGTTCTGGACCGAGCGGCGCGCGGCCAGCACCGCCGCGTACCCGATCAGCGCGCCCACCGCCAGCACCACAACCCGGTGGGCGAAGTGAATCGCCGGCAGCCCGCTTGCAGGCAGCCCCAGCCCGAAGCACAGCGGCCAGTCGGGGCAGGCGCCGGAGGCGCCGCTGCCGGTGACCAGCGCCCCGCTCATCAGCAGCAGGAAGGCCGCGGCCGTGGTCCACAGGCAGAGGTTGTAGAGGCCGCGAAGGTCGGCGCCGCACGCCAGCGCAGGGGTGCGCGGGGAGGTGAGCGCTGCCAGCACCAGCATGATCGCCAGCGTCAGGCTGGCCGCGGCCAAGTGGGCCATGACCAGCTCGGACGCGAGGTCGGTCTTGACCACCGTCGCCCCCAGCAACGCCTGCAGGATCACCAGCACGACGGCTCCCGTGCTGAGCCAGACAAGCGCCGGCTTGCGGCGCGCCGAGATCCAGCCGGCCACCGCCGTGGCCACGCTCAGCAGGCCCACCAGGCTGGCGAACAGCCGGTGGTTCCACTCGATAAATGTCGGCAGATCAAAGAGCGGCACAAATGAGCCGTGGCACAGTGGCCAGTCGTTACCGCAGCCCAGCCCCGAGCCGCTGACGCGCACCACGGCGCCAATGACGATGAGCAGGAACGTAGCCGCCGCCGTGGCGACGGCAAGCGCACGGAAAAGCTTCAAGGCCAGGGACGATCTTAGCGCCCGCTGGCCAGTGGTTATGTTCAGGGTGTGACGAGCCGGGCCGAGCCGCCGTTCGTGCTGAGCCTGGACGTGGGGACTTCCTCGACGCGCGCACTGCTTTTCGACGCGCGCGGCAGGCGAGTGCCAGGCATCCAAGCCAAAGCCACCCACACTCCGACGACCACCGCCGGCGGGGGCGCCTTCTTCGACCCAGACGAGCTGCTGCGGCGCGCGGGGGACTGCTTGGACGAAGCCCGTCGGGGGGCCGGCGACGCGCCCATCGCGGCGCTGGCCATGGCTTCGTTCTGGCACAGCCTGATGGGCGTGGACAGCGCAGGCAGGCCCGCCACACCTGTGTTGACGTGGGCCGACACTCGACCGACGGCTGCAGCGGCGGCGCTGCGAGACCGGCTCGACGAAGCCCAGGTCCACCAGCGGACCGGCTGCCGCCTGCATGCCAGCTACTGGCCGGCCAAGCTGGCCTGGCTGAGAAAGACTGAGCCGGAAGCCTTCCGGCGTACGAAGCGGTGGATGTCCTTTGCCGAGTATCTGCAGTGGCGCCTCGGCGGCGAGCTGGCCTGCAGCGTGTGCATGGCCTCGGGCACCGGGCTCCTGACCCAGCGGACCTGTAATTGGGATGCCGAGACGCTCCAGGCCGTTGCGGTCGAGCCGGATCAGCTCTCCCCGCTGGTAGACATGGACCACCGGCTGCCGGGCGGATGGCTGCCGGCGCTGGGCGATGGCGCGGCCAGCAACGTGGGCAGCGGCGCCCTGGACGCCCGGTGGCTGGCTTTGAACATTGGGACGTCCAGTGCACTGCGCGTAGTCCGCGAAGGCGGCGTCGAAGACGAACTCCCGCGCTCCCTCTGGCGCTACCGGCTCGACCGGAGGAGAGCCGTCGTGGGCGGCGCCCTCAGTGAGGGCGGCAACCTGTGGGCCTGGCTCCGCGTGACCCTCCGACTGCCGACTGGCCGAGCGCTCGAGGCCGAGCTGGCCCGAATGGAGCCGGACTCCCACGGCCTGACCGTCCTCCCTTTCATCGCGGGCGAGCGCAGCCCCGGCTGGGCCGCCGAAGCCGCCCTCACCGTCCACGGCGCCCGGCCGCAAACCAGGCCAATCGAGATCGGGAGGGCTTGCTTGGAAGCCGTGGCCTACCGGCTGCTGGCCGTCTACGACGACCTGGCTCCGTTCGCACCCGAGGCCCAGATCGTGGCCAGCGGGAGCGCCATACTGAGCAGCCCGGCCTGGCTTCAGATCGTCGCCGACGTTCTGAACCGGCCGGTGCGGACGCTCCGTGACCCCGAAGCGACCAGCCGAGGAGCTGCGCTCATCGCGCTGGACGCCCTTGGCGTGCAGCAGGTGGAGCGGGGCCGGTTCGACTGCGGGCGCACCTATGAGCCCAACCCGGAAAGCAACGCGCGCCACCGAGAGGCCGCCGCTCGCCAGCAAGCGCTCTACACCGCCCTTTACGGCCGCTCGCAGTGCTAGCCTTCGAAGTAGGCCCGCGTGGCCCGGTTTGAGCGTGCGAGCCTCCCGTACCCCGATTAACGGAGGAACTCACGAATGAGCGTTAGCGCACCAGTCGCTCCCCAGGTGCAGCAGTGGCACGAGCTGGCGCAGCAGCTGCGCGTTGACAGCATCCGCTGCAGTACGGCCGCCGGGTCGGGCCACCCGACCTCGTCGATGTCTGCGGCCGATTTGATGGCGGTGCTGCTCGCCAGCCACCTGCGCTACGACTTCGACGATCCCGCGAATCCCAACAACGACCATCTGATCTTCTCCAAGGGCCACGCTTCGCCGCTCCTGTACTCCATCTACAAGGCCGCGGGCGCCATCAGCGACGAAGAGCTGATGGCCTTCCGCAAGTTCGGCAGCCGCACCCAGGGCCACCCTGTTCCCGTTCTGCCGTGGGTCGACGTAGCCACGGGCTCGCTGGGGCAGGGCCTGCCGATCGGCGTCGGCATCGCCCTGGCTGGCAAGTACCTGGACAAACTGCCGTATCGCACCTGGGTTCTGCTCGGCGATAGCGAGATGGCCGAGGGCTCCCAGTGGGAGGCGCTCGACCATGCCAGCCACTACGAATTGGACAACCTGATCGGCATCTTGGACATGAACCGGCTAGGCCAGCGGGGACCGACCGAGCTGGGCTGGGACAGCGCCGCCTACGCCGCGCGGGCCAAAGCTTTCGGCTGGCACACGATCGAAATCGACGGCCACGATCTGACGGCCATCGACAGCGCCTACCGTGAAGCAGCGTCTCATCGCGGCCAGCCGGTGCTGATCGTCGCCAAGACCAAGAAGGGCGCCGGCGTGTCCTTCCTCGAGGACAAAGAGGGTAAGCACGGCCAGGCGCTCAAACCAGACGATGCCGCCAGGGCCATCGACGAGCTGGGCGGCGAACGACACATCGTGGTGCAGGTGCGCAAGCCGGAGCCGATCCAGCCGGCGCAGCTGCCGGCCCCAAGACCCGTTGAGCTGCCCCGTTACGAGGTTGGAGATGAGGTAGCCACTCGCAAGGCCTATGGCGAGGCGCTCAAGGCTCTGGGCGACGCGCTGCCGGACGTGGTTGCTCTTGACGGCGAAGTGAGCAACTCCACCTACGCCGAGGACTTCGCCCACGCTCACCCGGACCGCTATTTTGAGCAGTACATCGCCGAGCAGGCGATGGTGGCCGCCGCCGTGGGTCTCAGCGTGCGCCACAAGGTGTGCTTCGCCTCGACGTTCGCGGCCTTCCTGACGCGCGCCTACGACTTCATCCGCATGGCCGCCATCTCGCGGGCCCATCTGCGGCTGTGCGGCTCGCACGCCGGCGTGTCCATTGGCGAGGACGGGCCCTCGCAGATGGCGCTCGAGGATCTCGCGATGATGCGCGCCGTGTGGGGCAGCACTGTGCTCTACCCGAGCGATGCCAACCAGACGGCCCAGCTGGTCGAGCAGATGGCCGGCCACCACGGCATTAGCTTCCTTCGGACCACGCGCGAGAAGACGCCGGTCATCTACGACGCCGACCAGAAGTTCCATATCGGCGGCCTGAAGGTCGTGCGCAGCTCGCCGGACGACAGATGCACCGTCGTTGGTGCCGGCATCACGCTCCATCAGGCGCTGGCCGCCTACGAGCAGCTGAAGGGCGAGGGCATAAGCATCCGCGTCATCGACCTGTACTCGGTGAAGCCGCTCGACGGCGAGACTCTGGCGCGCTGCGTGCAGGAAACGGGCGGCCGCCTGGTGACGGTTGAGGACCACTGGGCCGAGGGTGGTATCGGCGACGCCGTGCTCGAGGCCCTCAGTAACCAAGCTGGGGGAGTACCTTCGGCGGTCACTCGACTTGCGGTGCGAGATATGCCAGGATCGGGCAAACCGCAAGAGCTCCTCGACGCCGCTGGCATCGGGACCAAGGCCATCGTGGAGGCGGTTAAGACGCTCGTGAGGTGAGTCCATGCCCAATCCACTGGTCGAGCTCCAACGAGAAGGCCAGTCGGTCTGGTACGACAACATTCGCCGAGGGCTGATCAGCTCGGGCGAACTGAAGCGTCTCATCGAAGAGGACGGGATTCTGGGCGTCACGTCCAACCCGGCGATTTTCGAAAAGGCCATCGGCGGCGGCAATGAGTACGACGCTCAGATCAAGAGCCTCCTGCGCGAGCGGCCGAGCGACATCTTCGAGCGGCTGGCCGTGCAGGACATTCGCGACGCCGCCGACGTCCTGGCGCCGGTTTACCGCAGCACCAGCAAGCGTGACGGCTACGTTTCGATGGAAGTCTGGCCGGAGCTGGCCAATGACACGCAGGGCAGCATCGAGCAGGCTCGGGAGCTCTGGAAGGAGATCGGGCGGCCCAACCTGATGATCAAGATCCCCGCGACACCGGCCGGGATGCCCGCCATCGAGCAACTCATTAGCGAGGGCATCAACGTCAACGTGACGCTGATCTTCGCCGTCGAGACGTACCGCCAGGTGATGGAAGCCTACCTGCGCGGGCTTGAACGCCGCTCCGGCGACCTGGCCGGCATCGCCTCGGTGGCCAGCTTCTTCGTCAGTCGCGTCGACACGGCCGTGGACCGTCGGCTCGAGCAGATCGCCGCCGATAACCCGGAGCACGCCGGTCCCGCCCTGAGCCTGCGCGGTAAGGCGGCCATCGCCAACGCCAAACTGGCCTACCAGGCGTTCAAGGAAACCTTTGCCGGCTCGCGCTTCAAGACCCTGGCGAACCGCGGCGCGGCCGTTCAGCGGCCGCTGTGGGCCAGCACCGGCACCAAGAACCCGAACTACAGCGACGTGCTCTACGTCGAGGAATTGATCGGGCGCGACACGGTGAATACCATGCCGCCGGCCACCGTCGAAGCCTTCAAGGACCACGGCGAGGTCGAGCCTACCCTGGAGCAGGACGTCGATGAGGCTCGCCGCGCGCTCCGGCAAGTGGAGGACCTGGGCATCAGCATGGCAGCCGTCACACAGGGCTTGCTCGACGAGGGCGTCAAGCTGTTTGCCGACGCTTTCGACACGCTCATGTCGGTGATCGATGCCAGGCGCGAGGCGCTGCGCGACAACATCGCCGGCCGCGAGCGGGCCTCGCTGGGCAACCTTCAAGCCGCCGTAGACAAGCGGCTAGCGGCGCTGGCCAAAGCCGACACTGTCCGCAAGATCTGGCAGAAGGATGCCGCGACCTGGGGCATCGACAAGGACTCCGAGGCGGGCAAGAGTCTCAAGAACCGGCTCGGCTGGCTGACCGTCACCGAGCTCATGCTGGAGCACGCCGACGACCTGCAGCGCTTCGGCGCGCACGTCCGGGATGCGGGCTTCAAGCAGGCAATCTTCTGCGGCTCGGCGGGCATCAACCCGGCCGTGCGGGTGTATGCCGAAGTCTTCGGTCCGCAGCAGGGCTACCCGCGGCTGCAGGCCATGCATGCCGAGGACGTGGCGCGGCTGGGATCCCTGAGCCGCGACACCCTGGTCATCCACGCTGGTAAGACAGCGACCGTCCCAATGCAGAAGGCCGCTTTCGAGCACCTGTGGAGGCTTCAGCCGCACGGCGACCAGTACGTCGCCGTCAGCGACGCCAGCACCGAGCTGCCGAAGATTGGCCAGGAGCACAAGTTCCGGCGCGTGTTCCTCGACCCCGGCGACATCGCCGGCGAGAACGGCGCGCTGTCCTACCTGGGATTGGTGGCAGCGGCTGCCGCCGGGGTGGATGTGGCTCGGCTGCTGAGCCGGACCGAGCACCTGGTGCACGACTGCGTGCCACTGGTCCAGCCGGCGGACAACGCCGGCGCCTGGTTCGGCGCGATCCTGGCCGAGGCCAAGCTGAACGGCCTTGCCAGTTTGGCGGTGATCACGCCGCCGGCACTATCCAGCTTTGGCGCCTGGGCGGCGCAGATCGCGGGCCGCGTCGATCTGCAGGCGGAGACCACGACCGAGGTCCCGGCCCGCGGCGACGGCCGGCAGCTGTTCGTGTACGTCCGGCTGGGCAAAGAGCTGGACGCGGCCGTCGAGCGGCTGCGGGAGAGCGGCGCTCCCCTGGTGACGTTCACTCTGCGCGACAAGTTCGACGTGGGGGAGGAGTTCTTCCGCTGGCAATTCGCCGTGGCGGTGGCGGGCTCCATCCTGGGTGTGAACCCATTCCGCCCGCCTGCGCATCATTAATCACAAGCTCTCAGGAGGAAGGGGACGACGATGGAACTGGCGATGATCGGCCTCGGCCGGATGGGCGGGAATATGGCCATCCGGCTGGTGAGAGGGGGGCACCGGGTCGTGGCGTACAACCGCACCTCGAGCGTGACCGAGCAACTCACAAAGGACAACCCGCCGATGGAGGCGGCATTTTCGCTCCAAGAGGTCGTGAACAAGCTCAAGCCGCCGCGCATTGTCTGGCTGATGGTGCCGGCCGGCAAGGCCACGGACGATCAGCTGGAGGCGTTCCTGCCGCTGCTGGAGAAAGGCGACATCATCGTCGACGGCGGCAACTCCAAATGGACGGAAGACGAGCCGCACGCGGCGCGCTGCGCCGAGTTTGGTGTCAAGTTCATGGACTGCGGCACCAGCGGCGGGGTGTGGGGTCTGAAGAACGGCTATGCGCTGATGATCGGCGGCGAGAAGGACGTGTACGACTATATGAAGCCAATCTGGACCACGCTGGCGCCGCCGGACGGCGAGCTGTACTGCGGCGTGCATGGGGCGGGCCACTTCGTGAAGATGGTCCACAACGGTGTGGAATACGGGATGCTCCAGGCGTACGGCGAAGGTTATGAGATCCTCCAGGCCTCCAAGTTCAACCTCGACCTCCACGCCATCGCCCGCAACTGGAACCACGGCAGCGTCGTCCGCTCGTGGATCAATGAGCTGGCGGAGGACGCCTTCGCCAAGAACCCCACGCTGGAAGGCATCAAGGACTGGGTGGCCGACTCCGGCGAGGGACGCTGGACGGTTGAGGCGGCCATCGATACGGACGTGCCCGCGCCCGTGCTGACGCTGTCGCTGCTGGAGCGCTTCAGGTCGCGCCAGGAGGCGTCCTTCGCAGCCAAAGTCATCGCCGTTATCCGCAACGAGTTCGGCGGACATGAGGTCAAGACCGAATAGTTATGGCCGAAGCAGCCCCTGCAGTCGTCGATAACCCCCTGCGCGGCGACACGCGCGGTGAACGGGTGCCGGAGCCCTGCAATATGGTCATCTTCGGCGCCAGCGGCGACCTGACCCACCGCAAGCTCCTGCCCGCGCTCTACAACCTGGAGCTGGGCCGACTCCTGCCGCCCGAGTTTTGCGTCATCGGCTTCGCCCGGCGCCCAAAGACGCACCAGCAGTTCCGCGACGAGATGAAGGCCGCCGTCAACGAGTTCTCGCGCCAGAAGCCGGTGCGCGACGACGTGTGGCGGAGCTTCGAGCAGCGCATGTTCTACGTGGCCTCGACGTTCGAGGACGCTCGCGGCTACACGGAGCTGCTCGAGCTCATGCGAAAGAACGACCGCGAAATCGGCACCTGCGGCAACCGTCTGTACTACCTATCCACGCCCCCGAGCGAGCACGGCGCCATCGTGCAGCAGCTGCGCGAGCTGGAACACCCGCGGACGGATGGCCATAAGCGCGGGTGGTCGCACATCATCGTCGAGAAGCCGTTTGGCCACGATCTGAAATCGGCTCAGGACCTGAACGACCTGCTGCACGGCGTCTTCGACGAGCGCCAGATCTTCCGCATCGATCACTACCTGGGCAAAGAGACCGTCCAGAACATCTTGGTCTTCCGCTTCGCCAACGGCATCTTCGAGCCCATCTGGAACCGCGACCACGTCGACCACGTGCAGATCACGGTGGCCGAGAGCGTTGGTGTCGAGGGTCGGGCCGGCTATTACGAGCAGGCGGGCACAATCCGCGACATGGTGGCCAACCACATGCTCCAGCTTCTGGCCCTGACGGCCATGGAGCCGCCGTCCGCTTTCGACGCCACCTCCGTGCGCGACGAGAAGGTCAAGGTGCTGCGGGCGATCCATCCCTGGCAGCACCGCGAGGAGGGCCGGGACTTCACCATCCGCGGCCAGTACGGCCGCGGCTGGGTTGGCGGCCAGCCGATGCCCGGCTACCGCGATGAGCCCGGCGTGGACCCGGGCTCCTTGACCGATACGTATGTGGCCATGAAGCTGTACCTCGACAACTGGCGGTGGGCGGGCGTGCCCTTCTACCTTCGGACCGGCAAGGCGCTGCCCAAGCGTGTGACCGAGATCGCCGTCACCTTCAAGAGGGCGCCGTTCTCGATGTTCCGGCAGACGCAGACCACCGCCCTGGAGCCGAACGTCCTGGCTATGCGCATCCAACCGGACGAAGGCATCGTGCTCAAGTTCGGCGCCAAGGTGCCCGGCCCGGACATCGCCATCCGCTCAGTGAACATGGACTTTCTCTACGGCGCGTCCTTTGACGTGGCCGTGGCCGACGCTTACGAGCGGCTCATCCTGGACTGCATGCTCGGCGAGTCGACGCTGTTCACCCGCGAAGACGAGGTCCAGGCTCAGTGGGGGCTGATCGACAACATCATCGACAGCTGGAAGCAGCAGGCGCCGCCTAAGTTCCCCAACTACGCCGCCGGGACCTGGGGGCCGGAGCAGGCCAACCGCTTCATCGAACGGGATGGGCGCAGCTGGAGGAAGCTGTGAGCACCGGCGTGGCCACCTGGGAGGGCAAGGCCGTCTCGTGCGGCCAGATCGAGGGCCAGCTGCAGCGGCTGTGGATGGCGGCCGACAGCGACTGGAACGGCGACGGTCCACGACCGGATATCCGGACCAGCGTGCTGAACCTGATCGCCTATGCCCCCAATGAGGCCTGCTGCGAGCGCACCACCAGAGCGCTCGAGCAGCTCTCGGGCACCCACCCGTCGCGCGCCATCATCATCGTGCCGGGCGACGCCATGGGCGAGTCGTCGATAGACTGCCGTCTCGCGATCCGCAGCCACGGGGCGTATGCCGAGTACCGGCAGGTGTGCTCCGAGCAGATGGTGCTGCGCGTTAACGGCCAGGCCACGCGCCACCTGGCCAGCATCGTCATGCCGCTTCTGGCGCCGGATCTGCCGGTGTTTCTCTGGTGGCTGGGCGAGACCCCCTTCCACCATCACGTCTATGGCCAGCTGCGCGACATCGCCGACCGGTTCATTGTCGATTCCAGCGACTTCAGCGATCCCACTCGCGACCTGGTGGCTATGTCACACAACGTCCACGCCGCCGGCGACCGGACGGCTTTCTCGGATTTCAACTGGGCCCGGCTGGCGCCCTGGCGGGAGCTCATCGCCCAATTCTTCGACTCGCCGCAATTCCGGCCGTTCCTCGACCGCATCACGGTCATGTGGGTGGAATGCGCGCCCGCCAAGGACCGGCTGGTGCACGTCATGCCCCAGGTGCTGCTCCTGGGTGGCTGGTTCGCCGCATCGCTGGATCTGCACGCGGAGCAGCGCAACCTGTCGCCCGAGCACTACGAGCTCCGGCTGCGTAATGGCACGCGCGCCTTGGCGATCGACATTCGCGTCGGCACGCTGCGGGACGGCACTCCGGTGAAGATTCGGCTGGAAGCGCCCGCGGTTGGAGGAAATCCTCCCGCCGAGTTCGCGGTGACGGCTGAGGTGAACACGGGACGGGTGACGGCCACGGCCAAGATCGGCCGCGCAGAACCCGTCGTCCGCAGGTCTATGGTGGTGGACCGCAGCGAGCCGCACCTGCTATTCGAGGAGCTGGAGCTGTTTGGGCATGACCGGACTTACGAGAAGGCGCTCCACGCGGCAGCCAACATGCTGGACCCGACGTATCGCCGCGAGCTGGTGAAGGGTTCCCTGCTGGTGTGAGCGAGCCCGAGATCAGGATTTTCGAGTCCATGGACGCGCTCTTTCGAGCCGCGGCGGAACGGTTCGTCGAACAGGCCAGCACGTCCGTCGCCTTATCAGGCGGATCGACACCGAAAGGCCTGTTCGACCTGCTGGCCGAGCTGCCGTATCGGGAGCAGGTCGATTGGCGCAACCTGGGTATCTACTGGGGTGACGAGCGCTGTGTCCCGCCGGATCACCCGGACAGCAACTTCGGGATGGCCAAGCGGCACCTGCTGGACAAGGTGCCGGCCGAGCGCGTGTTCCGGATGAAGGGCGAGATCGACCCCAAGCAGGCCGCCGATGAATACGAGCGGCTACTCCCGCCCGGCCCGTTCGACCTCGCCCTGCAGGGGTTGGGCGCGAACTCGCACACCGCGTCGCTCTTCCCCTACACCAACGTCCTCGAGGTGACCGACCGGCGCGTGGCCGCGGTCTGGGTGGACGAGATCAAGATGTGGCGCATCACCATCACGGTCCCAGAGCTGCAGCGCGCCCGCCATATCCTGTTCCTGGTGGCCGGCGTGGACAAAGCCGAAGCCGTCCAAACAGTGGTCAACGGGCCGTACGATCCGGCGGCCTACCCAGCGCAGGTCGTGCGCCAGGCCCAGGGCTCCGTGAGCTGGTTCCTGGACCGCGGCGCCGCCAGCCGCCTGAATTAGAGCGCGCTCTCGTTCTCCGCGCCGGCCAGGCTGACGGCGGGCACCTCGGGCTCGCCTTCGGGCTCAGCCCGGCCGATCTTGCGGCGCTGCCAGAGTTGGCGCCAGCGGCCCACGAGCCCGTCGGGGATGAAGAAGACCACCAGCAGCAGCACGATGCCGACGTAGAGTGAGGACTGGGTGCTCTGCTGGCTTAGCCGCTCGCTCAGCCAGCGCAGCCCCAGCGCGCCCATGAAGGGGCCGGCGACGCTGTCGGCGCCGCCGATCAGGGCGTAGACCAAGCCGTTGAGGGAGTTGATCGGCCCCAGCAGGTCCTGGAACACGAACGCCGCCTGCAGGGCATAGAGCCAGCCAGCCAGCGAGGCTACGAACCCGGAATACAGCGTCAGCGCGAAACGGTAGGCGCTGACGTTGTAGCCCATCGCCGCCGTCCGCGTGGGATTGCGTCCGATAGCCCGCACCACCTGGCCGGCCTGCGACGCGAGCAGATACCACGACAGCCCGGCTACGGCTGTTACGAGGATCAGCACGAACCAGTAGAACCCGCTCCCGGTCAGCGGATCCAGCCCGAAAGCGATCTCCAGCTCGTGCTTGACCTGCAGTCCGTTCTCGCCGCCTGTGGCCTTCTGTGCAGCCAGCGGGATGTTGAAGAACGCCAGCGTGGTCAGGAATGTGAGCATCAGGTACTCGATGCCCGTCGCCACGATCGAGTACAAGCCGAACAGCAGTGAGACGAGCGAGCCAGCTACCAGCGAGCAGGCAAGCACGAGCCAGGGGTTGGTCACGTCCATCTGGCTCAGCATGGCGACGCTGTACGCGGCTACGCCGAAGGTGGCGCCGATGCCGATGTTGAACAGCCGCCCATAGCCGGTGATGAGGCTCACTGAGAGCGCGAACAGGCCGAAGATGAGGTAGCTGGCGATCTGGTGCGGCAGGTAGCCGCCGATGAACGGCGGCACCAGGAAGGGAACGACGAGCAGGCCGGCCAGCAGTGGCGCCTTCACAGGCGGACGAGCACGGTTTTACGCCGCGAGCGCAGCGCCAGCAGCACAATCACCAGCCCGAACAGCACCAGCTGCACCACCACCGGCGGCATGACAATCGAGCCCAGCGACTGAACCTCCCCGAACAGGAGGGCGATCCACGCCGCGCCCCGGAAGTTGCCCAGTCCGCCGGCGACAACCACAATCAGCGAGTTCAGGATCACCGGCCCTCCAATGTTCGGGAACACCGAGGTTACCGGCGCCAGGAGCGCCCCGGCCAGGCCCGCCAGGGCCGAGCTGATCACGAAGGCCAGGAAGTACACCCGCGGGACGGGCACTCCAAGAATGGCCGCCATGGGCCGGTTCTGCGCCACCGCACGCACCCAGACGCCGTACTTCGCGTAGCGCAGCCAGAAGAAGCCGGCCGCGAGCAGGCCAAGACCAACCGCGACGATAACCAGGTCGTACACGGGATAGGTGATCGGCCCGATGTCGACCGACTCCTCGATCGGCGTCGGCAGCAGCTTGGCGTCGCCGCCAAAGACGTTCTGGGCCAGCTGCTGCACGATCAGACTGACGCCCAACGTCGCCAGCAGCACCAGTACGTGGGCCTTCTCCAGCAGCGGCTGCGTGAGCAGCTGCAGCATCAGACCACCTCCGATGCCGACGACAACCGTCGCCGCGACGAATCCCAGGGCATAGTTATGGGTCGCGCCAAGCACCAGCCACAAGACGTAGGCGCCCATCATGAAGAACTCACCTTGCGCGAAGTTGATGATGTCCAGGACCCCGAACAGCAGCGCCAATCCGGAGGCGACGAGCGCCAGTGATGAGCCGACAACCAGCCCGTTCAGCGCCTGCAGGACGACCTGGTTCACCCGGCACGATCTCCGAGGAAGGTCGCCGCCAGCTGCTCGGGCCTGGAGAACTCGGCCGGGCGGTACATGCCCACCAGCACGCCTCGATCCATGGCGTACATCCGGGCGCACACGGTTTGCACCAGGTCGAACGACGCGTCCACCACCAGGATGCTCAAGCCGTCCTGGGTGGCCTTCTTGAGCGCTTGGGCAATGAGCTCGACGTTCACGGGCATGAGGCCCTCGCTGGGCTCATCGACCAGCAGCACCTTGGGCCGTAGGCAAAGCCCGCGCGCCAGTCCCAGCATCTTCTGCTGGCCGCCGCTGAGCGTCCCCGCTAGCTGCCGGCGGCGCTCGGAGAGGATCGGAAACAGCTCGTAGGCGGCTTCGAGACAGCGTGCCTGCTCAGCGCGAGGCTGGATCAGCGCTCCGATGCGGATGTTCTCCTCCACTGTCATCTCCGAGAAGACGGCCTGAGCCTCGGGTACGAAGCCCAGGCCGCGCCGGGCGCGATCGTGCGTCGAGAGCTTCGACAGCTCGGCGCCGCCGAGCGTGATCCGGCCGTGCGTGCGCGTCAGCAGCCCGGCGATGGACTTCAACGTGGTGGTCTTGCCCACACCATTACGGCCCATCAGGCCCACCGCCTCGCCCGGCCCAACCTCGAGGGACACGCCCTGGACGACGTGGCTCTTTCCGTAGAAGGCGTGTAGGTCCTGGACCTCAAGCATCGGGCCGGCCCTGCAGGAACACGCGCCTCACGACCGCGTCGGCGAACACTTCATCGGGCGAACCTTCGACCAGCTTGCGGCCCTCGCTGAAGGCTGTCACGCGCGTGGCGACCTCGCGCACCAGGTGCACGTCGTGCTCGGCCATGACGATTGTCGCCGTTTGCGACACCTGGCGCAGCAGCGCGGCCAGGTTGCTCCGCTCATGGGCGCTCATGCCGGACGAGGGCTCGTCCAGGAGCAGCACGCTGGGCCGGGCTCCCAGCGCCGTGGCTACCTCCAACTGCTTCTGCTGGCCGTGCGCCAGCAGCTCGGCCGGTACATCAGCGGCGTGGGCCAGGCCAACCAGCTCCAGCAGACTGCCGGCGTACTGCACATCCTCGGGACTGCTGCGCAGCCGCAGCAGTCGCGCCATGCCGCGGCGTGCTTCAACGGCCAGCACGACGTTTTGGAGACAGGTGAAGCCAGGGATGATGCTGGTCAGCTGGAACGAGCGGCCGATCCCGGCCCGTGCCCGCCAGCTGGGCGTCGTGCGGCCCAAGGGCTGTCCCTGGAATAGGATCTCGCCGGACGTAGGCAGAATCTGACCGCCAAGCATGTTGATGAGCGTCGTTTTGCCCGCCCCGTTGGGGCCTACGAGGGCGTGGACGTGGTTTCGCTGAACGTCCAGGTCGACGCCGTAGATGGCCCGAAACTGCCCGAACAGCTTGGTCAGCCCGCGGGCCGACAGGATGGCGTCGCTCAAGTCAGAAAATGGCCCTGGTGGCAGCGCCGTCGATCAGGATCGTCTGGCCGGATACGAAGCTGGCCCGAGCCGACCCCAGGAAAACCACGACATTGGCCAGCTCCTCGGGCTCGCCATAGCGCCCCAGCGGAATCTGCGCCACCTGGCGCTTGGCCGCCTCCTCCACATTAACGCCCCAAGTCCTGGCGTTGATCGCGTCCAGCTCCGCCACGCGATCCGTGGCAAAGCGCCCGGGGGCGATGTTGTTGACCAGGATGTTGTCCGGGCCCAGCTCAACGGCCAGCGTCTTGGCGAAATTGACCACGCCGGCGCGGATCGCATTCGAGAGCACCAGCCCGGGCAGGACAGAGCGCACGCCCGACGATGTGATGTTGATGATCCGGCCCCCGCCGGCTTTCTTCATGTGCGGCACGGCGGCTCTGGTGAGCCGCACGGCGCTCATCAGGTTCGTTTCGAAGGCGGCCTGCCATTGTTCGTCGCTCATCCCCTCGGCGGTGCCGGTAGGCGGCCCCCCGGCGTTGTTGACCAGGATGTCCAACCGGCCGAACCGCTCGACCGTTTGCTGGATCAGCCGGTCGCACACGTCCGCGCGGCTGACGTCGCCCTCCAGGGCCAGGACGTCGGCGCCGGTGGCCTCGGCCACGTCCTCGGCGGCCGCCTCGATCGCTGCGCGGCTGCGGCTGCACATCGCCACGCGCGCCCCCTCGCGAGCGAAGCCGAGCGCGCACGCCTTGCCCAGCCCCTTCGAGGCGCCGGCCACGAAGGCAACCTTGTCCTGCAGCCCTAGGTCCATGGCTGCCGCTCATACACTGCTTGCATGGGGGCGATTATCCGCCAGTTCCGCATGGAGGACTACGACGCGGTGGCGGCGCTTTGGGAATCGGCCGGCATTCGCGTCGACTCCCGCGAGGACCTGGCTTTCAAGCTGCGGCGCGATCCGGAGCTGTTTGTACTGGCAGAAGACCAGGGGCGCATTGTGGGCGTGCTGCTGGGCGCGTTCGATGGCCGGCTGGGGAGCATCAACCGGCTGGCCGTAGCTGAGGCGTACCGTCGGAGCGGCCTGGCCAGCCGGCTCATTGAGGCCGTCGAAGAGCGCTTGATCGAGCTCGGCGCCCGCCGCGTGTGGGCATGGATCGAGCCGGAGAACGACGCCAGCCGGGCGCTCTTTGCCCGCAGCGGTTACGAGGAGTGGGCGGGGGTCGTGACGGTCAGCAAGGGGTTGACGCCCCGCCAGCGCTAGCCGGCGTGGTTGTGCTTGGCTCGCAGGCGGTCGAGCAGCGAGAAGCGGCTGGGCTTCTCACCGAAGTGCCGGGCCACGAACTCCTTGACCTCGGGGCGCTCTGCAAAAACCAGGTGCACCTCGGTCGTGTCGCCAGGCGCCTTGCGCACGCCCTTGACCACGGCGTTCGCCAGGTCGAGCTGGTCGTTCATCCTGGGCGCGATCAGCGTCAGGCGCACGTGGGTGCCGACCGGTAGATCGAAGTGCTCGATGAGGCAGTAGATGCCGCTTGCGCCGGCCAGGGTAGTTTTGCCACTGAACTCCGCGCCCACGCGCGGCCCCGACCGCACCCGCAGGATGGCCTCGCCGTCAGCCGGGAGCAGTCCGTCGCGTTCATCCTCGGCGGCCGGCACCTCGCCGGCCGAGGCGGCGGCGATCGGCCGTTCGGCAGCGGGCGGTTCAATCTCCGGTGTGGCGGGGACGGGCTGCTCGCCGGTCTCGGGCCCGGCTGCTTCCTTGCCGGGCGGCGTGGCGCCGGCAAGGAGCTCTTCGGCCAGCGCGGTGACGGCCGGCTCCTCGCCAGCGACCTCGGGTCCGGCAGGCGCGACGCCGCCGTCGAGCAGTGCCTGGAACTCACCGGCGCGCTCCCCTTCCTGCGCCGGCTCTGCTTCGGCGCTGGGCGGCTGATCTCCTTCCGAGGTCTGCGACGGCATGATCCCATCGCCGGCGAGCTGATCGAGCGCGAGGCTGGAGGTCTCCACAGCCACCACGGCCTCGGGCTCCTGCGGCGCTTCGTCGCGTTCTACTGCGCTGGCCGGTGCAGGCGCCGGCGGCTCCTCGGGCTCGTCCTGGTCCGCCGGCGGCTTTTCGGGCGCACGCGTAAGTGCTTCTTCCTGGTGCTGGACGCGAGCCTCGAGCCAGGCGTCGAGCACACCGGGGGCAGGCGGTTCTGCCTCGGTGAGCGCGGGCTCGGCGGACTCGACGACCTGGCTGTGCATGGACATCAGCCTGAGCAGATGCGCCAAATCGGGCCGGGCAGGCGGCCGTGGAGGCGTGCCGTCAGGCAACGAGCCATGTCCTCCTGTCAAGAATCGGTGTAAGTCTACTCTCGCCGAGCGGGCTAAGCGAGCCTTAGCGAGGCCGTTGGGCGAGCGCGCAGATCGGACAAATGCCGCTGGCGGCCGACTTGCTCTCGAACTCCCGACCGCAGTTGATGCACACCAGCTGGCGCTGCAACCGGTGGCGCTGCGCCCAGCTCTTGATCGCGTCCGTGCCCACCGAGAACTCCTGGGCCAGGTGCGTGATGAGCTGGTGCGAGTAGCGCTCGCGCAGGATGTTCAAGCAAAGGGGGCAGAGGGAGCGGCCAAGCGGCTCCTTGCGGTAGGTGAAGGCATTGCCGCAATAAGTGCACGTACCTTCGCCGATTCTCGGCATATCCACGACCTGTAGCAGGATTCCTGCCGTGGAAGTGGCAGACCGAGTTCGGCAGGGCCGTCCAGCGCCGGCGGCGCGAGTATGGCGTGAGCCCCCGATCTTGCAAAGGGAGCTTGCGGCGAGAGCCTAACCGGCCGCTACAGGCTGGCTGGCGTGCCGCTGGACGAAACGCCGCATGCGCTCGATGGCTTCCTCGATCTGCTCGTATGCCGTGGCGTAGCACATGCGCACGTGACCCTCGCCCAGGTCGCCGAAGGCCGTGCCGGCGATGACCGCGACCTGCTCCTCCTCGAGGAGCTTGATCGAGAACTCCTCTGAGCTCATGCCGGTGACGGCAATCGACGGGAAGGCGTAGAACGCGCCCCGCGGCTCGGGGCAGGTCAGGCCGATCTCGTTCAGGCCCTTGACCAGCAGCCGCCGGCGCCGATCGTACTCGGCCAGCATCTCGCGTACGTCGCGCTCGCCGTGCTCCAGGGCCTGGATGCCGGCGTACTGCGCGGCTGTAGGCGCGCTCATGATGATGTACTGGTGGATCTTCATCATGGCCTCGATGATCTCCGCCGGCGCGCAGGCGTAGCCCAGCCGCCAGCCGGTCATGGCATAGGCCTTGGAGAAGCCGTTGATGAGCACGGTGCGCTCGCGTGCGCCCTTCAAGGCCGGGATACACACGTGCTTCACGCCGTAGACGAGCCGGTGATAGATCTCGTCCGAGATGATCACCAGGTCGTGCTCGACGCACAAGTCGACGATGCGCTGCGCTTCATTGGGATCGAGCACGGCGCCGGTGGGATTGTTGGGGAAGCCCAGCAGGATCGCCCGGCTACGTGGCGTGATGGCCTTTTCTACCGCCTCCGCGCGCAGCGTGAAACCGTCCTCGGCTGTGGTTGGGATCGATTGGATCTCGGCGCCCGCGAAGACGATGCAGGCGGCGTACGAAACGTACGACGGCTCCGGCAGGAGCACGCCGTCGCCGGGCTCGACCACAGCCCGCACGGCGATGTCGATGCCCTCGCTTGCGCCAACGGTGACCAGGATCTCGTCCTGTGGGTCGTAGTTGACGCCGTACAGGCCTTCGAGGTTCTCGGCGATGCCACGCCGCAGTGCCAGCAGCCCGTAGTTCGACGTGTAGTGGGTGTGGCCCTCGTCCACCGACGCCATGCCCGCCTGACGGATGTGCTCGGGCGTTACGAAATCCGGCTCACCGATGCCCAGCGAGATGACGTGGTCCATGGTGGCCAGCACGTCGAAGAACTTGCGGATGCCCGATGGCCGCACCCGGTCGATGATGGACGACGTGAGCCGCCGCCGCGGCTTCTCAGCCAAGGCGAGGCTTCTGTTTATGGAAGTCCGTGTGCTGTTGGTAGCAGTACGCCACGCGCAGGATGGTCTCCTCGTCGAACGCCTTGCCGATGATTTGCAGCCCAACCGGCAGGCCGTCGGACAGGCCGCACGGGATCGACAGGCCGGGCAGGCCCGCCATGTTGACGGGGATCGTGAGCACGTCGTTCAGGTACATGGCCAGCGGATCGTCGACTTTCTCGCCTATCTTGAACGCCGTCGATGGGGAAGTTGGTGCGAGGAGCACGTCGAAGCTCTCGAAGGCGCGGTCGAACTCCTGCTTGATGAGCGTCCGCACTTTTTGCGCCTTGAGGTAGTACGCATCGTAGTACCCGGCGCTCAGCACGTAGGTGCCGAGCATGATGCGGCGCTTGACTTCGGGCCCGAAGCCCGCCTCGCGGGTGGCGTTGTACTGGCTCCAGATGTCCGGCGCCTGCTCTGACAGGCCGTAGCGGATGCCGTCGTAGCGCGCGAGGTTGGCCGAGGCCTCCGCGGGGGCGATGATGTAGTAGGTGTCCAGGGCATAGTCCGTCGAGGGCAGGGAGCATTCGCCGACCTGCGCGCCCAGCCCCTCGAGCACGCCAACGGCCTCGCGAACACGCTGCTCGACGCCCGCGGCCACGCCCGCCGCGAAGTACTCACGCGGCAGCCCGATGCGCAGGCCCTTCACGTCGTCGCGCAGGGCCGCTCTGAAGTCGGGAACGGCGCGATTGACGGATGTCGAGTCGCACGCATCGTGGCCGGCGATGGCGTTCAGAACGATGGCGCAGTCCTCGGCGTCCTTCGTAAACGGGCCGATCTGGTCCAGGGAAGAGGCAAAGGCCACCAGGCCGTAGCGCGACACACGTCCATAGGTGGGTTTCAGGCCGGTTACGCCGCACAGCGCCGCCGGCTGCCGGATCGAGCCGCCCGTGTCGGTGCCCAGAGCGTAAAGGCACTCGTCGGCGGCCACCGCCGCCGACGAACCGCCGCTGGACCCTCCTGGCACAGTGTCGAGATTCCACGGATTGTGCGTGGCGAAGAAGCCGGAGTTCTCGGTCGACGAGCCCATCGCGAACTCGTCGCAGTTGGTCTTGCCCAGGAAGACCGCTCCCTGGCTGCGCAGCCGGCTGACGGCTGTGCCGTCGTAGACTGGCACGTAGTTCTCGAGTATCCGGGAAGAACAGGTGGTGCGCACGCCCTCGGTCGCCAGCACGTCCTTGAGCGCCACCGGGATGCCCAGCAGGTCAGGCAGGTCGCCGCCTGCTGCAAGGGCCTGGTCGGCGGCTTGCGCCTGCTGCAGGGCCAGCTCGGGTGTGACGGTGACGTACGCCTTGACGTGAGGCTCGAGGCTTTCGATGCGCTCCAGAACGGCCCTGGTCAGCTCGACGGATGAGATCTGGCGCTTGCGTAGCAGGCGGGCCGCCTCATGGACCGTCAGCCCCGGGAGATTCACTCCAGGATGGGCAGCACCCGCACGAAGGGCTCTTCGACGCGCGGGGCGTTGGCCAGGGCTTTGTCGTGGGGCAGGCACTCACCGACCACGTCGTCGCGCAGTACGTTGGTTGCTTCGATCACTTGGGCCGTGGGTGGGATGTGCTCGGTGTCGAGCTGGTTGAGGCGCTCCATATGCTGGAGGATGTCGCCAAGCTGACTGGCCATGCGGTCCTTTTCTTCGTCGGTGAGGCCGAGCCGGGCGAGCAGGGCGAGATGATCCATCTCCTCCCTGGTCAGCATGACGCCTAGTATAGGTCGCGTGAAGCTGCGTTCGATCACGCTCGGCAACAACATGAGCTGGCCCCTGAGCTCGGCCGAGCTCTCCAAAGCCGCCCGCTTCCTGGCACGATCCCGCGAGCTGTTCGCCGAAGCTGGGCTGGAGGTGCAGACCACCCGGCTGGCTACCCAGCCGGTGCGGGACATGCGGGCGCCGGCGGTCGACATCGCGCGCGAGCTCGACCGCGCCTGCCGCGAATCGGGCATCGGCTACTGCTCGCTTGGGCCGGCGCCGCTGGATGCCGGGCTCGTGGCTGAGGTGATCGAAGGCACATCGATCGCGTTCGTCAGCATGTCCACGGCCCGCGACGGGCAGATCGACTTCCCCGCCGTACGCGCGGCGGCCGCCGTGGTGCACCGGGTGGCTCGCTCCAGCGAGCTCGGGTTTGGCAACCTGCGCTTCGCCGCGGCGGCGCATTGCGGGCCCAACATTCCCTTCTTCCCGGCCGCCTACCACGACGGCGGGCACCCCAAGTTCAGCCTGGCCCTGCAGGCGGCGGACGTGGTGGTGGAGGCCTGTTCTGGCGCTGGCACTCTCGAGGAGGTGCGCGCCAGGCTCACGGAGGCCTTGATGGAGATGGACCGGCGGATCACGCCCGCGGCCAAGCGTCTCGAGCGGGAGTTCGCCATCGAGTACCTTGGAGCGGACTTCAGCCCGGCGCCGTTCCCAAGCGCGCACGAGAGCATTGGCACGGCCTTTCAGCGGCTCGGCTTAGAGCGCTTCGGGGCCGCCGGCAGCCTGGCCGCGGCCGCGCTCATTACCGGTGTCCTCAGATCGGCGCCTGTCAACCGCTGGGGCTTCAACGGGCTAATGCTGCCCGTGCTGGAGGACTCGGCGCTGGCCGCCGGCGCGCTCAGAGGCGACTTCAGCGTGCACGAGCTGCTCCTCTACTCCGCGGTCTGCGGCACCGGGCTGGACACGGTGCCCCTACCAGGCGATACGTCAGAAGAAGAGCTGACCAGCCTCATCCTGGACGTGGCGGCGCTGTCGATAGCGCTGGACCGGAAACCGCTGACGGCGCGGCTGCTGCCCGTTCCGGGCAAGAAGGCCGGCGAGCCCACGGCCTACGACTTCGAGTACTTCGCCAACGGCGCGGTGCTGCCCCTGAAGGGCCTGCGCGCCTCGGGCTTTCTGGAGCGCGGCTAGCCCCAGCGGTCCCGGACGGCCTGGTCCGGCTGCTTCTCCTCCCCCGCACCGGCGCTGGTCTCCCGCTTCTTCTCCTCCGTCGGCTGGACGTCCTCCATGACTCGCTGCTGGGCCTCGGGCGAGGCTTCGTCCGGGCCTCGGCGCATCTCTTCATGCACCTTCATGCCGTGCAGCACTCCGGGCAGATCGTCGGCGGTGGCACGCTGGCCCAGTGCGAAGAACGAGTTCACCTCCGCTCCGAGAAGCAGGATCAGCGAGATGACCCAGAACCAAAGCGTGATGATCGCCAGCAGCCCGGCGACCGCGCCGAACTGGCTCTTGCCGGCGAAATGGGTGGTGTAAACCGGGAACATCAGGCTGCCCGCCTCGAACAGCACACCGGCCACCAGCGCGCCCGGCCAGGCGTGGCGGGGATGGATCCTGATGTTGGGCACGATCAGGTAGATCAGGAAGAACAGCGCGAAGCCGAACAGCGCGCCGATGGCGAACCCGCCGGCCGCGAACAGCACGTTCAGCCCGGGCAGGCTGCCGAACGCGCTCGACAGCTGCTGATAAGAGCCGCTGATGCTCGAGGCCACGAACGCCAGCGGCGTCAGCACCGCGAAGATGACGATCATCCCCATCGACATCAGCTTCTGCCAGATGAAATCGCGGTCCTTGGTGCGGTAGATGATCGAGAAGCAGTTCTCCATCACGCCGAATAGGCTGGAGCCGGTCCACAGCAAGGCCACGAAGCTGATGATGGCCGCCGGGCCCGAGGCTCTCTGGAAGTTCCGGAGGACGCTGTTGAAATCGATGTTCAGGCCGTTCTGGCCGTTGGCCGCCGACGGGATGGCGCCGTTGAGGTTGGAGCCGATCTGCTGAACGATTGCCGGCGGCAGCAGCAGCGCCGACAGCGCCAGGATGCCCAGCAGCAGCGGGAAGAACGCGCCCAGGAAGTTGTAGGCCAGCATGCCTGCCAGGTTCATGCACCAGTCTTTCCCGAACTTCTCGAAAAAGGCTTTGGCCGTGCTCATGCGTCGGTATGAGCAAGCACGGGGCCACGCGCGGTTCACAGGAACCTCTTAGGTCCGGCTCGGGCGCCTCACACACGAGCCCTCCATGTTGGATGGCATGATCCAAGCGAATCGTTCCCTTGCTTTCGTCGCGCCTCTGCTGCGGAGGGAGCCTTGCTGCTGGTGGCGTGCGGCGGCTCAGCGGCTTCCGCAGCCGCGCCGTGAGGCCCCGCGGCTACAGTTTCGGCGCCGAGCGCAGCGAACTCCAGCCCGGCCGCGAAGGCCAACGCCAACACCGCCAGCGCGGCGGAAATCCAGCAAGCGCTGCAAGCCGCGGGCGTTCCAAACGCGGCCAGATGGACTCAGGAGGTGCTCGAATACCGGCCTTATCCGACCAACGACCCCAACCTCGCGAAGCTCCGCTCAAACCTGACCAAATGCAACCCAGGCGAGGGCACGGTCAACAAGATCATCTCCGCCCTGACGGTCTAGACGTCGCTGGCAGCCGTGGGGGCTCGGCGACGTTCCTACCGGCGCGCCTCCCTAGCTGGTTGGGCTGACGGCGGCAGGCACCGCCATCGAGCTGCCGCTCGCAAGTCACTGGACGCAGCCGGCGCAGCTCATCCCTGGGCGGCCATCGCCGCCTTACTGGTGGCCATGCTCCTCATGGTCCGGACGCCGTCGCGGCGGGGACTCGCGCGGGCGCTGGCGGGGAGCTGGCATCCTGACGGGCCTCATCGGTGTGTGGCAGCACGTCTCGGCCAACTACGATGCAGGGTAGTTGGACGTCAGCTACGCCAATTCCCGGGAAGCGTTAAGCGAGCCCAGCCGCTTCTGCGCTCACCAAGAGCGTGGGGCTTGCCCCGCCGCGTCTGAGCGTCCTGTTCGCCACGCGCACGGCGTAGCCTGAAAGCTACACTGAGGGCGAACTGGCGAGTGGTGTAGTGGTAACACAAGGGACTTTGGATCCCTTGTCCCAGGTTCGAATCCTGGCTCGCCAGCAGCTGTCAGGCGGAGCGTTGGGCGCATAAGGCTGTCCCGGCGGGCCGGCGTTAGCTGGATGTCGGCTGCGCCCGCGGGAGCTGGTGCACCACTTTTGGGACGCTGCCGTGGCACTGGACCCGGGCGGGTAGCGCTGGACGAGTAGGCAGCGCCGGCGGCAAACGCCCAATATGGGCCGGCTTGCGTATACCGTATCGAAGGACGCCAGCTGACCAGGTGAAAGGAGCTTTCGTGAGTAAACCTATGACCGTCCGGATTGGCCTTGTCGCGGCGGTGGCGCTCGCCGTCATGCTGGCGGGCTGGTATCTGCTGTCGCCGTTGTTCATCACTCGCCAGGTGCACGAAGCGCCGCCAACCGAGGCATCGGTGGCCGCCAACGAGCCGGTCGCCATGCAGACGGCCATCGCCGAGAGCGTGCCTGAGGTGGTCGATGAGCCGATGCCCGCCGTGGCCATCCCGCCGGTCGCTCCGGCGGCGCCTCAGAGCTCGCCGAAGCCGAGCGCCGGCCCGGTGCTCAAAGCCCAGGGCCAGTTCTACAACGTTGTTCACGATGGCCATGGCAGCGCCCAGCTGTTCGAGCTGCCCGACGGAGGCCGGCTGTTGCGGCTGGACGACTTCCAGGTGCTCAACGGCCCCGACTTGCACGTCTACCTCACTTCACAGGAGCGCGTCACGCCGGCTCTCGGCGGAACGCTCCCGGATAGCGTCGACCTGGGAAAGCTCAAGGGGAACCAGGGCTCCCAGAACTATCCGATTCCGGCTTCGGTCGACCTGAGTAAGACCCGCTCCGTGGTGATCTGGTGCCAGCCGTTCCGGGTGCCGTTCATCGCCGCGACGCTCGCCAGCAGTTAGTCCGAGACACGATAACTGCCGCCAGGATCGTGATCAGGGCGGGCAGCCCGCGAACGCCGCGGAGTGCCGGCTCCCGGTCAGCCGCTCAACCGAGCGGCGGCACCTCACACGCGGACAGTGCACCTTGCGGCTATTGCTGGATCAGTTGAGAGCCGGGCCCGTCTCCCAGATGAGTACCTCGGCCCCGCTCTCCGCATCGGCGGTGAAAGCCGGGCTGCCGGCCACCGTCAGGCGCGCGGCGTCGCCGGTTTCCAGCCGGCCGGCGCCTTGGAGCTCGCCCGCGCCGCGGGCCACATAGAGGTGCACGAACGGCGCATCGGGGATCTCCACCGTCTCGCCCGGCTTGAGCTGGCCGGACCACAGCACCGCCTCCTTCTGGCGGATGCTGATGGCCGCGTCGTGCCCGCGTCCTGAGGCCACCGGCACGAGTCCGCCGCGGCTCAGCTGGGAGCTGATGTCCAGCTGCTCGTAGCCGGGCCTGATCGACTCGGTGTCGGGCAGCACCCACATCTGGATGAAGTGCACGTCCCGGTCCCAGCTGGCGTTCATCTCCGAGTGCCAGATGCCCGTGCCGGCGCTCATCCGCTGGGCAAGGCCCGGATAGATGATGCCCGAGTTGCCCTCGCTGTCTTTGTGGTGCAGCTCGCCATCTAGGACCCAGGTGACGATCTCCATGTCCCGGTGGGGGTGGGTCGAGAACCCCGTCCCACCCCGCACCACGTCGTCGTTGCTGACCAGCAGCAGCCCGTGATGGGTGTTTTCAGGGTCGTAGTGGTAGGAAAAGCTGAAGCTGTGGTGCGAGTCGAGCCAGCCGGCCTCCGTGTGGAAGCGGTCCTTAGCCCGCCGAACCTCGATCTTCGGCAGCAAGAGCTGCTGAGCAGCCATAAGGGAACTCCTATTCCGCCTGCAGGACGGCCTCGATCTCAATGTTGATCTGAACCTTATCGCCTACCACCGCGCCGCCGCCGTCCATCGGCAGGTTGATGTCCACGCCGAAGTCGCGCCGGCTGATCTCACCGGTCGCGGTAAAGCCCGCGCGCGTGTTGCCGTAGGGATCCCGGGTGAAGCCGTTCGCTTCCAGCGCCAGCTGCACCGGGCGGGTCACGCCGTGCAGCGTCAGCTCGCCTTCGAGCACGTACTGGTCGTAGTGGGGCCGGATGCCCGTCGATCGATAGGTCATGGCCGGGTACTTGTCGATCTCGAAGAAGTCGGCCGAGCGGAGGTGCGCGTCGCGCTGCTCGTTCTGGGTGTCGATCGAATTCAGGTCGATGATTGCGTCGACGGATGAGTTGAGGAAATTCTCGGCCGTACGGATATTGGCCTCGAAGCGGTTGAACCGGCCGCGGACCTTGGAGACCATCATGTGGCGGACGGTGAAGGACACCTCCGAGTGGACCGGGTCGACCGCCCAATTGCCGGCCACGTAGCCGGGGCTCTCGGGCTTGAGGATGGTGGGGCTTGCCATTGCGTTTGCTCCTGCAATTGATTGATAGTTCAACTATCTGCGTGACAGCCTAGCACCATGTAGTTGAAGTGTCAACTACGATCCGGCTATCATTCGCCCGTGAGCGATACGCGCTGGCTCAACCCGGAGGAGCAGCAGACCTGGCGGACGTTCCTCGCAGCGATCCAGCTGCTCGAGGCGCAGCTCGACCGCGAGCTGCAGGCCGACGCCGGAATTCCGCTCGCCTACTATGTCATTCTGGCCATGCTCTCGGAGTCGCCGGGCCGCGCCGCCCGCATGAGTGACCTGGCCGAGATCACCCAATCCTCCCGCAGCCGCCTGTCTCACGCCGTGGCCAAGTTGGAGGAGCTGGGCTGGGTCGAGCGCGTGGAATGCCCCGAGGACCGGCGAGGCGCCTACGCCGTGCTGACCGGCAAGGGCTTCGCCGTCCTGGAGAAGGCGGCGCACGGCCATGTGGAGGCCGTGCGCACGCACCTATTCGATCAGCTCACGCCCGAGCAGGTGAACCAGCTTCGAGGGATCAGCGAGGCCCTCGTCAGGCACCTCCGGCCCGAGGCAGCCGCCGGCTCTGCCTCACACCGATGAGAACAGCTCCTCGTTCGCCGGCACGGGCTGGTTGAAGTCGATGAATTCGGGGAAGATGTCCTTGCAGCGGTCCTTGAACCAGCGGTCGAAGTGGCTGTTCGAGGCCGCGAACCGGCGGTTGCCTTCCACCGGATCCTGGCCCTCGAGGTACACGACCACGAGATCGCCCATGGGGGTCTGGTTGAGGAACACTTCCTCGCGGATCAAGCCTTGGCCGCGACGGGAATCAGCAAGCTCCTCGCGCCGCGTCACGTAAGCCTCGTGCGCAAACTGCCTGGCGGCCTCGGTCTTGCCGGGCTGGAGCGGCGCGGCGAAAGCGAAGCCGCGCTGCCGCGCGCCGCCACCCGAAGCTGCCCACTCGCCAACGAGCTCGGGCTCGGACCCCGGTGGCATCGAGCGAAAGTCGACGCCCGTTGCTTCGCTGTTCTTATCGATGAAGTAGCGGTCGATAGGGCGATTGGACTCGAGCAGGGTCTTCATCGTGTCGGCAAAGCTTCGCTGGCCTTCGACGTAAGCCACGACCAGGCTGCTGCCGTCGGGGTTGGTCTGCAGATACGCTCGCTCGATCGAGATGCCCGCGGCGCCCCGCGACTCCTCGAACTCGGAGCGGCGCTGCTTCATCTGCTGGGAAACTTCGCGGACCAGCGGCTCTTTACCGGAGACCACCGGGAAGACAAGACCGTACTTGGGCATGTGGGGGCGACTCCTTGGTGTTGATTACGGGGGTTTCTACGCGCAGCATGCGCTGGCGGATGAGCGTTGACCAGCGCCAGGTCTGCCCATTTGATTGCGGAGTTGACTCATTGCCAGCCTGGTAGATTGGGGTCTATGGCTGACAAAGTTCGACGTATCGTGACCGGCCTGAACGAAAAAGGCCGGTCGGTCATCCTGTCCGACACGCTCCTGCCGGCCGAACGCGCGCCGGGTGAGCCGCTGCGCGCAGCCATGTGGGTCACCGACCGCATGCCGGTCTCGAACGAGGGCACGCGCGATCCCGTGCCCGACGGCGTGACCCCCACCATTCCGCCGCCCAAGAATGGCGTGGTGTTCCGGATCACCGAGATCCTGCCGGACGCGACCCACCCCTCGTCGCCCCAGGCACTGGTTAGCCGCGGCGCCAACGTCACACCCGATCGCAGCGCCAGGCACCCGGGCTTCCACCAGACCGACACCCTTGACTTCGCCCTGTGCCTGGAAGGCGAGGTCTGGGCCGTGCTGGACGAGAGCGAGACGCTCATGAAAGCGGGCGACGTGCTGATTCAGCGCGGAACTTATCATGCCTGGTCGAACCGCGGCGACAAACCCTGCCGGATGGCGTTCGTGCTGATCGATGCCGAGCCGCTGAATCACGGGTAAACGTTTGTCGCAGCCTTCCGCGCCTGTGCTGCCGCGCTACGGCGAAGCATCGCTGGCAGACGTCACGCCGTCGATGCTGGCAGCCATGGGCGTGCCGGCTTTCGACAACGTGCTTGGCATTCCCGCCAGCCGGCGGATGGCGCTACTGGTCTTCGACGGGCTCGGCGCGGCGCTGCTGAAGGCCAACCGCCACGCGGCGCCGTTCCTGGCCTCGCTGATGGATGCGGGCCGGGCCATCACCTCCGGCTTCCCCTCGACGACCGCGGCCAGCGTGGCCTCGATCGGCACCGGCCGCCCACCGGGTGAGCACGGCCTCGTCGGCTTCACCATGGCTCTGCCCGGCCACTCGCGCGCCCTGAACGTGCTGCGCTGGATCACCTACGGCGTCAGCCCGGCCAAAGACCTCAGCGATAAGGTCAACCCGCAGCAGGTCCAGCCGCGGCAGACGGTGATCGAGGTCGCGTCCGCGGCAGGCATCGACGTCCTGCTGACCGGGCCCGCCACACATGAGAAGTCGGGCCTCAGTCGCGCGGCATTACGCGGCGGGCGATTTCAGGCGGCGGTCTCGGGCGGGGATCTGCTGGCTGCCACGCTGGCCGCCCTCCGGAATGACGGACCAACCTTCGTCTACGCCCACCACAACGACCTCGACACCACCGGCCACGTACGCGGCGCAACGTCGGAGGCGTGGCGTCTGCAGTTGGGCCAGGCCGACCGCATGTGTCAGACACTGGTCGAGCACCTGCCCGCGGAATGCACGCTGGTAATCACTGGCGACCACGGCATGGTCGACCTCAGCCGCGAGCAGAAGTTGGACCTGGACGACTCCCGAACGCTGTCGCATGGCGTACGGCTCATGGCGGGCGAGGGGCGCGCTCGCTACCTGTACACGCAGCACGGCGCCGAAGGCGAAGTGCTCGCGGCCTGGCGTGAGGAGCTGGGCGACAGGATGTGGGTCGTGAGCCGGGACGAGGCCATCGAGGCCGGCTGGTTCGGGCCGCATGTGCCTGACGACATCCGGCCGCGGATCGGCGATGTCATCGCCGCGGCGTTCGGACCGGTGGGCGTCTTCCAGAGGTCGGTCGATCCCGGCCAGGCGGCGCTCGTCGGGCATCATGGCTCGCTCACGCCAGAGGAGCAGCTGGTGCCGCTGCTAATCGTCAGGTCCTAGCTTCTAACCTGTCGACGCGGTCGCGCAGCTTGCGGTTGTCCTCGGCCAGCTGGTCGAGCCGCTCACGGAGCTGGCGCAGCTCTTCTTCGCGGTCCGAGCCTTCCCGCAGCGCGTGCAGGCCCTCGCGCGCGGCGCGCCGGATGCGCTCGTCGGCATCTCGCTCGGCGACGCGCTCCAGGGCCGGGATAGCCTCGGCCTTCTTGCGCTTGCGCAGAACGGTCACGGCGGCGGCGCGGGCGAAGCGCGAGGCGATGCGCTGGTCATCGAGGAGATCGGTGAGAAGATCGTCGACGCGCGCGTCCTTCTCGCCGATCTTTTCCATCGCGCGCACGGCCGCTGCGCGGACCATGTTCGGCTTGCCGTAGCGCGCCCACTCCAGGGCCACGTCCACGGCTCGCTCATCGCGCAGCTCCCTGAGACCGTCGAACACGGCCTGGCGGATAACCTCGTCGTGCGAATCGCGCTCGAGGCCGCTCAGGATGGTCTCGTACACGCCCTCCTGGCGGGTCTTGCCGAGCGAGCGGAAGGTTTCGGCTTCGACGAAGTAGCTGGCGTCGCCCCTGCCGGCCTTCTCTTTCAGCGCATCAGCCACGTCGGGCTCGCGGAAGGCGCCCAGCGCTTCCACGACGCCGCGCCGGGCCTTCGGATGCGGCAGGTCGAGGGCGCCGAGCAGCGCCTGTTTGGCGGCCACCGTCTTGGCCTCGGCCAGGGCCCGGGCGATCTCCCATTGCGTGCCCCAGAATGCGTCGTCACGGAGCGCCGTGGCCAGGGCGGACACGGACTCGCGGTCGGCCTTCTTGCCCAGGGCTTTCGCCGCCTCGATCCGTAGGAGGACGTCCTCATCTTCAGCCAGCTGGCGGCGTAGCATCGTCGCGGGAAGTTCGAACTCGGCCGTCTTGAGGATCAGCTGGGCCCCGGGGGCAAACCGGACGCGGGCCGGCTGCTGCTCGAGATGGACAGCGAAGGTGCGCTCGGCGGCGTCGAGGTGGACGGGAATCGTCCGGCCATCAAAGGCCACCTCGAAGTCGAGGGTGTACTGGGGCGTACCTTGCTTGGTGTCCTGCGCCTGCTTGAGGGACAGGCTGGCCAGCTTGGCCTCGGCATCCCAGCCGAAGCTCACCTTCAGATCGGGATGCCCGGGCGAGAACACCCACTGCTGGAAGAAGCGCTCCAGGTTACGGCCGGTAACGTCTTCAATCGCGCGCTGCAGGTCGGCGGTAACGACGTTGCCGGCGCGGTGGCGCTCCAAGTAGTGCTTGATCGACGCCCACCAGGCCTCCTCACCAAGCGTCAGCCGCAGCATATGCAGCACCATGCCGCCCTTTTCGTAAAGGTGGCGGTCGAATACGTCGGACGGCTCGCGGTAGATGTTCGTTGCGATCGGCCGCTGATACCGCTCGCGCGCCTCCCCCAGATAGGACTGCAGCAGTCCGAAGAGGTCGTACAGGAACTCGTCGTGGCCAAGGTGGCGCTCTCGCCACAGCGCCTCGGAGTAGGTGGCGAAGCTCTCGTTGAGCCAGGCGTGGCCCCAGTCGCGGCAGGTCACGAGATCGCCGAACCACTGGTGGGCCAGCTCGTGCGAGACGAGCGGATCGCTGGAAAAGTCGAGGTGGGCGCGCTCGTCGTGCAGCGTGCGATCCGTCTGGGTCGTGGCGGAGGTGTTCTCCATGCCGCCGTAGATGAAGTCGGCCACGGCCACCTGGGCGTATTTGGCGTATGGATAGGGCACGCCGGTTGCGCCCGAGAAGAACTCCATCATGGCCGGCGTGTTGCCGAACGCTCGGCGCGCGTCGTCCTCGCGGCCGGGCTCGACGAAGTAGTAGACCGGCACCTTCCGCCAATGATCCTCGATCCGGCTGAACTCGCCCACGACTAGGCTCATGAGGTAGGCAGGATGAGGGATGTCCTGCTTGAAATGCCAGCGGCCGCCTTCTTGCGCGACGAGCTCGCCGTTCGACACCACCGTCAGTCCTTCCGGAACGGTCGCGATCAGCTCCGTGGTCAGCTTCTGGTTCGGGAAGTCGAAGCTGGGGATCCAGTAGCGGGTGTCCTCGGCCTGGCCCTGGGTCCAGGCCTGGCGCGGCCGCTGAGGATAGCTCTCGTCGGGCTCGAGGAAGTACATGCCCTTCTCCGGCTCGGCGGCGTAGCGGATGGTGATGGTGAGGGGTCGTCTGCCTCTGGCTGCGCGTGCCGCCGGCAGGATGGTCAGCGTGTCCTCGGCGTGCTGCCAGCTCTCGACGGCCTCGCTCCGCTCAACCGCCAGGATGCACATCTCGGCGGCGTTCAGGACGATGGCCGGCGGCTTGCCGGAACGCAGCGCGCCCGGTAGTGGTTTCAGCGTGTACGTCGCCGCTCCGTCGATGCGCTTGCGCTCGAGATCGACGGCGATTTCGAGCCGCAGGTGCTCGGCCCGATAGAACCTGTCGGGGGCGTAGTGTGGCGTGTCGCCGGGAAGGTTGAACGGATGGCGCTCAGGCATCGGCTAAATGGTACGGCTGGTAGCCTTTTTCGCCATGGAAGCCCGGCTCGACCATGTCATGATCGTCGTCCGCGACTTACAGCAGGCAGCCGAAGCATACCGCGCGCTCGGCTTCCGGGTGATTGAGGGCGGACGCCACACTGGGATGGGGACCTGCAACCAGATCGTCCGCTTCGGGCTCGACTACCTGGAGCTGCTGGCCGTCTACTCCGAGGACGAGGCGAGCCGGTTCCAGAGCCGGCGGCGGATCATGGACTTCCTTCGCCGGCGCGAAGGCGCCTTCACCTATGCGCTGGCGGTGAAGGGCCTGCCGCCAGACGCGCCGGCCGGCGAGGACCGCGAGCGCAAGCGGCCCGACGGTACGGTCCTGCGCTGGCGGACCGGTTACCAGAATCTCATGGGCGAGCAGCCGCTGCGGCCCTTCCTGATCGAGTGGGAGGAATCAGACGAGGAGCTGCTGGCCCGCTATCAGCGCGAAGGCGAGGCCGGAGGGCATCCCAACGGCGCCCTGGCCTGGACGGGCATCACCGTCGGCGTGCCGGACGTGGCCGCCGCCCGCGCCGCGTACCTGGAGATGCTCGGCGCCGACCGGCCGGAAGGGGTGACCTTCGTGCCCGGCGACGGGATCGTCCGCCTGGCCATCCGGACCGCCGGCGAGCCGCGGCTGATCCCGGCGGAGCAAGCCTGCGGCGTGGAAATCGAGCTGTTGCGCTAGGCCCACAGCTCCTGGCTGGCGATGCGCGCGCCCTCAACCATAGCCTGCAGCTTGGCCCAGGCGATCTCCCCGTGGCCCACCCGCGAGCCGATGCCGCAGTCGGTACCTGCGACGACGTTCTCCCTCCCAACCAGCCTGGCGTAGCGGATGAGCCGGTCGGCCACCAGCCGGGGATGCTCGATGAGGTCGGTCACGTGGCCGATCACGCCGGGCATGAGCGTCTTGCCCTCCGGCAGCTTGACGTTCTCGAACACACGCCATTCGTGCTCGTGCCGCGGGTTCGAGGCCTCGATCGAATAGCATTCCGCGCGCACCTTGAAGATGACGTCGACGATGTGCTCCAGCGGGATGTCGTTCTTATGCGGCCCGTGGCCGCTGCCCCAGCAGACGTGCAGCCGGACCTGGCTCTCTGGGATGCCGCGCAGCGCATGGTTGAGGGCCTCGACGCGCACGTCGGCATAGCGCCGGTAGTCGTCGACACTCATATCGGGGAACATCTGCCAGCCGTCGGGCAGGTCCGGATCGTCGATCTGCAGCGCCAGACCGGCGTCGGTGATGGCCTGGTATTCCTCGTGCATGGCGTCGGCGATGGCGAACAGCAACTCCTCATCGTTCTTGTAATAGCGGTTGAAGAGCCAGTGCTCGATGGTGCCGGGCGCCACCGCCGGGAGGAAGGGCTCGACGCCCAGGCCTTGCGCGGCAGCCTTGAGGTTGGCGATGTCCTTCTGGGCGAGCTCCCGGCCGATGTACGTCAGTGGCCCCGTGCAGAGCACGGTCGGGTTGAGGTTGCGCGGGTTGAACCCCGCGGCCCGGGCGAAGTTGAAGCCGCCCAGGCCGGCCTTGTGGAACTCTGGGAAGTCCCGCGCGTCGCGGGCCACGATGCTCCGCTGCGGTCCCTCGCCCGGCTTGTAGTCGGGGAACTCCAGCCCGCCGAGGCGATCCCGCACGTAGTGGGTGAAGTTCAGCTTGGAGTACTCGCCGTCGTTCACGATGTCGATGCCCATCTCGGCCTGCTTGCCAACGACCTCGGCCACTGCGCTAGGCAGGCGCTTCTCGAATTCCACGTCGCGGCCCTCATCGCGCATCGCCTGCAGATCATCTGGCCGCGGCAGGGTGCCCGCGTGGGACACCAGAATGCGCTCGGTGCTTCGTCTCATGGTTCCATCACCCTCGGGAGGACTTCGTTGACCACGAGGTCGAACTGCGCCTTCTGGTCCCACGAGCACAGGCGCAGCGCGATCTCGCCGATGCCGGTGCGCTTCCAGGCGCGAAGGTGCTCCACGCATTCGTCAACGCTGCCGAGCGCGCACCAGGCCTCGATTTTCTCGCGCGTGAAGTTGGCCGCGTAGTACAGGTCGAGGAACTTCTTGGTCTCGGCCATGGCCGCCTCGCGGTCGGGGTTGACGTTGATGTTGTGGTACAGGCAGGTGTTCTCGAGCGCGAGCTCCCGGCCCTCCTGCTGCGCGTACTCCTGGATCCGCCCCCAGCGCCGGATGAACTCGTCGGGCGGGATGCTGTGGGTCATCCAGCCGTCGGCCAGCCGCGCCACGCGGCGGAACGAACGCTCCAGCGCGCGGTCATCGCCGCCCACCGTATGCGGGTTATTCGCGATCCAGATCGGCGGGCAGGGCTTCTGCCGAGGCTTGGGCAGCAGCTCGTAATCCTCGAACCTCCACACGTCGCCGCGGTGGGTCATACGCTGCTGCGTCCACAGCTCGCGCAGCGCGCGGATGCCCTCCTCGAAGCGAGGCAACCGCTGCGAGCGCTCGATCTCCAGGATGCGCGATTCCGTGCCCCAGTCGCCGTTGCCAGCGCCTCCCAGGCACACGCACAGCACCGTACGGCCGTCGGCGATCAGGTCGAGGCTGGCCCACTGGATCGCCAGCGGGACGGGATGGCGGGTAGTGAAGCTGGCGAAACAGGCCGGCCCCAGCCGTACGCGCTCGGTCACCGCGGCGATGGCCGACAGCAGTGTGATGGCCTCCAGCCGCGGCTTGGCTACCAGGCTGTCGCCGACCCAGATCGTCCGCCAGCGCCCGGAGCGCTCGGCCTCCTTTGAAAGCTCCAGCAGCTGCCTGGGCGTGGTCGCGCCGAACAGGACGCCGCGGTTGGGGAGCGTGAGGCCGAAGTTCATGGGGTTACCTCTCCAATGCCGTACTTGTCCCATTGGCCGGCGACACGGTCGAGGTGCTCCTTGGGGGGCACCGCCAGCGGCGGATAGGTGTGCTTCCTGGTGGCGTCGATGCCCACTTTCGAGCTGCGCCGCCGCAGCGGGCTCTCGTTGGGCACGCTGTAGTCCGCCTGCGAGGGATCGAGCGTTAGGGCGTCGGTGTCGGTGTAGACGCGTACGTCGGTCGCCGGCTGCATGCGGAAGCTCATGGCCCACTCCACCTGGAACGGATCGCGGACGTCGATGTCGTCGTCGACGACCACAGTGATCTTGCCGAACACGTCGTGCAGCGACCAGGCCCCCCACATCGCCTTGAGCGGCTGGCTGTGGTTTTGCTTGGCCAGAGAGATGAGCAGCAGGCCGGTCGAGCCGCCGCTCTCCGGCAGGTGGACGTCTTTGACCGGCAGGCCGAGCTCGTCCCGCAGGTGGCGGTAGATCATCGACTCGCGGCCGATCTGCTTGATGCAGCTCGACTCGCTGGGCGGCATCTGGCTCATGAACGCCTGGTAGATCGGCTTGCGCCGGGTGGTGATGCAGGTTACGTCGATGTAGGGATGGTTCCCGCCAGTGCCCATGTAGCCGGCGTACTCGCCGAACGGCCCCTCCTGCTCTCTCCCGCCCGGCGGGATGTGGCCCTCGATGACGATCTCGGCCGTGGCCGGCACGAGCAGGTCGACGGTCTTGCCGCGCACCACCTCGGCCGGCTCGCCGCGGACTCCGCCGGCCACCGCCAGTTCGTCCACGCCATAGGGGAAGGGCGTGACAGCCGCCAGGCCGATCACAGGGTCGGTGCCGAACACGATGGCTACCTCGGTGGGCTTGCCGAGCGCCTCGTTCTTCCGGATGTGGTGGTTCATGTTGCGCGGCGGGTTGATCATGATGCCCAGCCGGCGGGCGCTCTTTTGCTGGACACGGTACGTGCCGACGTTCTGGATCCCGGTTTCGGGGTCCTTGGAAATGACGAACGGTGACGTGTGGTACGGCCCCGGGTCTTGGCCGACGGTCCAGACCGGGACGGGCAGCTTGACCTGTTCGACCTCCTCATCGCAGTAGACCTGCTCCTGGCAGACGCCTTCTTCCACGACCGCCGGCTCGATCGGGTGCGCCGTCGCCTTGGCCCAGCGGTCCTGGGCCTCCTCGATAGGACACTCCATGGCCAAGGCGTAGATGGCCCGCGACCCGCCGAGGATGCCTACTACGAGGGGAATATCGTGGCCCTTGATGTTCTCGAACATGAGCGCCGGGCGCCGCTCCTGGGGAATGCGGCGGAATGTCTGGCGCGCCACGGCGGAGATCTCCCAGTCTTTGTCCACTTCGGCTGGTACGCGGCAGAGGAGGCCGGCCTCGTCCAGCTTGTCCAGGTACTCGCGCAGGTCTCTGTAGGCCATGGTCAGCTCCCGAGCAGAATGTTCGGGTTCTCTTCCAGGATCTGGCGCTCAGCGTCGGCGCCGAGATTCGCAGCGGCCACCGACCGCACCGGGTCGGGATCGCCGATGGGGAAGGGGTAGTCCGAACCCAGGACCACCCGCTCCGGTCCGGCCACCTGGCACAGGAGCCGGATCGCCGGAGGTGTCATCACGCACGTGTCGTAGTAAAAGCTGCGCAGGTAATCGCCAGGCGCGCCCTTGGCCATCGAAGCCGCCGGATGGCTCCCGATCGCATAGCTGCGGTCGAAGCGCCCGCTTTGGAAGGGCAGGAAGCCGCCCCCGTGGACCAGCACCAGCCGCAGCCGGGGGTGGCGGTCCAAGACGCCGTTCAGGATGAGCCGGCTGGCCACCAGCGTGGTGTCGATCAGCCGGTGCCAGAGGTTGCCGAACTCCGCCGAGTCGGGGATGCCGCTGGCCGGCCCGAACGTCGGCGGGTGGAGGACGATAGCCGCCTGCAGGTCCTCGGCCGCCGACCACAGCTCGTCCAGAGCCGGGTCCCAGAGATTCGTCGCGCCGGGGTTGGTGGAGATCATGGCTCCCGGCAGGCGAAGCTCCCGGACCAGCCGCCGCAGCTCGCGCACGCTCGCGGCGGGGTCGCCGAACGGCACTGTGCCCAGCGCGACCAGGCGGCCTCCCGAACCAGAGCAGGCCTCGGCGAGGGCGTCGTTCAGGACCTTGGCCCAGTCGGCGCCGGCTTGCGGTGTCAGCTCGTGGCCTTGCATGTCGAGCCAGGGCGAGACGACCTGGCCGCGGAGGCCGTGCTCGTCCAGCCATCGCACGCGTTCGGTGAAATCGAGCATCTTCGCCGCCAGCGGCCGCAGCTTCTTGCCTCCGGGCAAAGAGACCACTGGCCCCTGCTCACCCTCGGCCACCTCCATGCCGCCGTAGCGCGCGCCGTTGCGCCGGATCTCGTCCAGGACGGTGCGAGGGATACCATGGGCGTGAACGTCGACAGCAGCGTGATCGGGCATTTGGCGCCAGCCTAGCATGAGCTCCTCGGTGCGGGCCGTGACCTTCGATCTGTGGCAGACGCTGATGCACGATCGCCCCGAGCAAGGGGCAAAACGAGCCCGCCGCCGCGCGGAGCGCATCCACCAAACGCTGCGACGCGCCGGCTGCGAACTGCCGCTGGAGGAGATCGGGTCTGCCCTGCGGGAGCTGTGGGAGGTCTGGCAGGGCGAGTACTGGGCCAACGACGTGGATCCCGGCTTCGAGGCCCAGCTCGCTTGGCTTTACCAGCGCTTCGGGCTCGGGGGCGAGCTGGCCGCCGCGGCCCCAGCCACAGACGCCTCGGGCAAGTCCGTGGCGGCTCGGCCGCGTGGCGCGATGTTGGCCGAGCTTCGGGCCGAGCTCTGTGCCGGCTACGTCGATCCGATCTTCGAAGTTCCGCCAGAGGTGGACGCCGAAGCCCTCCCGGTGCTCAGGAGCCTGCGCCAGCGCGGCTACAAGCTCGGCCTCATCTGCAACACCAGCGTGACGCCCGGTTACGCCCTGCGGCGGCTGCTGGACGGCTGGGGCCTCGGCCCGGTGCTGGACGCCCAGCTGTTCAGCGACGAGCTTGGCATCCGTAAGCCAGCGCCCGCCATCTTCCACGAGGCTGCGCGGCGGCTGGGCGCCGATATCTCGGCCGTGCTGCACGTCGGGGATCGCCCGGACGTGGACGTGGAAGGCGCCATCACCGCCGGCGCCCGAGGGCTGCTGGTCAGGCCGGACGCGCCGCTAAGCAAGCTGCTGGATACACTTACGTCAAGCTAGGAGAGGGCTGATCTCTGGGGTTCTCGGCCTCGAAGCCCGCACGGACTTCGGGGCTTTTATGTCGGAGGCGCTGGAGCTGGCCGCGCGGGCGCGCGGTCGGACCAGCCCCAACCCGATGGTCGGCGCGGTCGTCGTTCGCGACGGCCACGTGGTTGGCCGCGGCTGGCACCACCGCGCCGGCGAGTCGCATGCCGAGGTCCTGGCCCTACATGAAGCTGGCGAGCTGGCCCGCGGCGCGGCCCTGATTCTGAACCTGGAGCCGTGCTCGCACTTCGGCCGGACGCCGCCGTGCGCGCCAGTCGTGGCTGAGAGCGGCGTGGCCGAGGTCTTCGTGGCGATGGAGGACCCAAACCCGCTGGTCGCAGGCGAGGGCATTCGCCTGCTGCGAGAGCGCGGCATCCAGGTGTACGTTGGGCTGATGGAAGCCGACGCCCGGCGGCTGAACGAGGCGTTCGTCAAGCGCGTCACTACGGGCCTGCCGTTCGTCGAGCTGAAGGTGGCGATGAGCCTCGACGGCAAAATCGCTACGAGCACCGGCCGCTCGCAGTGGATTACCGGCGAGGCGGCGCGGCGGTGGGTACACCAGCGGCGCGATCGCGCCGACGCCGTGCTCATTGGCGCGCAGACCCTCCGCGCCGACAACCCCCAGCTGACCGTGCGGCCCGCCCCGGCCGACGGCCGGCAGCCGCTGCGCTGCGTCGTCACGGCCACGGGCAATCTGCCCCAAGATGCAGCCCTGCTGAAGCCCGATGCGGAGACGCTGATTTTTCACCCCGAGGGTGTGCCGTTGCCGCCGCCCTGGGCAGGGCACGGCTGCGCGATACCTCATTGCCCTGGGTCGGCTGAGGAGCTCGATCTGAAGCTCGTACTGGAGAGCCTCGCCCAGCGTGGCGTGAATGACGTCCTCGTCGAGGGCGGCGCCCGACTGAATGCTTGCCTGCTTAGGGCCGGGCTGGTGGATCGGGTCAGCGCATTCGTCGCCCCCAAGATTGTCGGCGGCGACGCGCCGAGCGGCTTCGGCGAGCTGGGCATCACCGACCCCAATGCGGCATTGCGTGTCGAGGATCTCGAAGTCCAGGAAATCGGGCAGGATTGGCTCTTCCGCGGCAGGCCGGTGCGCTGATGTTCACCGGGATCGTCGAGGAGCTCGGCACGGTCGCCGCCATCCAGGTGGACAAAGCGGGCGGAAGGCTTACACTCGAAGCCCCAAGGGTGAGCGAGGATCTGCGAGTGGACGACAGCGTGGCCACCAACGGCGTGTGCCTCACGGCCGTGGCCGTGGACCCGCCGCGGTTCGAGGTGGACCTTGCCCCCGAGACGCTGTCCCGGACGAACCTCAGCGCACTCAAGCGGGGTGACCGCGTCTGTCTCGAGCGCAGCGTCACCCTGAACACCCGCCTGGGCGGTCACCTGGTGCAGGGGCACGTTGACGGCACAGCCACCATCGAAGACATCCGGCCCGAGGGCATCCAGCGCACGATCCGCTTCAGCGCCGGTCGGGATATCCTGCGTTACATCGTGGCGAAGGGGTTCGTGGCGCTGGACGGGGTGAGCCTGACTGTGGTCGACTGCGACGACCGCGGCTTCAGCATCGCCCTCATCCCGCATTCAGCCGAGCTGACCACGCTCGGTTTCAAGCGGGTTGGCGACACGGTGAATGTCGAAGTGGACCTCATCGCCAAGTACGTTGAGCGCTTCGTCGAGGCTCGTCGTGGCTGAGCCGCCCTTCTCCGCCATCGAGGAGGCGCTGGAGGACATTCGCGCGGGCAAGATGGTCGTCGTCTGCGACGACGAGGACCGGGAGAACGAGGGCGACCTGACCATGGCCGCCGAGAAGGTCACCCCGGCCGATATCGCCTTCATGGCCACGCACGGCCGCGGCCTCATCTGCGTGCCGCTCACCGAGGAGCGCTGTGATGAGCTCCAGCTGCGCCAGATGGTCAGCAACAACACCGCCGTGCTCGGCACCGCGTTCACCGTGTCGGTCGAAGCCAAAGGGCGCACGACTACCGGTATCTCGGCCTTCGACCGGGCGGCGACAGTGCAGGCGCTTATCGACCCGAACACCAAGCCGGATGACCTACTGCGGCCGGGACACACCTTCCCGCTGCGGGCGCGCGAGGGCGGGGTGCTGCGACGCGCCGGCCAGACTGAGGCCGCCGTAGACCTGGCGCGGCTGGCCGGGCTCTACCCGGCGGGCGTCATCTGCGAGATCATGAACGACGACGGCACCATGGCCCGGGTGCCGGACCTGGTCAAGTTCTGCGCCAAGCACGGGCTAAAGATGATCACCGTCCGCGACCTGATCGAGTACCGCCTTGGGCGGGAGCAGCTGGTGCGGCGCATCTCTCAGTCGCGGCTGCCGACGGCGCATGGCGAATTCCAGGTCATCGCCTACTGCGGCCTGGTCGACAGCGAGGTCCACCTTGCGCTCGTCCACGGCGACGTTCAGCCGGACAAGCCGGCGCTGGTCCGCGTCCACTCGGAGTGCTTGACCGGCGACGTGTTCGGCTCTCTGCGCTGCGACTGTGGCGAGCAGCTCATGGCGGCCATGCAGCGCATCGGCCTGGCCGACGCCGGCGTGCTGGTCTACCTGCGGCAGGAGGGGCGGGGCATCGGCCTCGCCAACAAGCTGGCGGCTTACGCGCTGCAGGACCAGGGTGCAGACACGGTCGAGGCCAACGAGGCTTTGGGCTTCGCGCCTGACCTGCGCAACTACGGCATCGGCGCGCAGATTCTGCGCGATGTGGGCGTGGCCAAGATGCGCCTCATGACCAACAACCCGCGCAAGATCGTCGGCCTCGAGGGCTACGGCCTGGAGATCGTCGAGCGCGTCCCGCTGGAGATGCCCCCCAACGACGTGAACGCGAACTACCTGATGACCAAGCGTGTCAAGCTCGGCCATCTGTTCGACAACGTCTAGGAGCGGAACCTGGCCGGGACGCTCGAACAGGCGCAGCTTACGCCCGATCCCCGGCATCGCTTCGCGATCGTTGCCGCCAGGTTCAATGAAGACATCACGAACCGGCTTCTCGAGAGCGCGCTGGCCGGCCTGCGCGAGCACGGCGTGGCCGCGGACAACATCGAGGTGGTGCGCGTGCCTGGCTCGTTCGAGATCCCGCTGGCCGCCAAGGAGTTGGCCCTGCGCGGCGTGTTCGACGCCATCATCTGTCTCGGGTGCGTGATCCGCGGCGATACCCGCCATTTCGAGCTGGTGGCGGACAACTGTGCGGCGGGCGTCCGCGAGGTGAGCCTGGAATGTCGCGTGCCGCTGATCTTCGCCGTCCAGGCAGTTGAGAACGTGCAGCAAGCGCTCGAGCGAGCGGGAGGCAAGATGAATCGCGGCCGCGAGGCGGCCGTCCAGGCCATCGAGATGGCGAATCTGATGGCCGCGCTTCGCTCGTTCTAGTTCAAAGCGGCCCTGGCTGCGCGGGTCGACCGCGCTTGGCGCGCCAGGGCTCGGAGCACCACCTCGGGTAAGGGTGCGCATTCGACCGCGGCCAGGTACGAGACGTACACGTCCACGCGGCCATGGCGATCACGCACCATCTGGCTGCCCAGGCCGACCCTCATCGTGGCGCGGCAGGCCCTGCGCCGAATCACCGCAGCACCCTCTCCAGGTGCGACAAATCGCGGTCCGTAAGGATGGCTGCGCCGCTCGCATGCCGGGCGACCGCCAGCATGACGCCCGGCAGGTCGCGCTTGAGGCGGCTGTCGAGAACGATGGCGCGTGGCCGGATCGAGCGCATCGCGCTGATCAGCCGGTGAGGCGCGACGCTCAGCGGTTTGAGGCCGCGGTTGACGCGTGTTACCGCGTCGGCGAATCCCGGAGCCTCGCTCTCGGCATTGGTCACGTAAATGACCCATCCAGTCACTATCGTCGACTTACCCATGGTCACAGTAACCAGGCATCGCTCTGCACACTATCAGGGAATTCCCTTACTTTTCCGGCCTAAGTCCCTCGCCTCGGATAATGGGTGGCAGTGCCTCCGTACGTCGGCCAGCGTCTGCCCCGCCGTGAAGACGACCGTCTGACAAGCGGCGCCGGGCGCTACGTCGACGACATTCAGCTCCCCGGCATGCTGCATGCCGCCTTCCTGCGCAGCCCGTATCCGCACGCCCGCATCCGGAGCATCGACGTGAGCGCCGCCCAGTTGCTGCCCGGCGTGCATGCCGTGATTACGGGCGACGATGCGCGGGCGCGGACCAGGCCCATGGGCACCTTGGTGCCCACGCCGCGCCAGATCACCCACTACTGCCTGGCCGTGGACAAGGTGCGCTTCATGGGCGAGCCGGTGGCGGCGGTGGCGGCCGCCTCGCGGGCCATCGCCGAGGACGCGCTGGAGCGCATCGTGGTCGACTACGAGCCGCTGCCGGTGGCGGCGGACGCGGATTCCGCCATGGCCGATGGCGCACCGCGGCTGTACGACGAGATGGAGTCCAACGTGCTGTGGCACGACCGTTTCGTCTACGGCGACGTCGACCGGCTGTTCGCCGAGGCGGCGCACGTTGTGAACCAGCGTTTTGGTATCCAGCGCTTTGCATCCACGCCGCTCGAGACGTACGGCTGCATAGCGGCGTACGACCCAAACGACGATGCCATGACGATCTGGTGCAACGACGGCCGCCCAGGGGTCGCGATTGGCGTCGTCACCGGCGGTCTCGGCATCGACGAGAGCCGGCTGCGCTTCATCACGCCCGACATCGGCGGCGGCTTCGGCAACAAGCGCCGCGCGGCTTACCTGGTGATCACCGGGCTGCTCAGCATGGCTTCCGGCCGGCCGGTGAAATGGATCGAGGACCGCCAGGAAAGCCTGATGGCGCTCATGCACTCGGCCGACGGACATATCGACATCTCGCTGGCCGTCGGCGGCGAGGGCGAACTGCTGGCCGTGAAAGTCCTCGACGTGGTTGACGAGGGCAACAACCTGGTGAACCCCACGCTTCACACGCTCTTGAAGTTCACCAACCTGGTGAACGCCTACCGCATCCGGGCGGCCGAGTTCGAGGGCTACGCCGTGCTCACCAATAAGTGCCCCAGCGGCGCCAACCGCGGCATCGGCAAGGTGCTCATGTGCTTTGCCATGGAGCGGCTGGTGGACCGCGTGGCGCGCGAGCTCGGCATGGAGCCGGCCGAGCTGCGCCGGCGCAACCTGATTCAGCCCGATCAGATGCCTTACACCACCCCCAACGGTGCCTTCTACGACAGCGGAGATTACCCGGCGACGCTGGCCAGGGCGCTGAAGGTGTTCGGGTACGAGGCCGCACGCGGGCGCCAGGCCGAGCTCCGCGAGAAGGGCATCCGCCGGGGCATCGGCATCGCCTTCGCCGCCGAGCCGAGCGCCTCCAACTCGTCGTCGTACATCGTGACCTCGGGCAAGCAGACCACTTCAGGCGTGGGGGACGCGGCGCGGGTGAGGGTTGGTGTGGACGGCAGCGTCCGTGTCAACCTGGGCAACTCGCCCAGCGGCCAGGGCTACGAAACGGCCGTGGCCCAGATCGTGGCCGACGAGCTGTCCGTGGACGTGGACGAGGTCTACGTGGCCACGGGCTTCGACTCCTATGAATCGCCCTGGATGGCCCACTCCGGCAACTTCTCGAACAAGTTCGCCGGCACCGACACCGGCGCGATCATCGGCGCCTGCCGCAAGCTGAGGGCAAAGATCGACGTCATCGCCGAATACGCCGAGCGCCAGTCCGGCAAGCGGCCCAGCCTGCGCGAGATCGCCGCCATGGCTTACCGCGACCTCCTGCGGCTGCCGCCCGGCCTGGAGCCGGGCCTGGAGGAGAGCTGCTACTACTCCCACCCGGTCGCCAACCTGCCTGATGAGCAGCGGCGTTGGCGCGGCCAGCTGGTAACCACCAATGCCTGCCACCTCTCAGAGGTAGAAGTCGACCTCGAGACCGGCGAGGTGAGGGTCCTCCGGTACGTGGTGGTGCACGACTGTGGCACGGAGATCAATCCTTTGCTCATCGAAGGCCAGGTTCACGGGGCGACGCTGCACGGCATCGCCACCGCGCTGCTGGAGGAGTTCCGTTATGACGATCAGGGCCAGCTGCTGACGGCCAGCTTCATGGACTACCTGAAGCCGACAACCGTGGAGGCCCCTGACATTGAGAGCGACCACCTGGAGACGCCCTCCCCGTTCACTCCGCTGGGCTCCAAGGGTGTCGGCGAGGGCGGCGCTGTCCCCGGGCCGGCGTGCATCGCCAACGCCCTCGAGGACGCGTTATGGGACCTTGGCGTAAGGATTAACGAGCTGCCGGCTAGCCCCGAGCGGCTGTGGAGGCAGCTCCAGACCGCTTAGCCCGCTACTTCCGAAAGGCCTCCTGGGCGGCCAGCGTGTCATCCCACTCGCGGAAGTGCACGAGCTTGTCGTTGCGCACGGTGTGCACGTGACACAGGTCGTCCACCAGCCGCTTGCCGGTGCTTTTGACCGTGGCCTCGCTGTGGATAAGGACGACGACCTTGTCGCCGGAGGCAATCCACTGGCGCGGCTCAAACGTGTGGAACTCCATCTCCTGCGCGAGCTTCTGGAACCACTGAGCCACGGCTTGCTTGCCGCGATGTGTGCCCCCGATCGGCACGCCAGGCGTGTCCGGCAGGACCCATTCGACGTTATCGTCGAACGACTCCAGGACCGCCGGGATGTCGCCGCGCCCAAAGGCGGCGTAAGCGCTCTGGGTGATGCTCAAGGGATCGGCCACGGGTGTCCTCCTGGGTGGATGGAATCAGCGGGTGATACGCAGCTCAGGCCTTGTCCAGTTCAAACGTCCTGTGCAGCGCCCGCACAGCATCCTGCACCCGATCTCGGTCGATAAGGACGGTAATGCGGATTTCCGATGTGGAGATCATGTCGATGTTGATGCCGGCCTCACTCATCGCCCCGAACATTCGCGCAGCGTAGCCGGGATGGTTCTGGATGCCGGTGCCCACAATCGACACCTTGGCCATGTTGGGGTTGGCCTGCACCGTCTCGGCGCCAAGCTCGCGCGCCAGCGGCTCCACGAACTTCGTGGCGGCGTCCAGATCCGTCTTGTTGACGGTGAATGACACGTCCGTTTTGCCGCCGTGGCTGACGTTCTGGACGATGGTGTCGACATTGATGGCGGCATCGGCCAGAGGAGCGAACAGGCGGTGGGCGATGCCCGGCCGGTCGGGCACGCCGACAACCGTGAGCTTGGCCACGTCCGAATCGTGGGCGATGCCGGTGACCTTGTTGCCTGTTTCCACGCCGATGATCGTCCCTTCCCGGTCGGTGTAGCTCGACCGCACAGTGATGGGCATGCCGTAGATCTGCCCCAGCTCGACCGCGCGCGGGTGCATCACTCGCGCGCCCATCTGGGCCATCTCCAGCATTTCCTCGAAGGAGATGGCGTCCAGCTTGCGCGCCTCGGGCACCAGCCGCGGATCGGCGGTGTAGATCCCGTCCACGTCGGTGTAGATCTCGCAGGCTTCGGCCTTCAGCCGCACCGCCAGGGCCACCGCCGTCGTGTCGGAGCCGCCCCGGCCGAGCGTGGCCACATCCTGGTCGTCGGTGAGTCCCTGGAACCCGGCCACCACCACGATTTTGCCGCCGGCCAGCTCGCGCTCGAGCCGCGACGGATCAATGGCCGAGATCTTGGCCTTGCTGAAGGTCGCGTCGGTCATGATGCCCGCCTGGGGCCCGGAAAGGGCCACGGCCTCGTAGCCCCGCTCGTGCAGGGCCATGGTCACCAGCGCTGAGGAGATGAGCTCGCCCGTGGACAGCAGCATGTCCAGCTCGCGCGGCTCTGGCCGGGTCGAGATCTGCTGCGCCAGATCGATCAGCTCGTCGGTGGTGTCGCCCATGGCCGACACGACCACGACCATGCTGCAGCCGGCGTCGTGGCGGCGGGCCACACGCTCGGCCACGGCTTTGATGCGCTCGACGTCCTTGACTGAGCTGCCGCCGTACTTCTGGACGATCAGCATCAGGCGGCGTGCCGGACGCGCCGGCGCGGCCGCACCGTGGCCCCGGCAAGCAGGGCCGCGTCTACCACCTGGTCCATGTGCTCGACCCAGATCATGGTCATCTGCCGCATGACGTCGCGCGGGATGTCGACCAGGTCCTTCCGGTTCTTCTTGGGCAGGATGAACTTCCGGATGCCCTGGCGGTGGGCGGCCAGGATCTTCTCGCGCAGGCCGCCGACCGGCAGCACGCGGCCGCGCAGCGTGATCTCACCCGTCATGCACACCTCGCGCGACACTGGCCGGCGGGTAAGGGCGGAGATCATCGCCAGGCACATGGTGATCCCGGCCGATGGGCCATCCTTGGGAATAGCGCCGGCTGGGACGTGGATGTGGATGTCGGCGTTTTCCCAGAAGGGCGCGTCGATGTGCAGCGCCTCGGCCCGCGAGCGGGTGTAGCTGTAGGCCGCCTGGGCCGACTCGCGCATCACCTCGCCGAGCTGTCCGGTGAGCTGCAGGTTGCCTTTGCCCTCCATGACCGTCACTTCGATGGGCATCAGATCGCCGCCGGCTTCGGTCCAGGCCACGCCGGTCGCCACGCCCACTTCGTCCTGCTCCTCGGCCGCGCCGTAGAAGACCTTCTGCGGGCCGAGGTACTTCTCGAGAGCGCTCTCGGACACGGAACGGACAGCCTTCGAGCCGGCCACCAGGTCCTTGGCCACTTTGCGGCAGACGGTCCCGATCTCACGCTCCAGGTTGCGTACGCCGGCCTCGTGAGTGTACTCGCGGATGATGTGCCGCAGCGCGGCGTCGGAGAAGCGCAACTGGCTCGGCTTGAGGCCGTTCTCTTCCAGCTGCTTGGGCACCAGGAACTGCTTGCAGATGTGGATCTTCTCTTCCTCGATGTAGCCCGGCAGCTCGATGACTTCCATGCGATCTCGCAGGGCGGGCGCGATGGGGTCGAGGATATTAGCCGTGGTGATGAACAGCACCTGGGAGAGGTCGTAGTCGACCTCCAAGTAGTGATCTGAGAAAGCGGTGTTCTGCTCGGGATCCAGCACCTCCAGCAGCGCGGAGGACGGATCGCCTCGGAAGTCCATGCCGACTTTGTCGATCTCGTCCAGCATGAACAGCGGGTTGACCGTGCCGGCGCTGCGCATCGTCTGGACGATCCGCCCCGGCATGGCCCCCACGTAGGTCCGGCGGTGGCCGCGGATCTCGGCCTCGTCGCGGATGCCCCCCAGCGAGACGCGCACGAACTTGCGGCCGAGCGCCTGGGCGATGGACCGGCCCAGGCTGGTCTTGCCCACGCCCGGTGGGCCCACGAAGCACAGGATGGGGCTGCGCATCTTGTGGCTGAGCTGGCGCACGGCCATGTACTCCAGGATGCGCTCCTTGACCTTGCGCAGCCCGTAGTGGTTCTCGTTGAGCACCCTGGCGGCGTGCTTGATGTCCAGCTGGTCGTCGGTCCGCGTTGTCCATGGCAGGCTGACCAGCCAGTCCACGTAGGCGCGGATGATGCCCGTTTCGGGCGACATGGCCGGCATGGCCGCCAGGCGGTCCAGCTCCTTGTTGGCCTTCTCCTTGGCTGCCTCGGGCAGGCCACAGGTCTCGATCTTCTCGCGCATCTCCTGGATGTCGCGCGTGATCGGGTCGGCCTCGCCCAGCTCGGTCTGGATGGCCTTCATCTGCTCGCGCAGGAAGTACTCGCGCTGAGTCTTGTCGACCTCCTGCTGGACCTGGGTGTGAATCTTGTTCTCCAGCTCCAGGATGTCGAGCTCCTTGGAAAGCAGCAGGCTCACCGCTTCGAGCCGCTCGGCCGGATGGACGGCCGCCAGCACGCTCTGGCGCTGCTCGACGCTGAGTTCCAGGGTGGAGGCGATGAGGTCGGCCAGCCAGCCCGGCTCGTCGATGTTCATGGCCGCCACGTAGGCGTCGTTCGGGAGTGAGTGGCTGAGCTGAACGCACTTCTCGAACAGCGCCAGCACGGCCCGCATCTGAGCCTCGATATGGGTCGTCTTCTCGACGCTGATGGCCAGCGGCTCGGCGATGGCCTTGATATGCGGCTCCCACTGCGTGAAGTCGCGCAGGCAGGCGCGGCGCTGGCCCTGGACGAGCACGCTGGTGGTGCCGTCGGGCATCTTGAGCATGCGGCCGATGACCGCCTCGGTGCCGATGTCGTACAGATCCTCAGGGCCGACGTCCTCGACCTCCGGGTCGCGCTGGGCCACGACCACAATCGTCCGGTCGCGGGCCATGGCCTCTTCGATGGCCCGCACCGAGCGCTCGCGCATGACGAACAGGGGCGTGACCATGTGCGGGAAGAGGACCGTATCGCGCACCGGGAGGATGGCAAGGGGGCCGATGAGCTCGGGTTCCGCGCGGCTGCGGCTCCTGCGGCGCCTCGGTGGGTTGGGAGTCGCCTCAGCCGCGGCCTCGGAGCGCTTGGTGGGCATTGGCGGGACGGAAAAAGTATAGAGCGGGGCTTGCAGGGGCCCAGCGCGGCCGCTAAAATAGGCGACAGCGACGCGGAAGTGGCTCAGCCTGGTAGAGCGTCTCCTTGCCAAGGAGAAGGTCGCGAGTTCGAATCTCGTCTTCCGCTCTAAACCGCCAAAACCGGCCTGATGGGCCGGTTTTTGTTTGGGTTGTGAGCGTGGGCCGGCTATCAATCCGGCCCAAATACCTCGCCCGGGTCAATCAATAACCGCTCCAGAAAATTGAGCGTGAAATCGCGTAATTCTCCCTGGAGGCTATTTCGGAGCCCGTTTTGGCCGCGATCTGTGCCCGATAGGCACACCCAAAACGGAGGTTGCCAGATAGACAATGAAGGCAAGATCGCGAGTCAACTGGGCGGATATGGATCACGACGACGAGCTGCTGCTGGAGCGGATAGTCCGGCGCTCCAGCGCCGCGGAACGCTCAAATGTGACGCTCGGTCACACGGCAGCCACTAGTGCACGGAGTGCGAGCAAGCAAGCCATTGTTGATTCACCTAGAAAGTCCCACTGCTCGATGGACGGCGCCAGCTCGCGTATTTGAGGCAGATAGGATGCTGCCTGGTGGGTCTTGGAATGCCGACCTGGACGATTCGTGCAACGTGCTGTCCAGATTGCTGTCCCGTCGTTTGAGGTTATTGGAGTAGTTTTCGAGTTGTTGCCGCCAACTCTCAGTCCAGGCATCAAGCGGCAGGCGGATGAGCCCTATCTAGCAGTTCCACGACGTGCCGCATCACCTGCTGCACGTCGGACACATGGAGGGTCTGACTCAAAGCCGCGAAGACGAATTCGACGGTTGACACGGTTCGACCAAGAGCCCGCTGCACTGCTAATGCATAAGCCCCACCCTGCAGCCGGTAGCCAGCCATACGCTCATCAAGCTGGCTCGGGCTGATGCGGTCGGTCTTGTAATCGACCACGCCCAGGGTTCCGTCAGGATGCTCGTACAGCAGGTCGATGTAGCCCTCAAGCAGGGTGCCCTCATGGCTGATGCCAACCGGGACTTCGCGCCAGAACCGGCGGCCGCCGACCGCTGCCTGGACGGCGGACGACGATGCCGCCGCCCGCACCAAAGTCGCAATTTCGTCTTCCCGGTTTGAGACGCCGTACGCGGCGGCCGCCGTTCGCACCAGCGCCGCGAGATCGGCTAGGGAGGCGAGGTCGATGGTTTGCAGCACCGAGTGGACCGCCAGGCCCAGCGACGTGGCTGCCCGACCTGCCCGCAGCCAGCGGACCGGTTCAGGTGGGCTCTCTGGCTCGCTCTCGGTCATCTCCGCGGCCCCATCGCTGTCAGGATCGATCTCCGGGATGTCCGGAACTTCAGCGTGAGCAAGCGACGTGGCGGTGAACCTGCGCTGAGTCCCGAGCTGCGCGGTGAGCAGCTCGCGACGAGCGAGCCACGCCTCCTCGGCGGCGCGTTGCGCGTCTGGACTCACGGGCTCGGCAACGACCTCCGGCTGATAGGGCTCCGCCGCCGGAAGGCGTCGCAGCCGCAGGGCGTGGCACAGGTGGGGAACGTCCTGCAGGCCATTCAGAATCTTGCGGGCATCGCTCTCGGTCTCGCGCGCCGTGTGGAACAGGCTCAACACCAGGTGGTCTCGTGCCCGGGTCGTGGCCACGTACAGCAGCCTGATCTGCTCCGCCTGGTCCAGCTCATCTTCACGGCTCTGGTCATACCCAGCGGTCGCGAAGATGGAGTTCAGATGAACTTCCATTCGTCCCTCCCGCCGATCCGGAGCGATCGTGAGCCCACGGGCGGGCATGCGCACTGCACCGAGACCGGTCAGGATGACGATGGGGAACTCGAGCCCCTTCGATCCGTGGACAGTCATGAAGCGCACGGCATCTTCGTCGGCCTCAGGCACCGCGCTTTCGGCGTCGTAGAACGACTCCTGCTGCAGGCTCTCCAGCCAATCGACCGCGGAACGCAAGCTTGGCTGGCCCGACGCGGCGAGCCGGCGCGCCTGCGCAACCACATACCGCAGCCGCCGCCAGGCCTCACGCGGACGTGGATGCCCAAACGCCTGCACTGCCAATAGACGGTCACGGATGAAGGCTTCGATGGTCGCCGCCGAGGAGCGGCGGTGGCGCAAGTCATGGAACTCTCGGAGGTTGGCCAGCGCCGCTTCCACTCGTGCTGCGCCCGGCGGCAACGCCTCCCGCTCGTTTGACGAGTCGTCCTGCTGCCAGCGCGGGCGCTCGTAATCGAACCGCCCGCCCGATTCTGCCCAGGCCAGCAGGTCGACGTCGGAACAGGCGTAGGCCGGCGAACGCAGCGCAGCCACCAGCGCCACCTGATCGGAGGGGTCCTCGATGGCTCGCAAGCATGAGAGCAGATCGCGCACCTCAGCCGTATTCAGGACGAGCGATCCGCTTTCCATGCGGTAGGGCACGTCTTCCTGCTCGAAAGCGCGCGACAGCCGTCGCAGGTTGGTACGCGTCGGCAGCAGCACGCAGATATCCTGATAGCGCGCCTTCTCCGGCTGCGACCCGTTCTCGCGCGTGACCAGCCAGCCCTCCTGCACGATCTGCTTCGCCAGTGTCGCAACCGCATTGGCTTCGGCCAGCCAGCGGTCTCCGGCCTTGCCTTCGACCAGACCGCCCAGGCGGTAGGCGCCACGTCGATGCACGTCGCCATGCTGGCCGGCCTCAGGCCGCGGGTGGAGCTTGCGATATTCGGGCTGCACGCCCGGCTGCGGTTTCATCTCGCTGCCCAGATGGTGATTGACCCAATCCAGCACCGGCTCGACCGATCGGAAGTTCTGGGTCAGCGCGACGACCTCGCTGCCGGCGCCGAGCGCGTCGCGTACAGCTTCGTAGATGCCGATGTCGGCCCGCCGGAAGCGGTAGATCGACTGCTTGGGGTCGCCAACGACGAACAGCCGTCCCGGCTCGGGCCTCAGCTTCCGCCAGTCCCTTTCATCGGCCAGACTCGAATCGGACGTCAGGAACCAGGCGATCTCGACCTGCAGCGGGTCGGTGTCCTGGAATTCATCGATCAGGACGCGCTGGAACCTCTCATGTGCGCGCCGGCGGACGTCGGCATGGTCGCGCAGGAGGTCGCGGGCCCAGACCAGCAGGTCGTGGAAAGTGGCCACGCCCTGCGCACGCCGTTCTTCGGCAAACGTGAGGGTGAAGTCGCGGAGATGGGCCATCACCTCGCCGAGCACGCGCCCCCGGTGCGCCAGCAGCACCTGGTCCGCGTGCTCGTTGGCGCCTTTGACAGCCGCCTTGATGAGCGCGACAGGGTTGCCCCGCGCCGAGTTGTCCCAATCCGCCTGGCGTCCACGCGAGCTGCTGACGTTCACGTCGCGAAAACGCTTGAGCGCGACGAGCGCTTCGTCTTCCGTCCGGGCTTCGCTCAGGCGATTGGCCACGGGCTGCGCGGCCCGCACTTCGGCCGCCAACGGGTCGGCGTCCGGATCGTGGGCAAATTCGAGGAGCGGGAGCATACCCCGCAGCTGGTGGCCGATTTCATGCGCCGCCTCGACGGCGTTCGGCAGCGGTCCCGGGTTCCAGGAAGCGGCGGCATCGAGCAGGTCGTAGTGATCCTGGAGACGCGCCGCCAGGTTCTCGAGGTGCGTCGCGGACAACCCGAGGCCGAACGCCAGCCCCACCGCGCGTTCTGGGCCCGGGTGCCCGGGGACTTCGTCGTAGAGCCAGCGCCGAAACCTTTCCTTGAAGGCAATGTCTCGCTCGAGCTCGTTCCAGACCCTGAAGCCAGGCGGCAGACCGGCCTCCAACGGGAACAGCCGCAGCAGCCCGCCGGCAAACGAGTGGATCGTCTGGATGGCGGCCAGATCGATGTCGAGCGCGCCTCGTGAGCACCTGGCGCGTGCCTCAGGTGACAGCGATTCGTCCGCGCCGGCTTGCTCCAGCTGCAGCCGTACCCGGCCCCGCAGCTCCGCGGCTGCCGCGTCAGTGAAGGTGATGGCCGCGATGTGCTCCATCGTCACGCCGCTTGCCACCAGGCTGGCGATGCGCTCGACGAGTTCCTGCGTCTTGCCCGTGCCCGCGCCCGCTTCGACGAAGAACGTCGTGCCGAGCTCGCTTCGGAGCCGGTCTCGAATGTCCTGATCGGCGGGGCGTATCATCGGCGTCACTGCGGCGCCCCCGGCAGCGCCAGCGCTTCATGTATCTGACAGGCTCTCGATTCCCGCTTCGCCAGCCACAACTGGTCACGCGTGCCGGGGCACACTCGGTCGTACGGGCAGTAGCGGCAGTTCTCGAACGTTCCGTAAAACTCCTGCTCTTCGCCCGGAACCGCCGGGAACGCGCCTTCCAGGATGCCGCCGGCGATGTCACGAAGCACCTCGTGCAGGCGAGCGCTGACCTGGTCCGGCGGCCGCCTCAGCGGGTGCATGGCGAATCCGCCACGGCTGCTGACGAACCAGTAGGCTGCCTGGATGTCGGCCTCGCCCAGGTTCCGGCGCGCCACCTCCGTATAGAGCGCCAGCTGCAACGCCCGCCCGGCGATGACCGGATCGGCCTCCACCGCTTTGTAGTTCTCGTTTCTGCCGGTCTTGTAGTCGTAGAGGAAGGCGCGGCGGCCATCGGCCGAGAGGTCGATGCGGTCTATCTGGCCCCGAAAGCTCAAGCTCAGGCCATCGACCTTGAGCTCGAGCGCTGGCCACGAACCTTCGCGGTCCATGCCGAAGGCCTGCTCGAACCGGGTTGGACGCCAGCCGCCCTCGGCCCGCCATATCTGGTCCTGGCGCAGAAACGTCTCCAGATCGGCCCACACGTCGGCGGCGGTGGCCTGCCAGACCAGCGGGTTGCCGGCCCGGCCGCTGGTGCGCAGTTCCGCGAAATGCCTGTCGGCGATCTCGCGCAAGAGCTCGCGGTCACTCTCGTCGTAGGGGCGGATGCCGAGCGGCCGCTCCGCCTGCGACTCGCGTGTGAGGAACTCCTCCAGGATGTTGTGCACCAGCGTGCCGCGCTCCGCCGGATCGATGGTCCAGCGGTCTTCCGGCGTCTCGGACGAGCGGATGCCAAGGACCTGGTCCAGGAAGAAGCTGAAGGGGCAGCTCGCCCACTCCTGCACTGAGGTCGCCGAAAGGGGCCGTTCCCCGCTGAATAGCCGGGCAATTGCTTGCGCCTGGGCGGCCAGCTCCGAGACGTTGCCGTCGAATGGCGTAAAGTCCCGCGACCGCCGCGCCGCGCCGGCCGACAGCGCGCGTCCCAGTGGGAGATCGTGCCGGTGGGCGAGGGCGGAAGTGTGCAACCGCCGGCCAGATCCAGTCCACGCGCTCGCTTCGGCCAGCCGGCGATCCTCCAGATCGGCCGGGGCCACACCCGTGGTCACGCCCTCCCGCGCCGACCTGACGACTCGCAGCCACGGATGCTCAGCCTCGCTCAGTCCGGCGAAGCCCGACGCGCTGATCGGCTCACCGCCACTCAGCTCGGTGGCAATTTCAAGCAACCAGCGCGACGGAAACGCGGCACGGCCGTCGGAGGATTGTGGCGTCAAGAGAGTCACCCGGGTCCGAGCACAGGCCAGCGCGGTGAGAAACGCCTCGCGGTCCCGCCGGCGGTACCGCTCGCGCAGGCCGAGAACATCTTCGGCGTCGGACGGAAAGAAGGGGTTCGCCGGCGGGGGTGGTGGGAAGGCTCCCTCATTGAGCCCGACCAGAAAGACCTGGTCGAAGCTCATGCCGGCGATGGACTGCACTGGACCGACCACGACACCGCCGCCAAGCTGCCCGGCGGGGCAGGGCGTACTGCCGAGCGCATCCTCCAGGGCGGTGCGGAACAGCCCGAGCGTGGCGCCTTGCTCAAACTTCGATGCTGCAGAGAGGTTGGACAGGATGCCGCGTACCTGCTCGACTCCCGAGCGCTGGTCCGCCGGCCACAGCTCGGCCCTGCCGCCGAAGCGTTCGTACAGACGTTCTGCCCAGCCGGCGAACTCGCCCCACGGACTGCCGTCCCGCGGTGGGTTCAGGAGGTGCGCCAGCTCCTCGATGGTGGCGGCAATCTGGCGGGCACGATCCGCCCCAGTTCTCTGAGCCGGCGCGGCTGCCTCGTCTTCACGTCCGGCGGGAGCCGTTCGTACGTGGCTGTCCTGGTAGTCGGCGTAAGCCTGCAAACGGCTGACCCACTGATCGGCGCCGCGCACAATGTTCGCGTCGCGAGACAGGCGATCCCAGGTCGCGGGCGGCGGCAGGCCAGGTTGCGTGAAGGCCGGCGCCGCCGCCACAACGCCCAGCACGGCCTCTCGACCGAAGGCGCGCTCGGGGAGCTTCAGCAGGTCGAGCAGCACTTGCGCCGGGCGCGTCTCGGCCAGCGAGATCCCACCCAACGACAAGCAGGGCAGGCCCGCCAGGTCGAACACGTCGCGCAGCATGGATGCATAGAGCTCTGGCCGCCGGTAGAGCACGGCAATGCGCCACAGCGGCGTCCCGGCTTCCATCGCGGCCGCGACCGCCCGCACCACCTCGCGCGCCTCCTCGGCGGGATCGGGCACGCGGATGATGCGGACGTCCGCGCGAAGGCCCAGTGGGGAGCGAGCCAGCGGAGCGCTATCCAGCTCAGGCGGTCCAAAGCGTTCGACTAAGCGCCGGTAGTCCTCGCTGGCCCGCTGTCCGCGCAGCCCGTGCGGATCGGCCAGCTCCGGCAATGCGACGGCTACTGGCGTGCGGCACGCCACCGCGGCCAGCAAGTCGGCATCCATGGCATCGATGCGCGTCGGCAGATAGACCACCAGCGAGCCGATCTCCTGCAGCTCTCGCGTACAGCCGTCGGACGCCAACCGCTCGATCGCGAGCCCTCGAACGTCCGTCGGGTCCACCAGGCCGTCGGTGAGCGCTCGGAATCGCCGATAGGCCTCGGCAGCTGCGCGGGCCATCGGGCTCTCAGACAAGGCATCGAGATTGGTTCCCGTCCGGCGCAGCTCTCTGAACAAGCCCAGGAGGGCCTGCGTGAGCGCGGCATGCCTGGCCAGCGGGCGGAGCATGGGGACGTCGCGAGCAGCCGCGCGGGCAGCGCTGGCTGCCAGCACCGGCGTCAACGGCTCACGGCCAGCCAGCAGCGGACGCGCGAGCGCGCCCGCGACCTCGACCAGGCGCGCCAGGCGCACGTTCACGTATCCCGAGCGCGCGGCAAGCTCCCGCAAGGCCACGCGACCGGCCGGCATGCTGGGCGGCACGACAGTGACCGGCGCGAGGGGATCGTCTGCCTTGAAGGTGGCGATGGTGCGGGCCAGCCACCCGACGGCGGCTTCGCCCGGCCGGCAGAATTCGATGTGGGCCGCCAAGCGCTCGCTCATGCGCTCAGCATGCCGGCCTCCCGTGACACCTAGGCTGTCGCGCCGGTTGCGGCTTCCGATTGGTAGCGTTGAGCCATCTGTCGCGCGGTCTCCGCGACGCGCTGTCGCAGTTCAACCGGCCCCAGGACCTCAACGGCGCTGCCCCAGCCCAGGATCCAGGGCAGGATCTCCAGGATGCCTGAGACTCGGTAAGTCACCTCGAGCCGCCCATCCGGCAGCTCGGTTTCCTGCTGCGAGGGATGCCAGCGGCTCTCCCGAATGCGCCGCACGGCGCCCGGCTCGTGCACCAGCAAGCGCACCTCGACCGGGTCCTGGTTGGATACGCCCCAGGCCTGCCGTAACTGCTCGGCCGCATCGAAGTCGGCAGGGGTAACGAACCGTTCGCCGGTCAGCTCAGCGCGCTGGATGCGCTCCACCTTGAAGACCCGCGTCGCATTTGTGTAGGCGTCGTGCCCGATGAGGTAGCAGGAGTGGCCCGTGGGATTTGGCTCCAGAAAGTACGGTGAGACCAGCCGCTCATACACGGCGGTCCGCCCATCCTCGGCAGCCCACGGATACCAGATGCGGACCTTGCGGCCCTCCGCCCAGGCGGTGGCCACGCACTCCAGCACCTGCTGATAGATGGGGTCGGCCGGCAGCCGCGACAGCTCCGCCGTCGTAGCGTCCACCTGATGCGCGATGGGCGGCGGCAGGATCGCCGCCAGCTTTCCGAAGGCATTCAGGATCCGGTCGTCACGCTTGTCCGCGAAGCGCGCCATGAGCCGCGCGCTGAGGAACAGGGCGACCGCTTCCTGCAGGGTCAATTTCAGCGGTGGCAGGAAGGCCTTGCCGTCCGCCCGCCAGCGGCCGTCCTCCTTCACCACGGGGATGCCTAGGTCGAGGTCGAGCGTCCGAATGTCCCGATAGACGGTGCGGCTCGTCCGGCCCACGCGATCGGCGATCTGCTCGATAGTCAGGCCCTTCGGGTTGTTGAACAGCAGCCAGGCGACTCGAATCAGCCGAGCGAGCCGGTCTTGCTTGGAGAAGAACTCCCGCCCCACCGCAACCCGAGCATAGGAGCGAGCGGCGAGGCGGTCAAGCGCATTGGCCGGGAGGGGCCAGGCGCGCGCGGCACGGTCAGCGCTGTCGTCCCATCCGCTGGCCTTACAGTCGCAGCGTTCCGGGTGCGTCGAACAGGTCCAAACACCTCGCATGGCCGGCGACGGTTGCGATGACGCCGATCGACCCTGGGGCCCGGCGTCCTGCGGCTGATGCACGCCGTCCAGCTGCTCGCGCCCAACCGTGCCCGCCGGGCGCCGCAACCCGCCACGCATGACGGCCACATCATCGCCACCCGGCCTGACGAGATGTGGGGCACCGACGCCACCAGCACCTGGAGGAGCTGCGCTTCCTCGGCGTTGGATCCAGCCCGGCTATCGTGCGAGATCCTCAGGGAAACGGGGTGGCCCAGAGGTTTGTCAAGACCCTCAAGGAGCAGCTTCTCTGGTCGAAGCACCTCGAGACAGTTGAGCAGCTCCGCCTGGCGCTGCTGCCCCTCAAGGACCGTTACAACCATGGCTGGCTGGTCCAGCGTCATGGCTACCAATCGCCGGCGGCTATCCGCGCCGGGCTACTCCAGGCTGCCGCGTGATCACACACAATTACCGTCAGCCGGCTGTCCAGACAACTGCGTCCCGATGCCGAGATGACGTAATGCCTTCGTGAGCAACTCCTGGACGATGGGTGGCGGCGGAATCCTTTCGGCGATCTCTCGGCCGACTCTCGGCTTGCTGATGTAACGGCGCGACTTGGTCCCGTGCACCGCCTGCGCGGCCTCTTCCAAGACCGATCTCACTTCCGGGATGTCCTCAAAGGCTTCTTGGCCATCCTCAGGGGAGGGAGCCCACGTATAGACGCCAGCGGTCTCGAGCTCACCACGCAACCGCTTGTAATCGGAGTGCGTAGTAACCTGCACGCCTCTGGCTCCCAGTTGTTTCACCATTCGACTCGGCTGCTGATCGCCGACGACCTTCCCGTCACAGAAAGCCACCCAGGGCACATGGAAGGCATCGAGATAGCGGAAATACAGCTCGAAATTCGGGTCTCCGGAAACGCAGAAAATCACCACGTTGAGCCAGTCCGCCGGCTGACCAAACTGTTGCTCGAACCACACCGGAATCGCCCCGAGCTCAGTTTCGCCCTCGACCAGGATCACAGCTCTCGCGAACAGCAAAGCCCGGGCGTCGGAGGAGCGGCGTAGCTCCTTGTCTAGCTTGGTCCGTGTGGCGGGATCGAGGGTGGAGGGCCCAAGCGCGGCTCGCTCGGTCGTCGCCTCGTTGAGGTAGAGGCGCGAAACATGCAGCATGGCCTGACCGCTCATGAGGGCGGCCGAGTGGGTAGTCACGAATGACTGGGCGCGACCGAACGAAAATAGCTCTTGCACAATGGATGCCTGCACGGTTGGATGGAGGTTGGCGGCCGGCTCATCCAGCAAGAGCACCTGGTCGGAATCCGCCTCGATGATCGTGCTGACGAACAACGCCTCGGCGCGTCCGGCGCCGCTGAGTTCCAGAGAGACATCTCCCCACGAGCTCAGCGTGACCAGCTCCAGCTGAATCTCATCGGACTCCTGTCGAGACGGAGCGGTTCGCACGTCGAACTCGCAGCCAGTGAGTCGCCGGAACAACCCTCGGATGCGCCAATATCTTTCTCGCTGCTGTCGGTCACCGTTTTTCAGCAAGAAGAGGCGCCGCGCCAAATCTCTGCCTGACGAGAGTTCGAACTCAGGGCGGGTCAGCTCCGCGGCCGCAAATCGGTAGGCGATGGGGACGCGGCGATTATCGGTGGCAATGATGGCGCGGTTCAGAATGTCCCCGAACAGGTTGTAAACCGTGTACTGGCCGTTTGGTTCGATTTGCTGCCCGGTGAGCCGTTCGAGCGCCCGAAAGGCGGGCAACGGCCCGATGTTCGGGGCACGCACGAGGATGTGTACGCCTTGATTGGCGATGCTCAGCATCTGATCCAAGTCAAATTCGGGTGGTTCCGGTCGCGCGCCGCAGAAGTAGTCGGTGGCCAGCGCGGGTGCGTTCTCCGTCAGCCGTCCCCGCCACAGCCGCACCATGGTGTTCGTCTGCCTGGATGCGATTGCTTCCTTAGTCGCAAAGAACGTCTGGTTTCGGTCCCCGTTGATGTCCCAGTAGAAGAACCTGTCGCCAACGCTTTCGTAGCGTGCCGAGATTCGATGCCGTCCGTCGAATTCGCAGACCAGGCGGCCTTTGAACAGCCAGTCTGGCGGGTGCTCGCGTACATGGCGCAGCACGGTGTCAGAAAATTCCATGACCGCGTTCCGATCGAAGTTGGTCTGAAATGTCTGCTGTAGCTCGGAGTCATCGGAGGCGGCAGCCGCCAGGAACGCGAGCACGGTCTCGCGCTCACGGGTATCCAGTTCTATATCCAGAGCGATGGATGATGGTTCACCAGGGGAGGCGCCGTGAGGTTGCCGAATCAGCCCAGCCGACGATCTGCCCAGCGTGTCGGCCGCAACGCGTATGGCAGTGAACAGATTGCTCTTGCCCACCCCATTCGGCCCGACGATAAGGTTCAGCCCCTCGTCAACGGCTTCCCAGACAAAGTCTCGAAAAGACAAGAAATTGCTAATCGCAATGCGGCTGATGCGCATTTACATCCTGGCTCCCATGAGAGGTGGTTCTTTTGCCAGTCCCGATATCTCCGATGGCCTTGTAACTCTTTGGCAGCACGCCCGACTCGATCTCCGCATGGAAGCTGTGATCCTGAAGGAACCCTAGCGGCTGTTCTCACACCAGAAGCTGGCGAGAGCGGAGCGGAGGCTGTGCGGAGCCAACTATCCCATCTGAGGACATCCATCCGCCTCGCGCGCTTCCGGCCTTCCCGCCGCGAGCTTAGGCGGCCTCAGCTGTGGGTGTGTGCCCCACAATCTGAGGGTAGTCTTCCGGGTGCTCGCCAAGCTCCCGTATGAGCTTCGCCACCCACGCCTCAGTGTACAGGTAATCGTTGTGCGCCCGGTCGTAAACGCAGTAACGCGCGTCGGTCGCGGTGGGGTCGGCGGCACCTTTGGCCGGCCGAACCCTATGGAACTTCCACGCTCGAATGTGATGTCCCCTGTTGAACCAGGGCAACTTGGCCTTCGTCAAGCACGTCGCCCTGACCGAGCGGCAGTGGTGCCGCTTCATCGTGGAGGGTCCGTCGGCCATGGCCTTCGAGGGAGGGCCGCCTGAGGACTGGCTCAACACCTTCCGGATCCTTGACGGTGAAACGCTGGCCGGCCTGCTCGAGCGCTACGACGAGGTCGCCCGGGAGACCGACGAGCTGGTCCAGACACTGCCGGACCTGGACGCCCGCACCAGTGGCAGCACCTCGACCGGCGTGGCCAGGGCGATCAGGCCCACGTTGAACAGCAGGAAGTACAGCAGCGTGCCCACCAGGTTGCCGACGGCGACCTCGGGCCTGCCTTCGCGAGTGGGGACGGCCTGCCGGATAACCTCTTCCATCTCGATCACTGCCGGGCCGATGACCATGCCCATGACCAGCGGTGGAATGGGGAAGTGCGCCACCAGCGCCTGGGCGCCGGTAGCCAGCAGCTCGCCGCTGGCGGCTATAGCCACCAGGCCGATCAGGGTGAAGACCACGGACCTGGCCCTGCCGGGCCGTTCGCGCTCGTACTCCTCGAGTGCCTCCGACTCGAAAAACTCGTGGCCGCGGCTGAACACCACCAGGCCGACCATTTCCAGACCGAACAGCGCCAGCAGCACTGCCCCGAGCGGCCGCAGCAGCGCCGGCGCGGCCAGGCCCAGACCGGCCAGCAGCGGCGTGGCCAGGACGATCAGCAGGATGGACCGGGGCAGCCGCACCCGCAGCGGATACAGCAAAGCGCCGAGCCCCACAGCCATGCACACCAGGAAGATGGCGCCGCCGAACACCGCTCCCAGCGCCAGCTCGCTGAAACCGCTGCCGCCGGACGCCAGGCCGACGGCGGTGTTCTCCGCCTCCATGCCGGATAGGATGGTGGTGATGGCGAAGGTGCTGACCCCGACCATGGAGGCCACACCCACCAGACCCTTCAGGAAGGCTTCCGTGGCCGCGACGACGACCACGCCGCCAATCACGAACAGCGCGACAGCGACAAGCGGGTTCTGCGCGGCGGCCTCTAGTGCTGCCAATAGGCCGTCCCGAACGTGCGGCGTGGCTGCAGCCGGCGGCGCGCCAGGTACAACACGATGATCACGTTGACGAGCAGGATGGCCGCCTTGAACGCCGTGGGGTGGCGGGCGATCTCGTACAGCTCGTAGGGCAGGAAGGCCGCGGTCTCGACCAGGATCAGGTACTCCACCCAGAGCTGCCCCAGCCACAAGCCGGCGGCTTCCACCAGATGCAGCGCCAGGTAGGCGATGGAGATCAGGGCCAGCGTCAGCAGCGCCGCTCGGCTGACCTGGGGCAACAGGCCGATGAGCCAGTTGGCCAGCAGGTCGTGGGGGTCCTCATGGAGCTCGTCGGCGAACAGCGCCTGCAGCGGATGGGTCACATTTCTGGCCCGAAGGATGAGCAGGACGGCCGTGGCGATCAGGAAGAACACGGCACCGACTGTCTTCTCAATGGCCAGGAGCGTCAGGCCCAAGGAGTGCGGCGCTCGGCCGCGGGGATCAACGCCCTTCACGCCATCAGGTGTACCGGGAAACCGCATGAGTGCCGTCCCCGGACTGCTGTAAAGAGGGCGGCGTAGTCTTCCTTAAGAACCACCAAAAGATGGAATGTGAAGGGATCTCCCCGGCACAAGCGCAAACTAGTGCACAAATAGGAGCTCGAGGAGATCCCCATGGCGATTGTAGGCGGCTTTGACGTGCACCGAGCGCAGATCACCTTCAACTACATAGACACCGAAACGGGCGAGGTTACGACCAGCCAGATTCAGCCAGCCGACCGCTGCTCCATGCGAGCGTGGCTGGGCCGGTTTGCGGGCCGGCGAGATGTAGCGTTCGCCGTTGAGGGCTGCACGGGCTGGCGCTTCGTCATCGAGGAAATGCGCCGAGCAGGCGTGGAGCCGCATCTGGCCGAACCAGCGGATACCGCCACTCAGCGAGGCCTGAAGAAGCGAGCTAAGACCGATCGCGCGGATGCTCGGCTGCTCCGAGACTTACTGACCCAGAAGCGACTGCCCGAATCCTGGATACCGCCCGACCACGTGCTGGAAGTGCGCACCCTGGGCCGGCTGTATGTGACGCTGATGGACGAGCGTCGGGCCTGGCAGCAGCGCATCCACGCTCAGCTATTCCACCAAGGCGTGCCTGCCGCGCACAAGCTGCTCACACCCGGAGGGCGGGCGGCCCTGGCCATGGCCAAGCTCTCGCCGGTGGGCCGCCAAGTGGTGGACACGGCAATGGCCGCCATTACCGCGCTGAACAGCCAGATCGTGCCGCTGCGAGCGCAACTGCACACCATTGGGCTGCACCAGTCAGCGGTCCGAGCCCTGGCCAAGCAGTATGGTATGGACTGCTGTCCGGGACCATCATCTGGGCCGAGCTTGGGTGCCGTCCTGAGCCTGTTGTAAAAGGAGCCGGCGTAGCCTTCCTTAAGCACAACCAAAAGGAGGACTACGCCGTTGGGAGTCAGAGTAGCACCCAGCGTCAAGCTGGAGGAAGCCATCGACAGGCTGCTGGCCGGTGGCATCGAGGATAGAGAGCAGCTGGCTGAGATCGGGCGGTTGGGAGCACGCCTGGTCTTGCAGCGTGGGATAGAGGACGAGGTGGCCATCTTCTTGGCTCGTACCCGGCATGAGCGGAGTGTGGACGCCAAAGGTTCACGCAACGGGGTGCGGATGAAGCGCGTTCAGACCGCCGAGGGCGAGCTGGAGATCGCCATGCCGCAGCTGCGCAGTACGGCTGAGCCTTTCGTCAGCCAGATCATCCCCGACACGAGGTCGGCTGTCCGCACCCGACCGTTGGAGGCGCTGGTCATCGGCGCGTACGTGCGCGGACTGTCCGACCGCGACATCGAGAGCTTGATAGCGGAAGCTGGCTTAGGCATGGTCTCCAAGAGCACGGTGAGCCAGATCTGCTCCAACCTGCGGGCTCGCTGCACAGCCTTTCGGGCCAAGAGTCTCACCGACGTCGAACTGCTGGTGTTGTTCCTGGACGCCATCTACCTACCCGCCCGGCCCAGCGGCGCGCCAAGGAGGGCGTGCTGGTTGTGTGGGGGTATACCGTCGATGGTGAGCGCGTCCTGCTCGACGTCTGCCTGGGCCAGCGGGAGCGCTATGAGGATTGGCTGGAGCTGGGTCGCGGTCTCACCAAGCGCGGACTCCGGGCGCCGTGGCTGGTGGTGACCGACGGTGCGCCTGGTCTGATGCGGGCCGTCGGTGAGCTGTGGCCAGAGGCCGATCGTCAACGGTGTACCGTCCATCGGCTCAAAAACATACTCGCCAAGCTGCCCCAGCGTCCGGCGCTGCACAAGGAGATTCGCCAGGCCTACTGGGCCGCCCTCGACGATGCCGAAAACGGGGCTGACGCCGAGCAGCGCCTGCGAGCCCTCGTCGGCCGCCTGGAGCCGCAGTTCCCCAGCGCTGCCGCCTGTCTGGCTGACGACTTGCCGGCACTGTGCACGCACCTACGCTATCCGCTGAGCTTGCGCCGCCGGCTGCGCAGCACCAATCTGCTGGAGCGTTCGCTCGAGGAAGTCTGCCGACGCACCAAGGTCATGGGCCGCTTCCCTGGCGAGACGAGCTGCCTCAGCTTGTGCTGGGCCGTCCTCGACCTGGTGATCAGTGCTGCCCATGGCCTCGGGCTTAGCGACATCGAGCGTCAGCAACTCCTGCATCTGGGCGCCGCTCGCGCCGTAGCGCCGCCCGCCAGTCTGACGGCTTAGCGGGCGCCCAACGGGCTGAGACGCGACGTCATCTGAACAGCGCTCTTGCCGCCCCGGTCCGGCTGCGGTGTGGTGTTCCAGATGTTCATGAGTAGCCCCAGCCAGCGGCCGAGGTCCTCTTTGTCCACTGGACCAAGCCGGTCAAGGAACTCCTGGGTGAAGGCCATGGTGTTGGGATTGTTGAGGTGACTGACGACCCACGCCTCCCACTCCGGAACCGATAGGACCAGCTGGGGCAGACCAGCTTCCTCGGCCGCGGCTGTCATACGCGCGACCGCTTCATCCAGGGTGTCGTCCTGTGGCGGCAGCGGCCCGCGCTCCTCCTCAGGGTCCGCGCGCATTTGCAGCAGCCGTTCGACGCCGAGCGGGTCCACCTGCCACTGCTTAAGGTTCTGCCGCATGTTCGGGCCAATCCCAAAGGGCCACTGCAGCCAACCGGGGCCGGGCAGCCACTGCCCACGCCGCCCCGTCGGCACCAGGTGAGCGATGACGGTATTGCCAACGCTCAGCAGGCGTGACCAGCGACGGTCACGGACCTCAAAGCGCTCGTCTTCCAGCTCGAGCGTCACGCCCTGGCTAGACATGACGCTGCACACGATGGCCATGACATAGCGCGCCCCGCTGACCGCCTGCAGCGTCTCTTCGCGATTGCTGAAGCGGTACAGCGCCTTCGCCGCTCGGATACCCGGGGTGTCGCCGTCCGGCAACGTGCAACTGAACATGAAGAATCCCAGGAAACGCCGCATGCGCGCGTTGTAGTCACCGGTGCCTTCCCAGTAGTGGATTGGTCGCGGATCGTCCTCGGCAAAGAACAGCCGGCGACCTGCCTCTCGCTCCACCTGGAGCTCCGGGCTGGTCCCGCACCAGGCGGCGATCTCTTCTAGCTGGCTAGCAGTCACGGCCATATGCTCAGCGTAACCGGCCGCTGCCGGCTGCGCCGTTGTCCTGATAGGCTATCCCTCAAGCGAAGGCTTCGTCAGCTTTTACAGCATTCGCCGTCCGCCACCTGCCGATGCGTCTGCACGCCCATCTGTTTCGCCACAACTTCCTGACCGAGAAGGCACTCGACGGCGAGAACCCATCAGTCGTGAAGCGCTGGGCCGGACACAAGAAGTACGAGATGACGGAGTACTACTTCGGCATCGCCCAGGACAAGCTGGCCGCCATCCAGCCGAAGCGGTGGACGCTGGCCGGAATGCAGTTACCGGGACAGAAGCGCTTAGGCGGTAAGCAGAAAGCCTCCAGCCCACCCCGTGCTGAGCTGCCGCCGTCTAACGTCGGACGCCAACTGTGTCATGCCTGCCACGCCAGCCGCCAGCTGCGGCGCCAGGGAATCCGCGAAAGCGGCGCAGGGAGTCCTAGGAGGATTTCGAGGACCGGCTCCTGTCTGCATTGGTGCGCGGGTAATCCACCTCGCAGAGCCCGTGGCGGCCTCGCTGGCACGTTACCTGAGCTGGCGAGCGGCGATCTACCAAGGACCCTCGACATATCTGCTGGTCAGTAGGCAAGGCCGCCTCCACGTCCTGCCTGTATCCGCCGTGTGGTTCACCGAAGATCTGCTCGATGGTGTTGCCATCCACAGCTTGCGCCAATCCGCCATTCAGCAACTGGTGCAAGCACTTGGGTGCGACGGCCTCCAGGTAGCTGCTTAACCGGCTTGTCGCTGGCTGCTGTCGGCAGCTACATCAGAGTCTTCGGATACCGCCCGACCAGCGATGCCCGAAGGGTCGGGGCCTTGCCGTCATCAGGTGGGCCAAACTACTGTCCCAATCCAGGTGAAACTCGCCGCCACCACCGGCGAATCGCGACAAGGGCCCACACAGCTTCGACCACGCCAAACGGCCAGGTACCGGCCAGCCAGCCGTAGGCGGACGATGCCGCGCAAGCGCCGGCAAAGATCAAGACCCACCATCTCGACTGCTCTTCCAGCGCGTAGGCGATAACCATGATCATGACCGCACAGGCCCCGAAGATAGTCAAGCTGTTCATCGGGTGATCATCGTCTCAGGGCTCCGAGCCCGCATCATCCGAACAGCGAGCACCGGTAGTAGCGGCTAGAACGGTGACTACTCATGGGGCGGCCACAGCACCGATCGCACTGACGCCGGCTCGCCGGGGTTTGCGGGACCAGGGCTGCCGTCGCCCATTGGGTCACATCGCCCCATTCCGCGCGGAGCAGCCGGGATATCAGCACCACTCTGTCAGCTTGAAGTGCAGCAGGCCTCGCCCTGGCCGCGGCAGGCGCCCCCATCTGCCAAGACACGAACACCATCGCCGGATGTGGCCATGCTGTCGACATGGTCCAGAACCGTGTAGATTTCCCACGGCGCCGCGTCGGGATCAGCGACCCAGACCTTGTCTTGCACCGCGTAGCAGCAGGTGACGCCATCCTCCGACATCACCTGGATGCCATCGGACTGCAGGCGGTCATGGGCCTCAACGACATCAGCCTGATCAAAAACCTCGACTCCCAGATGGTTCAGACGCGTGGCCGCGCCGGGATTCTCGATGAGCACCAGCTTCAACGGTGGATCGGCGATGGCGAAGTTGGCGTAGCCAGGCTTCCGCTTCGCCGGATCGGAGCGGAACAGCTTGCTGTAAAACTCAACCGCCTGGTCGATATTGCTGACGTTCAGCGCCAGCTGAACTCGTGAAGACATATGTGAACCTCTCGTTCGTATTGATGTGCATCGATGTGATGCCAGTATTGTACATCGCATAGACCCGTGTCAATATGATGTCCGTGGAGCTTCCTCGATTGCGCGAATGCTGCCCGCCACTCTTGCGCGAGACGCTGTCGGCAGCCGACGCGGAGCAACTTGCTGGGCTGCTCAAAGTACTGGCCGATCCGGCCCGCTTACGGCTGCTCAGCCTGGTGGCTGCGCACCCTGGCCAGGAGGCCTGCGTGTGTGAGTTGACCGAGCCGCTCGGGCTTTCGCAACCGACCGTCAGCCATCACTTAAAAGTCCTTCATATGGCGGGGCTGCTCGGGCGTGAGCAGCGGGGCATCTGGGTCTATTACCGGCTGCTCCCAGGACGCCTGGAAATGCTCCAACAAGCGCTGGCGCCAGACGCCGGCGAGAAACTGGAGACAGCCTCTCCCGCGGCCGCAGTTGCACCTGAGAAGCGGTAGCACTCCCGCTTAGGCCGCGACTTGCGGCCCCACTTCTTCATGCTCCACAAGCGCCTCGGCTGACGGAGCCCTCGGGTAGAAGTACGCGAACAGACCCACCGCGCAGGCGGCGCCGGCCATCTGACAGACGACAAAGGCCGGGACGCTGGCCGGGGCGATGCCAGCGAAGGTGTTCGAGAACATGCGCCCGAAGGCAACCGCCGGGTTCGCGAAGCTGGTGGAGCTGGTAAACCAGTACGCTCCGGTGATATAAGCGCCAACTGCGAAAGGAGCCAAGGGGGGATTGCCCGAGCGCACGACGCCGTAGATCGTGGCCAGCAAGCCAAACGTTGCCACCGCCTCCCCTATCCACAGCCCGCTGCCAGCCCGTTCGTGGGTAGAGATCAGGATCGGCGCCAGCCCGAACATCAGGTTGGCGATCACCGTCCCGCACACGCTGCCGCCAATCTGGGCCACGACGTAAGCGGGAACTTCGGCCCACAGCGTCGCGCCGAAGACTGCGTCGGCCAGCGTTACTGCCGGGTTCATGTGTGCCCCGGAGATAGGACCAAAGGCCAGAATGATCGCAACCAGAGCTGCGCCGGTGGCGACGGCGTTCTCCAGCAGTTCCAGTCCAGTGTCGTTAGGTGACAGGCGCTGCGCCGCGATGCCTGAACCAATGACGGCGATGAGCAGCAGGGCGGTCGCGGCAAATTCGGCCGCGGCGTGACGCACCACGACGTGCCGAGCTCCCTTCATGATCTCGTACCCTCGGAACTCGCGGCGACGAGGTCATCAATCCGGCGGCGCAGGTCGTCGCGCACCGCTCGGTAGACCAACAGCTGGTCTTCTTCTGTTCCGGTCGCTTCTGACGGATCGGGCAGCGACCAGTGCAGCCGGTGACGCCCACCAGGGAAGACAGGACAGGCCTGATTCGCCTGATCGCATACGGTGATCACGTAATCCCACGGCTCCGACAGGTAGCGCTCCAGTGTCTTGCTCTGCTGACCGGAGATGTCCACGCCGACCTCGCGCATGGCGCGAATGGCCAGCGGCCGAACCTCGGTTGCCTCGGTGCCTGCGGAGTGAACCTCGAAGCGGTCACCGTAGCGGTGGCGAAGCCACCCCTCGGCCATCTGGCTGCGAGCCGAGTTGTGGGTACACAGAAACAAGACTCGGGTCCGGCCTGCCACCCCTTACGTTCGCTCCATTCTCAGCCCCGCATATCCAGGCAGCATGGCGTCAAGCAGCGAATTCCCGGAGCATCGCCAGCGCGCCAGGCTCGAGCCGGTAGAAGATCCACAGCCCTCTCTTGTCGGCGCGGAGCAGACCAGCCTCGCGCAGCACCTTCAGGTGGTGGGACATCGTTGAGGGCCCGAGGTCGAAGTTGGCCTTGATGTCGCACACGCACAGCTCACCAACCTCGGCCAACAAACTGACCACTTTCACGCGGGTGGGATCGGACAGCGCCTTGAACACCGTCGAAAACCGAAAGGCTGCGGCGTCCGACAGCACCGGGCGGTCCGTCGGAGCACAGCACAATCCCGTTTCTGCCTGAAGCCGTTCCTCAACTCTCGCCACGGTCACTCAGTGAGCGTAGCAGTAATTCGATGGCCGTGAAACTAGTCAGCCTCTCCGTCCGCTTGCCTGATTAGCAACTACGCGCTTCCAGAAGCTGCCTCACGCCCGACCAGGCGCTTCTCATTGATGTCTACGACCGCCTCCTCCCTGGCGGGCCTGCGACCCGCAGCCGGCCAGCCACACCAGCGCCAGACCGGCGCTGGCCAGAAACCGGCGTCGGCCGACACCCGACTGCCCATTCATGGCTTGCGCGCCACCACCTGTTCGACGATACCCCACCTGGACCGCTGGCAACGCTCGACTCTGAAGCCGGCGTCCTCGAGGTAGTCCATAGGGTCGCGCAGCAGGTGGTCGCCCTCGAAGCGCTCCATCAGCGGGTTCAGCAGCCGCTCCATTAAGCGCACCGGCCGGATCGGGCTGCGGACGTGCTCCAGCAGCAGAAACTGCCCGCCGGACCTGAGCACACGAAGCGCCTCGGCAGCCGCCCGCCGGCAGTCCGGCACAGTGCACAGGGTCAGGGCCGAGACCACCGTGTCAAAGCGTGCATCCGCGAAGGGCAGCGTCTGCGCATCTGCTTGGCGTAGATGCACTTGGCGGCTCAGCTGCTCAGCGCGAGCGCGGGCCAGGTCGGGCATGGCCGAGCTGAGATCGATGCCGGTCAGCCGGACGCCGGCCGGATATAGCGGCAGGTTGCGGCCCGTGCCGACGCCCACTTCGAGCGTGTCGCCAGCGGCTCGGGCACAGGTCGCGATCCGCTCCGGGGCGAAGAGCAGCCGGTCCATGAAGTCCATGCCCCGGTCGTAGCCGCCAGCCGACCTGTCGTAGAAGCGCCGGATTCGCTCGCTGTCCGCCGCAGTGGAGCGTGGGACGGCCATGCCCTACTGCACCCGGATGAGGGTGGCCAGGCCGTTCATCATGTGCTCCAGGTTGTGGCAGTGGAACAGCCAGGTGCCGGGGTTGTCCGCCTTGACCAGCACCTCGGCGCTACCCATGGGCCCCAGCTCGACGGTGTCCTTGGTCGCGGCCGCCACTGGGTGCCCGTCCACCTTGAGCACCTGGAAGGGCATGCCGTGCAGGTGCATGGGATGCGGCTCCATGCTCATGTTGGTCATGCGCAGGAGCACATGCTGCCCGCGTTTGATCTCGATGGGCGTGACTTTGGGGTAGGTCTGGCCGTTGAGCGTCCACAGCGACGAGCCCATCATGTTGCCGCTGATCTGGAGATCCACCGTCCGATCGGCCCTCACCGGCTGCGCCTGGCTCGCCGGCTCGTCGGGCGCCCACAGGCGCAGCTGCCGCGGGTCGCCCTGATCGATCTGCGGCTGGCCCGACGCACCATCCACACGGATGGTCATGGCCATGCCGCGCTGCAGGTGCTCGGGAATGACGCAGTGCAGCGCCCACACGCCCGGCCGATCGGCCGTGAACTCGATGTCCACGCGTTCGGCCGGCCCCAGGCGGAGCAGCTGCACGCCGGAGACGGGCTGCGGCAGCTCGTGCCCGTCCGTGGCGACGACCGTGAACCGCTGGCCGTCCAGGCGGATAAAGTGGTCGGCCGAGGCGCTGGCGTTGATCAGCCGCAGGCGTACGCGCTCGCCGCTGCGCACATCCAGCTCCGGAGTGGCGGGGTACTGCTTGCCGTTCATCAGGAAGGCCGTGGCCTCGTCCGAGGGCTGCTGCGGCGCGCCCATCATGCCCGCCGGCGTGCCGCTCATGCCCGGCATCCCACCCATGCCTCCCATACCGCCCATGCCCGCGGCGGGCGAGGCGCTGGCGGCAACCGGCGTCGGAGAGGCGCCCGGCTGAGTTCCGTAGTCGGACAGCATGACGGTGGCTTCTTTCGCGGGTGCCTGCTCGCGCGGCTTGATGATCAACGGCCCATAGAGGCCGCTGCGCACCTGGGTCATCTCGTCGAAGTGCGAGTGGTACCAGTAGGTGCCCGGCGTCGGTGGCGCAACAAACTCGTAGTGGAACGTGCCGCCGGGCGGGATGGCCTTCTGCGTCACCTCTGGCGTGCCGTCCATGGCGTTCGGCACCGCCACGCCGTGCCAGTGGACGCTCGTCGGTTGCGACAGGTTGTTGGTGAAGTCGACCTTCACCAGATCGCCCGCGCGAACCACGAGCGGCGGCCCGGGTACCTGGCCGTTGAAGGCCCAGGCCTGAATCGCCGAGCCGCCGTTGAGCTGCCAATCGGACACCGCGGCGCTGAGATGAAACTCCTTGACTTCTCCGCCTGGAGCGGGGCTCGAAGGCGGGCTGCCGTCCGGCGGCCTGCCCGACCCGCAGCCGCTCAGACCAGTGAGCGCCGCTATGAGCCAGATGATCGGGAACCTGCGCCGCACCATTGCGAGTAACCTTCCTCCAGCATACGTCTGGCCTTCATCCTGCTTGCTCGTTTGCAGGAGGTCGACATGCGAGATCGTGCATTGCGCAGCCTGCTGATTGTTGTCCTTGTGCTAGCCGCAGCGGTGCTCGCACTGCTGCTGCTCGGCTGGCTGGGCATGGCCGGCATGATGGCGGGCATGATGGGCGGAGCCGGCACGATGGGCAGTGGCGGAGGGATGATGGGCGGCATGTCCGCCGTCGGCGTCGTGGTCGGGACGGTCGCCTTGGCGGTCATCGTCGCCATTGTGGCCGCCCTGGTGTGGAGGCTGCGAACGCCGGCGAGTAAGCGCGGCTTCCACCGTCGATTGCCAGCACCTGAGGCCTGAACGGTGCCCGCCGAGCATGACGGCCCCAACCACGACGGTTGCGCCCAGGATGACCGGCGGCATCCAGGTGATCGGCTACAACGCCGCTGGCAGCTCCGATAAGACGCTGGTGTACGTAGAGGGGGCCTCACACGGCTTCTCGACCTACAAAGCCTGTGAGGTCACTGCCGGCCAGTTCGGCGATACCGAAAGGACCACCCTCGACTATCTGGCCCGTCGGCTGAACAACCACACTACTTGAGGCCTGTGCTCGGCGGCACCCCCGCCCTGGCGCGGAGAGGCGGAACGACGACGGCGAGCGAGCAGCAAGCCCAACTGGCGATTGGCGCCTGCGCGCGCCGGACACCGCCGTGTTCGAGGACGTCAGTGAGAAACGCCGAGACGCAGCACCATCGCCTGACGGAGGCACGTCGCAGGCGTCTTTTCCAGCGACGCTGAAAACGAGAGCAACCGGCGGCGCCCAGATGACCTACCAAACTGGCCGCCTTTTCTTTTGGCTTTAAGCGGCCGCCACTACTCCAGCGGCCACGGTCGCATCGGTGCCAAAGTTGTTTTCGCGGTGGTGCACCAGCAACCGTCGTCTCCTCCTCCTGCGCGGCATAAGATGAAACACGGAACCCGCGTCCCGAGCCGTTAAGACCAACGCAGAGGAGCGATGCAGCGGCAGAAGGCCGGACCGAGACGAAAGGACGGGAAGGATGGCCGACACCGCCGCAAGCGGCAGAACCAGACCACTGCGTTTCGGGGTCGTTGCTCCGATTAGAGCTGGCCTGCCGGCGTGGCGAGACCGGGTGCGCCGTATCGCCGACAGCGGGTACTCGACGCTGCTGATGCCCGACGTCCCGGCATGGCAGCCGGCGCCTGGCCCCACGCTGGCCATGGCGGCGGCTCTTGTCGACCTGCGGGTGGGCACCTGGGTGTATGCCTCTCCGGTGCGTCCGGCTTGGAGTACCGCCTGGGAAGCGCACTCGCTGTCGTTCCTCACCGATGGTCGCTTTGAGATGGGCGTCGGCACGGGCAGGCCGGGGATTGAAGACCAACTCCGCGAACTGGGACTGCCTGCCGTCCCACCGAGCGAGCGGCTGGCCGAGGTGCGCAAGACCGTGACGGTGTTGCGAGATCTCGACGGCCCCGACCTCCACACCCCGGTAGTGATGGCCGTACGCGGGCCGAAGGCCCAGGCGCTGGCCGCCGAGCTCGCGGATACCGTCACATTCGTGTCGACGCCGGCTGAGTCTCGAGTCGAATTCACGCGACTGGTGCGCGGCTTCCGTGCCAACCGGGACGTCGAGCTCGCGCTCCACGTGTCGGTGGTCGGTGACTCTGTCGCAGCGTTCATGGCGCCCCCTGACACTGACCCTGCTGAGGCTCGCGCGGTGGACTCGCTCGCACTACTTCCGTCTGACCCGTCGGCGGCCGCCGACGAGATCCAGCGTCGACGCGAGGAGCTCGGGTTCTCCTATTTCGTCTTCGGCGCCGATTTCGCAGACGCGCTCGCTCCGGTCGTAGCCAAGCTGGCGGGACATTAGGCCGGCGGGCGAGCCGTACTGGCGGGAGAGCGACTGAGCCCGTTTCAGTGGCTTGCTAGTACGGCTCTCCGTACTTTGAGCGAATCAGGATTCGATGTCATGGCCAAGGACGCGACATCTCCTCAGCCGGACATTCCACATCCCGCCCGTCGTGGTTGGGACCTCAGCCTCTCGTGAATTTGCGGTCCCCTGGATCGCCCATGTTCCGCATTTGCGGCAGAGTCCTCACAGGCTAGACACTCTGGCATTGAGCCTCAGTCGGTGGTAGGCGACCCAACCAGCACGCCGCAATCCGCGGCTGCTTCGACGTTGTCGTCATTGATGGTGCCCCAGGAGAGATACATGGAACCGGCCACCTGGCGGGCCCTGAATATGCGAGCCCGTGAGGTCGATCCAGGCCACTGACGGCGCATCGGCCGGCGAAAGACCCAGCAGCTCGTCCTGCCGGTTCGGCGCTGAATTCCAACGTGGATGTTGTGATAGCCACCGGCCCCGAAGCGCTGCTCCGCTGCCGCGCGGACATGGCGCCGGCTAGCATTTCCGCAGCTGTATCGTCCACCACCAGGGTCGGAGCGACCGCTCCTGATTGGTCCCGATGTTTCTCAGGATCTTCTCACCCCCTCCTCATCATTCTCAGGTATGCCACTTGTACGCTCCTCGCATCACACAACAGGAGGAGAGCAATGCAGGTCGGCAAGATCTGGCTCGCGGACGACGGAAAGAACGCTTAAGCACCCGGCTACGAACTAACTTTCGAACCAGGAAAAGATCATGAAACTGACGAACAAAATCGTCCTCGTTACCGGCGGAACTTCCGGCATCGGACTTGAAGCTGCGAAGTTGTTCCGGGAGGAAGGTGCGACCGTTATAATCGTCGGCCAGAATCCCGACCGGTTGCAATCTGTTGCAGGTCAACTCGGGGACAGCGTTACGGTGCTGCGCGGCGACGTGAGCAAGCCCGCCGCGGTTGAAAGCATCATTAAGCAGATCAGTGAAAAGTTCGGCCGTATCGACGTACTATTCGCGAATGCTGGGATAGGTCTTGCCTCGCCTTCGGAAGCCGTCACCGAAGATCAAATCGACAGGCAATTCGATGTGAACTTCAAGGGCGTCTTCTTCGCCATTCAGAAAGCTGCTCCGTTGTTGGCCAAAGGCGGCAGCATCATTGTGACAACTTCGTTCCTAAACGAAGTGGGCGTGCCTGGCCTTTCTATCCTAGCGGCCACGAAAGCAGCCGCTCGTTCGCTTGTGCGGTCGTTGGGCGCGGAATTTGCCCCGCTTGGCATTCGCGTGAACGCGGTAAGTCCCGGCCTGACCAGCACACCGTTTCACGGCAAACTCGGACTTTCCGAGGAGCAACTCAACGAAGCGGCCTCGGCAATCGGGAATCGGGTCCCGCTTCATCGTCTCGGCGAGGCCGGGGAAGTCGCAAAGGCAGCCCTGTTCCTCGCGAGCGACGATTCCTCCTTCATGACGGGATCGGAGCTGGTCGTCGACGGCGGCCTAACGCAGATTTGATTTTCTCGGTGCGACACGAAGGCGGTGGATGGAACTTCGCGCGACTTCGAGGTGCTCAATGGGCCAACAACTGGTTCTGGCGGGCGCGTTGCGGCGTCACTGACGGCGATAGCCAGCGTGGCTTCATAGCCGCGCCCGCAGTCGCGCGTTGGAGTAGAGTCTGTCCGGTGGGATAGACCGATGGCCAACGAAGTCCGCTCAGTCCCCGGCTTGGGATCGCCTTCCCAGTTCGTCGGTCGTGAAGCCGAGTTGGGCAACCTGCTCACCGTGCTAGATGACGCCGGCCCCGTACTGGTTTATGTGCACGGCATCGCAGGCGTGGGCAAGTCGGCGCTAGTCTCAGCTTTCGCCGACCGAGCTCGGTCAGCAGGCGCGACCGTCGTTCCGTTGGACTGTCGGGCCATCGAGCCGACGGACCGCGGCTTCGTCCATAGTCTGGCATCGGCCCTCGGCTCTCGGGCATCAACTCTGGGAGCTGTCTCGGAGCGGATTGGGCGCCTGAGCCACCGCGTCGTGCTCGTCCTTGACACCTACGAAGTCTTTCGCTTCCTCGACGCGTGGTTGCGCGAGACTTTTCTCCCGTCCCTTGGCGCGAACGTCCGCCTGGTGGTTGCAGGCCGTGAGCCGCCCGTAACGGACTGGTTGGCATCGGGGCGCTGGCACGCCCTCGTGCGCTCGGTGGCGCTGGAACCGCTCGGAGATGCCGCGGCATTGGCATTGCTCTCGCGTAGCGGCGTAGGTGAGCAGGAAGCGCTACGCATCAACCGCTTCGTCCACGGGCACCCGCTGGCCTTACGACTCGCAGCCGCGACGTTGTCCGAACGGCCGGACCGCAACCTTGAGGGCGAGGCCATCCCCATGGTGCTCGCTTCCCTCGCGCGCATGTACCTCGCCGACGTTGGCGATCCGGTAACACGCGCTGCGCTGAACGCCGCCGCTTCGGTGCGACGCGTGACGCGCTCGTTGCTTCGGGCGATGCTCCCAGATACCGCGCCCGATGATGCTTTCGAGCGCATACAAGCTTTGCCGTTCGTCTACAGCGGCAGCGATGGGCTAATCGTGCACGATGCGGTGCGGGACGCAATAGCTGGCCACCTGCGCGCTACAGATCCGGCAACCTACCGCGAGCTACGCCGCCGTGCCTGGCGGCAGCTGCGAGATGAGTTCAGAACCGCGGGTATCGACGAACACTGGCGCTATACGGCAGACGTCCTCTATATCCTCGAGAACCCGGTTATCCGCGAGGCGTTCTTCCCGAATGGCGGCCCTCAGTACACTGTCGAGTTGATGCGCGGCAGGGATGACCACGCCGCGATCGAACGGCTCGCCGCGATGCACGAAACGCCTGAAGCTGCCGCCGCTGCTGGCCTCTGGCTGAAGCAGCGGCCGGAGTCTTTTCACGTCGCGCGGGGCCGCGATCGGGTGGTGCGCGGCTTCTACGCGATGTTTAGTCCCAATCCGGCGGACACTACGCTCGTGGGTCAGGACCCCATCGCCAGCGGTTGGCAGCGCCACATCGACGCCAACCCGATGCCATACGACCAGCGTCCGGTTTTTGTGCGCTACTTGCTATCGGAGCAGGGTGGCGAGATGCCATCGCCGGAGCAGGCGGCGTGCTGGCTGGACATGAAGCGCACCTACATGGCTATGCGCCCCCAGCTGCGGCGCATCTACATGGCCCTGCGAGAGCCGGCCCAAAGCGCCTTCAAGCCTGTCATCGACAAGCTGGGATTCGAATCATGCGGCGCCGTGGAGGTGGGCGGCGATGTCTACAACCTGAACGTGAACGACTTCGGCCCCGAATCCGTGGACGGCTGGCTGGCTGGACTTGTCGCGGCGGAGCTCGGCGTTGATATCCCAGAGGTGCTGGACCGGCGAGCGCACGAGCTCGTACTCGGCAAGGAGAGGGTGCCCCTGACCCGGCTAGAGTTTGGCCTGCTGGAGTACCTGCTGGACCGCGAAGGCCAGGCAGTGAGCCGCGCATCACTGATCCAGGACGTCTGGGGCTACAGCTATACAGGGGGCAGCAATGTCATCGAGGCCGTGGTACGCAGCGTGAGGAAGAAGCTACGGGAGCGCGCCTCCTGCGTGGAGACGGTCTCGGGCGTCGGTTACAGATTTCGCTCTGGGTGACCTGAGCATCGTTCAGCGCCCGTATGCCACGCGGACGATGGACACAGGTAGCTCAACAAGGAGCTTTCAGCTCATCGTCCGGCTTTCCAGTCGAAAGGAAGCCGCTCATCGCAACATGCCTCCAGTCTTAGAAACCGCGAACCCGGCCAGAAATGGCCCGTTCTTGTTTGGTTTCTGGGCGTGGAGTGGCTATCCATACGGCCCAAATCCATCGCCCGCGAGGATCTACACGACCGCTTCCCGCGACGCGACGACCTCGACCCACAGTGGGCGGCGCCATGGCCTGCGCAGCGGATGCGGCGCTGCAGGCATTGATCGAGGCTGGCTACGCCGACATGAAGCCTCGCCGAGTCCGGGAGCGACGGATGAACTCCTCCAAGTTCATGCCGATCGGGCCGTGGTGGCGCCGGGCGACGGCGGCGTGAGTAGAGTGACCCCATGGCAGTTCAACGGATGGACAATGTAGGCATTGTCGTCGAGGACCTCGGGGCGACGATTGAGTTCTTTCGCACCTATCGGCTCTGCTACATTCGCGGGCCCGAAGGACTTCTCATAGGGCTCGCTCAAGAACTCGGCTGAGCGCCGGAATTGCCGGAATTGATGTGGGCGCTTTTCGGCCGAAGTTGTTTCCGGCAGTGTCACGCGGGGTTCCTGAATTTCCGGCCAACTTGTCCTTTACGTCAGCCTTACGTCCCTCAGCCGACCTAGCAGGCGGCCAGGTTGTGGCTTTGAGCGGCGAGAGCGTCGTTAAAGCGACACTTGTCTCGGCGGCCGTCGCGGCTCTCGGCGGCCGTCGCGGCGCGGCGGCGCCGGGCGACGAGTGCTGCTGTTGTTGTCCTCCTCCGTGGTGGTGGAAGAAGACCAGCGCGGCGGCTGGCGGTGGCGCACACGGACGCGCTCGCAACGAGCCGCCGGGTGTCACGGCTCGACATCAGGTTGGCGATGATGAGCGACCGGGGGGTCGGCACCAGCCGGTGACGGCTCACCCCGCAGGCGTTGGCGTGCTGCTCACCCGTCGTCCTCCCTGCCCGGCGCCTTCGCGGGTGGCGTCCCTGGGTGTCAGCGATCAGTCAAGACCGGCCTATCTGAAGAGATCGGTTTTGGCAAGCGTTTGTAGAACGGCGCCGGCACGTGGGGGAAGAAGGCCCAAGCCGATCTTGGCGGAGCTGGTAAAGCGCTCGCAGGAGGTGAAGTAGGGGCAGCGGCGGTTCATTCCACTTCAAGGGCACGCTTGTGCCAGCCGGTTTTCGGGAACGCGCCGCAAACTCCTCCGTGTAGGGG